>JAABUX010000769.1_pt1 | contig 52140 bp, 48 predicted proteins | sample 5561851 | NCBI WGS metagenome assembly JAABUX01 (sample SAMN10711883, study PRJNA513361) | rock metagenome | isolation source: Antarctica rocks | place: Antarctica: Victoria Land, Richard Nunatak red sandstone | collected 2016-01-03
CGCCCATCAGGGTGAACAGCCGGATCTTCTCGAGGCCGACGTCGATGCCCACCACGCGCGCCACGTCGTTGCTGTCGCCGATGAACAGCACGTGCTCGCCGAACTTGTGGCGGTTCAGGATGAACCAGAGGAACACCACGATCGCCAGTGTCCAGAACGCCTGCACGCTGACTTGGTCCTGCCACGCGACCCCGTTCGGGTCGCCGGTGACGCCGACGATCACGCGGTAGACGCTGCTGCCCTCGGCCCCCCGCAGCGCGTAGCTCTTGCCGCCCGACAGCACGGTCGCCATACCCGACCAGAAGAACTGGGTGCCGAGCGTCGCAATGAAGCTCGGGATGCCGAGCCGCGCGATCAGCCAGCCGTTGACGACGCCGACCAACGCGCCGGCCGCAACCGCACCCAGCACCGCGAGCCAGCCCAGCTCGTATTCCTTGAACAGCACCGCGAACACGTAGCCGGAGAACGCGATGATGGCCGGGAACGACAAGTCGATCTCGCCCGCGCCGATGACGAAGGTGAGCCCGGCCGCGAGCAGGATCAGCGGCGGCGCGGTCGACAGCAGCGTCGTGTAGATGTTCGGGCGCAGGAACACGACCGGCGCCGTGTACATGAACAAGGCCAGGATCAGCGCGAACACCACGATGATCGGCAGCCCCTCCAGCCGCAGCCACGCAGGCGTCGCCTGGTGCCTCATGCGTGCGCCTGCAGGCCGATCAGGTATTCGGTCAGCTCGGCGACCGTCATGTCGCGCGGGATGACGTTGGCCACGATCCGGCCGCGGTCCATCACCACCAGCCGGTCGGCGACCTCGTGCACGTGCGCCAGGTTGTGTTCGATGTAGATGCAGGCGTGGCCGGACGCCTTGATGCGGCGCACGAAGTCCAGCACCTTGCGCACCTCCTTCACCGCCAACGCGACCGTCGGTTCGTCGAGGATGATGAGGTCGGAGTTGAAGTGCATCGCACGGCCGATCGCGATGCCCTGCCGCTCGCCGCCGCTGAGCTGCCCGACCGTGCTGTCGACCGAGATGCCGGCGCCGCGAAAGCCGATCGTGTTCAGCAGGATGTCCCGTGCCACCCGCTTCTGCGCGGCGATGTCGATGAAGCCGAAGCGGTTGGTGATCTGCCGGCCGACGAAGAAGTTGCGCCACAGCGGCTGCTTCTCGCCCAGCGACTTGTCCTGGTACACCGTCTCGATCGACATCGCGTGCGCGGCGCCGACGCTGAACGAGGTCGCGTCGATCTCGCGGTCGCGCACGAAGATGCGGCCGGCGCTCGGGGCGATCACCCCGGTCAGCGTCTTGATCAGCGTCGACTTGCCCGCGCCGTTGTCGCCGATCAGCCCGACCACCTCGTTGCGGCCGATCGCGAGGTCGATGTCGCGCAACGCGTGGACCGCGCCAAAGTATTTTTGCACGCCTTCCATCCGGACGATGTGCTGAAACTCGGCGTGTTCGACCACGAGTGTCCGTTGGTTGGGGCGTGCCGCTGTAATCAGTCCGCCGCCGCACCCTTCCTGTCAACGCGATGGCCGGTCTAGGCTCGCCGCGACGATAACGGGGGGAGGGCGTCCATGCAGGCCGACACGCACCTGGTGCACGACATGCGGTTCAAGTCGCTGATCTTCGGCCACACCCGGCTCGAGAAGCTGTGGACCGGCGCACGCTGGGCGGAGGGTCCGGTGTGGTTCGCCGCCGGGCGCTACCTGGTGTTCTCCGACATCCCGAACGACCGCCTGCTGCGCTACGACGAGTGCGACGGCTCGGTCAGCGTGTTCCGCCAGCCGGCCAACAACGAGAACGGCCACACGGTCGACCGCGAAGGGCGGCTGATCTCGTGCGAGCACCGGGGCCGCTGCATCAGCCGCACCGAGCACGACGGCCGGCGCACGGTGCTGGTCTCGCAATGGCAAGGCAAGTCGCTGAACAGCCCGAACGACGTGGTGGTCAAGTCGGACGGCACAATTTGGTTCACCGACCCGACCTACGGCATCGACAGCGAGTACGAGGGCGACCAGGCGACCAGCGAGATCGGCCACAGCCACGCCTTCCGGTTCGACCCGGCGAGCGGCACGCTCGACATGGTGATCGACGACCTGCGCCAGCCGAACGGCCTCGCGTTCTCGCCCGACGAGCGGACGCTGTACGTGGTCGACACCGGCTTCACCCACGACGAAACGGTGACGCCGAAGATCGTCGCCTACCCCGTGCTCGACGGCGCGCGGCTGGGGCCGGCAAAGCTGTTCCAGGAGAGCGACGCCGGCCTCTACGACGGGTTGCGGATCGACACCCACGGCCACGTCTGGACCAGCGCCGGCGACGGCGTCCACTGCATCCATCCCGACGGCACGCTGCTGGGCCGCGTCCCGGTGCCCGAGATCGTCGCCAATGTGTGTTTTGGCGGACCCAAGCTCAACCGCCTGTTCATTTGCGGCCAGACGTCGCTTTATTCGGTGTTCCTGCAGGCGCACGGGATCAATCCGTTCGCCGCATAGCTTGCCGGAAAGCGTGCCGAGGCTGGGAGGTGTGTTCGATGGATGGACCGTTCGCGATGTCGCGGCGACGGGCGTTGCTGGCCGCTGCCGCCGCCCTGCCGGCAATCGCTTTACCGGGGGTCGCCTGGGCCACCAAGCCGCTGCCGTCGCAAATCCTGTCGTATCGTCTACAAAATGGCCACTACAGCTCGGCGGGCGGGTGGGGGCGGACGTTCAGCAGCCAGTACCAGCTCGAGTCGCCACCCAACCGGGTGCGGCTGATCTGGTTCAACGACACCACCGGCCCGATCACGATCGACGCCGCCGCGGTGGCGCCGACCAGCGGCCCGCACGACGGCATGGTGCCGCTCGACGCCGATGGGGCGGCGGCTCCGGGTCTGTGGCGACCGGTGACGTTCGCGGATGCGGCCCCTGGACAGCCGCACGGGCCGCTCACCATCCAGGCCGATCCGGTGTCGGACGGGCAGCCGTCGGTCGCCGTGTCGGACTGGATCGACGTCGCTGGCATGGCACGCCGCGACGGTGGCGCCGGGGCGTTCCTGCTGGTGCGAAGCTACTCGCGCGGACTGCTTCGGTTCTCGCCCGATGGGCCGCCCGATGTGGCGGTCGGCCAAGCGTATCGGGCTGGCTGGAGCGACGGGAATGGCGCGGCGCCGCCGTACGCCCTCGCATCGGTCCACCCGGATCCCTCGCTGCACGCCTGCTACGGCCTGCAATACGTGGCGGGGGTGCCCGGCATCAGCGTGATCGGCATCGGCGACAGCATCATGCAGTCGCTCCGGACCACCCATTCGGTGAGCGGGTTCGGCGTCCGCGCCTGCGCCATGCTGTCCACGCCACAGCGTCCGGTCAGCTACTTCAACGAGGGCTACTCCGGCCGCAAGTCGGTCGATTTCGCGACCGACGGACTGCGTGACCTCGCGTTGCTGCGACCGCAGGTGGCGCTGATCCAGGCCTGGAGCGAGAACGATTCTTGGACGCGGGCGGCGGCGGATGCGTCGCTTGACCTGGCGAGGCGCGTGGTCGACGCGACGCGGCAGGTCGGCGGCGCTCCGATCCTGGTGACGGCGGCTCCGGTGTTCCGGAACAAGCCGGCCGCTGAGGTGTTCCGCAGGCGAAGCAACGATGCCGTGCGCGCGATGGCGGGTCCAAGCCTGCCCGTGCTCGACCTCGACGCAATCTGGGGCACCGGGTCCGATCCCAACGCCTACCGGACCCAGTACGATTCGGGCGAAGCCACGCACCCGAACGACGCGGCTGCGGTTGCCGCCGCCACGGCGTTGTCGCTTGTATTGCAGAAAATTATCGCCTAGCTGACCTTTGGCTGTAGTCAAGCAACCTTGGCCAGAACCACTGGGGATAGCCGTCCGCAGCGAGCGGCACCCCCGTTTTCAGGTCATGAGAGCTCGATCGGGCGGTAAACCCGCAGCCGCACTCGAACCTGGGATTGGTACGGTGGATCAAGGAATTCGGCCACGGACGGCTCGATTGCCGCGTCGCGACATCTTCTTGCTGCCGCTGCTCAGCCTGTTGACCGTATTGACCATGCTGGGTGCCGCCGAACTCGTCTCGCGCGCGATGTTCACCGATCACGACGACGATGCCTGCCTGGTTCCGGACGCGCGGCTCGGATTAAGCTACAGCCCGAACTGCACATCGTCGATCAAGAGCTTCGAAAGTCTCGAGGTCGTCAACCATTACAACGAGTGCGGCTATCGCAGCGAGACATCGTGCGGCCCGAAGCCCGCCGGGGTACGGCGCGTCGCACTGCTCGGCTCCTCGGTGGCACTCGGCTATCTGGTGCCGGAGCCGGAGACGTTCGCAGCACGCTCCGCGCACGAGTTGACCCTGCGGTGCGCGGCGCCGATCGAGTTCCAGGACCTGGGCGGCTACCTGATCTTCTGGACCCGCGTGGTCAACCGGGTCGGCGACGCGCTGACACTCAAGCCGGACGCGGCGATCCTGGAAGTCTCGTCGTATGATTTGGAGCGTCCCGATCCCGGCGAGGGTGCCGCCAGTCCCAACGATCCCAGCCCGGTGCCGGACAGCCTGCTGCTGCGGATCAAGGGGATGCTCGATTACAGTCGGCATGGACGGTGATCCAGCACTTCCTCTACCAGAACGACGATATCTACCTGCCGATGTATCTGCGCTCGGGCAACAAGTCCGACTATCTGCGGGCGCCGCTGAACGCGTTCTGGCAGGGGCGGTTGCGCAGCTACGACGCGATGGTCGGCACCATCGCCGACCGTTTCCACGCGGCGGGCGTGCCGATGGCGCTCGTGTTCGTGCCGCAGCGCGCGCAGGCGGGACTGGCCGCCAAGGTCGATCCGCCGACCGGGATCCACCCACTTCTCGTGAACCAGGTGCTGCGGTCGATCGCCGACAAGCACGGGATTGCCTTCATCGACGCCACCACGTCGATCGCGCGATCGAAGCGGGTGGGCGACAACTATTATCCGATCGACGGCCACCTGAACGGGCAGGGACACGCCGTGGTGGCGTCGGCTATCGTCGACGGCTTGATTGCAGACCTGCCGCTATTCCAGGGCTGCGCCGCCCACAAGCTTTAGGGATGCGTCGGCGCGCCTCCGGCGTAGATAGTCACGACTAAGCGAATATCGCGCCGGGCGGCCTGCGCGCGCATGGGGATCAGCGATGACCAAGCCTGATTGGCGCGGGGTTTACCCTGCCGTGACGACGCAATTCGCGGCCGACTTCTCGTTCGACCTGGACGCGACCCGCGCGGTGGCGGCCGCCCTGGTGGCGGACGGCGTCGACGGCCTGATCGCGGTCGGCTCGGTCGGCGAGAACACCGCGCTGTCGCCGACCGAAAAGCGTGACGTCGTGGCGACCGTCCTCGACGCGGCGGACCGCCGGGTGCCGGTGCTGGCCGGACTGGCCGAGCTTACCACCGAGGCGGCGCACGCGTTTCGCCCGCGACGTGGCGCGGCTCGGCGTGGATGGCGTCATGGCGATGCCGCCGATGGTCTACGGGGCCAACGCCGCCGAGCGCCTCGCCTGGTTCTCGGCGATCGCGGCCGCGTCCGACCTGCCGCTGATGCTCTACAACAACCCGCCCGCCTACCGGAACGACATCACGCCGACCGAGGCCGCATCGCTGGCGCGCATCGACACCATCGTCGCGATCAAGGAGTCGTCCGGCGACACGCGCCGCTTCGTTGACCTGCACCGCGCCGTCGGCGACCGCCTGCTGCTGTTCTGCGGCCTGGACGACGTGGTGCTCGAAAGCGTCACCCTCGGCGCGGTCGGCTGGGTGTCCGGCCTGTCCAACGTGTTCCCGCGCGAGTGTGGCCGGCTGTTCGCGTGCGCGGTCAACGGCGAGCGGGACGAGGCGCTAACGCTATATCGCTGGATCATGCCGCTGCTGCACCTGGACGCGCGAGCCGACCTCGTGCAGTGCATCAAGGCCTGCGAGGCGATCGCCGGTCGCGGTAGTGCTGTCACCCGGCCGCCGCGCCTGGCGCTGGAAGGGCCGGCGCGGGCGGAGATCAAGGCGCTGATGGCCGCCGCCATGGCGCACCGGCCGGCGCTCTAGCCGTGCCGGTGTTCGGTGGCGTCCCGCCCGGCAACCACGCGTTCAGCTGCCTCGACGGCCACACCTGCGGCAACCCGGTGCGGCTCGTGATGTCCGGCGGCCCCCACCTGCGCGGTGCGACGATGTCGGAACGGCGGCTCGATTTCGTCGCCAACCACGACTGGGTGCGTCGCGCGCTGATGTTCGAGCCGCGCGGGCACGATGTCATGAGCGGCGCCATCCTCTACCCGCCGTCCCGCGACGATTGCGATATAGCGGTGCTCTTCATAGAAACTTCGGGCTGCCTGCCGATGTGTGGCCACGGCACCATCGGCACCGTCACGATGGCCGTCGAGCACGGGCTGCTGACGCCCGACGCCGACGGCTTCCTGTCACTCGACACCCCGGCCGGCGTGGTGCGGGCGGCGGTCACGCGGGACGGCGCGCACGTGTCGAGCGTCCGCATCCGCAACGTCGCGTCGTACCTGGCGGCGGCGGACGTGGCGCTCGACGTCGAAGGTCTGGTGGTCGACGTCGCGTACGGCGGCAACTTCTACGCGATCGTCTCGCCGCAACCGGGTTACCCCGGCCTCGACACGCTCGGGGCCGAGGGCGTGCGCCGGCTGTCCCCGCTGGTGCGCGAGGCGGCGCGGCGGGCGGTGCGGCCGGTGCATCCGCTCGACGAAAACATCGCTGGCGTCAGCCACGTGATGTGGACCGACGCGCCGAGACACCCGCGCGCGCACGGCCGCAACGCGGTGTTCTACGGCGACGCGGCGATCGACCGTTCGCCGTGCGGCACCGGCACGTCCGCGCGCATGGCGCAGCTGGTCGCGCGCGGCACGCTGAACGTCGGCGACGAGTTCGTGCACGAGAGCATCATCGGCACCCTGTTCGAGGGCCGGGTGGAGGCCGCGACCGAGCTCGCCGGCACCGCCGCGATCGTGCCGTCGGTCGCCGGCTGGGCGCGGCTGACCGGGATCAACACCATCTTCGTCGACCCTCGCGACCCGCTGGCCGGCGGCTTCCAGCTGGTGTGAGCAGCGGCATGGCGGCTCACCGTCTGCGGTGGCCGGCCATACGAGCGTAAGAACGCATGGCGCGTCCGTTCGCGGTCGGCGAAGCCGGTCTCGTTGGCATCCGGCTCGGCCGGCCGGGGCAGAGATCGCGAGCGTTGACCAACCACGTTTCAACCAATATCGATCTCGATACAATCTGGATGACAAGTCATGAGCACGTCCACAGCGTACGAAGCCGTCGCCGTCCGGCGGGGCGTCTCGTCCGGCGCGCTCATGGTGTCGTTCACCGCGTCGGTGTTCGGCTCGGCGTTCCTGCTGTTCTCCGTCCAGCCGATGATCTCGCGCATGATCCTGCCACGGCTCGGCGGCTCGCCGGCGGTCTGGAACGTCTGCGTAGTGTTCTTCCAGGCGGCGTTGCTGCTCGGCTATCTCTACGCCGACCTCTCGGCCAGCCGGCTTCGGCCGCGCAACCAGGTGCTGCTCCACGCGGCGGTCCTGCTGGCGGGTTTTTCGCTTCTGCCGCTGTCGTTCGGCACCGCCACGCCGCCAGTAGGCCTGTCGCCGCCGTTGTGGCTGCTGGGGCAGTTGGCGCTCGCCGTCGGCCCGCCTTTCGTCGCCATCTCGACCACCGCGCCGATGCTGCAGAGCTGGTTTGCGCGCACGTCGCACGATCGTGCGCCGGACCCGTATTTCCTCTACGCGGCCAGCAACACCGGCAGCCTGTTAGCACTCCTGCTCTATCCAGTGCTGATCGAGACCACGCTGGGGCTCGACATGCAGCGCCTGTTGTGGACGGCGGGCTACGCCGTCGTCGCCGCGGGCGTCCTGCTCAGCGGCGGCATGATGCTGGCGAGCCCGGGCCGCGCCGTCGCCGCATTGGGGGCGCGGGCACTCCGCCCGGCGCTGCCGCTCGGCCTACCCATGCAACTGCGCTGGATCGCGCTGGCGTTTCTACCGTCCGCCATGATGCTGGCGGTCACGACCTACATCTCCGCCGACGTCGCCTCTGCGCCGCTGTTCTGGGTGCTGCCGCTGGCGATCTACATCGCCACGTTCATGCTCGCGTTCGGGCGCCGCCAGCGTGCGACGCCGAAATGGCTTGCGCGGTTCCAGGCGGTGGCGCTGGTGCTCGCGGCGGTGATGACGCTGGTCGGCGCGGCGGGGGTGGTGCGGCTTGGCCTGTCGCTCGGCATCGCGCTCACCGCGTTCGGGGCGACCGCCGCGTTGTGCCACCTGAAACTGGCGCAGGAGCGTCCGGAGGTCGGCCACCTGACACGCTACTTCCTGCTGATCTCGGTCGGCGGTGTGCTGGGCGGCCTGTTCGCCGGACTGCTGGCGCCAATGCTGTTCAACGGCCCGTGGGAGTATCCGATCCTGCTGCTGGCGGCAGCGGCGTTCCGGCCCGCCACGGCGCGCGCGGCCACCGCACTCGACATCCGGCCGCGCGCGATAGCGGCGATGCTGCTGCTGGGGCTGGTGGTCGTCTGGGCTGGCACCTCCCTCGCGCCCGCGGCCATCCAGCCGATGGGCCGCGCGCTATGGATCGTGCTGCCGGCACTCGCCTCGCTGCTGGTGTTCCGCCCCGGCCGCGCCTTTGCCGTGGGCATCGCCGGGCTGCTGTTTCTGGCCGTGCTGGGGCGGGTGCAGTCGGCCGAGGTCAACGCCCGCAGCTTCTTCGGCACCGACCGGGTCGTCATCATCCCCGAGGACGGGATCACCGTGCTCGAGCACGGCACGACCAAGCATGGCGTTCAGGGCAACCAGCCCGGCGCGGCGACGACACCGCTTGGCTACTATCATCGCGGGGGACCGTTTGGACGGTTGATGACCGTCATGGATCGCCGCATGCCGCAGGACGCCGCAATCGACGTGCTCGGCTTGGGCACCGGCGGCCTCGCCTGCTACGCCCGGCCGCAGGAGCGCTGGGCATTCCGCGAGATCGACTCTGAGGTCGAGCGGCTGGCGCGCGACGACCGGTATTTCCACTTCCTGGCGCAATGCGGCAACCACCCGGGAGTGGTACTCGGCGACGCGCGGATCACCCTCGAAGCCGAGCCGGACGCGCGCTACGACCTGATCATCCTTGACGTTTTCACGTCCGACAGCGTCCCGGCGCACCTGCTGACGCAGGAGGCGCTCGCCGTCTACTTCGGCCACCTCAAGCCCGGCGGCGTCGTCGCGTTCCACGTCACCAACCGCTACCTGGACCTGGCGCCGGTGGTGGCACGCCTCGCGGCGGCGGCGGGGGCGACGGCCCGGCACATCGCGCTCGGCGACGCGCACCCCGTCTCGTCGCGGGCGATGCGGTCGGAGGTGATGGTGCTGGCGCCGGCCGGCGGCTCGCTGCAGGATTTCGCCGACGACGGCTGGGATGAGCCGGCCGCCGGCCCGACGCTGTGGACCGACGACAAGTCCGACATCTACAGCGTCATCCGCTGGCCGTGACCGCCGGCGCTACTTGCCGCCCCAGATCGCCTTGTAGTGGTCGCGATAGCCGTTGTCGGGGTCGAACACGTCTTTAGGCCCACCGTCGAAGCCGATGTTGTCGGCGGTCACCAAGTGGACGCCCGAGACGAACCCCGACCACGGCTGTTTGGCGAACGCGCGGTTCAGCTCGTCCACCAGCTGCCAGCCTTGCATGTTCAGCGGCTCCGGCACCGTCGCCATCTGGTACTGCTTGGACCGGATGCGCTGGAACGCCGACGACGACCCGTCGCCGGCCGAGATCGCCTTGGGCGGGCCGTCGCCCTTGATCCCGGCAGCCGATAGCGACGGCGGCATGAAGTCGAAATAGAGGTCGTTGACCGCCAGCGAATACGTCCACTTCGACCCGAACCGCTGCAGCAGCGACGTCGTCAACTGCGGCATGCGCGACGAACTGTCGTCCATCGGCGCATCCTCGAACGCCAGCACCGTACAGCCCGGGCACTGCTGGATGATGTGCTCCATGGTGCGCGCCTTGAACACCGCCATCTCAAACTGGCTGTCGGTGAAGATCACCACGCCCGCGTGCCCGTCGCTGTCGGCGATCGCCGCGTCGGCCGCCGTCTTCGCGATGTCGGCCGGCACCGTGTTGACATTGGCGACCACGCCGAGCTCCGGCGAGGGGCCGGCCTTGACCATCGCGTGCCAGCCGACCACGGCGATGTTGGCGGCGTTGGCTGCCTTGATCCCCTCCTGCTGCTCGGCCGCGTCCATGCCGGCGACGATGATGCCGTCGGGGTGCAACGCGATCGCCTGGCCGAGCGCTCCGGCGTGGCCCATGACGCTGCCCTGGCCGTCGATGGTCCGCAGCTGCCAGCCGATCGTCGCCGACGCCTCTTTGACGCCCTCCGACGCGCCCTCGACGCCGCCGTTGCGCAGGTCGCCGGCGACGAACACGATCGTCTTGCCCGCCACCGCCTTCGGGCCGGAGGTCGGGCCGGTCCACTCCGTCGCGCGCCCGGTCGCGGCGGCGACGGCCGCCTTTGCAGCGGCCACCGTGTCGTCGGCGCGCGCGGCTCCGGCGGTCAGCAACACCACGGCCGAAGCCAACAGGATTGAACGGGTCATCGAGGTCCTCACTTGCCGGCCCAGATCGTCTTGTAATGGTCGCGATAGCCGTTGTCGGGGTCGAACACGTTCTTCGGCCCGCCGTCGAACGCGACGTTGTCGGACGTGACCAAGTGAATGCCCGGCACGAAGCCCGACCACGGCTGCTTCGCGATCGCCCGGTTCATCTCGTCGACCAGCTGCCATCCCTGCATGTTCAGCGGCTCCGGCACCGTCGCCATCTGGTACTGGTGGCCGCGGATGCGCTCGTATGCGCTCTCGCTGCCGTCGCCGGCGCTGATCGCGTGCGGCGCGCCGTCGCCCTTGATGCCGGCCGAGGACAGCGACGGCGACATGAAATCGAAATAGGCGTCGTTGATCGCCAGCGAATACGTCCTCTTGGCGCCGAACCGCTGCAACAGGGAGGTGGTCAGCTGCGGCATCCGGCTGCTGCTCTCGGCGATCGGGCTGTCCTCGAAGCTCAGCACGACGCAGCCGGGGCACTGCTTGATCACCGCCTCCATCGCGCGGGCCTTGAACAGCGCGATCTGGTACTGGCTGTCGGTGAAGATCACCACGCCGGCGTGGCCGTTGCTGTCGGCGACCGCCTGCTGCGCCGCCGTCGCCGCGACGTCGGCCGAGACCGAGGTGACGTTGGCGAACAGGCCCGCCTCGGCGTCCGGGCCGGGTTTTGGGCCGCTGTGCCAGCCGACCAGCGGGATGCCGGCGTCGGCCGCCTGCTTGAAGGCCACCTTCTGCTCGTTGGTGTCGAAGCCGCCGACCACGATGCCGTCGGGTTTCAGCGCCAGCGCCTGGTCCAGCGCCGCCGTGCGCGCCGAGACCGTGCCCTGGCCGTCGAGCACCCGAACCGTCCAGCCGATCGCCGCACCCGCCTCCTCGACGCCCGCGCTGACACCCAGGATGCCGCCGTTCTTCTGGTCGCCCGAGACGAAGATGACGGTCTTGCCGGCGGCGGCCTTGGGCCCGGTGGTCGGTCCCTTCCACTCCGACGCGCGGCCGGTCGCGGCGGCCACGGTCGCCTTGGCGGTCGCCACCATGTCGTCGGCACGCGCGGCGGTGGTCATCAGCAGGCTCGCGGTGGCGAGCAGCAGCAGGCGAGTCATGGCGTTTCCTTTGTTATCGTTGAAGGCACGACGCGCGCGGTACGGGCGGCGCCGCGCTTGCGCTGGGCGTAGCCCGCGATGCCGATCGCGACCAGCAGGGTGACGCCGTTGAACATAGGCTCGACCCAAAAGCTGCCGCCGAACTGCTGGATGCCGGAGATGCCGATCGCCAGGATGGCGACACCCACCAGCGTGCCCCAGACGTTGACGCGGCCGGGCTTGATCGTGGTCGAGCCGAGGAACGCGCCGACCAGCGCCGGCAACAGGAACTCCAATCCCACGCTGGCCTGGCCGATCCGCAGCTTGCTCGCCAGCAGCACGCCGGCGAACGCGGTGATCAGGCCGGACGCGACGAACGCCAGGATGGTGTAGCGCCGCACCGCGATGCCGTTCAGCGCAGCGGCGCGCGGGTTGGCGCCGATCGCGTACATGTATCGCCCCACGGGGAGGAACTCGAACACCACCCACAGCAGCAACGCCAATGCCAACACGTAAAATCCGGTGATCGGCAAACCCCCGACGCTGGTGCCGTTCAGCGCGTAGAACCCGTCGGCCATGACACCCACCACCTGCCGCCCCTTGGAGTGCCAGAGGGCCACCGCATACAGCACGGTGCCGGTGCCCAGCGTCGCGATGAACGCGTCGATCTGCGCCAGCTCGACCAAAGCGCCGTTTAGCAACCCGACGCCGGCCCCGAGTGCCAGGACCACAAGCACCGCTAGCGGCCACGGCACGCCGTATTTCTGTAGCGAGATGACCAGGATGTGCCACAGCACGATGCCGTATCCGACGGTCAGGTCGATCTTGCCGGTCACCATCGGGATCATGGCGGCGAGCGACAGCAGCGCGATGATCGCCTTGTCGCTGATCACCGAGCGCAGGTTCAGCAGGGTCGGGAACGTCTGTGGCAGCAGCCACGAGAACAGCGCGGCCAACGCCACCATCAGCAGGACGAGGCCGTAGACCGGCAGCAGCCGGCCGAGCCGGGCGGGCAGGGACGCGCCCGCCAGCTCGGCGCGGGTCGGCTCCAGCGCGGTCGACTGGATGCCCGCCACCTACGCCGCCACGCGCGACACCGAAGCCGCGTCGATCAGCCGTTCGGTGGTGAGCGCCGCCCCGGCCAGTTCGTCGACAATCCGGCCGCGCGAGAACACCAGGGCACGATGGCACAGCCGCGCCACCTCCTCGAAGTCGGTCGACACCACGACCACGCCCAGACCGCGCGCCGCCGCCGCCGCAATCAGCCTGTAGATTTCGGCCTTGGCGCCGACATCGACTCCGGCGGTCGGATCCTCGGCGATGAGCAGCCTACGCGCGGTCGCGAGCCAGCGGCCGACTACGACCTTCTGCTGGTTGCCGCCCGACAGCGCCTCGATCGGCAAGCCGGGCGCGTTCGGCGACAGCCCCACGACACGGCCGATGTCGAACGCGCGCGCCGCCTCGACGCGGGGCGACAGCAGGTTGCGCCACGCGCGGCCGATCGCGGCGGGGTTGATGAAGGTGTTTTCGCGGATCGTCAGGCCGGCGGCACAGCTCTCTTCGCCGCGGTCGCGCGCGATCAGCCCGATGCCGTGGCCCATCGCGGCGCGCGGCGAGGCGAGGTCCGGGTCCACCCCGTCCAGCCGCACCGTCCCGGTTTGCGGCTGCGCGCCGAACAGCGCGCGGCCGATCCGCTCCTGGCCGGCACCCCGCAACCCGACCAGCGCCACGATCTCGCCGCGCGCGACGTCGAACGACACCGGGCCGGCGTCGCCCGCGACCAGGTCCACCACGTCAAGTAAAGGCGCGGTGGCGACTGCGGGCGCGGCTTCGAAGCGGTCGAGCGCGCGGCCCACGATCAGCTCGATCAGCGTGTCCGGGGTGGTGTCGGCAATCGCGCGGACACCGACCAGGCGGCCGTCGCGCAACACCGCGACCCGGTCGGCGATGGCGAACACCTCGTCGAGCCGGTGCGAGACGTAAATGACGCCGACGCCGCGCGCCCGCAGCGGCCGCAGCGCCGCGAACAGCCGCTCCACCTCGTCGGCCGGCAAGCTCGCTGTCGGCTCGTCGAGCACCAGCACGTCGGCGTCGGCCGCCAGCGCGCGAGCGATCGCGACCAGCGATTTCTCGGTCGGTGTCAGCTCACGCGCCCGCGTGGTGGGATCGATGTCCATGCCGACAAGCGCCAAGGCTGTCCCGGCCTGACGTTCCGCCGCGCGCCAGTCGATGCGGCCACCGCGCCTGGGATAACCGAGGGCGAGGGCGACGTTCTCGGCGACGGTCATCCACTCGATCAGCCCGAGATCCTGGTGGATGAACGCGACTCGGCTGCGTCCGGCGTCATAGGTCGCGCCGCGATAGATGATGGCGCCCGCGTCGGCGACATGGATGCCGGCCAGCACCTTGATCAGCGTGGACTTGCCGGCCCCGTTCTCGCCCAGCAACGCCAGCACCTCGCCGGCGTGCAGGTCGAGGCTGATCTCGTCGATCGCCAGTGTGCCGCCGAACCGCTTGCCGACCCGATCGAACCGTAGCAGCGTCGGCTCGGCTTCACCCATCGAACCTCCTGCCCCGCCCCTTTTTCTATCAGCCGGGGCAGGGCACGCTAGCGCATCGGAGCGGCGGCTGCCTAGCGGGCGTTCACCGGCGGTTGCACCACCGGGCGACGGCGGCCGCGCCCGAGGAAGCGGCGCGCGTAGATCATCAGTCGGCGTGGGTTGCGGATGCCGACCTTTCGCAGCCCGCGCCAGATCTCGACCGCGAACCCGCCTTGCCGGCGCCACTTGTCCGCCCGCTCCTGGCGCGAGGTGTTCCAGCCGGCCTGCCAAGAAAAGCTGCGTGGCTCGGCGACCGGCGTCGGCGGCACGTCGAAGATCACGACGTAGGCGTAACGCGGCGCGTCCGACACGTTCGGCCCGGCGTGGTGCAGCGTGCGGCCCTGGTGCAGCGTGGCGCCACCAACCGGCAACGGGCAGTTGGTCACCATCGAGCGGTCGAAGTCGCCGCAGCACTCCAGCGCGTGAACTTTGCTGTCGCCGTTCAGCAGCCGGTGTTCGAGCATCGGCCCGTGGTGCGAGCCGGCGAGAAAGCCCATGCAGCCGTTGACTTCGTCCACCGCCTGCAACGGTAGCCAGAAGCTCACGTCGTGGCGGTCGTATCCGGGGTCGCGAAACGCCTCATCCTGGTGCCAGGGCGTGGCGCCCCCGGTGTGCGGCGGCTTGACCAACAGGAGGTCGGTGGCAAACCGGGCGTTCGGGCCGAGCAACTGGACCGCCATCGCGTGCGCGTGGCGGATGAAGTCGGTCTCCTTCAGCTCGCGCGAGTAGTTGTGCGGGTTGATGATCTGGGTAAAGCGCGGCGGCTCGTTGTCGCCGGCCCCGAGCGCGTCGAACAGCGCGCCCTCCTTGAAGCCGGCGCGGCCGGCGATCAGCGTCTCGGCGATCTTGCGGATCCGGGCGACGTCCGCCTCGCTGGTGACTTGATCGAGCGCCAGGAACCCGGCCGCGTGCATCAGTTCGAGCTGGGAGTCGCTCAGCGAACGGTGGAGCATCGAGATGGTGTTCATTATTAAGTTCGCTCCAGCATACGTTTCAGGGCCGAAAGTCCACGGCAAGACGATATTGTTGGAACTGCGAGTAAGCCACCACTTGCGACGTTTCCCAAACGGCTATCAACGGATTGTGAACTCTGTGTCAGCTCGCGACCATCCCGTTCACAAATGTTGTCGACATTTTGATGCAAGACTTCAACATTCCGGTTGCGTTCACGGTTACCGTAGTGAGCGGCGCTCAGAAATCGGTCTTGAAGCCACCCTCGACTTTCCGCCGCGCGACGTAAGACGAGAGCTCTTCGGCGACCGCCGGGTCGAGCGCCGGGGGTTCGTACGCGGCCAGCGCCTGCTTCCACACGCCGTTGGCCTTCTGCATCGCGGTCGGGCTGCCGGCGTCCTGCCAGTTCTCGAAGTTGCGCCAGTCGGACAGCACCGGGGCGTAGAATGCGTCGCGGTAGCGCGCCTGGGTGTGGGCGGCGCCGAAATAATGCCCGCCCGGCCCAACCTCGCGCACCGCGTCCAGCGCCAACGCGTCGTCGTCGGTCGCCAGCGGGTCGAGGGACGCCGCCACCATCTGCAGCAGGTCGACGTCGAGGATGAACTTCTCGAAGCTCGCCGACAGCCCGCCCTCGAGCCAGCCGGCGCCGTGCATGATGAGGTTGCCGCCGCCCATGGTGGTCCCCCACAGGCTGAACACGCTCTCGTAGGCGGCCTGCGCGTCGACCGTGTTGGCGGCGCAGACGTTGCTGGTGCGGTAGGGGACGTTGTAGCGCCGTGCGAGCTGGCCGCCGACGATCGCGGCTTTCATGTACTCCGGGGTGCCGAACGCCGGCGCGCCGCTCTTCATATCGACGTTCGACGTGAAGCCGCCGTAGATCACCGGGGCACCCGGCCGCACCAGCTGGGTCAGCGTCATGCCGGCCAGCGCCTCGGCGTTCTGCTGCGCCAGCGCGCCCGCGATGGTCACCGGAGCCATGGCGCCGGCCAGCGTGAACGGCGTCATGACGACAACCTGGCCGCGCGAGGACATCTCGATGATGCCCTCCAGCATCGGATCGTCGAGCCGCAGCGGCGAGGAGGAGTTGATGACCGTGAACAGCGACGGCTCGCGGTCGAACGTCGCGTGGTCGACGCCGCGGCCGATGCGGGCGATCTCGATGCCGTCCAGGATGCGGGCGCGGCCGAGCGAGTAGGCGTGGAACGGCTTGTCGGTCAGCGTCACGAAATCGGCGAGGCAGTCGAGGTGGCGCACCGAGGCGTGCAGGTCGACCGGCTCGACCGGGTAGCCGCCGGTGAGGTGGACGACGTTGTAGAGCTGGGAGAGTCGCAGGAAATCGCGAAAATCGGACTGCGCGCCCGGGCGGCGGCCACGGTCCAGGTCGGTGCAGTTGGGCGCGCTCGCGACCGAGCCGAATGCGACGTTGTTGCCTCCAAAAACAACGTTGTGTGCCGGGTTCCTGGCGTGCAGCGTGAACTCGGCGGCGCAGGTCGCAATCGCGTGCTCGATCAGTCCGCGATCGAGCCGCACCCGGTTGCCGTCGATGCGGGCGCCGGCGCGGCCGAAGATGTCGCGTGCCTGGGCGTTGAGGATATCCATCCCGATCTCTTCGAGGATGGTCAACGACGCCTGGTGGATGGCCTCAATCTGGTCCGCCGACACCAACTGGGTCGGCGCGAACCGGCGGACCGGCTGGCGGCGTGGCGGCTGTTCGATGCTGGGCCGGGCAGGGCGGCCGGCACGGCCGCCACGCGAACGCTTGACCTCGGTTGTCTCGCCCATCGCAGCTTCCTCGTTCACCGTGTTGCGGCCACGCCCGCGTCGATCCCGGCCAGAATGGTTTCGCTGGCCCGCTCGGCCGCCCGTTCGGACGCCGGATCGTAGCCGCGCGACAGCAGCCCGTAGAGGCCTCCGCTGACCACCAGCCCGACCAGCCACGCGATATCGACGCCGCCCAGCCGGTCGGCCAGCGGCCCGGTCCAGAACGTGCCGACCACCCAGAACGGCACCGACGCTAGCAGGCCGACGCAATACGACACGAGGCCCCGGGCGCTCCAGGAGCCGTAGACGCCGTCGGCGCGGAACAGGTCGGTCACGACGATCATCTTGCGGCGGACCAGGAAGTAGTCGACCAGGTTGATCGCCGACCAGGGCACCAGCAGGTAGAGCATCAGCGCCAGGGCGGCGAACAGCGCGTCGATCGCGCCGGCGTTGAGCGACAGCGCGACGCCCAGCCAAAGCACGGCCATCGCCAGGGTCGTCACGATCCGCACGCCGCGCGACGGCGGCAGCGGGCGCAGACTGTCGATGCCGGTGATGACGGTCAGCGCCGCGCTGTAGGCGTTCAGCCCCATCGTCGCCAGCAGGATCAGCACGCTGACGATCGCCAGCACCTCGCCGAAATGCGGGGTCAGCGCGTTGCCGGCGTCGCGCAGGGCGACCAGTCCGTCCGACGCGCCGAACCGCACCGCCAGCCACGCGCCGAGCGCCATCAGCCAGATCGCCGACGCCGATGCGCCGACGTAGACCGCCGCAATCAGCCCGGCCGTCGCCCGCTCGCGCGACAGATAGCGGGTGTAGTCGGACACGCACGGGCCGTAGCTGAGGTTGAAGGCGGCGCAGGCGGTGAACTGGGCGGCGAACGCCACGGCACTCCAGCCCAGTACGACGGGAGCGGCGCCGGCGGCGGGCGGCGGCACGGCCAGCGTCACCCAGCCGCCGAACAGGGCGACGGTAAGGACGAGAATCATGGGCAGGCTGATCCAGAACAGCACGCGAAAACTGAGGTGCAGCCAGTCGTGGCCCCACACCGCGAGCGCGAACGCCACGACGGCGAGGCCGGCGCCGACCGCGGTCGCGTTCCAGCCGAACATGCCGTTAAAACCCTGGTCGATCAGCATGGTCTCGACCACGTTGAAGGCGAGGAAGTTGAACAGCGCGCCGAGCAACGGCACCACGACGCCGCGCACGCCGAACTGCGCCCGGCTCTGCACCATCTGCGGCACGCCGAGGGTCGGCCCCTGGCTCGCGTGGACCGCCATGAACAGGGTGCCGAACAGCAGGCCGGCGACGCTTGCCACCATCGTCCAGGCGAACGACAGGCCCATGCCCGGCCCGATAAAGCCGGTGGCAATGGTCAGGAAATGGAAGTTGGCGAGGAACCAGAACACGCCCTGGCCGCGCACGGTGCCGTGGCGCTCGGGGGCCGGCACGTAGTCGATCGCGTGGCGCTCGATGGTGGCCAGGCTGAGGGTGGCTTCGGCGGTCATCGGTTTCCTTGCGAGGCGAGGCGGCGTCGCGGACGGGCGGCGGCCTGCGCGGGCAGTTGTACAGCGGCGGCGAGATGCGGAAAGGGGTCGGCGCCGTTCGGCAGCGCGATCGCGTGGACGAAATGCTCCTGAAAACGCGGCTCCATCGCGGTCTCGATCTTCTCGATGGTGCCGACCAGGGCCTCGACCTCGCGTCGGTGCGCGCGGCTGGCCAGCGCCATGCGGGCGCCAGTGCCGGCGCTGTTGCCGATTGACGTGACCCGCGCCGGGTCGCAGTCGGGGATCAGGCCCAGCACCATCGCGTGCAGCGGGTCGATGTAGCTGCCGAACGCGCCGGCCAGCTTGATGCGGTGGACGGTGGCCACACCCAGCTTGTCCATCAGCAGCTTGGCGCCGGCGTAGAGCGCCGCCTTCGCCAGCTGGATCGCGCGGATGTCGGCCTGGGTCACCCGGATCGCGTCCCACAGCACGAACGCCCGCACACGGCCGTCGGCAACCACGCGCGGATGGTTCCGGTCCACGATGGAACCGTCGGCCGCAACCACGCCGGCGAGGAACAGCTCGGCCACCGCCTCGATGATCCCGGAGCCGCAAATGCCGGTGATCCCGGTCGCCGCCGTGCCTTCGGCAAACCCCGGCTCGTCCGACCAGGGGTCCGTGCCCAAGACTTTGATCCGCACCGCCAGCGTGTCGCGGTCGACGCGGACGCGCTCGATCGCGCCGGGGGCGGCGCGCTGGCCGGCGCTGATCTGCGCGCCCTCGAACGCCGGACCGGTCGGCGAGCTGGCGGCCAGCACGCGCCCGCGATGGCCGAGCAGGATTTCCGCGTTGGTGCCGACGTCGACCACCAGCGTCACGTCGTCGTGGTGCTGCGGCCCGTCGGCCAATGCCACCGCCGCCGCGTCGGCCCCGACGTGTCCCGCGATGCACGGCAACAGGTAGACGCGCGCCGACGGGACCAGGCCGAGGCCGTCCAGTTCCGCCGCGCGCAGCCGTAGCGGGCCGGAGACGGCGAGCGCGAACGGCGCCTGCCCGAGTTCGGTCGGGTCGATGCCGAGCAGCAGGTGGTGCATCACCGGGTTGCCGACGAACGCCGCCTCGACGATCAGGCCAGCATCGATTCCGGCTTGGTCCGCCAGCCGGTTCACCAGCGTCGAGATCGCCTGCCGCACCACGCGGGTGAGGTCGGCGGCACCGGACGGGTTCAGCATCACGAACGACACCCGGCTCATCAGGTCCTCGCCGAAGCGGATCTGCGGGTTGGCGGTGCCGGCGCTGGCGACCGTGCGCGCGGTCGCGAGGTCGACCAGGTGGCCGGCGATCGTGGTCGAGCCGACGTCGAACGCCACGCCAAACACCTTGGCGCGCTCGCCGGACCACAGCGCGGTCACGGCCGGGGCCGCGTCATCGGCATGAATCGCCGCCGTCACACGCCAGTCGCCCTTACGGAGCGTGCGTTGCACCGAGGCGAGCAGCGCCGGGTCGAGCGTCAGTCCAGGGATGTCCAGCGCCGCCAGCAGCCGGTCGGCGTCGCCGGTCGGGTTGGCCATGTCCGGCCCGGCGACCGTGACACACAGCAGCCGCGTCGCCGGGTCGGGCACGATCGAGCGGCCCTCCGCGCGCTTGCGGACCACCTGACGGTTGACCGCGAACTCCGGCGGCACGTCGATCACGAGGTCGCCCTCGATCCGGCAGGCGCACGCGAGGTGGCGCGCCGGCCCGAGCGCGCCGCGTGCCCGATAGGGCGTCTCGGTCACGGAGTCGGCGCCGAGGTGGGCGGCCGCACTGGTCAGCGCGTCTTTCGCGAAAACGCCGAACGCTGGCTCGATCTGGCACCGCCCGCACAGGCCGCGTCCGCCGCACACGCTCTCGATGTAGACGCCGAGCGACCGGGCGGCGTCGAGCAGGTTGGTGCCGGGCGCGAAGCGGGCGCGGCGGCCGCTCGGCATGAACACGACGCGGGGATCGGTCACGCCGCGCGGCCGTCGTTGCGGACCAGCGCGCGCAACGCTGCAGCGTCGAACCGCGCGTCGAGGTCGGTCGCTGCGGCGTCGGCCTCGGCCGCCAGATCTACTCCGCAAGGCTCTGCGGCACCGCGCCGCCATTCGGCCAAATAGGCGTCGCTGTCGCGGGCGCCGACCCGCATCGCCGCCTGGTCGATCGCCTGGATGAACCGCTCCGGCAGTTCTCGTTTCTGCGCCACCCGGCCCTCTCGCACGATGACCTGGGCCGGGATGTCGCGCCAATAGACGATGGTTCGGGTCGGCAAAGAGAGTCCTCTGCGCTGGACAAGTTTGGGGGTGGCCCGCAGTCTACGCCGCGTCGCACGCAGGCGGAAAGGCACAGCCATGGATGGGGTGGCCATGGGTGGGGTGATCGAGGCGCACATGCGCCGGCTCGGCCGCGACTGGCTGCTGGCCGACGGGGCGACCGGCACCAACCTGTTCGACATGGGGCTGACCAGCGGCGACGCCCCGGAACTGTGGAACGAGGCGCATCCGGATCGCATCGCCGCATTGCACCAAGGCTTCGTCGACGCCGGGGCCGACATCATCCTGACCAACACGTTCGGTGCCAACGCGCGGCGGCTGGCGCTGCACGGGCTCGAGGCGCGCACCCGCGAGCTGAACCGCGTCGCCGCCTCGATTGCGCGCGAAGTGGCCGACGCGGCGGGGCGGCCGGTGCTGGTGGCGGGCTCGGTTGGCCCGACCGGCGATTTGTTCGCGCCGCTCGGGATGCTGACCGAGGCGGAGGCGGTCGACGTGTTCGTGGACCAGATTTCTGGTTTGCGCGACGGCGGCGCCGACCTTGCCTGGATCGAGACGATGTCGGCGGTCGAAGAGATGCGCGCGGCGGCCACCGCCGCGAGCCGGGTCGGCATGGAATACGTGGTGACCGCCAGCTTCGACACCGCCGGCAACACGATGATGGGCACCACGCCGGGCAACATGCTGGCCACGACGGGCCGTTTCGCGCCAGCTCCGCACGCGATCGGCTGCAACTGCGGCGTGGGCGCGTCGGACCTGGTGTGCTCGGTACTGGCGATGACCGCCGCCGATCCCGCGGCACTGATCGTCGCCAAGGCCAACTGCGGCATTCCGACCGTCGGCGCGGACGGTACCGTATACTCTGGGACCCCCGACACCATGGCGGCCTACGCCCGGCTCGCGCGCGACGCAGGTGCCCGGATCGTCGGCGGTTGCTGCGGCACCAGCTTTGGCCACCTGGCTGCGATGCGGGCCGCGCTCGACGGCTACGCTCCCGGCGAGCGCCCGTTGCGGGAGGCGGTGATCGCCGCCCTCGGCCCCCTTGTCTCGCCGCCGCCCGACGCCAGCCTCAAGCCACGCGCCGGGCGCAACCGCGCGCTGGCCTCCTAAGGAACCGGCATGCCCGACGACGACATCGACCTTTCGGCGCTCGACGACGCGGCGTTGGTCCAGCAGATGCACAACGACCTCTACGACGGCCTCAAGGCGGAGGTGGTCGAGGGTGTCGGCATCCTGCTGTCGCGCGGCTGGACGCCGTACGACACGCTGACGCGGGCGCTGGTCGAAGGCATGCGGATCGTCGGCGAGGATTTCCGCGACGGCATCCTGTTCGTGCCCGAGGTGTTGCTGTCGGCCAATTCGATGAAGGCCGGCATGGCGATCCTGAAGCCGTTGCTGGCGGAGACGGGGGCGCCGAAGGTCGGCAAGATGGTGATCGGCACGGTCAAGGGCGACATCCACGACATCGGCAAGAACCTGGTCGCGATGATGCTGGAGGGGGCCGGGTTCGAGGTGATCGACCTCGGCATCAACAACGGCGTCGAGAAGTATCTGGCGGCGATCGAGGAGCATAAGCCCGACATCATCGGCATGTCGGCGCTGCTGACCACGACGATGCCCTATATGAAGGTCGTGATCGACACGCTGGTCGAGCGCGGTATCCGCGACGACGTGGTGGTGCTGGTCGGCGGCGCCCCGGTGAACGAGGCGTTTGCCAACGCGATCGGCGCCGACGCCTACTGCCGGGACGCGGCGGTTGCGGTCGAGACCGCGCAGGCGTTCATGAAGCGGCGCGGCAACCGCAAGGCGGCGTAACCCCGTGGACGACCTACGACTCGGCGGCTGTAGCTGTGGCGCGATCCGGCTCGAGGCGCGGGGCAAGCCGAAGCGGGTCGGCCTGTGCCATTGCCTGACCTGCCGCAAGGAGACCGGCTCGGCGTTCAACGCGTTCGCGGTCTGGGATCGAAGCCAGGTCACGGTGACGGGCGTCGCGCAGAGCTGGACCGACACGACCGACCAGCGTCATTTTTGCCCGAGGTGCGGTTCCAGCATGTTCTGCACCGATGACGGCAACACCGAGATCGAGGTGCGACTCGGCTGCCTCGACGACGCACCGACCGACCTCACGCCCGAATACGAGCTTTGGACCCCTCGGCGGGAACGTTGGCTGGCCCCGGTCGGCGGCAGCGCGCAGCACAGCGGCAACCGGCCATAGCACCTGCGGCCCCGGTCTGCGTCATCGCGTGCGGCGCGCTGGCGCGAGAGGCGCGGGCGATCACCGGCGCGCTGCCGCACGTGACGCTCCGTTGCCTGCCGGCGCTGCTGCACAACCGGCCGGAACGGATCGCTCCGGCCGTGCGGGCCGCCATCGCGCAGGCCCGCGCCGACGGGTTCGGCCGCGTGTTCGTCGCCTACGCCGAGTGCGGCACCGGCGGCGCGCTGGACGAGGTGCTGCGCGAGACGGGCGTCGAGCGGCTACCTGGCCCGCACTGCTACGCGACGTTCAGCGGCGTCGACGCGTTCGCGGCGGCCGGGGACGCCGATATGCGGAGCTTCTTCCTGACCGACTTCTTGGCGCGTTCGTTCACTGCGCTGGTGGTCGAGCCGCTCGGGCTAGACCGGCACCCTGAGCTTCGCGACACCTACTTCGGGCAATACGAGCGCATCGTGCATCTTGCGCAAACCGAGGATGCGGCGATCGACCGCATGGCCCGCGCGGCGGCGGACCGGCTCGGCCTGCGCTACGAGCGGCGGTGGACGGGATACGGCGACCTCGCCCCCGCCCTGCTCGCCGTCAGCTGAACAGTTTTAGCGCCGTCGTCACCGTCTTGTAGACGCCCCACGCGAGCGGCACGCCGACCGCCGCCCAAGCCAAGGCGGCACCGAACGTCAAGCCGCCGGTGCCGATCCCGGACGCGCCGCCGCCTGGCCGCAGCGTTGCCTCGTCATTGTCCGGCATCGCCCAGCGTGCGTGGACGGGACGGATCAGCAAGTTGCAGACGAAGCCCACCACCAGCAATCCGGCCAGCACATGCATCGCGTCGTCGTAGACGAGGTCGCGCGGCACCCCGGCGGCGATCCGGGCGTCGCGCAACTGGCTGACGATGGTTGGTCCAACCAAGCCCGCCGCCGCCCACGCGGTCAGCAACCGGCCATGGATCGCGCCGACGAAGCGGGTCCCGAATATGTCGGCCAGGTAGGCTGGCACGGTCGCGAAGCCGCCGCCGTAGAATGACAGGATTACACAAAGTGCCACTACGAACAGCGCCTTGCTTCCGGCGTGGGCGAACCACGGAGCCGCCGCGTACAGCAGCACGCCGCCGGCGAAAAACGTCGCGTAGGTCAGCTTGCGGCCGATCCGGTCGGAGAAGCTGGCCCAGAAGAAGCGGCCAAATATGTTGAACAGCGACAGCAGCCCGGTGAAGCCCGCCGCGATGCCGGCAACCAGCTTGCGCTGGCCGTCGTCGAGCTGGGTGAAGCCGACGTCCGGCAACCCGATCAGCCGACCCCCGAAAATCTCCTGCAGCATCGGCGAGGACATCGCCAATACGCCGATGCCGGCCGACACGTTAAGGAACAGCACAGCCCAGATTAGCCAGAACTGCGGCGTTTTATGGGCGTCGCGAAGGTCGACGTGGCCGTTCGCCACCAATCGCGTGGCGGTCGTGGCAGCCGGCGAGCCGGCCGGTCGCCAACCGGCCGGAGGCACCCGATAGCCGAACGCGCCCGCCAGCATGAACACGAGATATAGAGCGGCGAGCACCAGGAACGTCTGCCAGACGCCGGCCTCCGCTCCGCCCTTAAAGTGGTCGATGAGCAGGTTCGCCAGCGGTGCCCCGATCATCGCGCCGCCGCCGAACCCCATGATCGCCATGCCGGTCGCCATGCCGCGGCGGTCCGGAAACCACTTTATCAACGTCGAGACCGGCGAGATGTAGCCGAGGCCCAACCCGATACCGCCAACCAGCCCGGTGCCGAGCCACATGACCCAGAGCTGGTGCAGCCAGATGCCCAGCGCGGTGATGGCGAGCCCGCTCGACCAGCACAGCGCCGAGGTGACGCCGGCGCGGCGCGGCCCGACCCGCTCGAGCCAGCCGCCCCACAGCGCCGCCGAGCAGCCCAACACGACAATCGACAGCTTAAACATCCAGTTCACGTCGTCGACGCGCCAGTTGCAGGCGGTGGTGAACAGGCTGCCGCCGAGCCCCATGCCCTTGCACGCATCGGCGGGCGCGCCGGCGATCAAGTGGGTCAACGGCAGCCAGAACACGCTGAGACCGTAGGCCATGCCGATGCAAAGGTGGATCGCCAACGCCGCGGGTGGCAGCAGCCAGCGGTTGAAGCCCGGTCCAGCGACGGTCCGCTCGCGTGCCAGCAGACCTACTGCCGGACTGTCGCGCGTAAGGGCCGAAGGCGGCGCGTAACTGGTGCTCAAGATGCTGGATGTCCCCTGGTGGCCACGCGCAATCATTGGTGCGCCGGTTTATTGTGAGTGAAGCTAATCCATCGGGCGATGCTTGGATAGTTCGGCGTGCCGCTGCGGCTATGAGGCCGGCAAGCGGGGACCAACCGTAAATATTTTGTTGTGGCCCACCTATTCACGCGAGGGTTATGTCGAAGTCGCGGCAAGCGTTCGGTCCGCCGATCACAGTCTCGTCATGAGCAAGCATCGCCCCGTCCAGACTGCCGTCGCGATCGCATCCAAGCCGGCGTGCAGCCTACAGGTGAGGCAGCACAGTCGGCGCGGGCCTACCCCGGACTACGACGTCCTGCTCTCGGCGGTGTGGTTCGACTACACCGACCTGCTACAATACTTTACCTCGAACCGGTTACCGACCGGCATCCAGCGGGTGCAGATCGAGCTGCACCGCGCGGCGCTGGCGCGGTCGCAGGTGATGGGGCGGCCGCTGGGCTGCGCGTTCCTGCCACCCCGGGGCGGCTGGGTCGCGGTGCCCGAAATGCTGTTCGCCCAGCTGTGTGCCGCGTCCTGCGACGGCTCGCCCGAGGCGCTCTGGACGCAGATGGTCGGCGCCATGGTCAACGCGCTGGCGCTGGCGCCGATGGCCGCGTTCGCGCCGGGTGACGTGCTGGTCAACATCGGCAGCTCGTGGTGGATCCCCGACTACATGACCCACGTTCGCTACATGCAGCGCGAGCGCGGGCTGCTGTACGTGCCGTTCGTGCACGACTGCATCCCGATCCTGGTGCCGGAGATGTGTGCGGTCGGCTTGGTCGAGGAGTTCCGCAGCTGGTTCCCGCAGATGGTTCGGGCGGCCGATCTCGTCCTGGCCAACTCCGCCTGCACCGCCCGCGACGTGGCCAAGGTTGCCCGGGCCACAACCAAGCGTGACGTGTCGGCGCATGTCGTCCGGCTCGACGCGCGGTTCGCGGACCCCTTGGCGCGCCTGCCGCAGGCGGCCGTCAACCGGCTGCGCGCCAGCGTGCACGGCAGGCTCGGCTTGGCGCGGCCGTTCGCGCTGTTCGTCTCGACCGTCGAGGCGCGCAAGAACCACGTCTTCGTCTTCGAGTGCTGGGCGGCGCTGATCAAGGAGCACGGCGACGCGGAGATCCCGGACCTCGTCTGCGTCGGCAAGCAAGGCTGGCTGGTCGAGTACACGCTGAACTGGCTGGCGGTGCACCCGGAGCTGAAGAACCGTATCCGAATGGTCGGCACGCTGCCCGACAACGACCTCGCTGTGCTGTATTCGAGCGCGCTGTTCACCGTCTACTGCTCGCACTACGAGGGCTGGGGGTTGCCGGTCACCGAAAGCCTCAGCCACGGGCGGGTGCCGCTGGTGGTGAACCACTCGTCGCTGCCGGAGGCGGGCGGCGATCTCGCGTTGTATTTCGAGCCGGGTTCGCAGTCGCAGTTCTGCGGCGAGGTGACGCGCCTGCTCGATCCGGCGGAGCGTGCGGAGTTGGAGGCGGCGATCGCGACGGGGTTCCGGCCGCGCGGCTGGCCAGAGGTGCTGGAACAGCTGCTGTCGACGGTGCGCGAGGCGCCGCTGCTGGACGGCGACGAGGGTGCGGCCCCGCCGCTGGTCGCCGGCCGCGTCTACGGGTTCGGCCAAAACGTCGGTGCGGCCGATCTGCTGGAAGACGGCGCGTTGCTGCGGCATGGACCGGGCTGGTCGACGGCAGAGCCATGGGGCGCTTGGTCGAACCAGCCGGTCGCGCGCCTGTTCTTCAAGCCCGAGCGAGACGACGATGCGGCGCATTTCGTCTTCGTGGCGGTGCGGGGCGGGCCGGAGGGCGTCTCGTTGCGGGTCGACGTGGGCGGACTGGCCCCGAAAGTGGTGTGGCTGAACACCAACCAGCGTCGGCTGCTGCGGATCAACCTGGCCCACACCGCCGCCGAGATGATGGTGACGTTCAGCAGCACGACCTACGCGCTGGCGACGCACACCGGGGGTGGCGATCCACGCACCATCGGGTTTGGGTTGGAGTCGGTGGCGCTGGTGGCGGAAACCGATTTCGGCGGCCGCGCGACCGTATCGGAGCTGTTTCACGCGGGTGGCTGAAGCCGGTTGACTTATGGTAAGTTCGCACTTACCGTAAGTCATGGCTTATACAGCAACGGATGTCTTGGCGGCGCTAGCCGACCCGACGCGGCGCGCGATCTTCGAGCGCGTGGCGGCGCGACCGGCGGCGGTCGGTGAACTCGCGCGCGGCTTGCCCGTCAGCCGTCCGGCGGTCTCCCAACACCTGCGCGTGCTCAAGGACGCCGGGCTCGTGCGCGAAACGCCGGACGGCGCGCGGCGCATCTACCGGCTCGATCCGCGCGGCATTGCCGCGATGCGCGACTGGCTCGACGCGCACTGGGCCACGGCGCTCGACGCATTCCAGCAATTTGCTGACCAAACCGAGGAGGATCCCGGATGACCATCGCACCAATCGTGCGGAGTGTTGCGGTACGAGTGCCGCCCGCGACAGCGTTCGACCTGTTCAGTCGCCAGATGGGGCAGTGGTGGCCGAAGGGACGCACGATCGGTGCCGAGCCTCACATAGCCATCGTGGTCGAGCCACATGTCGACGGCCGCTGGTTCGAGCGCGACGCGCACGGGCACGAGACGCAGTGGGGCCGGGTGCTGGCGTGGGAACCGCCGTCACGAATCCTGCTCGGCTGGCAGATCAACCGGCAGGCCGGCGGTAAGTTCGCGTTCGACGCCGGGTTGCTGACGGAGGTCGAGATCAACTTCGTCACCGCCGATGGGGGCGGCACCGTCGTGACGTTGGAACACCGCGACCTCGAACGTTTTGGGGCCGAGGCGGCAAACGTCGGCGAGGCCATCAGGGGCGGCTGGTCTGACCGCATGGCCGAGTTCGCCCGCTACGCCGACACCGATTGACGCTCGATCAGCAGGAAGCCCGGCAATGCCCGACATCATGCACATACTGACGATCGACGCGGCCCCCGAGCAGGTCTATCGGGCGCTCACCACCGCCGACGGCGTGCGCGGATGGTGGACCCACGACACCGAACTGGACTCTGATATTGGCGGCACCGGTCAGTTCGGGTTTCACAACCGGCAGACGGTCACGACCGTCCGGATCGAGGCGCTGACACCGCCGGCGCACGTCGGCTGGCGGGTGCGCTCGTCCAACGCCCCCGGCGGTTGGGTTGGGACGACGATCGCGTTCGACCTGCGGCCGGACGGCGACGGCACCACGCTGCTGTTCGCGCATCGCGGCTTCGCGGACGCCAACGAGGGCTACGCACGGGTGACGACAGGCTGGGGCATCTACCTCCAAAGCCTGCGCCAATACCTCGAGACCGGCACCGGCACGCCGCATCGAGCGAGCGGTTCGCCGCCAGCCACGTAACCACGGCGCTGGGTTCAGAGGTCGCGGCGCATCAGCGTCACCGCCGATTTGCCCACGCGGTCCACCGTCTCGACCGTGACCCAGCCGCCGCGCGCGTAGACGCGCTCGGCCGTTTGCGTGTGGAGCCACACCGTCGCAACGCCGGCCACTCGGCACGCCGCCTCGACCGCCCCGATCAACCGGTGGACATGGCCTTGGCCGCGCGCCTCCGGGACGACGACGACGTTGGCGAGCCACGGCGTCAGCTCCGGCCGTTCGTCGAGGTCGGCGTCGTCTAGCGTCGCCGTGCCGACCGGCTGCTCGTCGCGCAACAGGACGAAATACTGCGGCGGCCCGATCGCCGCGGTCGGACGGCTGATCTCCGCCAGCGTCCCCTCGTACGAGAACCCGGCTTCGCGATAGAACGCCTCGTGCAGCCAGTGCGCCACCAGCGGCAGCAGCTCCGGCCGTTCCGCCGTCGTCACCACGCGCAGCGTCAGAACACCACCACCGAGCGGATGCTCTCGCCGCGCGTCATCAGGTCGAAGCCGTCGTTGATACGCTCCAGCGGCAGCGTGTGGGTGATGAGGCTGTCGATGTCGATCTTGCCGTCCATGTACCAGTCGACGATGCGCGGCACGTCGGTGCGGCCGCGGGCACCGCCGAACGCGCTGCCGATCCAGCGGCGGCCGGTGACGAGCTGGAACGGCCGGGTGCTGATCTCCTGGCCCGCCGACGCGACGCCGATGATGGTCGAGACGCCCCAGCCCTTGTGCGCGCATTCCAGCGCCTGCCGCATCAGGGTCGGGTTGCCGACGCACTCGAAGCTGTAGTCGGCGCCGCCCTTGGTCAGCTCGACCAGGTGGCCGACGATGTCGCCCTCGACCTGCTTCGGGTTGACGAAGTGGGTCAGGCCGAACTTGCGCGCCAGTCCCTCGCGGGCCGGATTGATGTCGACACCGACAATCATGTCGGCGCCGGCCATGCGGGCGCCCTGGATGACGTTCAGCCCGATGCCGCCGAGCCCGAACACGACGACGTTGGCGCCCACCTCGACCTTGGCGGTGAAGATCACGGCGCCGATGCCAGTCGTGACGCCGCAGCCAATGTAGCAGATCTTGTCGAACGGCGCGTCCGCCCGGACTTTTGCGAGCGCGATCTCCGGCACGACGGTGTGGTTCGCGAACGTCGAGCAGCCCATGTAGTGCAGCAGCGGCTTGCCATGGAGCGAGAACCGGCTGGTGCCGTCGGGCATCAGGCCGCGCCCCTGTGTGACGCGAATACGCTGGCAAAGGTTGGTCTTGCGGCTGAGGCAGTAGTCGCAGGTGCGGCATTCCGGCGTGTACAGCGGGATGACGTGGTCGCCCTTGCGCAGCGTGGTCACACCCGGGCCGACGTCGAGCACCACGCCGGCGCCCTCGTGGCCGAGGATCGTCGGGAACAGGCCCTCGGGGTCGGCCCCAGACAGGGTGTATTTGTCGGTGTGGCAGATGCCGGTCGCCTTGATCTCGACCAGCACCTCGCCCTCCCGCGGGCCGTCCAGCTGCACCGTCTCGATCGTCAACGGCTGTCCCGCCGCCATCGCCACCGCCGCCCGCGTGTCCATTTCTTTCGCCCCCAGAGTTTCCTCTAAACTCTCTAGGCGCGATGAACGTCAACCGCGACGGGAGAGACGATGGAAAGCTACCGAAAGCTCGACACCGAGGGCGTGCGCGCCTGGATCGCGGCCGACGCCGAGCTGGCGGCACTGCTGGGCGCACTGCCTTGGGAGGTGCGCGAAGTCAGCGACGGCAACCTCAACGCGGTGTTCCTGGCAGGCGGCCCGGCCGGCGCGTTGTGCGTCAAGCAGGCGTTGCCGACGGTGCGGCGGGACGAGAGCTGGCCGTTGCCGCTGGATCGCGCCAAATACGAGGTGGCCTGGATGCGCGCGGTCGCGCCGCACGTCGGTCGCGCCATCCCGCGCCTGTATCGCTTCGACCCGTCGCTGTACGTGATCGCGATGGAGGCGCTGTCGCCGCACGTCATCCTGCGCGGCGGGCTGATCCGGGGCATCCGCTACCCGCACGCCGCTGTGGCGGTCGGGCGGTATGTGGCCGAGGCGACGTTTGCCACCTCCGACCTCGCGATGCCGTTCGGGCGGCGGTTCGAGCAGATGGCGCTGTTCGCCCGCAACGAGGCCATCTTGCGGATCAGCGTCGACCTGATCCTGAACGATCCGTACATGGACAGCCCGCGCAACCGGTGCACGCCGGGCCTGGCCGACATCGCGGCCGACTTGCGGGCCGACGCGCCGTTGCGGGTGGCCGCCGCCGGCTGGGGTTATCGGTTCCTCACCAATCCGCAAGCACTGGTGCACGGCGACCTGCACTCCGGCTCGGTGATGGTGACCGAGACCGACACGCGGGTGATCGACGGCGAGTTCGCGTTCCACGGGCCGATCGGGTTCGACACGGGTGCCTTCATCGGCAACCTGCTGCTATCGTTCTTTTCGCAGCCCGGTTACGCCACCGCCGGCGACGATCGGGTCGCCTACGGCGAGTGGGTGCTGGACCAGATCCCGAAATTCTGGACGGCGTTCCGCGACCGTTTCCTGGAGTTGTGGCGGGCCGGCGGCGGCGGCGATGCCTACAGGGCGGAGGTGTTCGCGGACCCGGCCGGGCAGGCAGCGCTCGACGCGGCGCGGCTAAAGTTCGTGGACGCGATCTGGGCGGATACGGTTGGGTTCGCCGGGATGAAGATGATCCGGCGCATCCTCGGCTACGCGCACGTCGCCGACTTCGAGGACATCGCCGACCCCGAGTTGCGCGCCGCCTGCGAACGGCCGGCGCTACAGATGGCCCGGTGGCTGGTTCAGAATCCCTGCGGCAGCCCCTCGGGCATGATCTCGGGGATCGGCGGGGTGGCGCTCTGAGCCAGGATCGCCACCGCCGCGCGGGGGAGCGGGTTCAGCCGAGCCAACTCCGCCTCGGGCAACGCCACGATCATGTCGCGCATACGAGGGTCCCAGAAGCGACGCAGATGGCCCGCGATGCCGGCGGCGCGGTCGGTGTCGGTGCCGGGCTGGGTGCCGAAAAACTGGCCGATCTGGTTGGCCATGGCGATCAGCTTGTCAGGCAGCATGCAGCGGCTCCGTCATGCGGTGGTGGCCGCTAAAGACCTCGAACCCGTCGGCGCGGGCGACGGCGATCAGGGTCAACCCGGCCTGGTCGGCGAGGCGCACGGCGTGGGCCGTCGGGGCGGAGATCGCCACCAGCACGGATGCGCCCAGCACGCACGCCTTCTGGACCATCTCGATCGACACCCGGCTGCTCAGCAGCAGCACGCACTCGGCCGACGAAAAGCCGCCGAGCGCCGCCGCGCCAACCAGTTTGTCGAGCGCATTGTGGCGGCCGACATCCTCGCGCACCGCGAGCAAGCCGCGTGCGGGATGCCACAACGCCGCCGCGTGAACGGCACGGGTTTGCGCGCCAAGCGGCAGCGCCACGTCCATTGCCGCCTGCGCTTGGGAGATCATCTCCGGCGTGACGCGCATCGAGCCGCTGACGGAGCGGGGAGGGCGCACCGCCTCGGCCAGGCTGTCGATGCCGCAGAGGCCGCACCCGGTCGGACCCGCCAACCGCCGCCGCCGCACCTGGGTGCGAGCGATCTGGTCGGAGGCGAGCCACATGCGGGCCTCGATCCCGTCCTCGACCTCGACGACTTCGATTTCTTCGATCTGGCTCGCGTCGTCGATCACGCCCTCGGTCAGGCTGAAGCCGGTCGCGAAATCGACGATGTCGGCCGGGGTCGCCATCATCACCGCGTGGGTCTCGCGGTTGTGGGTGATCGCGACCGCCACCTCGTCGGCCAGCGCGCGCGTGGACGCCGACGGCCCAGCCTGCCGCCAGCGGACGCAGCGGCCGTTAACGACAGGGGTCAATCCGCCGCCTCGGCCAGCGGCGACACGATCCGCCGGGCCACATCGGAGTGGCGGTTGTAGCTGGTCTGCCAGTCGGTCGGACCGTTGCTCGACGTCACCTGCACCGCCGTCACCTTGTACTCCGGGCAGTTGGTCGCCCAGTCGGAGTTGTCGGTCGTGATCACGTTGGCCTGCGTCGTCGGGTGGTGGAACGTGGTGTAGACCACACCCGGCGCCACGCGGTCGGTGATCAGTGCGCGCAACGTCGTCTCGCCGGCGCGGCTGGCCAGGCGCACCCAGTCGCCGTTGCGGAAGCCGCGCGTTTCGGCGTCGGTCAGGTTGATCTCGAGCCGGTCCTCCTCGTGCCACACCACGTTCGCGGTGCGGCGGGTCTGCGCGCCGACGTTGTATTGGCTGAGGATGCGACCGGTGGTCAGCAGCAGCGGGTATTTGCGGCTCGACCGCTCCTCGGTGGCGAAATACTCGGTGATCATGAACATGCCGCTGCCGCGCGCGAAGGTTTCCATGTGCATGGTCGGCGTGCCGTCAGGCGCCTCGGCGTTACACGGCCACTGCACCGAGCCGACCTCGTCAAGTTTCGCGAACGAGACGCCGGCAAAGGTCGGCGTGGTGGCGGCGATCTCGTCCATGATCGCGGCCGGGTTTTCGTAATCCATCGCGACGCCCAGCGCCCGGCCCAACGCGGCAACCGCCTCCCAGTCCGCCAGCCCAGCGCGCGGACTCATCACGCGGCGGATGCGTTGGATGCGGCGCTCGGCATTCGTGAACGTGCCGTCGCGCTCGAGGAACGTGGAGCCGGGCAGGAAGACGTGGGCGTAGTCCGCTGTCTCATTAAGGAACAGATCCTGCACCACGACGCACTCCATCGCGCGCAGGCCGGCGGTGACGTGGTGGGTGTCGGGGTCGGACTGCACGATGTCCTCGCCCTGCACGTACAGACCCTTGAACGAGCCGGTCACGGCGGCGTCGAGCATGTTGGGGATGCGCAGGCCCGGTTCGACGTCGATGTGCACGCCCCACAGCGACTCGTACACCGCGCGTGTGGCGTCGTCGCTGATGTGGCGGTAGCCCGGCAGCTCGTGCGGGAAGCTGCCCATGTCGCAGCTACCCTGGACGTTGTTCTGGCCGCGTAGCGGGTTCACGCCGACGCCGGGGCGGCCGATGTTGCCGGTCGTCATGGCGAGGTTGGCGATCGCCATCACCGTCGTGGTGCCCTGAGAGTGCTCGGTGACGCCGAGGCCGTAGTAGATCGCCCCGTTCGGGGCGGTCGCGTACAGCCGGGCGGCGGCGCGCACCTCGGCCGGGTCGCAGCCGGTGATCGCGGCGGTCGCCTCCGGCGCGTGACGAGAATCGGTGACGAACGCCGCCCACTCGTTGAACGCCGCCATGTCGCAGCGGGCGCGCACGAACGCCTCGTCGACCAGGCCGTCGGTCACCACGACATGCGCCATCGTGGTCAGCAGGGCGACGTTGGTGCCGGGCCGCAGCGGCAGGTGGTGCGCCGCCTCGACGTGGGCCGAGCGCACGAGGTCGATGCGGCGCGGGTCGGCGACGATCAGCTTCGCCCCGCCGCGCAGCCGCTTCTTCAGCCGGCTCGCGAACACCGGGTGGCCGTCGGTCGGGTTGGCGCCGATCACCAGCACCACGTCGGCGTGGTCGACGCTGTCGAAATCCTGCGTGCCGGCCGAGGTGCCGAACGTGCTGTTCAGGCCGTAGCCGGTCGGCGAGTGGCAGACCCGGGCGCAGGTGTCGACGTTGTTGTTGCCGAACCCGGCGCGGACCAGTTTTTGCACGAGGTAGGTCTCCTCGTTGGTGCAGCGCGACGAGGTGATGCCGCCGACCGAACCGCGCCCGTACTTGGCCTGGATGCGCTTGAACTCGGAGGCGGCGTAGCCGATCGCCTCGTCCCAGCTCACCTCGCGCCACGGGGCGTCGAACGAGGCGCGGATCATCGGCGAGGTGATGCGGTCGCGGTGCGTCGTGTAGCCCCAGGCGAACCGTCCCTTGACGCAGCTATGGCCGTGGTTCGCCTTGCCGTCCTTCCACGGCACCATGCGGACGACCTCCTCGCCGCGCATCTCCGCCTTGAACGAGCAGCCGACGCCGCAGTAGGCGCAGGTGGTCACGACGGAGTGCTCGGGCAGTCCGATTTTAACGACCGTCTTCTCCATCAGCGTCGCGGTCGGGCAGGCCTGGACGCAGGCGCCGCAGCTGACGCACTCGCTGGCGAGGAAGCCGTCGTCCTGGCTGGCGGCGACCTTGCTGCCAAAACCGCGGCCCTGGATGGTCAGCGCGAACGTGCCTTGCACCTCCTCGCAGGCGCGGACGCAGCGGTTGCAGACGATGCACTTGCTCTCGTCGAACTGGAAATACGGGTTGCTGGCGTCGGTCGGCGCCGAAAGATGGTTCTCGCCGTCGCGCCCGTACCGGACTTCGCGCAGGCCGACCGCGCCGGCCATATCCTGCAGCTCGCAGTCGCCGTTGGCCGAGCAGGTGAGGCAGTCGAGCGGGTGGTCGGAGATATACAGCTCCATCACCCCGCGCCGGATCTGTTTCAGGCGGTCCGTCTGGGTATGGACGACCATGCCGGGTGCCACCGGCGTGGTGCACGAGGCGGGGGTGCCGTTGCGGCCGTCGACCTCGACCAGGCACAGGCGGCAACTGCCAAACGCGTTCAGCGTGTCGGTGGCACAGAGTTTCGGGATCGTCGTGCCGGCCTCCATCGCGGCGCGCATGATCGACGTGCCGGCGGGGACGCTCACGGGCGCGCCGTCGATCACCAATTCGACGGTCTCGGTGCTGGTCGACGCCGGGGTGCCGTAGTCGATTTCCTGGATCAGGCCCATGGTTAAGGCTCCTTATTCGGCGGCGACGCGCACGGGCGCGGGGGCGAAGTCTTCGGGAAAGTGGGTGATCGCACTCAACACCGGATACGGCGTGAAGCCGCCCAGCGCGCACAGCGAGCCGAGCTTCATCGTCTGGCAGAGGTCGATCAGCAACGCTCGGTTCTTGGCGACGTCGATGCCGCGCATGATGCGGTCGATCGTCTCGGCCCCGCGCGTGGAGCCAATGCGGCAGGGCGTGCACTTGCCGCAGCTCTCGATGGCGCAGAACTCCATCGCGAAGCGCGCCTGCTCGGCCATGTCCACCGTGTCGTCGAACACCACGATGCCGCCGTGGCCGATCAGGCCGTCGCGGGCGGCGAACGCCTCGTAGTCGAACGGGGTGTCGAACAGGGCGCGCGGGAAGTAGGCGCCGAGCGGGCCGCCGACCTGGACGGCGCGCACCGGGCGGCCGCTGCGGGTGCCGCCGCCGATCTCGTCCACCAGTTCGCCGAGCGTGATGCCGAACGCGACCTCGAACAGGCCGGCGTGCTTGACGTTGCCGGCGAGCTGGATCGGCATCGTGCCACGCGAGCGGCCAAACCCCTGGTCGCGGTAGTGGGCGGCGCCGTTGGCCAAGATGGCGGGGACAGAGGCCAGCGAGATCACGTTGTTGATGACGGTCGGCTGGCCGAACAGCCCGACATGCGCCGGCAGCGGCGGTTTGGCACGCACCGTGCCGCGCCGGCCTTCCAGGCTCTCGAGCAGGGCGGTTTCCTCGCCGCAGACATACGAGCCGGCGCCGACGCGGACTTCGAGGTCGAACGTGGCGTCCAGCATGCCCTCGGCGCGGGCGGTGCGGATGCACTCGTTCAGGGTGGCGATGGCGTGCGGGTATTCGCTGCGGAGATAGATGTAGCCGTACGACGCGCCGACCGCGTGGCCGGCGATGGCCATGCCCTCGAGCAGGCAGAACGGGTCGCCCTCCATGATCATGCGGTCGGAGAACGTTCCGCTGTCGCCCTCGTCGGCGTTGCACACGATGTACTTTACCGCGCTCACCGTCGCCGCGACGGTTTTCCATTTTATGCCGGTCGGGAAACCTGCGCCGCCGCGTCCGCGCAGGCCGGACTGCACGACTTCGTCGACGGTCGCCTCCGGGCCGAGCGCCTTCGCCCGCGCCAACCCCTGCGCCCCGCCGTGCGCCACGTAGTCGGCGTAGCTGCGCGGGTCGGTCAGGCCGGCGCGGGCGAAGGTGAGCCGGGTCTGGCGGGCGAAATACGGCAGGTCTTCTGGCCGGCCGAGCCGAAGCGGGTGTGCGCCGCCTGTGGGCAGGGCGGCGATGAGGCTGTCCACGTCCTCGGGCTCGACCGGGCCGTAGGCGATGCGGCCCTCGGGCGTCGCGACCTCAACCATCGGCTCGAGCCACAGCATGCCGCGCGAACCGTTCCGCACGATGGTGGCGTCGGGCAGCCTCGCCCGAAATGCCGCCGCAACCTCGTCCGCGCCGACCGCGACGGCGGCGGAGTCCGACGGGACGAACAGGATCATACCAGCGCCTCGAGCAGCCGGTCGGCCTTGGCCGGCGTCATCCGGGCCTTTACCACCCCGTCCACCATCGCCGACGGCGAGCACGCGCAGAGGCCGAGGCAATACACCGCCTCGACGGTGATCCGGCCGTCCGCCGTGGTGCCGCCCATCGCCACGCCCAGCGTCGAGCAGACGTGCCGTGCCAGGTCGCGAGACCCCATCGACTGACACGATTCCGCTTGGCACAGTTTTACGACATGCCGCCCAACGGGGGCGTCGCGGTAGTCGTGGTAGAACGTGACGACCCCGTGGACCTCGGCGCGCGACAGGTTCAGCGCGTCGGCGATCAGCGGCACCGCGGCGCGCGGGACGTGGCCGAACACGTCCTGCAAGTCGTGCAGGATCGGCAGCATCGCGCCGTTCCGCTTCGCGTGACGGTCGATGACCTGAGCGGCCTGTGCCGGCTCGAATACGATAACTTCGCCCATGGTGCGATTCCTCGCCGCGCGTTCGCCGCGGGGATTACTTGATGCACGATTGATCCGCGCATCCCAAAGCGCGGACAAGCCGCCCGCCGCCATCGGGCGATCAGGATTCCCGATCGAGCCTAGTCGCGGCGGCCAGCAACGCGGCGGTCATCGCGTTGGCCGGTTCGCGGTGCGGAACGACGAGGCCGACCATGTTGCCGACCTCGGGCGTCGTCAGCGGGATCGCGCGCAGGTTTTGCGCCGCCGGCAGTTCGGCCACCCACTGCTCGGGCAGGATGCTGGCCCACGTCCCGGTGCGGACGTGGGCCAGCAGGGTCAGCATGGAGTCCGACACCATCGCCACCACCGGCGCCACATCCGCGTCCGCCAGCGCGCGATCGACGATGCGGCGGTTCTGCATGTCCGGCGTCAGTAGGCACAGCCGGGTGCCGCCCAACTCGCCCCAGGCCAGCGACGGCCGTTCGGCCAGCGGGTCCGCGTCGGTGCAGACGTAACGGAACCGTTCGCGATACAGCGGCACTGCGTCGACCTTCCGCAACGGGTCGCCATCGAGGTAGGTGACGCCCGCCTCGGCCTCCAGATCGGCCAACATGCGGCCGATCTCGGCGGAGCTGCGCGACACGATCGACAGTTTCACCTCCGGGTTGGCGCGGGCGTAGGGGGCGGTGAGCCGGATCAGCCGGGGCAGGGCGGTCGGGATCGCCGCGATCCGCAACGTGCCTGACAGCGCGCGACGGAACCCCATCACGTCCTGCCGCATCGCGCGGCTGTCGGCGACGATCCGGCGCGCCCAGTCCAGCACCCGCTCGCCGGCCGGGGTGAAGCCGATGAACCGACTGCCGCGCTCGACCAGCGAGGTGCCGAACGTCTCCTCCAGGTATTTCACCGACGCCGAGAGGGTCGGTTGGCTGACCCCGCACGCCTCGGCCGCGCGGCCAAAATGCTTTTCGCGGGCTAAGGCAAGCAGCTGTTCCAACCGATCGATCAAGCGGCCTCGCAGTGTCGCAGTTTGGACGTCAGGGTCTGATGGCGGGTAGCCGATCCGTATCCGGCCGCACTATGCGGACCCAGTCATTCGATGCTGCCGCGTGCGGGAGCAACCGGTCAGAAAATCCCGACCAGCACCACACCGGCAACCATCAGCCCAGCGCCGACCAGCCGCCACAACGTGGCCGTGTGCTGGGGAAAGCCGAGCCAGCCGTAATTGTCGATCAGGACCGAGATGACCATTCCCGCCGTGACCGTGATGGCGATGAACGGCCCGGCGCCCAGCTTAGGGGCCGCCACCGGTTGCGTGAGCAGGAACACGGCGCCGGCGAGGCCGCCGAACCAGGCCCACCACGGCACCTGCCCGGCCTTCCCGCCAAACCCCAACTGGCCGAGCACCAACAAGCCGACGATCGTCACCGTCGCGGTCCCTGCGACGCTGATAACCCCGGCCATAACCGGCCGGTCGAGCGCCTTGCTCAAGGCGGAGGTGCAAGCAGCCTGGAGCGGGCTCATCATCCCCGCCACGATAACGAGGGGATAGAGGAGGAACTGCATGGTGTGGACGCCTCGATAGGGTGCTGCCGTGGAGCCTTATGGCACGTCGCCCGGACGCCCACCCGCCGCGGCGCGTTTTACCGAGTCACCCCCGGGCGGCGAGAAAGGCGTTTGCGGTGCGCAGGCCGAGCGCCATGATCGTCAGCGCCGGGTTGGCCGGCATGGCGCTGGGGAACACCGAGTTGTCGCAGACGAACAGGTTTCCCACCTCGTGGCTGCGGCCGCTCGGGTCCACCACGGCGTCGTCCGGGTTAGTGCCCATACGGCAGGTGCCAATCGTGTGGGCCGAGCGGGGGCAGGCCCAGATGTCGGTGGCGCCGGCCGCGTCCCAGCACGCCTCCATGAAGCGCACGGCGTGGGCGCTCATCGCGCGCTCGTTCGCGCCGTAGCTGAAATGGATCAGCGCCTTCGGCATGCCGATGTCGTCGGTCTCGTCGGACAGCTCCAGGAAGTTGTCCGGCGACGGCAGGCAGTCGCCGTTGATGCCGATGCCGGCGACGTGGTTGTACCGGTCGATGTAGTCCACCAGCGGCTTGCCCCAGAGCGGGCGGCCGCGGGCGACCTGGCTGGCCCAGGTCACCGGCAGCACGCCCAAACTCTGGACCACATACCCGCCGGCGAAGTCCGCGTCGGCCGGGCGCAGCATGTCCTCGGTGATCAGCGAGGACGGGTAGCCCTTGTTGCAGCGCATCTCGGCCGCGAACGTCCCCCAGACCTGGGTCGCGACATGCGCCATGTAGTTGCGCCCGACCTGCCCGTTGGCGTTGCCGAGGCGGTTGTGCAGCAGCAGCCGCGGCGTCTCCACCGCGCCGGCGCACAGGAACAGGGCGCCACAGCGCTGCCTTTGGTCCAATCCGTCCGCGTCTCGGTAGACTACGGCGGTGACCCGGCCCGCCGCATCCCGCTCGATCGTATGGACGAAGCACTCCGGCCGGATTTCCGCGCCGTGCGCGACGGCGAGCGGCAGGTAGGTTACGTCCATGCTCGTCTTGGCGCCGTTGCGGCAGCCTTGGTGGCAGTGCCCGCAGTTGATGCAGGCGTGTCGCAGGCCGACGCCGGGCTGATGAAACACCTCCGACACCGCGGCCACCGGGGCGGGGGCGGAGCGGATGCCCAACGCGTCGCAGCCGGCCGCCATCGCGCGGGCCGGCGCGTTGAGCGCGATCGCCGGCAGCGGGTAGCGGCGCGCCGGGTCCCACGGATACGGGCTCGGGCCGGAGAAGCCGATGAACGCCTCCACCTCCTCGATCGCCCGGACCAGGCCCGCGTGCTCGACCGGCCAGTCGCGCGCGACGCCGAATTCGCTGTGCATGCGCAGGTCGCGCGGATCGGGCCGGGGGCAGAACGCGCCCCAGTGCAGCGTCGAACCCCCGACGCCCGTGCCGCTGTTGTTGCCGCCGAACGCCTCCGGCGTCTCGCCCGCGCTGAGGCGTTCGCGCAGCCAGTAGATCGGTGCCGCGGCGCTCTCGTCGGCGGGGAAATCGTCAGGAGTCCAGTTGCGCCCCGCCTCGAGCGCCACCACGCGCAAGCCCGCCTGGGCGAGCCGGGCCAGGATCGGGGCGCCGCCCGCTCCCGTGCCGACGACCACGGCATCGACCATTTCGGCCGGTGGGTAGCGTCGCATCGTGTCGAGGTTCATGGCGCGTCGTCCTGAACGGGCTTAGGTTCCCACGCTTCCCGGCCACCGGGTTCGAGGTTCCGGAAACCCGGCTTGTCGTCGCCGTCGCCGCCATAGCCGATCCCGCTGTAGCCGATGCGCGCCAGCGTCGCCGGGTGCGCGACGTAGAGTTTTACCACTTCGCCGCGGACATCCTCGAACCAGCGCTGCATCTGCCGGCCGGTCCAGCCGTTGCCTGGCATCGCCCCGCCTGCGGCGACCTGGGCCAACGTCGCGTCTTGCGCCCCGGCGTCCAGCGACGCGAACGCCTTGCCCGGGATAAGGCCATCCAGTGCTGCGAGGCCCATGCGGCACGCGGTCGGGTCGGGCGGCAGGTCGGCATAGCGCCAGCCGTCGCCGGTGCCTGCTCCCATCGCTGCATCGAGCCGGGCGGCCAGATCGATCGGTGCGCCGTATTGCGGCAGGACCCGGTCCAGGACCGCACGCAGCGCGACGAGCTCGGCCTGCGTCAGCACCGTCGGGCTATAAGCCGGGTCATCATTCTTCGTGCGGTCCAGCAGGGCGGCGCGCGTGCGGGTGCTGACCCGGTCGGACTCGATCAGCTCGAGGTAGGTTGCATCGACCTTGGTCGTCATTGGGTGTGCTCCGCGATCAACCGCGCGATCTCGTCCGGCTGCTCGTAGGGCAACAGGTGCTTGGCGCCGGGCAGCGTCACCAGGCGGACCTCGGCATAGTGCGGCAGGGTGAATTTGCGCTGCCCGTCCGGCCCGAGCTGCACGTCGTCCTCGCCGGCGATGACCAGCGCCGGCGTCCGCAGCACGCCGACACGGTCCGACCAGTCCTCCTTGCTGCCGTGGTCCAGCCAGTGGCGCCAGCTGGCCGGATGCGCGCGGAGCACGTCGTCGACCGCTTGGCTGTGACTGCCCGGCGAAAGCGCGCGGCTGATGTTCTGCTCGATGTAGCCATCCGCTTCGGCCCGGCTGTTCTCGCGGTCACCCTGGAACCAGCCGAGCATCTCCGCCCGCTGCCGCTCATCCATCGGCTCCGGCGAAGGGGGTGACCCGGCGACCAGCACGATGCGGGCGAGCCCGCCCAGCCCAACCTCGCCGTCCTCGGCGCGCCGGGCCACGACGGCGGCAACCTTGGCGCCCATGCTGTGGCCGACGATGGACCAGTCGGCCGGCGCTTGCTTACGGACGGAGAGGGCGACGGCATCGGCCATCTCGCCGACGGAGCAGCCGGTGCTCGCCTGGTCGGAGCCAAAGCCGGGGAGGTCGATGCTGACACAACGGGCGTGCCCGCTCAGGCGCTTCTCGACCCTGGCCCACGAACGCGCGCTGCCGCCGAGAAAATGCAGGAAGAAGATGGTGGTTTTGGCTTGCACGGGTTCCCTGGCGACTGCGGCCTGAGCCGACATGATAGCGGTTGACGCTCTGTCGATACCCGGCCCGACCGCCTGGCGGTATCCAACGCCCAACCCTCATCAATTATCGGCAGAGGTGAGCGGAAGCGTTGTGCCGCCCGCTGGCATGGTTCGTACGCGGACCGACGATCCGACCCGACCGATGTCCAATAGCGCGTAGCTAATAAGGACGCTCGCCGGCCGGGGTGAAGCCGATGAACCGGCTGCCGCGCTCGACCAGCGACGTGCCGAACGTCTCCTCCAGGTATTTGACCGACGCCGAAAGCGTGGGTTGGCTGACCCCGCACGCCTCGGCCGCGCGGCCAAAATGCTTCTCGCGGGCGAGGGCAAGAAGTTGTTCCAGCCGGTCGATCAAGCTGCCTCGCAATGCTGCAGGTTGACTGTCGAGTCATGGTGAAGAGCGAATATTCGCAACCGGCCTGCTCTCGGCAGCTCTGTGCCCATTTCGGTTGTTCAGAGCTGGTCGGTTGCTTACCAAGGTAGAAGTTGGTCGCTGGCGGCATCCTCATGCAGAGCCGCCGCCGATCTGCTCAGCAGCAGCGGTGTCGGAAACGCCAGGACCGTTGATCTGCAGCTCGGCGGGTGGCACGGGATCGGGATCGACATCCGCGAGCAGCCGGCGCGTCAATGCGTGAAAGAGACTAGCGAGGTCGAGCAGGAGCTTGTCTTCCTTTGCGATCGAGTAGGGTGACACCAAGCTCCCGTGCATTACCCGACTGCGGAGCATGTCCCATGCATCGAACTCATCTGGCGTGATCCAGCTTTCCTGCTTGAGCTGGCGTAGGCCCTGGACAGCCGACGTCTTGAGCATGCGCGCCACCGCGCTTTTAGCAGATTATTTTAGGCGCGAATCCCCTTCCCAGCCGTTTAAATACAATTTGAAGTCAATAACCGCTTTGGTGAATTGCGCCCGCGCGTCCGTATCCATGTCGGTGCGCGCCGGCCCCTTGAGGAATAGCAGCTTAATCATCGCCTCAACCGCACTCGCATAGGTGAGGGCCCACACCCAGCGCGAACCATGCGCGGCCTGAATGACCTCGCCATAGAGTTGGGTGAGTTTGTTCGCCTCGAAGTTGGGAGACCCATCCGCGCCACGCGCCGCCGCGACATAGGCGAGCAGCCGTCGATAGCTCTCCCAAAACTCTTCCCTGTCGACAAGCTCCTTTTCCCCTTGCCACAGAGCGCAAGCGTCGGAATTTTGCGACCACTAGGGCGAGGAGCGAACCCAGCCCATCAACCAGGTGTCCGACCGGCGGGCGACAAACCGAGGGTAGATCAGCTGGCCGAAAAGGATCCGTAACGGCTCGCCAAGCCAGTTCTCGGTAAAGCTGGGCCGCAGCGCCTCGGTCGCTGGCGCCTGAACCAGCAACAGGTCGGCCTCATCGTCGAGGGTGAAGACAATCTGACTTCCTAGCACCATAAGGCGCATTTCCGGCATCTGCTCGCACACTTGTTGCGGGAAGAATCTGCGCAAGATGATGCGTGCGCGATGCTGGCGTGGCAGCAGGTAGGCGACCTCAGTCCCCGGCTCGTAGGCGCCATTCTCGTAGCAAGAGAGAGCCTCGATCTGTCCCGTGAAAACCCAGGGGCCACTCTCATTCGGCACATAGATCTCAGGGATGGTCCACCCGCCCACTAGTTTCTGCCCGTCGACGGTGGTCATCGTCAGGCGCTCGCGAAGGAGACCGTCATAAGGATCTGCGTCGATGCGCCGGAGCGACCGCAGGGCATGGCCGACATCCTCTGGCGTCCCACGCAGCGTGTAACCGAAAGAAGTCGTGGTCAGCACCGTGATCTCACCTTTGCCGATGACGACGGGTCGCTCATGATCGCCGGCAAGCAGAATCATCTCCGGGCAGGAGATCACCGTCCCTACTTCGGACAGATGCTTCAGGCGGTCGACAGTCGTCGCCATGGTTAACGCCAAGATCTCCCTCTCCTCAAACCGGACAACAAGGTTAATACCTCGATCGTGCCGGTGCGGCACCACGTGTTAGCGGATCGGGTTTACTGCTCCCGCTGCGCCGACGACGCGGCCTGACGGGCGGCCTCAATGACCACACCCAGCTGTTGTGAGACCTTTACGGCTTCCGCAAAGTCGGGCCGGGTTGTGTAGCTGGTGACTGCGGCATTGATGTCGATGTGCTCGTCTGTGTTGGTGAGGCTAAGCAGCGTGTTCATGCTCAGCGTCGACGTTCTCTGGCCTGCCTTCAATGCGGGCTCGGAACGATTTCGGATACTCTCCATTACGAGTGCTTGCACAACGGTGTGATAGGGCTCTGGCCTCAGTAGCCCCAGGATGGGCAGCGCGCATCCCAACACTGCCTGACCAAACCGTAGTGTGTCGTCCAGCGCGGGAAACTTGCCCTTGTGGATGACGTCGTTCCGGAACTTCGTCTGATTCTGGTGGAGTAGCTCTGGTGGCTGGCCGGTCTCTACGAGATGGGCGCCGATGAAGGCTCCGAGTTGGCGCTCGGACTGGTTCGACATCTCCTTCCAGGCGCGGTCGAAGGTGGGGGCGTCCACACCCTGCTTCCGGCATGTCGCCCGAAGGAAGAATTCGTGTAGCCGCTCGAGTGCGCCGGCAAATGACGCGACTGCATCGCGGTAATAGCCGTCCACGATGGCCTTGATCGCCATTTCCGAAAGAAGCTCGAATTTCTGTTGCTGGATTATCGTGAAGGTCCGGTGCCCGCGATTGCACGTAGCCTCGAGAACGCCGTCGTCAGGTACTCGAACCATGATCATCGAGGAGGAATTCGGGACACCGTCCTTCACTTGGCATTCCATGCATATAGAGAGCGTTTGCATCTCCTATCCTCTGCTCGCCATTGCAGCATCAGGTTCCAAGCCGGATTTACCGCGAAGCTGCCTGTCTGCAAACGGAAGGTCCACGCCTGAGCCCTGATTGGACCCTGAAGCCGTTGTGCGCCGAAGCCAGACATTCAAATCGACACACCACCACCAGCTTCGCGATACCCCGGGACAAAAACCTCCAGCCGGTCCATCGCCTCATGCAGCAGCTCGGGCGACTTCGCGTAGCACAGCCGCACCAGCCGTTCCGCCCCGCGCCCAAAGCTCGATCCGGGCGCCATGCCGATCCGCGCCTCACGCACCGCCGTGAGGCAGAACGCCAGCGTGTCGGTCATGCCCTCGACCTCGAACATGGCGTAGAAACTCCCCCGATTGGGGATGTCGCGGACGCGCGGCATCCGGGCCAGCCGTTCGGACACGATCGCGCGCCCCACGCGGCACCGCTCGACGAAGCTCGCGACGAACTCCTCGCCCTCGTCCAACGCGACGATCGCGCCGGCCTGGAGGAATTCGAGGCCGCCCGACGTGTTGAATTGGATCAGCTTCTCGAACGTGGCGGTCGCGTAGTCGGGAAAAATCAGCCAGCCGAGCCGCCAGCCGGTCATCGCCCAGGATTTGCTAAAGCTGTGGACGATGAACACCGGGTCGTCGGGCCGCGCGATCTCGAGAAAGCTGAACCCGACCGGGCAGTCGTAGACGATGCGGTGGTAGACCTCGTCGGACAGGATCGCGATCCCGCGCGTGCGGCAGAAATCAAGCAGCGCCTCCGCCTGCGACCGGTCGATCATCCAGCCGGTCGGGTTGCCCGGTGTCGCCAGATAGATCACCCGGGTGCGCTCGTCGCACGCGGCGAACACGTCCTCGACCCGCAGCTGCCAGCCGTCGTTGCCGTGCGTCATCGGCACTTCGCGCACCGCCGCCCCGTTGATCTGCAGCGCGCGCATCACGTTGGGCCAGCTCGGTGTCACGCACACCGCGTTGTCGCCGACCGAGGTGGTGGCCTGGGCCACCTGCATCACCGCGTTCATGCCGGAGAAGGTGAACGCGAGCCGCCGCTCGTCCAGCGTCACGCCGTACAGCCGCGCGTGGTAGCGGATCAGCGCCTGACGTAGCGCCGGGGTGCCGCGGTTGTCGGAATAGAACGTGCGCCCGGCCGCCAGCGCCGCACTCGTCGCGTCGCAAATGAACTTGGGCGTCGGCACATCCGGCTCGCCGGCCATCATGCGGATCAGCCCGGGATCGCCGGCGCCGGCGCGAAAGATGTCCAGGATCGGGCTGTCCCGCAGCTCCTCGATCCCGGCGCGGACGACGTGCGGCGTATCCATCATTCAGCGTCCTCGTTCCAGGTGCGGCCGTCGCGCTCGACCATGGCGATCGCCGCCGACGGGCCCCACGTGCCGCTGGTGTACGGTTTCGGCATCTCGTTGGTGGCGGCCCACGCCTGCAGGATCGGGTCGATCCACGCCCATGCCGCCTCGACCTCGTCGCGCCGCATGAACAGGGTCTGGTTGCCGCGCACGACGTCCATCACCAGCCGCTCGTAGGCGTCGGGGTTGCGGACGTTGAACACGCTGGCAAAGCTCATGTCGAGCGGCACGTGCTGCAGCCGCATGCCGCCCGGGCCGGGGTCCTTGATCATCAGCCACAGCCGCACGCCCTCGTCGGGTTGCAGGCGGATCACCAGCTGGTTGGCCACGATCGGCCCGGCGTTGCCGCCGAACACGCTGTGCGGGATGGGGCGGAACTGCACCACGATCTCGCTGACCCGGCTGGCCAGCCGCTTGCCGGTCCGCAAGTAGAACGGCACGCCGGCCCAGCGCCAGTTGGCGATGTCGGCCCGCAACGCCACGAACGTTTCGGTGTGGCTGTCGGGGTTGCCGAGTTCGTCGAGGTAGCCGCCGACCGGCCCGCCCGCCGACGCGCCCGCGCGATACTGGCCCCGCACCGTCCGCTCGCCCACCGTCTGCGGCGTAATCGGCTTTAGCGACTGCAACACCTTCAGCTTCTCGTCGCGCACTGCGTCGGCGTCGAGCGAGGTCGGCGGCTCCATCGCGGTCATGCACAGCAGCTGCAGCAGGTGGTTCTGCGCCATGTCGCGCAGCGCGCCGGCGGTGTCGTAATAGCCGGCGCGGCCCTCGACGCCGAGCGTCTCGGCGACCGTGATCTGCACGTGGTCGACGTGGGCGGCATTCCACACCGGCTCGAACAGCGCGTTGGCGAACCGCAGCGCCATCAGGTTCTGCACCGTCTCCTTGCCGAGGTAGTGGTCGATCCGGTAGACGCGATCCTCGGCGAACACGCGGCCGATCTCGTCGTTGACGGCCAGCGCCGAGTCCAATCCCTTGCCGATCGGCTTCTCGACCACGACGCGGCTGTTGGGGGTCGCCATCCCGTGTGCGCCAAGCTGGCCGCAGATCGGCCCGAACAGGTCGGGGCCGGTGGCGAGATAGAACACCCGGATACGGTCGGCGTCCTCGTCCAGCTTGTCTTTCAGGTCGGTCCAGCCGCCCTCGCCGGTGACGTCGACCGGCACGTAGCTGATCCGTCGCAAGAACTTCTCGACCACCTCGGGCGCGCGGTCCGGCTGCTTGACGTGGTGCTCGATGCTATCGCGGGCGAGCTTCTGGAAATCGTCGTCGCTCAGCTTGCGCCGCGACGCGCCGATGATGCGCGCCTGCTCCGGCAGCTGGCCGGCGATGTCGCGAAAGTACATCGCCGGGATCAGCTTGCGGCCGGCCAGGTCTCCGGTCGCCCCGAATATGACGAGGTCGAACGGATCGACCGCGATGACACGCGCAACCATGGCCCACGCTCCCGGCGGATACCGGGTCAGGTAGGATCGATTGCGGTGCCGCGTCCAGCCCCGGACCTGCTAACCCACCATGCTCCGCGCGTCCTCGGGGATCGTCTCGACGTCGGACGCGTCGGCCGGCGGGGCCATGGCACCGGTCATGATCGCGACCGCGTCCGACATCGTGTGGTCGGCCGGGCGGATCACGCAGGCGCGGCGGCCCAGCCGGTGGATGTGGATGCGGTCGGCGACCTCGAACACGTGCGGCATGTTGTGGCTGATCAGCACGATCGGCAGCCCGCGCTCGCGCACGCCCAGGATCAGCTCCAACACCTTTCGCGACTCTTTCACACCTAGCGCGGCGGTTGGCTCGTCGAGGATCAGCACCCGGCTGCCGAACGCGGCCGCGCGCGCGACCGCGACACCCTGGCGCTGGCCGCCCGACAGCGTCTCGACCGTCTGGTTGATGTTCTGGATCGTCATCAGCCCCAGCGCACTCAGGTGCCGCCGCGCCTCGGACTGCATCAGCGCCCGGTCGAGCATCCGGAACACGTCGCCGAGCACGCCCGGCTTGCGGCGCTCGCGGCCCAGGAACAGGTTGTCGGCGATGCTCAAGGCGGGCGACAGGGCGAGGTTCTGGTAGACCGTCTCGATCCCCGCGTCGCGCGCCTCGATCGGCGAGCGGAACCGGATCGGCGTGCCGTCGAGCCGGATTTCGCCGCTGTCGGGGATCACCGCACCGGCCAGCGCCTTGATCAGCGTCGACTTGCCGGCGCCGTTGTCGCCGATGACGGCCAGGATCTCGTTCGGCATGAGGTCGAAGTCGGCGTGGTCGATGGCGGTGACGTGGCCGTAGCGTTTCACCACGTCACGCGCCTGCAGGACGGGGGTCATGACGACACCTTCCTGATCCACTGATCGAGCGCCACGGCGACAATAATGAGAATGCCGACCGCGAACTGCTGCCACAGCACGTCCAGGCCCGCGAGCGACACGCTCGACCGGAACGTGCCGACGATGAGTGCGCCCAGCAGCGTGCCGATGATCGAGCCGCGGCCGCCGAACAGGCTGGTGCCGCCGATCACCACGGCGGTGATGCTGTCCAGGTTCGCGTCCTGGCCGCTGGTAGGGCTGGTGGCGCCCACCCGCCCGATCAGGATCCAGCCCGCAAGCCCGGCGATCAGCCCGGCCGACACGTAGACCCACAGCAGCACGCGGTCGGGGTTGATGCCCGCCAGCCGCGCCGCCTCCCGGTCGTCGCCGACGGCGAAGATGTGCCGGCCCGCCGCCGTCCGGTTGAGCATGTACCAGACGATGGCGGCGATCACGAGCATGAACACCGAGCCGTAGATGATCCGCGCCGTGCCCAGGTGGATCGGCACGCCCATCGCCAGCAGGAACGGGGCCTGCTGGTCCAGGTCGACGTTGCGGATGGACTCGGACGCCGAATACCAGGTGTTGAGCGCGGTGAAGATCGACAGCGTTCCAAGCGTCACGATGAACGGTGGCATCCGAAGCCGCGTCACCAGCGACCCGTTCAGCAATCCGCAGGCGACGCCAACGAGCAGGCCGATCGGGAAGCCGACGATCACCGGCAGGCCGAGGGTAACGCAGAGGCGGCCCATGACGATCGAGGACAGCACCATGATGACACCGATCGACAGGTCGACGCCGGCGGTCAGGATGATCAGCGTCTGGCCGATGCCCAGCGTGCCGATGATCGTCACCTGCAACAGGATCGTCGACAGGTTCGACCCGGTGGTGAACCGGGCCCAGTTCACCGACGCCCCGAGGACGATCCCCAGCAACAGCACGATGAATGGCACCACGGTCGGATTGGAGTGCAGGAAGCGCTGCAGGCGCTTGACCGGCGACACCTGGTAGTCGGCGATCACGACCGGCGCGGTCGAGGCGGCCGCTAGGCCCTGCTCGAACGCGGCTGGCCGGCGAGCTTCCGTCACGGTTGGATCCGCGCCCATCCTATGGCCTCCAAGCATCACCGGCGGGCGGTGGTCCGCCCGCCGGTGTCGGCTTCACCCCCAGCAGAGTTTTAGGCCCTCGGCGCTGTTGATCGACGGCACGCCCGGAACCGGCTTGTCGGTGATCAGGGTCGCTCCCGTGTCGGTGAAATCGAGGCCCGGCGTCGGCACCGGCTTCTTGCCGGTTTTCACGAAGTCCGCGATCGCCTGGACGCCCAACGCGGCCATCTTGAGCGGGTATTGTTGCGAGGTGGCGCCGAGGGTCCCGGCGGCGATGGCGCGGACGCCCGGGCAACCGCCGTCGATGGCGACGAACAGCACGCTCTTCGCCTTGTCCGCCGCCTTGACCGCCTCGTAGCCGCCGGACGCCGCCGGCTCGTTGATCGCGTAGACCAGGTTCACGTCGCCGGCCTTCTGGAGGATGTTTTCCATCGCCCGGCGGCCGCCCTCCTCCGAGCCGGCCGTGACATCGCTGCCGACGATCCGGGGGTCGTCGGACGTGGCGAAGTGCTTCGGGTTTTTGACGGTGATCCCGAAGCCGGTGAGGAAGCCGTTGTGGCGCAGGTAGTCCACGGTCGGCTGGTTGGCCGCGACGTCGAGGGTCGCGATCTTGGCGTTCTTCACGCCGTCCGGCCCCATCGTCGCCTTCGCCCATTGGCCGATCAGCTCGCCCGCCTTGAAATTATCGGTGGCGAACGTCGCGTCGGCGGCGTTGATCGGGTCGAGCGGGGTGTCGAGCACGATCACCAGCATTCCGGCGTCGCGCGCCTTCTTGACCGACGGCACGATCGCGGTCGAGTCGCTCGGCACCAACATGAAGCCTTTCGCGCCCGCCGCCGTCAGCGCCTCGATCGCCTGCACCTGGCCGTCGTTGTCGCCGTCGGCCTTGCCCGCGTACGCCTGCAGCGTCACGCCGAGTTCCTTGGCCTTCGCCTCGGCGCCCTCGCGCATCTTCACGAAGAACGGGTTGGTATTGGTCTTGGTGATGAGGCCGATGATTTCCTTGTCGGCGGCGAACGAGGGCAGCGTGCCCATCGCCAGCACGCCGCCGGCCAGTAGCAGGGTCTTCAGCATGGTCGATCCTCCCAGATCGTGAACGGTTGTTAAAACGGCCGTGCGCGCCGCAGTTTCGGGATCGGCCGCCCGCTGTCAACCATCCCCATTCCGCGCGGCGACCGATGTCTGGCGGGGCGGGGCCGGCGTCGGCACGAACGGCGCGCGGCGGTCGCGCGGCACCTCGGGGCGGCCGAGCATCCGCGACACGGTGAAGGCCGCCATCAGCGTCAGCACCCCGGCCAGGAACGCGAACAACCCGGCCGGCCCCAAGATGCCCATCGCGGCCCCGGCGAACCCCGGCCCGAACGACGCGCCGAGCGCCCAGGTGAACAGCAATCCGCCGCTCGCCGCCACGTAGTCGCCGCGCGCCATGCGGTCGTTGGTTTGCCCGGCGCCCAGCCCGTACCGCGGCGCGGTCGCGGCGGCATACACCATCGCGAGGGCGGCCATCGCCCAAAGCCCCGGCCAGCCGACCAGTGCCAGGACCCCCGCCGCCGCGACCGCCACCGCCAGGGTCGCCAGCGTCAGCCGCCGCCGTCCGTAGCGGTCGGACAGCAGGCCGACCGGCACCTGGATCGACAGCGCCGCGATCAGGGCGAGCGACGACACCGCCGCGACCGCGCCCCCGCCTTGGCCGTGGCGTTGCAGATAGACCGGCACCAGGGCGTAAAACGCGCTGTTGACCATGCCCGCCACCCCGGCACAGGCGAGGCCGAGCGGCGAGATGCGGGCCAGCGCCCACGGCGATAGGCGTTGGGCGGGCGGCACCGGCGGGTTCGGCTGGATCGTGGCGGCCATCGGCACCACGGCGGTCGCGAACGCGAGGCCGACCAGCACGAACAGCAGCGGGCTTGCCGGGATCACGTTCAGCACCAGCGGACCGGCGGCGGTGGCCCCCCACGAGGTCACGAGATAGGCGGAGAAGACGCCGCCTCGGTTGCCGCTGTCGGCGTGGTCGTTGAGCCAGCTCTCGGCGATCAGGAACAACGCCGACGACGCGAACCCGGTGGCCAGCCGCAGCGCGCCGATTGCCAGCGCGGTATGCCCGAACGCCATAAGCAGGGCGCAGTCCGCACAGATCGCCGCGAACAGCGCGAACGCGCGGACGTGGCCGACCCGGCGCACCGCGACCGGGGCCAGCAGCGCGCCGGCCAGGAAACCGACGAAATAGCACGACGCGACCGCGCCGATCAGCGGGCTCTGCGCGCCGTTCTGCAACAGCAGCAGCGGGATCAGCGGCGTCGACAGCCCGAGCGCCACCTGCGCGCAGGCGACTCCGAGCAAGACCGGCAGGATCGGGATCAGGCGCCACGGCATGACCGTTCCTCTTGGATGGTGTTGAAAAAGTCGTTGAGGCGGCTCGTTACCGCCTGATTCAATCCTCCTCGTGCCTTGGAGGGTCTGGCGATGATGGGCGAGCGGACGGTGTTGCAGGAATCACTGTTCTACAGCTTCAACCTGGACCGCCACGTGCCGATGGATCACCTGCTCCGGTCGGTGGACCGCTTCGTCGACTTGGCCGGTATCCGCGAACACCTCAAGCCGTATTACAGCGACATCGGCCGACCCTCGATCGAT
>JAABUX010000770.1_pt1 | contig 52135 bp, 55 predicted proteins | sample 5561851 | NCBI WGS metagenome assembly JAABUX01 (sample SAMN10711883, study PRJNA513361) | rock metagenome | isolation source: Antarctica rocks | place: Antarctica: Victoria Land, Richard Nunatak red sandstone | collected 2016-01-03
TGGGATTAGGAGGGGTTTGATATGGGATGCAAGAGGGCTTGGGGCTAGGAGCGTGAGGAGTGTGAGGAGGGTTTGGCAGGATGTGGGTAGGAGGGTGAGGAGGGTGAGGAGGGTTTGGCAGGGAGGGGTGAAGAGGGAGGGGGTGAGGAGAGAGGGGGTTTTGGATATGGGATGAGGAGGGTTTGGATAGCGAATAGGACTTTTGAGAGGGAGGGGTTGATGGGTTGGGGCATAGTGTTCGACCTGCATTCGTTGTAGTTTGCAACTGTTGGGATTGAGAGGGTGAGGAGAGGAGGGATTTGGGTTGGGATGAGGAGGGTGAGGAGGGATTTGGATATGGGGAACATCATGCTGTATTTGAGAGGGAGGGTTGCTAGATTGGAGCACTGTTTTCGACATCCATCGTTTGCAACGGTTGGGATTGAGAGCGTGGAAAGCGTGAGGAGGGATTTGAGGGAGAGGATTGCCGGATTGGAGCGGTTGATGGGTTGGAGCAGTAGCTGGTCGTTTATCAAGACACTTTCTACATGTGGTACATTGGCGACATGTGATACGGGCGATATTAGTGGAGTTATCTTCATTCATGGTCGAGTGTTATGATGGCTATGTGGTATATTATTGATTATGTTTTACCCCATCCATACTGCCCGGTAAGGCAGGGACGAGGGTCTCGATTATTATCCAAGAATGCAATTAGAAATTATTATAGATGAGGTATGTACATCCCAGGACCCGATTAGATGTTTGAGTATTATTAGTAAGGAGTGTAGACTTCGAGTCTCAATTTTATTCGCAGCTGTGATCGTGTCTTCGTAAGGAGCGTCGTGTCGTGGGTGGCTTGAAAGACAATTTTCATGAGTAAGAAGTTGAAGGTTGAAGAGCTTGACATTTAGCTGAGAACCAAAACCGCGATAAATACAATCAGGCTTGTTGCAGCGACCGGCTTCGCGCTGGCAGCTGCACCTGTGAAGGCGAGAGGTGCACTAGATGGTCCCGTCACGGCACTGCCGCTTGGGGCTGAAGCGTTCGGCGTTGAGGGAGTCGGGTTTGCAGCTTGGATTTGGCCGTCTGTGATTTGTTTGACAGGTGTGGCGGTTAGTATCGGTTGTCCCTGTGCAGTGACCGTGACCGTGACCGTGGACGTTGGGCAGATCGATGGGGTAGGTACCAAGATTGCGGGTATTGGGGTTATCGCTGCGATTATGCCAGGGGCTGGGATGATGGAGGGGACTTCGCTCGGCGCTGGGATAGGGACTGGGACCTCGCTAGATGGTAGGTTGACCTGCGGGATTATCCCTGGTGTACTAGAGATGATGACATTGGTAGGGACCGAGGAGATGGTTGTCTGGAGTGTCACTGGGATGACGGCTGGCGTGCTCGCGAGCTCAGGCGTTGTGGATATCACGACTTCAGTGGGCGTTGACGAGATGGTTGTTTGAACAGTCACTGGTATGACGGCTGGCGTAGTTTCTACCCCGGGGGTTGACAAGATCACTACTTGGGTCGGCGTTGACGAGATGGTTGTTTGGAGAGTCACAGGAACAACGACTGGCGTAATTTCCACCCCAGGAGAAGACAAAATCACGACTTCGGTAGGCGTTGACGAGATGGTCGTTTGGAGAGTCACAGGGACAACGGCTGGCGTAGTTTCTACTCCAGGTGTTGACAAGATCACGACTTCGGTAGGCGTTGACGAGATCGTTGTTTGGAGTGTCACAGGGACAACGGCTGGCGTAGTCTCTACCTCGGGAGTCGAGAAGACCACGATTTGGGTAGGCGTTGACGAGATGGTTGTTTGTACGGTCACTGCAGTGACCGCTGGTGTCGTGATTGTTTCCACCTCGGGCGTTGTAGAGATGACGATTTCGGTAGGAGTTGAAGAAATAGTAGTCGATACGGTGAGCGGAATAGTTGCCGGGATAGCTGTTGGTTGAGTGATTGGGATAGTGCTGGTTGACAGAAACGTCGTGGTCGAGGTAAGAGTGATAGGTATAGTTGATCTTGTAGAGCCAATTGATATAACGGTAGAAGTGACCGGGCATGTTGTCGTCGTAATGGTGACTATCTCGGTTGTCGAGCCAATAGTCTCTACCGATTCTGTGATGACCACAGTGGATGGCTTAGTAATTGGTATGGTCTTTGTCGACAGGAATGTTGTAGTTGCGGTGAGCGTAAGGGGTATAGTTGATTTAGTGGAGCCGATTGAAACCACAGTGGACGTGACTGGGCATGTTGTCGTTGTGATGGTGATTATCTCGGTGGTCGAGCCAATAGTTTCCACAGATGCTGTAGTAAATGCTGTGGTCGGCTTGGTGATGGGTATGGTCTCCGTAGATATGAAAGCCGTCGTCGAGGTGAGTGTGATAGGTATAGTTGATTTTGTGGAGCCGATCGAAACAACAGTGGACGTCACCGGGCAAGTGGTCGTCGTAATCGTCACTAGCTTGGTGGTTGAGCTGATGGTCTCCACCGAATTCGTGACTACGGGTGTTGACCCAGTAATGGTAGTCGTGGTATTGGGGAAGATGGGGGTAGCAAAGGTAGTCAATGACGTGGTTGACTCTATTTCGGTGGTTTCCTTCGTGACAGGGAACGTGCTTGTAGTCACAAAAGTTGTCGTGGCGGTTAACGTTATGGGTACCGTCGATGTCACGGAGCCATGAGAGATGATAGTCGAAGTCACTGGGCACGTAGTGGTAGTAATAGTAATGAGCTTGGTAGTTGAGCTGATAGTTTCAATCGTTTGGGTAGTGATTGGGGTTGTTTCGATTACTGTCGTCTTTGTCTTGACACTTTCTGGGATCGTGGATGTAGTGATGTTGGGAAAGAAAGGCGTAGAAGATATAGCGATTGTAGAGACAGGTGAAGAGGTACCTATTGACTCGGCTGTTTTTATCGTCTTTGGTGGAGGCGACGCAGTGCCAATAGACTTGCTAGTCTCTGTAGTCTTGGTTGAAGGCAGAGCGGTACCTGTGGAAATTGGCGGTAGAGAAGCCGTTCCAATCGAGGTCTTCGGAGGTGGAGGGGCTGTCCCAATGGAAGTCTTTGGCGGAGGAGGAGCTGTCCCACTGGAGGTTACGGGCGGAGGAGGAGCTGTGTTGATGGAGGTCTTGGGCGGAGGAGGGGGCACAGAGGCACTGGGAATGACGGTCTCCGTAGCAGTGGAGGCGATACTTTGAAGTGTTAGCTCGAGCAATGCCATGACTTCCGGTATCCACGTACGAGGTACTATTCCACCCAGGATACCAGCGTTTATCCAGGCCGAGGGCATCAGTAGTGACCGCTAAGGTCAGTATAGCGATCGCGAAAGTAGATCTCATATTGAAAGACTGTTCGATATGGAAGGATAACGGTAGGAACAACAGATAATATGTCAATGATAGAGCGAGAGTACCGTAGCGAGCGAGTTCTTTCTGTTGTTATTATTGAGCAGTATAGGAGATCAAACAGGAAGAGAATGGCAGAGGTTGGGAGATAAAGCATTTGCCAGTACGCAGTAGATGCAGTCACCTGTAAGCATCCTTTCGTTCAGAACAGTAAACAAGGTCACGATAGCATCGAGATGGACGCTATCAGAGGCTCGTACAACCGAAATCTCGCACGCCATAGCCTGCTAGTGACGCCCGACCTCGTGAAGGACAGAGCGAAGACTCGTACAGACTGTCGTGCAGGGAGAGGGAAATGTCTCTGGTGAAGCTAGCTAGCCATCTTGATTATTCTGCAACTACTTGACTTGTCCCGTTGTAGATGCCAAGATTATTGGCCTCAATCACAAGCGGATCAGGGCCATGATTGCCAACGCCAGTGTAAGCTCAGCCACGCGACAGATGACATTGCATATTGGATGGGAAGTCAATGTCTGTCTGTGCCTGGGTGCCTGGCCATCCACTATTTGGTATACGGCAGAGCGATGGAAGCGAGGGTTATAGAGATATGACGGAATTCTTGGGGTGAGCATCGAGTTCCTTGGTAAACTGCTCGCAGGCAACGCGAAGATGAGAGAGACTGTACGGGATGGTAAGGTGGTTGGGTGAGAACTCAGAGGTCGAAGGAGCAGCACGAGGTTGGCAACCCCTGCAATTGCAGGATCTTCCCCGCCATCACGTATTCAAGATTCATCGCTCCTTGCTTATCGCTGTGTGAGCCTGCTTTCTGTGCCCCTGCCGCTCCATAGATCTGCGAGTGCCGTTTTTGAGGCCATGCTCCCCACGTTTTGCTAGTGCTAGAATTTGGGTAGCGAAGGAAGGCCGTTAGCCTAAGGGAAGCTTAGCCGCAGGATCGACAGCAAGGGCGAAGTCAATTGGTTGGTCCGCCACCGTTGCCATCCTTCGCTTTCCCAGCACTGTCGAAAGAGGAGCTCTTCGTATCGACAGCGGGAGCGGCTTGCGCTTGCTGACATCATTCTCGCTTGTCCTTTCCCTTTCTTCCCATCCTCTCGCCAGCTCGCATGCTCTCGTATACTGAGGAGTTGGAGCCTCTTAAAGCTTGCTTTCTTTGAAGCTGTGCAATCACTCTGTCTGTAACGTAAGCACGTCTCCTACTTTCATTGGTGAACGTCTCTCGCTTGCTGACAGCCAGGTAAAGTACCTTGGAGGGCAAGGGAAAAGTTCAGAAGATGAATACTTGGTGAGACCTGTGCACGAGACCATTGATTTCCCTTGGTTTATCATCGGGCGCTTGGAGGCTGGTACTTCGTATTCCTGCTCGGCTGGCATATCTAGCTTACCGTAGCTTGTCCGCTAGTCCTGCGGCTCAAACACTCATCCAAGTCTTTACTACTACTAGTAGTACCTTATGCTATTCACCGGTGGGAAGTCCGAGTCTTTGGAAGACCTCAAGCTTCTTATCAGTCATCACTGTCGTCCTCAGACCCACTCTGCCATCCCGCCTCGTAAGCTTCGCTGATCTCACCAAGCCCATTGGAAAGGTTTTCACGCTCATCGTAATTGGCCATCGTACGGGCCAGCTTTTGCAGTGCTTTGACCCGCTGGGATATCGCGGATGTTGTTGATAGTGAGGTGTGTATCGCAACTGTAGTTTGGTCTGCTCGGAGCGAGAATATGCCGGGAAAGCTATCAAGAAGTGGATACTCCAACGGAGATTGGTACCTGAATCTTTCTTAGACCCATCAACAGCCAGGGCAATGTTCACGAACCTTTCGACGACCGGCAAACCCGCGAACCGCCTTCGCTTCTGGGCATAAGACTCTTCATCTTCGTCCAGCTGCTCCTTCTGCGCCTCCTCCTTCCCCTTTCCCCGAACCTCTTCCACAGCCCCAAAGACATGGTCTAAGGCGCGCTGTTTGTTAGCAGGAGGGGCTGAGGTGGTGCGGTCGCTGCTAGATAGATTGATATCGAATCCCGTCTGGACGGCCTCGAGTCCGTCTTCTTCGATCATCGTGTGTTGAATGTTCGAAGGCACTCTACCATCCTCACTTCCGTGAATGGGTAAACCTCGTGGCAGCTCGCCCATGGGATCGACGATGATGCTGCACTGAAGTTCGGCAATCCTCTGATTCCCATTGACGTTCAACGCTGCCTCCAGGTCACCAAGGAGTCCACGCTTCTGTCCACCAGGTCTCGTTCTTGATGGCAGTGTCATGCTTTCCAGCGCCGCCGACAAGAGTGCCGTTACATGCCATTGCGAACTTCGGTCCAGTTGTACGTAGCGCGGTAGTTGTGCCGCTGGTAATGACAGCGGAATATACATTGACGAATGGACCGACAACTCCTGTATCGTTTTCGCCGCATTGAGCGATCGGAGTAGCTGCTTGGCTTTCTGCCCCTTCCCCTTTTCTTCCTCAACCCCCCAAGTCCATAGAGCCATTTTGCCAAACTCGTCTCTCAAACGCTCTACATACCTCGAAGCAAAGCCTCCCCAAGCATCGTCTCCAACAGTGTAGACTTGTATTCCCTGCATCTGGTCGCACTCCTCGGCCCACACTCGGACATCTCGATCGAGCAGGTCCACGTCTCGATCCATGCTCATGAATAGTGCTTCCCCATTCTCCCATTTCTCGAAAGGCATAAGAGACGACCCGAGCTCGTAGTCATTGATCTGTACTATCGAACGGGGGTGGTAGAAGACGCGGTTGAAATCGGACCAGTAGCGGACTGTCTGCGTGGTGAGCTTGTGTGAGTCTGGGTCTCCGTCGTCGAGGCTCCGTTGGTAATCTGACATTGGGATCTGGGGATCTTTGTAGAGTATGACATTGCCATCCCTATTCTACCAACACGTCGTCAGCATATGCAATCTTTCGTTATCATATCTCAACGTGCACGCTCACCAGACTCCCTTGGCTTCCCCGTTCCCCTGCCCTTCATCCAGCTGCTGCTGGTCGTACAGGCCTCCCCATTTCCTCATTCCTCCAAAGCCGCCCTTTAGATCATAGATCAGCGTCCTAGGTGTGTATGTCTCTCCGCCCCCTGCCCCAATGCCGGGTCGAAAATGGATATCATGGTCTATCGGCGAAGGGACTTGGCTGCTATCGTAAGTAAAGTAGGATTCCTGGAAGTAAAGGACACCGTGCGTCAGCTAAGGTTTGAAGCATGACATAGCCGTGTCTCTGAGAAAATGATACCTGGGCATTCCAAAAGTGAGTGGCAAGGTGATTTGCTCGGTGCCCAAGCTGAAGGGTAAGTATCTCGTGCATGACTTCTGAAATACTGAGGCATGAATAATATGCTGTACGGGGACGTATTGGAAGTAGAGTGTTAATCCGTAGTGTTGGTTCTACTTATTCTAGCCAATGTTTGGCGACTAAAGTAAAGGGCATTCGCTTACTGAGACGTCATGGCCATGAAATTTTGTTACGGTAATCTTAGAGTATACAAAAACGCCCTTAAGTCTAAACTAATATTTTACAGCTCTTCATGATTCTCTGATTTTCGCTTGTCCTTTCCTTTCGACTTTCCGTTCCCCTTCTTCTTGGCCTTCCCAGTCACCTTGGCTTTGGTACTCTTCTTCGTCTTCTCTGCTTCCGACTTTTGTGCCGCCATCGATTGCTCGATTTCCTGGTTGATCCTATGCATGCGCTCAAACTCACTCTCTTCGCCGTCACTTGGTTCTACCGTGGCTTGTGGGGACTCCCCTGTCTCAACACTACTTGAGCCGGACCCTGTAGCAGTCGTTGATGCTGTTTTCGTAGATTTTGTAGTTCTTGCCTTCTTCACCTTTGGCTTTGGCGGAGGCTTCATCTGCTTCGTAAGAAGATTCATCACGGCCTCGTTGATTTCTCGAGATTTGGCAGATAGATCAGATGACAAAACCGCGGGATCATCAGTCGGTGTAAGCTTTTCTTGCTCAGCCAGCTTTTCATCAAGCCACTTTTGGACACTCTCCTGTTTCTGTACAATCGTTGCTACGTCCTCTTGGCTATAGATTGGGGCTGGCATTTTCGGGGCTTGCGCCTTGGTTGAAGTCGAAACGGTGACCGTTTCGTCATCAAGGTCCGCGAAGTCGTCGGTGGATGTAGAGGATGGTTCGGTTGTCTGCGATTGGGAGGTCCCGGATGCTGTCGATGATGCCTCTGATTCGGCAACGACTTGAGCTTCTCTCTGCTGTTTCACAACCTTGACCATAGTGTCGGCTTGGGTAAGAGCGTCCTTCAGCTTCTGGATCTCGTCTGGGCGCTTCTTTGATTCCTCCTTTCGCTTTTGGATTGGTTGTACGAGTGCGCGAAGTTCATCCATCCTTTCTTTCAGTGTTTCTCGACTGGCTTCTGCGCCATCCCCATAGAGCCACATACTGACATCGTTCGACTTGGCCTCGATGTTATCCCGCTGAGCCTCAGATGAGGCGATGATGAAGCCTTCATCCTCCAAAATATCTCTGATCTTATAGGTGTATCCTTCTAAGGTATTCAGCGTCTCTTCGCGGAGAAGTCGAGATCGATCGGACTTGTCAAAAGCATTCAGTCTTTGCTTCAGCCGTTCGATATTATCAGGCCCAAACTTTGGTGATGCGACAGAGTCAGCCGATAGGCCAATGTAGATTGTCTCAATCCTCTTCTTGACCTCCTTGGGCTTTTCCCCACTCGTTGCGGCTCCGGATAAGGGCCCAGAGGTTTCGCTCTCAGCCGCTGACGAGATGCTAGATGTCTCGGGCTCCGTGCTTGAGGTGGATGACGCCGAGTCACTATCGGCGCCGTCCTTCAGAACCTCCTGATCATTCTTTCTGGACCCAAAACCAAACAAGTCTTTAACACCTTCAACGACGCCACCTTTCTTTGGCTCTTGCTCTCCTAATACCTCGCAGCTGACAGAGCCTCTGACAGCCTCCGGCAGTCCGTCTACCGGACTCAACCGTATTGCGAACATCGTGCTAATATTGCTAGACTCACAGCCAAATTTGCTACTTAAAGATTTCACAGACTCAGTCAAATTCTGCGTCTTAAGCACCAATATTGGGAGATCAGATACATCAGGCGCGACTTGTTGGGAGAGACTGAAAGAGAAATCCTCTGTAGCTTTCACGGAGATCTGTTTCTCGGCACCGACCTGCGACGTTGGGACGAAGAGCTTCTGGTGCTTGTCTTTACCATCTATAGTCCAGGAAATGGATATAGGATACACCGCATTTTCCGCTGCTCGGATCTCTTTAACCCTAAAGCTTGGGCTTGTGGCTGCGGCTTTGAAGGCTGCCCCAAATACGGCAGCCTCGTCGGCGTTGACGTTTGTTCTGATTTTTTCCGGGTCCATAGCGATTGCTTCCAACTGTCTCTGAACAAAAGGTGTTCGAACAGCGCCGCCATGAAGAATTATCGACTCCAGGTCGGGAAGAGATAACTTTGCGGATTCAAGAGCTTGCTCGATGGGCTTTTGAACCCTCGATAGATAGACAGATGCAAGGTCCTCAAACTCGGTACGAGACAGCTTGTACTTGAATTTGAAGTCTTCGTAGTACAGACCCTCGAAGCTGGTCGAAGTCTCGGTGTTTGCGCTCAATACATGTCGAAGCCTCTCCGCTTCCTTCCACAACTTAGCCATTGTTCGCCCATGAGATCTAATATGCTTTGCCGTCAACTTCAAACCTGTCATATGTGTTGTAGATGTTATCTTCTCGATCATGTCGTTCAAAATAATCCGGTTGAGGGCATCGCCGCCCAAGGTCTTGTCCCAACTTGTGCCGATCACATGGACTTCTTGGACCGTTTTGTTGAACTTGCCAATATCCTTTACCACCCGCCCTTGGAATTTGAGAACTGAAGCGGTTGTTGAGCCTGCTCCCATATCGTATACGAGGTGATATTCCGGTCTGCCTCCCTCATTGATAGTTGGGAAGGTCCTAGAAGTCGCGTAATTCAATCCAACAGCGAGCCCATCGCTGATCAGCGACAAGACTCGAAGGCCGGCAAGATCTGCTGCCATTGAGATTGCTCTTTTTTCCTCCACAGTATAGAAGGATGGTACTGTAATCACGGCGTCGGCTATGTTCGAGCCTTTCCCTGCCATATTTTCGGCATTTGTTCTGATGTTCTTCAGCTCCATTGCGAGTAATTCATCAACCGACCAGGGTTGCTCTTCCGCAACGAAACAGTCGCTTTGAAAACCAATCGTCCCAGTCTCTGCCGATTCTACCATCTTTAGTCCGGAATGGGTCCCTCCATATTCTGATACCAAGTCGTCCGTCAACTTCAGACCTAGGAGCGGCTTCAAATTTGGGTAAACATCGCTCGGAAATCTAGCGGACAGAGCCACCGCATCTCCACCATAGACTCTTTCAGGGTATGAACTAGATTCCGCGGTGTTCACCCTACTTCTTAGAGGCTTGAAGGCAACTGCTGCTGTCTCCTTTCGTTTGGAATCCTTAGTGAGGACAATTTCGAGGGGTATTCCTGGTTTGACAAGTGCTGCCTTAATGTACTCAGTCCCGAGGTCAATACCCAAGACAGCAGAAGCCGCGGAAGCTGTAGAGATGAGTAGAAAGAGCAAGGCAATAGACGAAATTACACTCTCAAGCCGCCGTCGACCAGGCGGAGGCATCCTAAAAAAGGATGGAGGGAGACACCAGTCGCGAGTGATGAGGCTCGGATCTGTTTGCCAATGTCTACGGTCTGATGTGGAAGAAGCTTTGAAAGAAGAGAAAGTGAATTCGCTTCTTAGGAAAGGACAGGTAAAGCTCATACAAGCTAGAAGTCGATATTTGAACAATAGTAGCGCTCTGGACAGAGTGGCATCAACCGATTGGCAACTTTTAGCGTCTGCAAGACTCCTGCAAAAGCTTGGCACAGAATACGCAACAACCAGACCATCAAATGGTCATAGACTATACTGTAGTATCAACAAGCTCTGTTGTCCATGACCGTAGGCTACTAGTAGGACAGAGGGAACTCTTTAGCTATATAATCTTTGTGGGTAGAGAGTAGACGATTTGGCATCAAGGTGATAGGGCTAGCGAGTGCCAAGGTCTCGCAAGAGTCTCGCATGCGCTAGAAAAGGCGGGGCAGCTATAGGCGAGTTCGCACAAGTCCGCAGTAGCGTACAACAGATCATCTCCGTCTGAACGTTTCAACCACATACCATGGTCGTCACAACCATCTATGTGACCAGACATGGAGTATGGAATTTCATACCAGTTCCCGATTGTTGAGCGCTGATCGTGATGCAGTTTCGTGGTAACTGGACGATAGACCCCAAAACCGGGCAATACTTCACACACGTCCCCAGTCCTACTGGTATTGCATCCGACCCTCCTCTCACTGCCCACGGTGTTCGCCAAGCAGAGCAGCTAGCCACCGCCCTTGCTATAATCAAGGACCCGCCCATCACCCGCATCTATAGCAGTCCTTTCTACAGATGCCTGCAGACGCTGCAACCATTTGTGGAGAAGAGCGGGCTCAAGGTGAAGGGGGATAATGGCTTGGGGTGAGCCTCTGATCAAGTCTACGATACCTAGCAGCCGCGACTGAAGTCCCGGAGGTAGGGAATGGTACGGTCTAGCACGTTTCACGCACCCCTCACCGGCCACTCCATCCCTTTTGCACAGCCTCTTTCCTTCCTATGATACGGAATACATTCCCAGTATCATACCATCTTCCTCGGGCGAGACGGTAGCTCAGCTCCACGACCGTTGCGCATACGCTCTGCAATACATAATTACTCAGGCCGATGCCGAGGACTATGCTCACAGGACCCAGACCCAAGAAAGGGGACCTGGGGAAGGAGATAGCCTAGGCGACCGGACGGCGATTCTCATCTGTACGCATGCAGCCTCTTTGATTGCTGTTGGGCGAGCCTTGACTGGAAAGATGCCTGGGGATATGTGTGAGGAGGACTTCAAGACTTACACTTGCGGCATCAGCAAATTCACACGAAGGGTAATGCCTTCGTCAGTGCAGAGGCTCGAAGGAAGGATATCAGGTGAGGAGATACCGAGATTCAACTGGCAGCACGGGATAGGGGTTGCTGGAGAATTCGACTGTGAGTCTAATAGCGACTGTAGTCACTTGGATGGCGGTGAAGAAAGAGGCTGGTGGGTCATCTCTATCTGCTTGAGCCTGTTTGGAGATCTGATTTTCCGTTAGGGGCTTCAAAGACGCACAGATGTTCTGAATTGAATATTCACTGACGGGAAGAACAGGCACTTTCAGGGCGATGAGATCTTTGAAACAGCAGGGGATGCAACGAGCGCAAAGCTATAGACCATACACTGTTATGACGTTGTTATTTTACGTGACCACTGTCATCGTTCGCACCAGCTCTTGTTGCAACTGTAAGCCCTATGCCCGTAACATTGTCTTCATGCATACGTCTGTTCCAATTGTAAGGGTTTGCTCGGAGCGAGGAGTTCGGAATCTTGCACTTACAATATTGAGGAGCCACATGACCCCAAACACGATTGCAAGTCTCGCCCTCAGATCACCAGCTACCAAGCTTCCGATCCTGCTTGCCAGCCTGATCGTCCCCGCACTAAGCTCCCCTGCACATCGTCCAATGCCAGAATTTCTCTTCATATCATCAAGGCTCTTAGTCCTAGATAGTCGCTCTACCGGAATAGCATCATCCTCGACAGCTCCGATGTCCTCTCTTCCCTCTCGTGGATCAACGAGCCAGCTTGTCAAAGTTTGAGTCGCCGATGCTACATGCCAACAGACCCACAAGAAGATTATGGTGAATATAGCCATATCGAATAATTTCCCATCCCCTGCGCCTCTGGTCGCTCTTCCTACAACACCTAGGGCCAACAGCCCTTTGGTGTCAGCAGCCAACCAGATATGAAATTGTAGGGTAAATGTTTCCAGAGAATGACGCCCTATCCAGGCGAAGACCGAGGAGTGGAAATTTCGACCATGGTGGCTGAAGTTGCGAAGTACGATGAAGGCAAAAATGGGAAAGGCGGAAATATAGGGGACCCAGCTGTTATATCCTGGTTTACTGGCTGCCTTGCTTGCAAGAATGAAGAAGGTCGGGAAGATCATGATTCCGATTGTACCAGAGGCCAGCCGCGCTCGATGAAAGTACCGCCGGACCATTCTGTCGAAGCTGGTGTTTTCAGGGGCATTGGAACGAAGGGCTTCACTGACGCGTATGAAGAGTATCGCACACAACATGCCGACGTAGACGATGTAGCTGTCGAGCTGGAGCCGAAAGCGCCACTCCTTAACATCCCACCGAATGTTGCAGGATTTCTCAAAGAGATAAAATAGTATCTCGAAAACTCTGCGAATTCTGATCAAAGCCGTCACCAGAGTTGCCGATGCCGCGATTTTGCCCAGAAGAAATGTAAGAGAGTCATTCCTCGAATGGCCAATGGCCATGGTGAAATAGATCACCATGTACCAGAAGCTGATCAGTGGTGCGAAGTAGTAGAAGATGTACTCTGTATTCATCACATATGGCAGGATGCAGCTAAGCATGTTCAGGCGGATCAAAACTGTAGCACAGCGACGGAGAGAATAGTCAGCTTTCTTGTAGAAAAAGATGGTGTGACCAAAGCCGCTCAAGAAAAGGTACGAGGCTACTAATAGACGTATGATCTCGTAGATCCAGAGTATCTTCGAGGCTCCTGTATAATGGTAGATCAGGATGGCACATTGCATCCACCCCTTCCATTCCTCTGTCTGGTGTCTTGAGAGGAACGCCTCGTCTATTATTCGAAAAGTTTTAGATTCAGCTGTGTCACGCATCATCGTTGAAGACCGACGAATTGATAACAAACCAAGTAGAATGCAGACTGAACACAGGACGACAAAGTTCACAGTCTCGTACTGTTTCTGAGCCTTCTCAAATAATTGAGTTCGATCCGCATAGTAGCAATAGCAAATCGCCATACCCAATGTCATTATAGCGCGTGTGATTTTCCAGGATGGCAAGAATGAGAGTCTTTTGGAGTCGTGACCCGTGACAATGACGAGGAACGGCATCAACCACATGGAAAATCTCAGCAAAGTGGCTTGAGTCCAGTTCGTAGATTCATAGCTACTGCAGCAAGTCTTATCCATGGGGTACGCTTTGGTCTGAGCTCTTCTGAGGACAGCGTTGCACCTTACATTGAGCAGTACGTCTGCCATTCTGGTGGCAACCTCCTGGATGACATGAAGCCCATCGGACTGATAGGCCTTTTCTTGATTGGTAGTCATGGAAATGTAGCTCCAAGCCACAGGCAACGGGTGCTCTATGGATGCGTGCTGCAAATATAGATTCATAGAATGGATCCTTTCCGGCGTTATGGTTTTGGCTCGGGATGGGGTCAACAATTTGTATACAGGATCAAGGATTGGCGCAAAGATCATCAAGCTGTCCGAGTTGAATGCAAATCGGTCGGACCTGCTACCAGACTTTTCCAATAATCTCTTGTGCGTCTGGTTCGCCCTTTGCAATAATGCCTGGACAGAATCCCCGAACTGGGGCATGTACTGTTCTTCAAGATATCGAGCATGCCAAAGTCCGCCTCCAATCAACAATATGGCGGGGCTATCGACAAACCTGTCGTCTTCTGTCGAGAGTGATGTTGCCATAGATTCTCTTTGAAGACCGGAAGAATTGAGGTACGGGTCCCATATGAATTCGATGGTGACGCCTCTATGGCGAAAGACGAAGTTTGCATGCCGGTCTTCTACTTGCTCTTGGAAGCCGAGTTTCTTCGCAGTCGCCCAGAAGGTGTGCCGTATCGCCGAGTCGCCGACAAAGATAAGCCTACGATCTTTGAGGCAAGTGGCGAGATCTTCTTCTCGATACTTGTGCATCATACATCCCAAAGGTTGCCAGTTCTGGTATGCGCTGTCGAGCCATTGCCCACCAGTCAACAGCCCTTCACATTTATGTGGATCGGATCCGTCTGCTTGACACGTCAACAGATATTGACATTGATACCATCGGGCTTCTGTCGAAAATCAGTCGTCTCACCCTGCCAGAAGTGCCGATGTAAAGCCAAGACCACGACAACCAAGAAGAGCAGAGAGCAGCTCCGATCAATGCCTTCTTGCAAGCTCGGACATGAACGTCGAAAGTGGCGAGGCCAGCGCATAACTGTCGATGGAGATTCTGAATCTAGAATTGAGAGTGCTAGTCGACCTTGTAGTTTAAAACTCGATGAAACTCGTGTCTGCAGTATATCTGTGTCCTTGTTTGACTTTTCGCAGACTTTGGGTGTTGAAGGGTATGTTATGACTACGTCCTACCAAGTGCCATATTTTCGCTTTCACCTTAGAACTCGTCATTGGCACCACGTAAGCCAGCATTATAGCTATCTTTCAAGCTTATGCAAGTATGCAAGGGTGCAAGTTTCTGACCGAAGCTGCTTTCGATTCGCTTTGGGGGCACATGCAGCACTTTTCGAATCAGCCAACCTTATTCAGTAACGATTCATATTATCATGGGATGTCAATGCTGCTTCTTCATACTTCAATCTGGGGGGGCTGAGCAGCTTCCCGAGCAGTAGACGTGCTGTCGTCCCCAAGGGCTGCTACGGTTTCACCCCGTTGCCTCTCCTCCTCTTCCATTCGAGCCTGATCCTCCCTTTCCCTGATGGCAGCCTGCCTGGCTGCTTCTGCCGCTTCCCTAGCTGCAATATGTCGCTCTCCAACACCGGGGACCAAGCTCGCTACAAACAATGCAATTGCCCTTTCAATTTGACGCATGCTCTGGACCAAAATACTCATGTCTCGCCGCTCTCGTTCTTGCAAGAGCCTTTCTGCCGTTTCCTGAGGCAAGAGGTCACGATTTGCTGGCTGCACGTTCAGGGCATCTGCATTGTCACCAGCTCCAGCAGCGTTCGCGCGAGGACGCTCGTTGCCAGCTAGAGGTACGAGACCCTCGGCATGTCTCCGTATTGGATCCCATATCGCCTGAACGACTGGGCGGAACACCCCTGTTTGCGCTACAAATACCAAGCAAGCCACAATGCCGAGAAGGATAGTACGCCGCCATCCTGCACCAGCCGTGAAAAAGTACACGAATCCGAAAAGGCGTACAAGAAGCCAAAGATGCCCTCCAAGAGGGAGAAGGATACGAACGAGGTCTCTGGCTTGATTTGCCTGCTGCTGCTGCTGTTGTTGGGCCTCCGGTGCTTGTACGGCATTATTATGCTGTGCCGCAGGTTGTTGTGCTGGTACAACCTGTCCAGCGTCAACGTGAGGCCCTTGTCCACTCGTTGGATTATTGATGTTGATATTTTGCCCGATTGCAGGCGCACCGGAAGTATGATGATGGACGAAAGCCTGAGAAATAGGACCAACAGCAGGTATATGCCAAGGAGCCGAATATACGCCAGTAGGAGAGATTAACAGAGCTTGAGGTCCACTGGGCGAAGAAAGCACATATACTGCAGAAGATATGACTCCTTGAGTCGTCCTCTGGACGGTTGCTCTCTCTTGCGCAGCTCGAGTGAGGTGGCTGTTCAGGGTTTCGCGTAAATGATGGGCTCGGTGGGCAGCGTTATTGATACGCGCATGGAGACTTGAGTGCACTTCAGGTGTCAGATCTGGGACACCGCTTAACATTTGTCGAAGTTGCTCGAAGACTGCTTCCGGTATCGGATTGCCCCCAGCCATAGCAACTTCCATCACAGAAAGGCTAGATTGGAGATGCATCAAGCCTATAGACGGCACCATGTTTTGAAAGGAGTGGTTGCCCTGAGGCGCAGGGGATGCACGCCTTGGCGTCCCGGATAATGGAGGCGCGTTATTGTGCAGATTATGGTTAGGATTGATATTTACTTGACCACTCTGTATCACCATCTGCCACCTCTCTCCAATTGGCCTATTCGTTTCTCGAATGACAGTATTGGTATTGCCGGGGGTTGAAGACCTGAATGGTACTGACCCCGGTGCGTTTCCCTGCTGCGGATTTTGGGTCCCAGGTTCGTTGGTTTGAAGGTTCGGTTGAGGCACTGGACCCATGGCTGCTTCTCCGCCTGCGGCTCTCGCATGCTGCTGCTGCTGCTGCTGCTGCTGCTGCTGTTGATGTTGTTGCTGGGCTAGAATATTTGGGACCATAGGGTGGACGACATTAGGTGACAACAGTGGTTGTGCTTGCGCCTGTTGAGGAGCCATTGGGTGGAGGACAGGAAGGGTACCAATTGCAGCAAGTTGCGCGGCAAGTTGCTGGTTGACGAACTGAATTTGGGCGAAAGCTTGTTGAAACTGAGGAGAAAGTTGTCCATTTGGCAGGACGCCATGAACTTGTCCCTGTTGTGCCTGGAGAGGATCGACAGGAGTGTGTGATGGTGCTACACTACTTTGACCAGCAGATCCTTGCGATTGTCTCTGGGGATCCAAGCTATGCGTGTTCCCATTTGTCTGCTGTGGGGCTGAAGTCGAGTGCTCTCTGTTGGGAACGGATGCATTTGCTGATGATGCTCCACTTTGGGCAGATGTTTCCGGCGGGAGTACCAGGTGAAGTGACAACGTTTCAGAACTATCGATCTATTCTTTGTTAGGATACCTGATGTGCTGGGGAGAACAGCATGAGACAAACAATCTCTTGAGTAAATATATCTTTCAAGGTTCTCTTGCCATCGACTAACGCGTGGCCACGGTAGATCAAGCGTTGCCGCTCTGGAGCTGGATGAGTGATTACTGCAGTCGAGATTTTCTCTCTCAACTCTGCAATGGTCGTAGCCGTAGGAATAGAGGAGAGGGTGAGCTTGTTGACTTCTGGGGATGGTGACAATATGACGAGGTTGATTTCTACCTTCTCCATGATAGTGCTGGCCTATGGAACACCGAATGAAAATAATCTTTGTGCTAGAGTCTTCGCATGGTCAGAATTCTTGTACAGTGTCGCTCCACTGAAGATATTGGAAGTTGCCAGGTCTATCAGATCTGGCTGAAAAGGTCATAGCTATGTGTCCCAAAGGGGAAGCTCTACCGACCCACTAGCGGCGGGCTTGTAACTACTGCTGTGCTATCAGTTGATGAACAGGAAGAGACGCATACTACTTTACTCATTGGAGGTCAAGAATGTCTTCTGCCAGAGCATTGCCTCGTCAGAGAGTATTCACGCTTCAACGTTCGGCGTTAAATCCTTCAGGATGGATGTGCGGTCTCTGCCAGCGAGCGCGCTCAACTACGTCGTTCTCGACTTCCGCACTAGCGAAGCAGGACGAGCGTCAAGATAAGGAACCGTTCAAGACAGGATCAGGCACTTCGACCCGCAAATCTAAATTCCAATGGAAGCCTATCCCGGTAGGTCTTGGTATAGCTTTCCTAGGTGCGGTCCAACTCTACAGGGTGCGGGAGCGAGAAAAGAGAAGGATACAAGAGGAAGCGGATGCATTGAACGCTGAGGAGACTCACAAGGATGGAGGGGAACACACTGGAAGGCCGAAGAAGAGGAAGCGGATACGGCCAAGCGGTCCCTGGTAGGTAAGGAGGCAATGGACAACTCAACGGGCTTCGGAATTAATCGTTATGACAGGCAGGTGCAAGTCATGTCTACTCTCCCTCTAAAGGCGGTATCACGAATCTGGGGACGATTCAACGAGCTCGAAATTCCCTATTACCTGCGGGTGCCCGGGTTCAAAATCTACTCCTGGATTTTCGGGGTCAAGTGAGCTTCATGTGGACTGCTAGTAGGCATTCTGCTAATTCAAACAAAGTCTCTCCGAAGTAGCGCAAGCTGATCTTCACGAGTACAAGAATCTAGCTGCCTTCTTTTATCGTACTCTGAAGCCAGGGGTACGCCCACTTGATCCTAATGCTTCTGCTTTGCTGTCACCAGCTGACGGCCGAGTTCTACAATATGGCATGATCGAAAATGGAGAGGTGGAGCAGGTCAAAGGCATGACGTACAGTCTGGAGGCACTACTGGGCACGGAATCACCAGGGACGTCTGCCTCAGAGGAGAAGCAGCCTAAGCTGTCGCAGTCTTCCGCCAAGGTAGGAGACGACGATATCATCAAGGCAGACGAAGAATTTGCGACGGTGAATGGCATTTCATATAGCCTACCAAATCTTTTCTCTGGTTCTCAAAGCCAAGAGGATTCCCCCACGGTGGACGCCTCAACTGAGCCCAAGCATTCGTCCGAAAGTGAAGTACGTGCCGATCTGGCCCTTGGCGATGGTAGCAGTAAATCTGTGTTCGCGTCCACGCCAAAGATGCGCAAAGCTCTCTACTATATTGTGGTTTACCTTGCTCCAGGAGACTATCATCGGTTCCACTCGCCCGCACCCTGGGTTGTTGAGAAGCGCCGCCACTTTGCTGGTGAACTCTACAGCGTGTCGCCATATCTACAGAGAACCCTGCCCGGGCTGTTCACTCTAAATGAGAGGGTGGTGCTACTAGGCCGCTGGCGGTGGGGCTTTTTCAGTTTCACTCCCGTAGGAGCAACCAATGTCGGTTCCATAAAGATCAACTTCGACCGGGAATTACGTACCAACAGCTTAACCACAGATACGGCAGCCGACCGAGCGGCTGAACAAGCAGCAGAACGTGGAGAGCCATACTCGGGGTTCGCAGAAGCCACCTATGGAGAAGCCAGTAAGATACTTCGAGGCCACGCTTTACGAAAGGGAGAAGAGATGGGAGGCTTTCAATTAGGGAGCTCCATAGTGCTCGTGTTCGAGGCGCCGAAAGGGCAACGTAGGAGCTTTGATGAAGGATGGACTGGCGGGACAAGGAAGGGTGGATGGCAATGGTGCGTCCAACAAGGACAGCATGTGAAATACGGTGAGGCTATCGGATGGGTTGAAGAAACGTAACCTCCGTTCAATCATGGAAGAAACGATTGCCATCTGGAGTCTTCCAATCGATGCGTAGTTGCATGTCTCGTGTGACGTGGATGCATCACTCGCCCGAGAAGCCGGATCCTCTCCTGTTCGTGTATGAGAGGCAATTTCATCGTGGCCAAGCCAAACTGGCATATGGTAGCGTTTGCCGGCAGCAGTATAAGTGGAGGGACCGAGTACCAAGGCTCAAATCAGACTGGAAAGGTATTACCGTTCCAACTTAACTACTAGCTTTGGGACATGTTGGTGGAGCAACTCATCCTCTCCCACCTCTGTACTCTACAAAGACCTATAAATGTCTACGTTTCTTCATCAGACTCGGCACTTTGACTTGTCGTGCTGTCATCAAAGGACTGCTCGTAGGATGGATTGGATATTGATTACCGCAGCGACAAGACGGCCAGTATATGTTATCTAAAAGTCATGAAAGACCTCAAATGGCGATGATTTGCACGACGATACGCCGAAACCAAGACCAAACATGTTTCCGCACTCCAACTTTATGTTTTCGAAACACCGATGGCCAAGGAGAAGGCACAGTCTTGAGTGATAGTAATGCTAGCGGTCTGAGATTGAGGCAATGGCTCGCTATTTACATGGCCATGACGTTCGAAAGGCATTCCTCACATCTTTACCTGGACCGGTCTCTTATTCATACTCAGGCCTCGCATAAGACCTGCCTGATTCATTGTTGTGACGAAAGAGAGTCGTACGAAGTAGAGCCTCGGAAGATGAGATGATGTGCAGCGCGGCTTCATGCTCGAACATCCCTGAGAGTCTGGACTTTTAGTGCGGAAGAGTATACCCCAAGGCTGGCATCCGTCTCGGCTGTACCTCGGTAAAATCCCTTGAGACGGATGCCATGCCAGGACATGGGATAGGATGCAATGTTGAGCCTCGAACTCGAAGCGCCGAGAAGGGTAGCATCGAGCAACATAGTAATCATCTAGCATGAGGAATACTCGAACGAGGTGGTTGCTAACGTAAATCTCCCTCCATGCGTGATGCTAAGACTGAAGACAGCGGTATCGCTTAACTTTTTGTAATATACAGGAAGGCAAAACTATGCTCCACATGTACATCCAAGACGTTATAGCAAGCCTTAAAATGCAGGACCTACTTCACAGCCTACCCTTACCCCAAAGTGCCCCTCCATCTAGGACAATGTTGTTACCGTTGATATGTGTAGCTGCGCGTGAAGAAAGATACACAACCGCACCAGCAATGTCTTCTGGCCTCCCAAGTCTTCCGTTAGGGTGCTGCTTCGCCATAACATCTGCACCACCATGGATGTCCATCAAGCCGGACGCCATCTTAGAAGGGAAGAAACCTGGCGATATGCTATTACAGAGGATGTGTCGAGGACCGAGCTCGACAGCTAGGTTGCGAGTGAGATGGATTGCAGCAGCTAGACGAACGGCGTCCGAGTCAGCCAGGTGCCATCATCAGCGCTACGTCAATTGGTGGCGAAGGATATACCTTTCGAAGCAGAGTATCCGAAGGTAGCATGCTCTCCTAAGGAGCCTACACCTAGCCCAGCCACTGAGGCAGTGACTATGACTCGGGATGGATCTTCTAATGTTGCCATCTTTTGCAACAGTGGTGCGAATCTGTGAAAGCATCAGCGCATGTGCGACATATCCCCGTACACACCGGAAGCCATATATGGAGACGGCTCGAATCAACTCCTAGGAATGGCGGACAAAGGCCGTACGTACAATCGAATGGTATTGAACACGCTCTTCACATTCAGATCCATGACCTTCGCAAATGCCCCATCAGGGTGTGTATCGAATTTCTCTCCCCACGTCGCTCCCGCGTTCGCGAACAGGATATCAACATGATCGGTCGTCTCTTTCACTTTGGCAACCAGTCCCTCGACGTCGGCAATCTTCGCGCTGTCAGCGGGCACTGAGATGGCTTGAGCACCTGGACGTTTGTTCGGCAGTGCATTGAGGGCTGCGCAGGCTTGCTCGCAGGCTGCGGCTTTACGAGATGTGATGTAGACTTTGGAGCACCCGGCCTGCAGGAAGCTGGATATATGTAAATCCGGGGTTGCGCACATCAAGCAGGAGAAAGCACTTACCCGGACGCAGCGTGAAGACCTAATCCTCTCGACCCGCCAGTCACGACTACCACCTTGCCATCCAGAGAGAATAGACTCTTGAAGTCTTGCAGCTCCGTCTGCGCTTTTGCTTCCGCCGTCATGTTTGGATGTGGCCAATTTGAAGGTTTGCAGAGCGCAAGTGTACTTCAAATCTCAGAAGAATTTGATCAAAATTAGCCCATCCGCGAACGACATACGACAAAGCATGTCTACGATGTAGAGCGACTAGGATGAGATTGGGCTACATGTTGTTGCGTTGGAGGTCCTGAGGTAGACGGCAGGGAGCCGAGGTCCAAACCTGCCCGGCCCGCTTGGAACTTCTACCCCGCAATTGCTTTTATCCCCAGACTATTAGTAAGCACGTAGGGTAAGTAAGGTACTTTTAGGGCGCCGGGGGGGTCGAACAAATCATACCAGGACGGTTATTCCAGTAGAAAGGCTTCTGACACCTAATTATACACGGGATTCTATTAGTATACTTATTAGTAGCTAATATTATATATAGAAGAGTATTACTTATAATAGAGTTCGTGGATAAAAGTAGAATTCTAATACTATTAGGAATTATAGATATTTATACGCTAAGGATATCATCTCGTGAAGAGTATTAGTATATAAACCTTAATTCTTAGCGCGCTAAGCCCTTTTTAAGTATTATATATATTATTACCTACTAACGCTAGTAAGTATTAAATATTAGATTCGGTCGATTTAGGTGATTTTCTCGTGGGGGTGACTTCCTAAACACCGTGCGCACGGTAGTAGTTGCCGGTACCTACTACAGGGAAGGGGAAGGGTAGCACGGCGTGTACGGTACGCCTAGTTATTAGCGTAGTACTATTAGCGCTATTCTTAATACCGCGAGATTTACGGCGAGATTTCCTCCTTATAAGATTTTTAGTAAGAAAAGTATTAGCCTAGATCTTTAAAAACTAATCTTATAGCCCGGATAATATATATATATACCCCGGGGTACTTTATTTAAGGAAATCTATTGGTTAAGAGTATCTATAGACATCTACCTAGTATGATTTATTCGACCCCCCAGGCGCCCTAAAAGTAATCGTTGCCTTAGTCCCTCAGTGTTATGGATTATTCGGACGTGTCATCACAAATCAGGTAATTACTTACCGGGCGGAGACGGAAGCCTTCCGCAGGCTAAATATTAGCCTAGTAAGAGACTTCTTCTCTGCTAACTAATCAATAATTACACACAAATCTATAAGACTATCAGTCAGAGTACCGTTCCTTAATAATGGTAGTAACACCATTATAACCAACGCTATTATCAGGCACCAATCTCTCTCAGGTACCATTAATTGCCCGTTAGAACCAACGCCGTCGTAGCACCAACGCTGTCTTCACAGCACCAACCGATCTATCAGTCCTCCTACCTCGCCTAACGACATTAAGTCGTCTACAGCGAGACCCAATATATAGCTCTTCACTGAGTCTATATTATCATTATTAAGACATCCTCCTTGCCACCTAGTGTACTAGCTATTCCAGTACTAGACCAACAGGCTTCCGCTACCAGACTATTCTACACCTAGACACGTCGTCTGAAGAAACCTTCCTCAGCACAGATACATCCTTTACTAGTGAAGACATCAGCCATCAACGGCCTTAGTTATAGGCTACATCACGCCTCATGTGAATAGTGTCGGGATCCATTAGAGAATTTCAGACCTTTTACCAGGCAAAATCAAGGCTTTCCCCGTACCTTCCCCGTTCCGGCCCAATAAGACTATCTAGTCTACCGCTATAAGACTGTTCAGCATTCGTTCAGACTATCTATAGGGGCCTGCCTCAGCGTTAGACACATCCTATACTATTAAATTCATCAGGAATCGACGGCCTTGTTGGTACGATACGTCACGCCTCATATAAATAGTGTTGGGATCAGTCGGAGAAATTCTATCATTTTACCAAGCAAAATCGGGGGTTTCCCCGCAGCTTCCCTATGGCCGTCACTATTGATACCTGTATGCAAGCGGCCATCAATACTGGTATCGCTCAATACCTTCGTGAGAACCCCCCTCGATCAGCGCCTTGTTAGAACCTAGGGGATCTTGGTTTCTTTAATCCTATGTACGACAACGTGCACCTCTTTATTAAGCGTGCTAAACAGTCCTGCTTAGTGAAGGATCCACAAGTCGTCCGTAACAACCTACAGCTCAGTCTACGTGGCCAGGCATTAGAGTGGTGGACCAGACGATTAGATACCGAACGACGTCTTGTGACGTATAGCAATGGCGTGGAGTAATGGGTATGGCTACTATTAAGGAATTTCCAGCAAGATCCTGTCAATAAAAGCTGCCAGACTCAGCAATCAAAGCAACAGTATCAGACAACGACTAAATACGTCAATAAGGACCTTGTTCAGGACGTACCCACTGTCATTCCTATCACCCAGACGCCTTTGCCAAAGACTTCAAATGCTCCCCCGATACAGCCTGATCAGTCAGGCCATACAAGGATAGTTCCGGACGTACTACCATGGAGTCTACCGGCCATTCCTCAGTCAATTCAGAATCAGACGCCTTTGCTAAAGACTTTAAATGCTACGCCGGTACAGCCTGATCAGTCAGGCCATACAACGATAGTTCCGGACGTACTACCATGGAGCCTACCGGCCAATCCTCAGTCCATTCAGACTCAGGCCGATCATATTCAGGCTAATCAGAAGCCTTCTACAGACGACGTAACGTCGTCAGACCAAGTACCATTACTGATAAAATCTACCGTCTAGCCGAATCAGCCTCAGCCTATTCAGAAGGCTATTCAGATTCAGATATCTTTGCCAAAGACTTCAGACGCTACCCTGATACAGCCTTCTACAGGCCATAGCATCGTGAAAACAGAACCGCTACCATATCCAATAGAACCCGCTATCGTACTACCATGGAGTCCAACGGCTGTTCCTCTGGCCAATCAGCCTCCGTCCATTCAGATTCAGGCTAACCATAGGCCTTCGGCGGATCCGCTATTAATGAAGATATCAATGGTAACTATTGTTCTTACCGTTAAGCATGTTCCACCCGATCCGATCAAGCACGTTCCACCAGATGATGTCGCCAGTCATCCGTGATGGGAGGCTACGGGACAGACGACAATAAGGGCCTTAATAGCCTGACAAGACTATTAATGGGACGGTATTTACAGAAGACTTCAGGTAGCAACATGGCTTGTATCAGGACGTTGCTGACGTCACGGCAACGAGGACGTTGCTTTCTTCTTTTATTGTAGGCATTGTTATGGATTATTCGGACATGTCATCACAAATCAGGTAATTACTTACCGGGCGGAGACGGAAGCCTTCCGCAGGCCAAATATTAGCCTAGTAAGAGACTTCTTCTCTGCTAACCAATCAACAATTACACACAAATCCATGAGACCATCAGTCAGAGTACCGTTCCTTAACACTCAGACGTGTTCCAAGCCGGGCGCCAAGCCCCTTCAGGTTAGCGATACTAACTACGTAGCCGGGCGGTAACACGTCTAAGCGCAAATATTTATTTCTTTACTAGTAAACTCATTATTAATAGTATATTAATAATATTAGTATTATTTACTACGGGGTATAAACGGAGTAAGGTATATATATTAAGAACCCTAATTAAGCGCGAAATAAGCTAATAACGTACTAATAGGCTCCTATCACGCCCTATTCGCTCCGTAACCGCTCCTACTAAACTGTTATAGTACTAAGTTTACCTATATTAAGTCTACTACCTATTAACTAAGCCTGCTCCGGTAGCTTAGATACCCTACCCGACCTACCGACCGCTAGAAAAATAAGCTACCCTATTATCGTTATCGCTGGCTAGCTACCAGGATTTTTGGAAATTTAGAGTCAATAGACGGCGATAGCATTACGGACGGGTTATTATAGGCGGATTAGGCTAAAAGTAGGCTAGTTAGAATCAGAAGAAGTAAGAGTATAATCGGGTATTAACGTACTTAGTAAATTAATAGTAGAATTCTATATAGGTACGTCGTAAAGTTAAATGTTAATAAATTTTATTAATAAGCTAAAAATATATATAGCGCGTCACTAAAAAACAGAATATCTGGCAAAATTATAGGGTTTTACGCTTAGACGTGCCGCCCTCCTATTGCATAGTCAGCCCTGCTAGCCCGAATAGGCTTAGCGACCAGCTTGCTGGCCAATGGTGCAATGGCACGTCTGAGGTACTGAGGCAAGGTAATCGTATCGATTGCAAGCAAATCCTGATATACCTATACTCCGTACAACACTTTATACAGACTATGCTATACTCGTCCGATCCGTTGCCTGCCCGTTGCCACATTTTCAGTCGTACATGTTCTTCAGTACACGTAACACTATGCGATTCATAGTTGGCCGCTGAGACCTGTCATTACGCCAAATTTCCGTCGGCCAGGCTTCTGACTGGCCCTACCATTCGAAGAACCCTCGATGGGATGTTCCCTCTCCCACTTCTCGTCTGCGAGATAGCTCTCTACAGCAATGTCGAGGTCGTAGTTTGCTTGTTGAAGGTATAGGAGTGCAATGTCGTATCTAAGATGTCGAGAAACGCTCGACAGTCGATTAGCCTTTCCCAGGATGGAGACACTTGTCGTAGCGTGATTGATCATTCACTTACTCGGCGACTTTGCACGCTACCATCCATCGCCTGACCTTGGTCTTCCTGATCTCTTCTTCCTCATCTTCCAGTGGCTCCGGGCTCAAACTCACACCTCCTTTGTAGAATTCACCTGGTATGAGGATTGTCCGCCGAGCTGCTAGGAGATGATCCGCGAAGATGTTGTTCTTCCGCCTTAACGCATCGTGGGGAACCCCATATCGCAATGACAGGGAAAGTATGGTGTCCTGAGAAGGGTCTAGGAAATGCAGAACATCCTCCGCTGGGGCTGCAAGGGGATACTCCTGCTTCCGTGTCTGGTAAGTGTTGGTTGCAGAATACGCCGGTGGCTCGTCATCGATCCGTGGCGATGCAAGAGCGGCATAGGCTGGTTGAGGGGAAGGAGGCATCGAGTATGCTGGAGGGTCGCGGAGACCTTGTGACGGCAGGGAGGAAGGTCCCGTAGATATCTGGCAAAATGGGCCTGGAGTGACATTATGAGCTGACCATCCTGTACGCTTGTGACTTATAGGTGGGGCGTACAATAAGACGCGAAACGCGAATTGTCCTGGAGGAATATCAGACCAGTCTCTGAAGGCAACAACGACATGAATGTATACCGCTATACATTTCCTGCAGATTACACGACCGCAGCAGTCTAGCTGACGGTCCTGTGCTACAGGCTTCTCCGTCTTTTCATCGTACAGTGGCGGAATCGCAGATAGGAGTGTCGCGCAGGTGCAACATGCGGTATCAGACATGGTGAGAAAAATATGAGGAAAAACTGTAAGCACAACAAGACTCGCTTAAGATGCGTCAGAAGTCGAGCTCTGCTACGAGGATAGCATCAAGGACGATCAAATCCATACACTCCATGACGATCGCTATCACCTTATATCCGCTGTATCTCCGTCTCCGCTTGGCGAAAGCGCTAAGCCTCTACTAGCTTAGTACTCCGCACTGCACAGGCTTTTTCTTGAATGCGAACAGTTTTCCACTTCAACCATCACCGTCAGTAAAGCGATCAAGGTATGTTACGAGCAGTACCTGAAACAAGGACAACACAATCAACATGCCATCTGCTGCTCCTCGTCAGCCATTGAGAGGGCCATAGAACCCTTGTTTCAAGGGCACTCTTTGCGCTCACCGGCTGATATGGATCTTCGCTTCCTACAGATACCTCACCTCCCACCATCGAGTTGAGAATCTTGCATCTGCCACCATGGTCAAAACCAGCGTCCTTAACGATGCGCTCAATGCCATCAACAATGCCGAGAAGTCGGGGAAGCGACAGGTGCTCATCCGCCCTAGCTCCAAGGTTATCGTGAAGTTCCTACATTGCATGCAGAAACATGGTATGGGACTTACACTTTCATTCAATAAGGCTGCGCACATTCGGGTTGATAACTAGGCAATGGTTTCAACTTTTGAAAACACTCTACGACCTTTGCCCTTTAAGTATCCGAAAGATCAAACTGCGACCGATCTTACACGTTCTCTAATCTATGTTATGAAGTCAAACGTTTAATCGACCGCAACATCGCTAATATTGTCTGTGTACAGGCTACATAGGAGAATTTGAGGAGGTAGATGACCACCGCTCCGGCAAGATCGTTATTCAACTCAATGGCCGGTATATATATCCTACGTGCCAGTCTGCTCTCGGTTGCTAATTCCCGTCGTTCAGTATCAACAAGACTGGTGTTATCAGCCCTCGCTACAATGTGAGAATTACGGATTTCGAGAAGTGGGTCGTTAAACTTCTGCCTTCGCGTCAATTCGGATACATCGTCCTCACTACATCGGCCGGTATTATGGACCACGAGGAAGCTCGACGGAAACACGTTGCGGGCAAGATAATTGGGTAAGTGGAGTCTGATTCGGTTGCATGGAAGATACTGACCTTATATGCAGTTTTTTCTATTAGAAAGTATGTGTATTCATGGCAATTGGGCCTCGCATGTCGTTCGCAGAGTATGGGAAAAGCGACCAAATACCAGATAGCTTTCATCTCTGACACAATACCATAAGAAGCACTCGTCGAGCCCAATTTTCCAGAATGTGATCCCGAGTGTGCAATGTAGTCTTTCGGAGATTATGTGATTTGATCTATACCTTTATCGTCTGTTTTCCTGTTCTTTACCAGAGCTTAAATTTCTTTCGAAATAGAATAAGCATCAAGTCGGGTTCGCTATACCGTTGAAGGCTTCTGTTGACTCTACAAGCATACTGTAAGTCTCAGGAATTGATCAGCCAGCAAGCTCAACGTGCAAGAGGAAAGTGATGTATATGTAGGTATTTGATTGTAGGCCCCTGAAGCACGTGCTTGAGATCTTATCTATCTATCGTCAAACACTGTCCCGCGATTGACGCCCTATGCGCGTGGCTCTTGCCAACTTTTTCTAATCTATAATAACATCCGTAGGTACTTACTTTACAGTATGACTCGATAGTGTCGGTGTAGTTATGTGAAAATACTGTTGGCATCCAGATCATGCCAAATGTTGAGGAGCCTGAGGGATTGCTGCCCTGGAAGCCCCTTACTTCCAAGTGTGAGTGCCTCAAAGTTCCTAGGGAATGAATGAATACTGCAGTGTCACGATGACACCTAAATCATTGTGGTAGAAGCTCAAAATTATGAGCATCTCTCTTCTCGTATCAATAGTACACGAGCATTCCTCAAGTGGTCATGTGCTTAAAATCGGAGGGTTCCCTGTCCATTTTTGATAGGAGAAATTGCGTACGCCCGATGATGGCTTCGGGCTTTTGTTTTTCTAACAATGAAAGAGTAATTGTGAACATAGAAGGCTAAGGATATCGCAGCTGTCCTTATCGCGGAGCCCGAAAGTCTGACTTCAATCCCGAGCCCCAGATCAGTACCAGCAGACGGAGAGCAACCTTCGCGGAGCTCGATATCGTCAAAGCAGTATCGTACCAATACTTCGAGACGTCTGTCGGGCCGTCCATCTTTTGATGGGGCCAGCCCTTCGTTACATTCAATCTCAAGCCTAAGCAGTATTGGTTCACTCGATCACCCAGAGTTGGAGAAATCCAGCGTTGAGCCGGAGTCTTACCATCATCTACGACACCATGACCATGCGGGCCACATTGTTTCACAGGTAGCAGATTGGCTCCGCAACGAGAAAGCGAGGAAGATAGCACACAAAGCCAGAAAATATCCCGGACAGGCAAAGCTTGCGCGGGCAGCTGAAGCAACTAGAAATGTCGTAGATCAGATTCGGAGCGATGAGTCCAAACACCGTAAAAGCCGCCATGAAAGAGCTGATTCTGATCTTTCAGAAGAGAGTTTGGCTCTGGAGAAGCTGGAGCATATCTTATCCGAGAGTATGAACATGGACAAAGACCACCACGCTACTCCCACGAAAGACACAACAAGTTCTTATTTCCCTCGTCAAAAGCCATCAGCCAAGCGTCAGGGATCCAAGAGATTGCTCAGAAGGTCATCTACGATAGTCTCGTCAGACAACGAGCATCGAGAGCCCGATATTGATGTTCCTTCCGCTGAAGTAGTGCTTGACAATTCCAGAACTCTGGGCTACAGTGGAGGCGGTGCAAGTTCCGAAAACGATCTGCTCAATCCGAAAAAGCGAGCCGCGAAAGAGAGCGAAGCCTGGCTGCAATTCAAGCATGAGATCGTCCGGTTAGCACATACCCTACGTCTCAAAGGATGGAAACGACTGCCCCTGGAGCGTTGTGGAGAAATCGACGTTGAACGGCTGAGCGGAGCTCTGACTAATGCTGTATACGTTGTATCACCGCCAACGACTATGCCAGAGACGCCTTCGGTCGCTCAGGACAGCGCGCTTTCTCTTGTTCCGAAGAAACCACCACCGTAAGAATATCCTTCTATGATCAACAGAAAACGCTAACGACACCATAGCAAGCTCCTGCTTCGTATCTACGGCCCTCAAGTGGAGCATCTTATTGACCGTGAGAGTGAGCTCCAGATATTACGCCGTTTGGCTCGCAAGAAGATAGGTCCCCGGCTACTAGGAACATTCACCAACGGTAGATTTGAGCAGTTTTTCCAAGCGCGAACATTGACCGCAAAAGATCTGCGAGCACCCGAGACTTCCAAGCATATAGCGAAACGTATGCGTGAGCTCCACGACGGTATAGAGCTTCTCGAAGAAGAGCGTGACGACGGACCGTTCATCTGGTTGAATTGGGACAAATGGAAGGATAGATGTGAAGAAGTAATCTCGTATCTCGACCATCAAATCCTGACTGTCAAGCCAGCCTCCATCCCGTCCCGCTCGGAGGGATGGAAGAAGCATGGTCTCATCTGCGGCGTAGAGTGGTCTGTATTCAGATCAGCGGTTCGGCAATATCGCGACTGGCTTTACGAGCAATATGGAGGAGCAGCTGGCCTTAGACGAAAGCTGGTCTTCGCACATAACGATGTGAGTTCTCTATTCCATAGTTCACTACGGACAACATCCTCATAGTCGCTACAGACACAATATGGAAACCTGCTTCGCCTTGAACCCAGCGGAGAATCGCCTCTGTTGCTGCCTACGAATGAGCATAAACAGCTGATTGTTATCGACTTCGAGTATGCCTCAGCAAACGTCCCGGGCCTCGAATTTGCAAATCACTTCACCGAGTGGTGCTACAACTATCACGACTCTTCGAAACCTTACGCTCTTAGCGCTAATAGGTATCCTACACCCGAAGAGCAACACCGCTTCTTCAAGGCCTATGTGCAGCACCATCCACCCGTGCAGACACGCCCCACGCTTACACCGATTTCGTCATCCACTCCTGGTCCCACAAGCTCCATCTCATCCTTCATGCTCGATAGTCGCGCACCACCCGCCCAGATCGCCAAGGAAGAAAAGCAAAGAGACGAAGCGTTGGAGACCGAGATTGAACGACTGACGAAGGAAACGCGAATGTGGCGTATCGCTAATTCAGCACAGTGGGTCGCATGGGGAATCGTGCAGGCCAAAGTCCAGGGCATGGACGAAGCATTGGAGGCGCAGAAGAATGCTTCGCCTAAGTCAGAGGATACGGTTAGCGAGACGATGCCAAAGCTTCACCTGGATTCCGACCCGCTGAGTCCGGAGATGGTCGGATTGGCGCAAGATGCTCACGACAAACGGCCGGACGAAGACACGAATGATGGAGAGGAGGAGGAATTTGATTATTTGGGTTATGCGCACGAGAGGGCCTTGTTCTTTTGGGGTGATGTCTTGCAGCTTGGCATCGTGAAGAAGGAAGATTTGCCGAAGGAGCTGTTGGAGAAGGTCAAGGTTGTGGAATATTGATGCGATGCGAGCGAGTACGTCAATGAGATTGGATGCTTGCGGCCTCTCAAGTATATGTATGTCCCTAGGTCTTTCCGGTGACTTTGCCTTTCTTTTATGTAAGTCTGTGGTGGGTAGAGCGATAGCTGCTATGGTGATCAGTCTGAAGACCGAGCTCAGAAAGCACTAGGTCGGAAGTTTCGATCAAATTGTAGGAAAAGAAATACCAATTCGACTTTATTTCGGCTTTCACATTGAGACCAAAGGTAGCGTCACTAGCTCGTGAACCGGGTCAAAGCGAACAAGCGTAAACTCATCATCAAACACATTGCTCGAAGGGAGACAAACTCCACCTATCCCCAGCAGCCATTTGGGAATATGACTCTGCGTGAAACACATGCCTTGTCCGCAAATCATCAACTATCGCAGTACCCCTATATACACCCCACTCCACCCTTCCTACCATCCGCACCATCAACAAATCCTCACACCACAGCACTCAATCCTCCCACCCCTCACCTCCGCCTTCCTCCCCCAGTAAAAAGCCACCAGCTCCCTCACAAACTCCCTATCGCTCTCACTCCAGATATCGAGCGCCATACGGCCCATATCCTCGCTGTTCACAAAGACCGTGTCTGCATTCACGGATGCCGCATCTTTGCCTTTGGCGAGCGGTGTGTCTTCAGCATCAGTCTGTCCGTTCTCGTCCCCGTTGGCGTCGCTGTCAGCGTCCAAGTAATCAGATGCGTCGACGATTTCGGCCAAGGTCTTGAGAATAAGCGTCGTGAGGCGGTGGAAGTACGCGATGATCGTCACCTCGAGCCCTGCAGGTTGGGTATCCATCGCTTCCATACCAGGACTTCTTCCGGGCGATTTCCTTGCGCTTTTGGGCCGAGTCGGCGACAAGTCATCGTTGTATGGATCGGGTTGCCGCATTAAGGCCGCGTCGTATTCCTCTTCTTCGTTCAGGTCGGTACGCTGTTCGCCAGCGGAGGCCCACCATATGAAGTTGTCGTAGGCGATGGCCGACCAAGATTGTGGCTCGGCAAGCTGAGCATCGAAGGCCAAGGAGGCTTCGTCGTAGGTCGCCTGTGTGCTTACGACAGGTGAGTCTGGCGTGGGATCATTCCTGCTTGACGGCGAGGAGGCATGATAGGAACGGGAGCTGTAACAGCGGCGGAGACCGTTGCAGAGCGTCCGATAGCGTCTTAAATCTCGCTGGGTGGCTTTGATTTGCGTCCCTCTCTTCGCCTCTATCTTCGGCCAGACTTTCTCCTTCGAATCTTTTGAGTAAAGAGGCGGGATGGTGATGAGGATATCGTAAAGTCGGTCTTTCAGCGACAGAATGTCATCGGTTGTATTTGCTACCCAGCCATAGCCCATACCCTCGTCTAAGACATTGGAGTTTTGGGATTGATTTCGAGAGCCTTGAGCGAGGGTCTGCATATCATGGACCCCCACTGAGAAGAGAGGCCGAAGGCGAGATGGAAGTGGTTCGAGGGGAATAAGTTCGGAAACAGAGGATGGGATACCCGAGAGTATGGAAATATCGTATACTGCCGAATCTTATTAGCCCTAGTAACGCATTCCGCACTTGGGACGCCCACCATAGTTACACGCTAACTCCACCGGAGCATGCCCAACAAGTAAGACTCTCTTTCGTAGCAAGGCTGCTTTATAAAGTGGGAATATCAGTGGTCCAAAAGTCTCCAGAAAAGTCGGTAATGATAGCGCTGGATGGTGAGGCGACAAGGATTGACCGGGAGGAGCAATGGCGGAGGCTGCTGTGACGGCACGCTTTCGAGAATATCTCTGACCATTAGGCGATGTCTGGCTCTGCCTCCGCTTGCTTTTGGCTGCTGACGGAGTGCCAGGCTGCATTGGATGGTCCTGAGCAGTCCTCTCATCGTGTTGCTGGTGCTTTGACCAGAAGTCCTCCAAGAGATCGGTTTTCGTAGAGTCCTTCGAGAGTTTCCTACCCATACGTTCAGATACTCCAAGACCCTGTATATTTCTATCCTGCTCACTTCGCCAGTTCCTTCAATCCAACCGCATGCCGCCAGCTCTTACCTAGCCTCGCTGTACTCATCACTAGCGCTCCGACTGCAAGCATAAGCGCATTGCGATCTGATTCTTCGGCCGGCTCATTAACGAAAGCACTAATCCCCACGTATTCCTCGTCGTGGATGAAGTAGCTGAGCTACAGGTTAGGATTGTTTTCAGCCACCCTTGTAGGCTGAGAGTCATACATTAAATCTTCCCGAACGTTATGCAGGCCGGAGGGGAGAGATTTGTATTCCACACTGTCGTTAAGCTCTACTAACGCATCATTAATGGTCGTCTTTGACGTGGCTGGAATTACGTACACCCGGAAACGGATCTTTTCCATGCTATGGTATATCTAGGCCTCGCTTAGTTCATGTGTATCCGGCTGCTCAATGGGGAATATCTTACCCTGCCTTGACATCAAACAAAACCAGGAAGACTGCAACGACGGCAGGTAGTTCCTCATCGGTATCGTTGGACAGGTCAAGGCGAAGGGGATTGTCCCGCTGCCTTGTGTTGGACATCATGGGGTCATTGACGAAGGAATCTGGTATTTTGAGTAATTGTGATGAATTGATGACCCTTCCAGCTCTCGCGCCAAGGAAGCGCGTGAAGGGCGGCTCTTGACCAATCCAGTCGGACAAGGTGACAACTGACAAAGTCCGGACTTTAAGGACGACCGCGACGTAGGTATATAAGGAAAGGGGTAGTACTTTGATCTATCACCTGAGTTACTGCTTCGGCTAACACTATTATAGCGTAATCGAGAATACAATAAGCATTGGATGTATGATAAATTGGCGTATGAGAGATGTACCCTCTCCCATTCTATCGAATCCCCTTGAACTTTCTGTTGCCTATAACTTCGTTCAGCTATTGATCTCGCCTAGGATTCCCGACGCAAGGCCGTAACGCACTTGGTACGTTTGGTTTGTTAGTCGTAGAGTTTGTAGCTGGCTCCTAGTAAACACTGTACAACGTTACTATCAACGACGACATTGGCAGCTAGAAGCAGACGTCATGTCGCTCAAGGCAGAGGATCAACATGGAGAAACTACAGCTTCGGTAATTGCATTGATCAGTATCTAGGCTAATGCTGGCACTGAGCATTGAAGCACCCCTGATGAAGCGCAGATTGCTGTTTGGCTTGGTGATGCATGTGCGTGAATCTTCATACTTGGTAGCCTGGACGATATCATGATAATTGCATCGTTTTGATTGGGCAACCTTTCTTGGGGCTAGATCTGTTGGGATTCGCCGCGTCTTGGTCGTAATGGCAAAGAATATGCCTAGATATGAATTAACGAACCTCATCATGATTTTCTCTATCGGTGACTTGAGAAAGAGCCATTCATAACGCTGAAATATGCTACAGAGCAGGATCGACTGCCCAGAGTAGCAGATGCTCGTGTGAATTGTATGCTACCATGCGTTGAACTGCAAATACGACCAGCGGTGGCAGATTCTCTCTCTTGCACGAGGATTGGGCCCAGGAGTATGTTGGGACGGGTCAAAGCTCAACGATTGGGTGTCGCAGTCTATGCACAAGCTCCGATCAATTCCCATGACACGAGTAGTGAAGTGTCAGTCTGTGGATGCCGATCTTGATTTTCTTCGGACCTTCTCTGGGTGCCAAAAAAACAATCGATCTATCAAGAGGTTGGAGAGAGCGTTAGAATTCTCACTAACATTTGTAGATTGCGAGCAGCTGCTCAGTACTTGTATGGGACTCGAGTTTCGATAGCACTGGTACAATGGTGAATGGTGATGTTGGAGACCAGACCGGCACTCCTGTTTTTATGAAAGAGCAGTCGACAAGGGTTAGAACGTGATTTTAAAGATCGTCGATCAAAATTGTTCTGATCATTTGGTTGTCCCGAAAAGGATTCGAACTTGACTCTGTACGGTATTGTTAGCTAAGTTGGTGTCCCGACACCCACCTCCTGATAGATCTGGAGGTTGTACTCTATTATGTCACTTCACCCAAATCTCACTTCGACTTCGACAAAAATCGATCAATCGGGAACCAAGTGTGAATTTTTTGGTATTACTTCAATTATTCTTTTTCTGGCGATTTTCTCAAAGGCGACAGCGCCAGAAACATGTAGGATGACTTTGCCTTCTTTGCCTGCCAGCTTCTTTAAGTTCGGTCTTGTCAGGAATAGCATGCTTTCTGGGATCTGAGCCTACAGCTGTACGTACTGAGATGTGGAAGAAGTGAAAAGTGCACGAGTCACGACTTCGATCGTCGCTGTCATCTGTATTGTTCCCGCGCTGCTGTGAGCTGTGTGTGTTCATCGCGCAGAGAGCCGGCCCTTCGTTTGACATGATTGTGGGTGCGTCAAACTGGAGGCGATGAGCTCTCTAGGAACGAACCAAAACACAAAGGCCATAAACTCAATACCTACCTCTTCTGTCCAATATAAGTCGATTTGCGATCGGTAGGCTTGATGGGCCTCAATCGCTGCAAACCTCCGGTTTAGCTCCATAGAAGAGTAGGAGATTGGATGATAAGCTGCTGAGGGCGATACTTTCGATGACGGTATACATGTAGGGCGCAGGGGAGACCTCGTCAATAACAATGCAGAGGCCTCATAAGCAACAACTGGTTCACTCAGCTTGTTCTATTTGGGGCCCAAGAATACTGCATTTTTCAACAAAAGCCGAGGCTATCTGAAGATTCTCTGCGCCACTCAAAGCCTTGGTAATCGTAGCTTGATTCCTTTCATGTACTAAGCGCCGAAAGGAGCTTATCAGGAAGCCTGACACCAGCTCTACAGACCAAGACTCTGGGATTAGGTCTAGTACGTCCCGTACGTCATACCGTGAGCCAAAGCGCTCTAACAGCTCGCTCGTCCGCTCCAATCTGTCACTCACATCTTCGATCCGTAAAAACTCTCCGAGGAGATAGCCAAAGAGAACAGCCTGTTCTTCCTGCGACTGAGCAGAAATCGCAGTGGCAGAACCCGAGACTGGGTGAAAGATACTCGCACCGCCTAACAGGCAGTAGTTTACAGCGGTATGGTAATCTCCAAGGCCGTGGGTGAGTAGACGGAGAGCCTGCTTATGGCGACCTTGACGACCATCGAGGATGATAGATTCTGGTACTAGGTCTTCTTCGTAAGGCTCGATACGGGATAGAATTTTGTCCACATCGTACGAGAAATCTGAACCATGACTTCCGCCAATCAGCTCAAGCAGACGCAAACGGTCGTGCCACCAGGGAAAAGGCACGGCATTTTCCGTGATGAAGTGGCGATATGTAGGCTTGGGTGGGCGCAATGCTCGATATGTTTCATAAGATTGAGAGAGGATATCTCTGGCATCAATAGAAGAACTCAAGACTGTGAGCACACTATCGAGATAGTATGAGATAAGGTCGTTAGCGTACTGAACATTTTTCTTGCCGAATACCAGATGCTCCAGGTAGACCTTGACAGCGTCAGGAGCCTTCCGTCGCAACAGCAAGACTGCTTGATGAGGTTCCCATTTGACTCTGCTGCTGTCATTTGTGAAAACCTGCACTCCAAGAGCCGGGTTCCGCCTAGCGAGCCACGTCCCGTATTCGTCGACTAGACCTGTATCCTTGATATTGACCAAGTACCTACGAACCTCGTTTTCCCCGTCCACAAGGCCGCCACCCTCATCACGCTCCCCTTCAATAATCCTCTTCCACGTTTCAAGGACCTTTCTGGCCATTCTTCGACTTTGATAAAGTCGGCTAAGCACGAAGAGACGCTTGTACAGTTCCAGAAGATTGATTGCACGATCGAAACAATCGATACCTGAGTCCACCAATGCATATAGCTCAATCCGGGTTGACGTTGGTTTAGATGCTCTGGGAGGGTCTCGAACATCTTGTTCCAGCAACACCAATAACAAAGCCGCATCGATGGTTTGGAAAACTTCGGATTCATCAGTTATACTTCCAAAACCTTTACGCTGCCGCCAAGCGCTAAGATAACGTTTGAGGAGACTTAGCATATCCGATGTTGCAAGCTTCTCCGAACTTTCTGTTGTCTTCGATTTATAGCGTTCGACAACGGAGATTAAGCCTCCATGTATCCAAATACCCCTTGGACCTTCTACGACTTCGTCACATAGCGAAGGCACCAAATATAGTATAACCCTTGGGTCAACGGCTCCTTCCATCAACAGACCTTCGGTGATACTCAGGTCGGCGGGTTGTAAATCATGTAGCAAATGTGGCCTAGCGACCAGGTCGGCAAACAGCACGATGCTAGTCTTTTGACGAATCAATTCAAGACTTAGGAATTCGGTCTCAGAAGTAGCTTCTTGTCCACGGATGCTGTTGACGACCTGTATGATCGCACTTCTATTCACATTGTAGAACGGCTCTTGGCCCTCGCCTTCGTTCAAAGCGTTCTTGACTGTAGCATCCAACTTCATCGCAAGTGGGTGCTTGACCATCCACCAAACACAAGCACCAGACCAGAGTACGATCCGGCTTTCTCGGCCACCCAAACGGCGACCGAATTCTATTTCTTCCTCATTTCTTCTCTCTTCCCAGTCAGTCACTTCTTGTGCTCCGCCCATGGTGTATTGACTTGATAGCCTCAAACGCCGACAGCGCAACAGGCTTCCGATATCCGGGAAAGGAATCGTCATAGCGGTATTGACAGCTCGTAACCCAAAGTCTTGCGCCGATAATGCATCCTGCACATCGTCACTCGGTCTTTTCGATGACTGTTTTGGCACTTCTATCCATTCTTTCAAGCCTCCGTTGTCCAAGTCCCATCTCTGGATCTCAACAACACCACGCTCACCATCTCTACCAACTTTCAGCATAGTAGCGAGTACGAAACCTTCACGATCTTCATTTGGAGTTCTGGATTCTACTTCGATTCCAATACCATCTACGACTACCGTACTAGGATACTGATCAAATTGCAGAGTCCCTCTCACCACGTCGCCGTCGAGGTTGACGAAGATGCCGACACCCGGTTCTCGAGCCACGTTGCCGGTCGTTAAGAGGAATTCATCTGAGGTGGGCGAGGTTATGTGCGGTACAAGTGATATCGGCGGTCGTATTCGAGCTGATGAGCTTGGTCCAAGCGAGTCAGACCTCGGCGGAAGTGGCAAAGGCTTATTAGGCGTAATAGATATTGAACTCGGCGCTTCGGGTGTTGACACATTCCTGGCGTGGGTCGATCCCTGCGAAGGTGAAGTCTCTCTTACCGTCTGGTCTGGAGTTATAAGGTTTGACCTTTCTCGACTCCTCGAACTAGGGCTTCCTTGGCGCCTTCCCAGACCTCCAACAAATGCCCCAAGACTGGTGCTTCTTCCATGGCTCTTTCCATCAGATGAGCCTTCGCTCGAGATTGGTCGTGAGGGGGTCGAGCTCCGACCAACGTTCGAATCGGATGACGAAGATATGTTCTCTACCTTGCCTCCACCAGGATTCTCATCCATGGATGAAATTGGGAATAACGATATCTTTTGCTGGTTGTCCACATCAAGTAGAGCGTACGAGCGGCTATCAGCCACACAAGCAAAATTCTCACGACGTGTGGCTGTGAGGCAACCTGGGAACTCGATGTCTCGGACCCGGCGGGCTTCATCATGAATCCTGACCAGTCTCACTTTATTCTTGACACAAACCATAACCACAATTCCGCTATCTTCATGGTTTGCTGTAGAGCTGAGATCCACTCCTCCCACCCACGTGCAGCTCGGGATTGTGCTGTTTCTGAAAGCTGGGCTTAATTCCGGCAGGCTGTAGAAGCTTAAGGTGCCATTGCAAAGAACGCATGCTTTCTGAACACTAGGCAGAACAAGTATTTGCTGCACACCAGGTAGCGCTTGAAGAGAGCCAGGCGATGGTGCGTTGTGAGCTGGCTGTAGCCTTGAGGCAAATATGTATTGAAGAGCTTGTGTTTCATCTGCTGGGTCTGCTGGGATAGAAACGAAGTGTAGTATCTCTGCCCGAGACGTGCCGATATAGAGGTTTTCATCGCACAATTCCACGCACGTAATATGAGCCTCTACCGCAGGCTCCTCAGCTGACAGCGGAATGTCCTGCACGAGAGGTCTCAAGACATAGGAGCAGATGGAAGCTGACAAGGCAGGCCAAGGACCAGCCTCCTCCCCTACCATGATGTTCAACGAAGCCTCGAGGCCTGGTCAGCCTCGAGAATTGAATGTCATCACATCGTAGGCTGGTGTGTCGAAGTGTTTGCTGGTTAATTGTGTGTTTATGCAGGGTGGCAGGGATTCTGCGGCCGGCCTTGGCAACTTTCCTTCGGTGCTCTGTAGATCTAGCGGGCATGATCTACAACATACCTTAGAATAGAATACTAGCTATCCTAAAAACAGTTCTTGGATGCCAGACATTGAGCTGTCCAACATGCCAGGTTGAGGCCTAGCGGAGGGATTGCTATATATTCGTATCTGAGTCAACTCGTTACCAATGACCCAGCATGATGGATCAATCTGTTATGGGAGATGTGTACGATGGTGATGATGAAGTCCCTACAAACAGCTTTCCGACTACCAAAAATACCTTTACCACCGTACTGAGCAATGGGACTCCGTCGACAGAAGATCATAAGTTCCAAAGTGCTATTTCTGCATGGAGAAGTGAGTGTTGGTACGGATGGCGTGGTCACCATTGGGCTAATACCCTGCATAGGTATCAACCTCGCGAAACTCGTACCAGAACTCGACTCCACGGCCACAGATATCGTTACGCATCAGCGAGATGCCCTATTGTCGAGGAAGGACTTGGCGCAGAAGACGAAGGATTTTAGAAAGCTAGACGACACCACTAAGCTCGTGGAGTTCAAGAGCCTATTGAAAGGTCATAACGACCATTCGTGCCTACTCATGCTTTGAACTGACATTCAACAGCCTACCAAACATTTATCGACCTTCTTACGACCCACGGGAAGAGCACGACCTCTGCCTTCCTCCAGCTTTACTCTCCAATCTCCGAGGCTCCAGACCCATATCCATTACTCGAAGCGTCCGTTGATGCATTACTGTTATCGGAAGATACACTGCCAAAGATCACCACCGAAAACGAACACCTACAGAGGACGGTCAGTAACCTCACACAGCAGCTAGACGCCTCGGACCGTCAACTAGAAGAGGAACGTGCTGCCAGAAAGGCGTTGGAAGATTCTCAGAGTTCTAAGGTCAAGGAGGTTGAGACATCATGGAAAGCCGTCATTGACGAAAAGAAAGATAATTGGGAGGCCAAGGAGCGAAGTTTGGAAGAGAAGATTGAGAATCAGGAGCGGCTCTTGAACGAGCTCAAAGCCAGCTATGAGGTTGCACAAAGACTTGGTGGTGGAGAAAGCGAAGACGAAGGAAGACACAATTCTGCGAGCGTCGCGGAGCTGGAGATTGTTAGCTCAGAGCTTGACAGGACCAGTCAACGATTAGCCGAGGTTGAGGCAAGAAATGAGCAATTGAGGATTGAACTTGCCGAGGCGTCTTCGAATTCTCAGCGACAGGCGGCGACGGAAGAGGACCCGAACCATGCTCGCTTGAGATCTGAGAATTCTACTCTGCTGCGAAAACTGGATAACGTCAGGCTTGAGAAAGACACCGAGACAAGAAAACGAGAGGCTAGAATTCGTGCGTTGGAGAAGGATGCTCAGATGTTAGAGCGTGACAGGGAAGGGCTACGCGAGCGTGTCCAGTCATGGCGGGATTACAACGAGATCAAGCAGGAGCTTGACATTTTCAAGGTGAGAAACGAGCCAATACCATGCTACGACTGTACGCTGATATAGAGCAGTCTATCGAATTCTCAACCCTTGATGACGAAGATACAAATAGCATTGCTGAAGGTGATAGGAGTGACGACATAAGCCAACCTAATGGCGTTATCGATGGGGTCAAGAAAGAATCGCTTGAGAAATTACTACTCGCAAGGAATAAGAAGCTGGGTGACGAACTGGCTGTGTTGAGAATCTCGTATCAGGACTTGCAACGACAGCTTGAATCGCTGCAACATATTCTTTCGAACACGAATGCGGACCTCGAACGCTCACAGAATCTCAATGCTACGTTGGAGACGGACCTTGAAAAGGTCCAACAAGAAGCTTCAAATGCCTTCCCTTCTTCAGCCATGTCCACTGCAGGCACATACACATCTCGATATCCGTCGTCATCGTACAATGCCAGCTCTTTCCCCAACCGCAGAGGCCGCTCATCCCCAACATCAACTATAATATCAGGTTTTGACCCACAAAGCACGTCACGTAGTACGCTAGAATCGATCAGAGCTGGGGAGCCTATTGGTGGGGGATCAGGCATCATGCCCATGATCCAGGCTCAGCGTGACCGCTTCAAACAGAAAAATACGCAATTGGAAGAAGAGCTCTCAAAGCAGCACAATACCGTGTCGTCGCTACGACAAGAAATAGCTTCCTTGCAAAGGGACAACCTTAACCTGTACGAGAAATCTCGCTACGTCTCCACGTACAGTCGTGGTGCAGCCTCCTCCTCCACTTTAGCTTTCGCACAACCTTCCAACACTACAGCTATATCCCTGTCAGAAGATACCCCTTCAGGCCTGTCTCTCGACCGATACCGATCCACGTACGAGGCGAACCTATCACCATTCGCAGCATTCAGAGGGCGAGAGCATACCAGAGCTTACAAGAGAATGAGCTTACCGGAACGAATGGTTTTCTCAATCACACGGATGGTCCTTGCCAACAGAACAAGCAGAAATCTGTTTGCTTTCTATTGCTTCTCACTACACGTCTTGATATTCGTGATGCTGTATTGGATGCAATCTGCGGATATTTCGAGGAACGCTAGCAAATTTGGGCAGACTACGGGTCCCATCGCGGGGCTAGACGAACATGGCGACTGGCTTCAAGAGGGCTTCGAAGCAGGTGCCGGTACCTGACCGCACAAGACGATTAGAAGCAATACGCACGTACGCTTGCTTAGCAATCGGCTTCGAGTATGAAGTGGAGAGTAATCGGCCAAACCTGAGGAAGCCTCACCGGACGCCACACCGTTCGCATTAGAACAAGATGCCAGCTTTTAGCATACAGCACGCTGGCAAGCCACTTATCTTGGAGATATACAGATCCACCGCGTACTGGACAATTGCACATCGTCGATCCTCCATCGAACACCTACAAACTCCTCCACAACATGAACAACTGACCAACTGTCAAGAAATTTTTCGTCCGGCATATACTACAGTTTCTGCATCCCTCACAAACCCGTCATCGAATCATCCATATAGCATCTACGCTATCGCAGAAGCCATCGAAGCATTAGGCGTCTAAGTGAATACGTCTACTCGCCACGTATACCCCATAATAAGACCACCACTCAATGTTACTCCTTCCACATATGACAACCTGTTCTCCAAAATTCCCCTACCTAAAAGTGCATATCTTGGTGCCGCAACAATCGATCATTTACGCGCTGATTGATGGCGCATGTACCCATCCTTAGGATGAGCTATCCTATGAGTCAGAGTGTCACATACTAGTCCTGATACTGATTCTGGTTCTGGCTCTGAGAAGATTGGCAAGCGGGCGTAACGGCTAACAGGGCGTGAGAGTGAGGAAATGATGGTGTGAAAGCTGTGTTGGTTTGTCTGTTTGAGTAGCTAGGCGAGACTGGATCGAGGTGTGGGGTTATGCTATGATAGAATGGGTAATGGGTAACGGATAGGTTCTGGGGAGGGAGATATGCGTGTGTGTGTGTGTGTGTATAGTGATATATGTGTGATTATGTTGTAAGGTCCTTGGACTCAAATCAATATCAGTGTCGACCGCTGTTAATGAGGTTCGTCCCGATGCTGGCAGCGAAAGAGCATATATTGTACATGGTATAGATTGATTTTTTCCGGTTGGATCAAGTGCTACATACAAGGAGTGAGTCATCAGATTAGTCAATTAGATATCCAATATCGAAAATTATGTATATTGCGATGAAAGATGAAAGAATATAATAATAGATACCCAAATTTAAAAATATGTATTTTGCGATGAAAGATAACAAAACCGACATACGCCTCCTGCACCCCTTTCAAGCGCCGCATCGTTGCAACGCCAATCATCCCAAAATCTCCCAGCTAGAGCGAGCGAGGGTATCAATAGCCGAGGAACAAGAAAGATAAGTCGGCCGGAAGGAAAGGTCATCATCCATAACATCCTCTCTTCCCTTTTCCTCAGATAAAAAACCAGTACTCGGCCGCATACGGCAGCTCAAAATGTCCACCGTCCGGGAATCCCGAACAATCCTTCGGTGGACTACCGCCAGCCGTATTGACCCGATAGATCTCGACGACACCACCAACATTCTCCGACGCTCTCTCTTCCGAGACGGCGGGCGCGGTTTGAGCAGATAGCTTGAGCCACGCTACCGCCGTCGTGTTTCTCACAAGCGGTGTAGATTTATCGGAGTCGGCACCGTCGGTGTAGGGCCAGAAACCCATGGTCAACGGGTTCAGCGGTGCGGGGACCTTGGCGGCCGCTTTGCTGAAGGCGATGCCGTATTGCGACGAGCCGAGGTTGAGGTTGAAGGTGGGCGTGGTGGCGTCGGTGAAGTAGTGGTAGCCGGATAGGCTGGCGGTGGGACCGCCGGGGAAGAGAGGGTCTTCGGGTAAGGAAGTGAAGGTGTGTTCGATCACCGCTGGGGGAAGTGCGTTGGTCTGGCTGGGGGCTATGGTTGCTCCGCATGAGAGGTTGAAGAGGCTTGCGGTGGCGCCGAACGGGACGGGAACGGCAGAGGAGTTTTGGCTGTATGATGCGCAGGTATAGTTCTAAGCAATGTTAGCTTTCCACCCATCAGGACATTGGTGGGACTGATTGATGGGTGCGTACCTGAGTCCCACGGCCGATTGCGACGTGATACGGAGTTCCTGATGGTTGCGGGAGCCCTGAGGGTAGAGGTGGGAATTGGGCAGTAGCGAGGGCGAAGTTATTGCAGCTTGCGAGTGGTTCTTGATCTCCAGATGGTTTGGCTAATTTTTCTTTAATCACGTCATATCTTTGTCCAAGAAGGGCGAAGTATGCAAGAGTTCCTGGGCCCAAGGGATGGGGAGCTGCTGTAGCCAGGTATGCTATCGATGAGAGAAGGACGAGGAGGAGCTGCATGATGGTGGCGGAGTTGAGTGAGAGAGGAGGATGGTAGTATTTGATCGGCCCCGAATTCTGCCAGGTGCAAACAATTTACATTAACCAACACTGGACAGGCTGCTGATGCGAAAGAAAGGCCGGATAAAGCGAAAGCTGAGAGGCAGACGACATGGTGGTCGCATGCGAGACTTATGTATACCTGGGGATGAAAGCGTTGCTATTCTTGTTCGGCGACAATATAACCGAGACAACGGCGAGCAGGATGTTTGACAGGCCAACATGCTGCCTTGCAACTCAGAAGTCTCCCAAATTAATGCATCCCAAGGGTTGGCTTATGGCTATAAACAGAGTCAGCGTCAAGTCGGGAGCTAGCTCCAAAGTGGACAAGCGTGAGATGGGTGGGCGCTTCTGTTAGCCTCGATAAAAGGTACTTTACTCAAAGGTGCGGAGAGCGGTAGGCTGCCGATTGGTGCCATCTGCGAGCACTTGCAGATGTTGACTATAAGTTTCAAGGTAGCTGGGCGGCTACCAGGTTTCTGCAGACTTCGTTCTTCTCGCTGCTCTCTCCATCGACTCAGACTGAAGACGAGTATGTCTTACTCTGCTTTCTGCACCTTCGTACGGAAGCAGAAGCAAGAAAAGCTGTGAGAATCCTATCATGAGTAGCTTCAGTTGTTCGTAGTGAGCCTGGGATCTCTCTAGCGCACCCGGAAATCTGACTGTGATTGGTGCTATATGAAGGGAGATCCACCTCAGCGGTTACGCCCGTGCCTCGCATGGTCCACCACTGCTTCCATGACTCTTGCTTCCTCAGAGCCTATCATTCTGTTACATCCGGGTACCATGTGCGGCTTGGCTGCATCGCGCAGGATCATGGGATCCCGTCAAGAACTAATTTTATGCGGCTCGGCGGATCTGCTGGTTGCCTGGTGACCTGTGGTGCTGTCTTGGCCTGTTGGCAATCATACAATAGTCCTCTGTATACACTGCGAGAAATCTTGGCTGATCGTTGCAATAATCTTGGACAGGACTGCTTCAGGGAGCCCTTGTTTGACATGAAATCCTGATCTGAGCCTATCTTGATAACATCTGTGAACGAGCAAGCAAATCCCATTGGTCTCTACCAGGTTTAGTGCTATTTCTTATCCTTCAACAACGCAAGCCTTTAGCGGAGGACCTTCTCCACATTGCGCCATGTCAGTAAGGGACTGCGCCGTTGTGCTGTGAGAATCAGAGTATTAGGCTTTTTGCACCGAAGGTGCCTTCCTGCAAGCTCGTTGAGACTCCGGATGACATCACTCAGTTGGTCTTTATCGACTGGAAAGGAAGAATGTGAGGTCCGCATTAGACCAACGGGATTCTGTCGACGTTGCATCAGAGCAGAAAGTTGAGGAATTCCATGTAGACATCAAGATCTACTGAGGCTCTCTGAGTAGACGTAACCTGCAAAAGGCGTACTCTTTCGTCAGCCAGCGAGATCCAGATTGACGGTGGAGCCGAGGATAAAGGGCCCAAATCTCCCAGAATACCATCTGGCGGAATACGATCGAACCTCTGTTTGAGATACTTTTGACTGCTGCTGCTGGGGTTGTAGAAAATCGACGGTAGTACACTCCGAGAACCTATAGCCTGACCAGTGATGATAGTGGCTAGCGTCAATCGACATCAGGCACAGGTAGCCCTCCGATCAATTTCACTCTCATCCCAAGATCCGCCAATGCCTTCTTACTTCTCTCGGCGCGCAGATCAGAGGCCTCCTTATCTGAGACAAGTACAAAGTCGTGTTCTAGCACAGAGCTTCCAACTACCACGTCATATTCCTTGGCAACCATCTTGTCAGCTGGATGAAAATCGACTAGAAGCGATGTTTTGACACCGAAAACGGCATCAGAGGTCTCATAAGGGTCGCCTCGTGTATAGAGTGCAGTGATGAGATGGTCGTAGCCGGGTTTCTCGAACATAAAGTGCATATGGGCTGGCCTATATGGATGTCGCTGCAACTTTTGGAGAAGCTTGCCCACGGGACCATCGTGAGGAATAGGATATGACACTGGCTTGATAGCCTTGAAGCAGAAGTTGCCATCGCCATCACTCCTCAGTACGCATCTTCCATCTGGGCCTTCTCGATCAGCGTACTGTACGTCGTAATGCCCTGAGCTGTCGGTCTCCCAGATATCGACTTTCACATCTGGCACAGGATTGCCGTGACTATCTTTGATGGTGCATAGAACTAGACAGGGTTCCCCAGACGGATCGTGCGACATAGCGTCACCATGGGCCATGTCCATGGCTTCGTGTGAATGAAAGGGCCCTAGGACAGAACCTTCAGTCGAATGCCTTGGCTTAGGATGATCGATCGAATCCACAAGAAGGGACAGGCCGAGGATATCTGAGAGGAGAATGAACTCCTAATCGTCGACGTTAGTAATTCAAATTCCTGAAATGGTCTGATGTATGGGTAGCCTACCTGTCGAACATCGCTGCAAATCTGACCCACAGCGGTCAGAAACTCCAATGCTACCATCCATTCCTTCGTGCTCAATCGAGTCTCTCTTGCAAAATCATGAAGATGGTTTACAAGTCTCTCGAGGAGGAAGGTTAGACGTGCATCAGAGCTCTGGGAGTTGATGCGAACGGTATTCTCGGTGATATTGTCGACTGTCAAATCCTTCATTGGTGGCGTGGTTGCTTTCGCTGGATCCATCTTGACAGTTGCAAGCGCTAAATGGTCGTCTAATAGAACTCCCTGGCTACCTGGCTGGATGTCACGTAATTCCTTTGGTGAGGAGGTTCAGGAGCGCAGATTGACCAAGGTTGATGTCGGGCTTGGGCAGTCGAGGAGCTAGGGTGAGGGAAGCGTGTCCCAGGTGATCGATGAGATGCAAGCTTTCTACCTCTGTACAATGAGCTGGCTCGCTGGCATCTTGAAGGTGTTGGACCTTATCGTGATTATAGCAATTATCCACGCGGGGTTGTTGCAGGAGGCTGCTCCTGTCAAAGCCCCGCCAAGTGGAGATCTCCAGCTTGGCAACAGAACCGCCGAATTATATCTTCAATTATTCACCTTCTTCTCTATAATGCATCCATTCTTTCGTTTGCGAGTATTACGATAAAATAGGAGCTCGTCTCCCCCCAGCATCAATATGTCTGACCTCCCAACCACCCTCTCCATGCCACCCCTCCAAATTCCCTCCCATTCGGAGAAATCAGACCCAGCAACAGTAACAGCGCCGATCACCAAAACGCCCTCGGTCACAACTACCCAACGGGCTACAAGTACTGCTTTGGAACCTTCGAACGTCGAGAACGATGCCATTCCCCGTCATTCGACCGCATCCGGTGTCGACGTCGAAAATCATCCCCCAGACTACTCTCGCGACAACGATCCATATCAGCTCTCGGGGAAGCTCAAGACCGATAGTGAAATAGATCTCATACGTGCGAACACGTCGCGGAAACGGGATGGCTACGGTCCTATCACACTCAACAAGGAAGCATACAGGGCCAAAAAGTTGCAAAATTTCTATGAAAATCAGAATGAGAACATCCACAAGTGGCTCAAGCCCGTCGACGAGCATATTCGACAAGCCAAAATATTTGAGGGGGAGAATCATTTGCAATATCAAATAGCGGTCCGAGGTTCCTTCGCCGCCAATCTAGCTCTCGCTGTCCTACAATGCTACGCTGCTATCTCGGCAGGGAGCTCGCTCTCCCTCTTCACCACCATGGCCGACGCCATCTTCGATCCCATGTCCAACGTCACGCTCATCATCTGCAATCGCGCCGTGAAAAGAGTAGATCCCCGGCGCTTTCCCTCCGGTAAGGCTCGCATTGAAACAGCAGGCAACATCGTCTTTTGCTTCCTGATGACCGCCGTGTCGTGGATCATCATCGTTCTCTCCTTGTTAGAATTGAAGGCAGCCAACCAACACGAGACCAAAAGTCTGCATCTCCCTTCAGTCATCGCAGTCGCTATCGCAGGCCTGACAAAGCTTGCGTTGTTCTGCTACTGCTGGACCCTCCGCAATGTATATTCACAAATTCGGATCCTTTGGGAAGACCACCGTAACGATCTCTTCATCAACGGTTTCGGTCTTCTCACCTCTGTTGGCGGCAGCAGACTGAAGTGGTGGATCGACCCAATGGGCGCTATCATCCTTTCGGTCCTCATCTCCTACCTCTGGCTATCCACCGCCTATAGCGAGTTCCAGCTGCTCATCGGCGTCACAGCCGACACCCAGATGCAGCAATGGATCACCTATATCGCTATGACGCACTCGCCAGATATAGTCGCCATTGACACCGTCCGCGCTTATCATTCTGGCCCGAGGATTATTGTCGAGGTAGATATCGTCATGGATCCCGCACAGACATTGAAAATGACTCACGACGTGGCCGAGGAGTTGCAGATGAAGTTGGAGAGTCTGCCGGATGTCGAACGAGCTTATGTGCACATCGACTTCGAAACGAGCCACAAGCCGGAGCATTTTTGGAAGAAGGAATTATGATTGGGCTTTGATCGAAGGGTGTACTTTCGGCACGGGGGAATTTTGGTTCTGCTTGCGATCAGAGTATAGCTCAGGAGTTCTGTAAGTCGAATGGGACTTTTGCACGTTATAGACTTGGGATAGACAGATACCCTGGCATGTTAAATCACATTTGCTCTCGTCGAGTCAGCCTTTCTCAAGAGACGTTGTTCGCAATCTGTAAATTTGGGTTCTGCCTTTCTTGCATCGTTGCCCCACACATTGATTTAGTTGCTATATGTCAAATAAAAACACGAATTGCTTTTACCCTCTCTTTCAACGCTGCCACCTGAACGAAGCTCTCGGTTTTCCAGACGTACTAAAGTATCCTTCTCCACCCCTTCACCAGCTTTCAAAGCTTCAGCCATACTGCTCTCAATCCTTTCAGCTTACTGATATCCCAGTGATCAAGACCAGGTTTCTCAGTGACTCGATCCCATCGACATCCAAGAATTGCCGTTCCTTCATATATTAACGATCCTAATGATCATGACTGTCTTCATTAGTCTAATAACTCTGTCCAACGGAATTACCTCATTCACAGCCAAAAGCATTGAATAATCAATAGATCTTCGCATTTGAGTCGTAAGACGATCAACCTATGCCATCGGCAACAATAGCCTATGAAGCTCATCTGCAGCAGTATTTTCAAACCTTTGCTCCTCAAGTCTCAAAAATCGTCAGTGTACTATTATACAATTCATCACCGGAAAGGGTAAAATATACATAAGAATACCAAGGACAAGAAGTCAAACGCCAACGAACCACCCGATGTTCCAGAAGCACTTTCGATTCACAATCGTGCTACCTATTGACGATCTTTGGGGGAAATTTCGCAAAGGTTAGATAAGACTCGTAATTAACTAACATGATTCGCATATAGGATTCTATTGTATAGAAGGCTGAGAGGCTTTTAGGATGATGGATTTAGTTATCTAAAGTCAGATGGAGATGTTGATGGGATGAGTATTCCAACCCGTACACCTGAATCGCAAGACTTGCCGCGCAGAGCTCTGCCTTTTGATTGGTGATGGATGAGAAGGTCTCATGCTTTCTGCGGATTATACCCAGTCACCATTTTCATATGATCCTCTTCCTCTCCCTCCCTCTCCCTCTCCCACTCCCATTACGTTGCATTACATTCCCATCCCCAACAAATCTCCCAAACCCAGCTCCTCTCCCTCCTCCCAATAATCTCTCTACCACCACTACCAACCAACACTCCACCCCTCCACCCCTCCCCCATCCCCCATCCACCCACCTCCAATCACCAGAACCCAACTCATCTCCATAATCTCTACCACATCTACAGCAAAGCACCCCAAAGCAGACACACTGTTGTACCTTTCCCAATCTTACGCATCGGAAGTCCTATCAAGGATAGATAGATGGATGGAAGGCACACATAAGAGTGAACCAATGAGCGAGAAGAAAGGTTCAATGAATATGTAAGATATGTACAAGAAAGAGCATACTATAAAGTACGGACGTACCAAGCGTAGTAGCTATCCAGGTGCCCCTTGTTCCTGTCCGTTCGCCAGACGCCGCTGTACGAAATCCGTTTCCTACTCTGCATTCCTCATGGCACATGCATCCTGTAGTATTCCATACGAACATTAAACCCCTCGACACCACCCCTCATCTCGTTTCCCCCGTAGCCTCCAGGGCCGCCGTCAGCGACATAACTTTATAAACCTTCGTCCTCCCACCATTCCATTTCCTAAACGCGCGCATCATGCCTTCAGGTACCGATACTATGTCAGCACTAGACGCATCTCTGGAGCAAATCACCACGGAGCCGAGCGGTACGAAAGGTCGATCTTCAGCCGATGCGGCCAGGATACCGTATTCTTGGGCGAAGAGCAAAGCGGCGCGGAATGCTGATGCCTCTGTGGACTTCTGGTGGGGCGCAGGAGTGGGGGAGCGGATGGTCAGGATGCTTGTAGTTGAGTTAATTAACGTGAATGAGGTAGCTTGCAGTGAGAGGGATATAACTTACACAAAGATCTCAAAGAAGGCATCAAGCACAAAGACTCCATCGTCAGATAGGTCCGACTGTGCAAACGGTATGACCTCCCTGATCTGAGCCATCGATGGCGTGTTCGTGTCGCTGGCAGGTGCGCTGCCCCTTCGAACCCACTGCATTGCTCCTTGGATGGGCCCTGAGCCCGATTTAGGCCGTGGCGTTCCAATGTTGAAAAGCCTTATTGAATATTTCTCGCACGACGGCTTCAGATGCCAGTGCTGTCTTTTACTCGCTTGTTCGGTGACAGTGTCGCGTTTACCGCTCGGGAAGCTTTCCCAGAAAACATCAGGCTCGCGACCCTCGTCCACTTCTTCAATCTCGCCTGTGAGACCTAGATCCATTCCAATAAGCCTAGCACAGCCTAGCTCATCGGCACCGGAGCCGCTCCCTTTCCACAGGTAAAGTTTCCCATCTGGCGCCGAGACGATGTAAGGAAATGCTTGGCATAAGCTGCGCGGACCAAAGTCAACCTCGTCAAAGGCGATTTGTCCAACGTGCTGACGTCCACATAGCATGTATGCAGTGCCTGAGCTAGCTGATGCATCTGCTCGAATAGACGATCCACGCCGTGTGATAACAATCCCGCCGAGCGCTTGGAAGAAATTTGTCGTTTCTTTACCTTGCTTGAGAACAATAAGTTTGCCATTGTTGTCTTTCGCGAACCGTTTGGCGAACAGCTGAGCATCTTCAAAAGTAGCCACGGGACTACCGTCTCCGAACCATAGATACACTTCCGTCATCCGTTGGCCTGTTGAGGTACCAAATACATGTGTGCAAACATACGAACTTTCCTCAAAGAGGATGTGCTCTCCCTGCGAAGGGACAGGGACTAACTTCCAGTCGTCACTAATCTCAAAGATCTGCTTCCGAAGCGTTTTGATTTTCTGGCTGCTTTTATTCGAAGAGCGGGAATCGAGTATTGCTTGCGTGTCGATAGTGATTCTGCTTTTAAAATTTGGTGGCTCGTCGAATATATCAGCAAAGACCTCTTTTACAAGTGAAGAAGAATTAGTTATCGAAGATGGCCTTCGGGCAGGGACTGGTGGTGAAAGGGTAGCAGAAGGGACCTTGTTCGAGATTGATGAGGGCTTCTTGCCGGGCAGAGGCGGAGACTTGGGCGATAGGGTGGTTATTGACTGTTCACGCTCGACCGACTGCTGGCGTTCCTTGACAGGTGTTTGGTTGGCCAAGCCAACGGGCTCTTTCGCCCTCAGACCAGCCTCTTCCATAGCAGCCTCTTCATCTTTACGTGTGGGCAACTTAACGGGTGATCTAGCACGACTTGGTTGCAATGGCTTCGCTGA
>JAABUX010000771.1_pt1 | contig 52117 bp, 51 predicted proteins | sample 5561851 | NCBI WGS metagenome assembly JAABUX01 (sample SAMN10711883, study PRJNA513361) | rock metagenome | isolation source: Antarctica rocks | place: Antarctica: Victoria Land, Richard Nunatak red sandstone | collected 2016-01-03
GATAGATGCGAAAGCAGGTCGAGTGCGGCTATGCAAGCACCGACTGAGCTACCTATCCGATCAGAATGGACATCGGTATCGGCGAGGCCCTCTTCTTCTTCTTATCCTGCCATTGAACAGGTTTTCCAATCGACAGTCCTTGCGCCTTGACTCGGTTGTAGAAGAAACGTGATATAGAACTTCCTGTAAGGTAGGTAGTTTTCATGAGGCTAGTCTCGTTTTGCTAGAAATGACAGGGCGAGATCCATAGATGCCGATTAAGTGTGGACCAAGTGCGAAGACTATACATTTTGTTCTGATAGCTAGGCTGGCTGGGTCCTGGAGCAGAAAGTGGGGGCGGCGGAGCGAGAGAGGTGTGTTCTAGGTCAGTTGTACTATATCTATGGGCTCACTGTCCTCAGAAGGACAGAAAGGAAGAGAGAGGGGAAGATCATAACTCAGGTCATCTACGCTCATATCCACCAACTACTCTTTCCAACATATATACCAACGAAACCTAATCCGACTACGCTCTACCTCCCCTCCACCTCCCCACCGACCCCCTCTACCAATCCACCCCCTACCCCCTTCTCAAACCCACAACAAAACCCCACCCACCCTACCATCCATACCCCTCCTCGAAAAAATCCACATTCCTCTCCCCCATCCTCCGCCTCATAGCCAACCGGACATCATCACCCAACCCGCCAGGCCCACACACCCCCACGCCCATCGCGCCCACCTGCTCTCGCCCCTCGGTCTCGACTAGGGCGTCCACGTCCGGTTTGGCATAGGTTGTTTGTACGGTCTGGTTGGGTTTGTTAGTTGGTATGTTTTGCGGAGGGTGAGGTGGTAGAGGAGTGAGATTCTGGGTGGAGAGATGATTTCGGTGGGAGGAAGGGGTTTAAGGGGTTACTTACAGCACTAGGGCTATGACTTTCAGTCCCACTCGTCGTCGGCCGCGTGACGAATATTTGGATCTTTAAGATGTCGCTCGCGCTCGGCATTGATAGGATTTCTGTCATCCATGGTCGTATCCACTCTACATGCTCTGGGGATCTGATTATCCAAACGAGCGTTACGCGCCTTGCGGCTGTTGTGGAGGGTGCGTAGTTGTCTACCATGTGGCGGAGCGGGGTGAGGTAGGCGGTTATGCCGATGCCGCCGGCGAAGAGGAGGATGGTGCCGTAGGAGGATAGGGGTGGGGGGTGGCCGTAGGGGCCTTCGAGGAAGGCGGGGAGGGCGAGACGCGATTTCAGGGCTGAGATGGGGCGGTGGGCGAGGTGGGTTGTGAAGCCGGAGCGGCGGCGGAGGAGGAGGGAGATTGTATTTTGGGAGGTGGGGAAGGAGATCGTATCTTGGGAGGTAGGGAGAGAGGTGCTTGCGCATTTCTCGCTGGTGATGTGGGCTACATTGGCGGTTTCCAAGTCTTGGTAGTGAGTTGAAGGGTAGGGGTGGCTGGAGAACCAGGCTATGGAGAAGGGGTGGGAGGTCCATAGTCCTATGGAGGGGATGGTGAGGTAAACGTGTTGGCCTGGGGTGAAGCGTAAGGGGCGCGCGAGGCGGAGGGTGATGCGTATGGCGTCGCCGGGGAGATCTTCGACGTCGGCGGTTGTCGCGGTGCGGCCAACGTTGCGATAGAGGAGGGAGATGAGGCGCATGAGGCGCTCGGCCACCCAGAGGGCTATCACGGCTTTGAGGTAGCGTTGTTCGTTGAGGCCGTCAAGATGGATCCAGAGGCCGGCGAGGATGAGGGACGCGAGCGCGATGTGGATGTGGAGGAAGGTCTCGTAAAAGGCGTGGCGGAAGGCGGTGAACGCGGTGAGGATTATGGTTATCATTGCTACGAAGGCCTGCCGTTATGGATATAGTTAGAGACTTGTCACTATGGAGGATCCACTTGGAAAAGATGAGGCTTGACATACGATAAATCCCCATAGCAGGAAACGAGCCGCTTGAAGGCTTTCTGTGAAGATCGAGATCCCAGAAGGATGCACCTTTTTGCCGGCGGTGGCACCATTGATCATACTCATTATTTCCACAACGCTGTGAGTGAAAGCCAGGGAGACGACGATGCGGCCGAACCAGCGGTGCATAAGGTTGAACGTGTCGAACGATACATTGAGTAAGCCAATAAGGGGGTTATTGCGACCTACCATCAGAACCAGTGGGATCATATTGACGACAGCGAGGGCTCCTGATCGATTCCGGAGGTGCAGCAGTTTGATCTTCAGAGGTCCGCTCCATTCGATACCGTATGCACAGAATGTGACATTCATTGCAATTATACCGGCGAGCAGCACACTCTGGAATCGTGATGGCAAGATGCCCATTTCCACTGGTCCCACGCACATTTGTTTGCTGTGACGTCTGTTGAACAGCGGTGCGTATATGATGTGTTGTTTGATCCAACCAAAAGTACGATTGGGCAGCTTGAAGAATTGTTGTCGGTCGTCTTCGAGGCACGCAAGTGTGCGTAAATATCGTAGTGAGTAAATTGACGCTCGGTAAATTGCCATGCTGACCACAATCGCAGAGAGAATGATCAGGATGTAGACGGAGAACAGCATATTATCCCTGTTTATGGCAGCTCGCTGCGCTGGTGAAAGCTTTGGGGGTCCCATCTTGAATGAGAGTAAGGTCTGCTTAAGATAAATTTCAAATTTGTGGACTTGACCCTTAATACAGTTGGATATCTGCGTCGATTTTGGCGTTACTCGGTCGATTCCTTGAAGCAATGGTGTCAATCGAATTGGACACCAATCTGCTCTATTATCTCACGTGAAACAAGGCCGACTATGGTCTGCAGGGAAGGAGGGATCGCGTGGTTCATATATTAGAGCAAGGAGTGATTGAGACAAGTCTTTATAGAACGGTATAACGGATGATAGAGATAAGATCGAGTCGATCGACTGTGGGCAAGTACACACCCGGAGGCCTGGGCCAATTGGGAAACAAGAAGCAATTCCTGAATCATTTGATAGAACTGGTATGTTGCCATTATAGTATAGTAGATCCTTCCAAGGAGAGCGTGTTGCCAGTGCTGCTGAGACCGGACGGATCAAGGAAAGCTAGCGTCGAAAACACAATTCGAGAGCAATGAAGGGGAGAATCGGTTTCACCATGTTAGCAGTAGCGCAAGGCACCATTGCCACCCTCACCGTGCTCGTCGCTCAAAGTACAATACACAATCAAAGCTGGAAGTGCACGTGGATTTGAGAGAAAGCTCGCCCATCTCTCCAACCCAAAGGGGATTAGTGGTGTGCGGGCTTTTCCTCAACCTGCATGAGGTGCAAGGTCTTCCTAGCCAAACTAGCAGCGCAGGCATTCTGCAGCCACTGCACCTTCCGGATATGATCTGAAATCTTCGAGGCTTTTCGGTAGGCTCTTCGGAGACTTATTCGGTCATCGAGGCGTGTTGGTAGGCGGTCTAGAGTATCATCCGTGACCCTTGTCAGTAGGCATTTCTATATAGTTGGTTCTATGAATGGTGACACACATTCATTCATCGAGATCCATAATAGTTCATGATAGCCAAGTCTGGCATTTCTTGTAATACAGTGGACTCATCCATATCTTGGATACAATTTCCGGACATAACCACTATCCGGATGGTGCGGCCAGCTCATCTTCAGCCATGTCCAACCCTTGGTGTCGTTCCGAGTTCCGTGACAGTTGCATCGTAGATGAGGTGGGTATCGAATCCTTCAACCCATACGCATTGTAAGTGTGGCCGAACCGCCTCTTTGGCTTCACGCCAAAGACTGAGTTGGGAAGCTCTTGTAACGTGGACAGCGCCAATGTGTCCTTTTGCGACGTACATGGTATGGATAACTCATCGCAATCGTTGTCCTCGTAGATCCTCGAGAACGATTTCAGAGAATGTGCCTTCTTGGAACGCTGGCAGGTACTGACGGAGCTAAGCTGGTCCGCTTTCCTGCCTCTGCTATAGCTGTTGAATTTTGCCTTGATGAGAACGTGTAACGCTTTGGACTCGTCACGTCGGAGTTTGCTTCCTACTTTCACTGGCTTCTTGATCGCTGCGCACGGCGATTTCTCGGGCAAACCAGGTGGTCGTCCGCCTAAAGTCCGCTTCATGTGCTCAACACGCTCTCCCATACCATCATTGTCAGCTCTCACGTCGGTCCGCTTGCGCAGCAATAAATCTGGTGTCATCGCTATCCATTCACAAATGCCCTCCTCCCATCTGTATTCGCTTCTGGAGTTCCTCTTACTGCGAGCTGGCGTCCTCACCAATGAATGTATGGGTGTGCTAGCGGTCTTGCCTGTGATGTCCAATTCAACTTGTAAAGCCCAATCGAGGTGATTTGGGCGACTTGTATCCTCTGAATAAGCGAAAGCTGCGCCAAGAGCAACATCGCTACAAATTTTCCGCGTCTGCCCGTCATTATAAATCAACTTGGATGCTTCTATCAGGTCTCGCACAATAGATTGTACAATTTCAAAGGGATCTTCAGACCTCGCTCGTCCACAGCATCTGGCCACGCCGCATATGAACGAACTGGCCAAACTTATAGTTTCGTTACTGGGCGAGAGGCTGGCCAAGTTACTGAGCCAAGGGAATTGAGGCTGTAATACATGACTACTGCATCTGCGGTTTGAGAGTTCAGCGAGGCCAGCTGCTAATAGAGGAAGACGTAATGAGTCTGCGTGTAGCTTCATGAGACCCTTCAACCTGGAATCCTGCATCATTGAATCAACGGCCCGACGCGCTCCTAGGGACAAATCATACAGAACGTTAGTAATCCACGTATTGCATGAACCTGTGTAAGAAAGTCCAGCTGGAATCCGGAGGCGCGTAATAGCTACTAAGACCGTAAGAAGATTCGATAGCGTAGTAGAAATATCGCTGTCCGACTCCTTTGACTTAGATCTGCTGGAGATCTCGATGCTTCGCTGTGAGCGAACAGTGCTCTGTGAAGTCTGGCTAAGACTATCAGATCTGAGCACTGGACGATGAGGCGGTACGTGTATATCTAGTCGCATATCGTGCACATTCGACGGTGTTGCGTCCGCCTCCCGATATGACATAGCGACCGCAGTATGAAGTAAGACCGCAGCTGATGGGGCATATTCATCTTCCTGTGCGATTGACCGAATGGCTTTATTCCAGGTACCCACCATTGGCTTTCCGGAAATCCAATTTGTCGGAAGTATCCCTCTGTCTAGCATGACTGCTATATGCCGAAACAGAAATCCATCTCTCCCGGATCTAGAAGCCAGACTATCCAGGTTGTTGACGATCATGTGGAGATCATGTGGGAGTCGTCTGACTTTATTTGATACTAGCTGATTAGCAGGCGTCAACGTGGTCAGGCTCTCAATGATGCGTTGGGCCTCATCGTAGGCACCTACGTCGAGAAAAAGGTAGAATAGATGCCGAGCGACCGGTAGCCCAAGGATTCCATCCTCAATGGCATCGGTGACCATGCTAATGCCATGAGCTCTCGCCACTTCTCGCAGCGGTTCCCAACCACCCCCAGGCATCGATCCGAACTCTTCGAGATCACTGTATACAGCACTTGATATATCAACATCGCCATCTTGGTCATCAACGTCTGCCTGGTGTTCCTCTTTGGCAATGTACTTCGGAGTCTGTCTCAAACATGTAGAGAAGAGCGAGCGGCAACCAGATAAGAGAGGCGGATTCCCGTAGTCGGTAGCATTCAACAAGGCCATAGACCCTTTGCCAATGCCATCGATGAGCTTCCAAGTATTCGGCGCTAGTTCCTTCGGAAAATCTTGTGATGGAACACGTAGGTGTTGGGCAGGTACAGGTTTCGGACATTGACCGTTATCTTCAATGGTAACCGATCTTTCGGACGGCCTTGTTTCAACTGTGAGTTGAAACGGCAGCTCTATGACAGCTTCGCTCGTGAGATGGCATGCCTGAGCTTCAATTCCATTATATTCAGTGTCTCTCAACGATAGGATCCTGGCCTTCGCAGAGTAGGTCCGCTTGATTTTCTTGCGCGGCCGTGGATTGGATTGCCATTCTGCATCCGCGTCTGCCGCCGCCTGTGCTGATCTTCTGTGACAACCTACGCTCCCACCACTACCCGATGAGACTGCTATTGGGTTTGTTGCACACCGGGTTGCGTTGGATTCGGGTTCAAGCTGGCTCTCCTTGCGAAGGAGAGCGATTTTAGATGAAAGAGGGCGAAGTAGGCGGTTACATCGAGCCGCGGTCCATGGAATCTTGCTAGCAGCACTGTCCGAGAAGTTTGGGGGGTGCTGGCGATCATAGCCAAGCTCATTCATGTCTTTGCCTGGTAATTCGGCGCTGTCGCTTCATTGGTGGGGTTTCTGCCTATGTGCAGAAGGTTCATGACCGGTACAATGCTAGTAGTATATGCAGCAAAAGCAATAGAGCAAAAGCAATGCAGCAAAAGACAAAAGATTGAGAGATGCAAGCAAAGTTGGGAACAACTGATGTCGATAGATCGGATAAACAACGGATGACGGAATATTATTCTTCCGTAAACAGCGCTAATCCCAGAGTAGCTCGCCAAACAAAGATCATACGAACACTACTCCAAGGTTGCATAGACTTAAATAACGGAAGCAATTACACGAGTCTCATTTTCGGATTCAAAAAATTATAACAGCTAGACCCTTCGGTTACCCCTTTTATGTATGGGTTCTCTACTTCTTCTTCCCACTCTAATGCAGAATAAGCGGCGAGCGAGATAGTCTATCCAAAACCTCTTTCAGCGATGGAGTCTATTAAGGATTTCAGAGTGTATACAGTCAGTCAGTTAGTGGCGACGGAAGATCTGTCGGCTTCGAGCAAACCTTCTCGTAATTCCCGATATTACACACACACCTTTCCTATGAGCGTCTGCACAGCTCCTATCAATATCAATACAGCATATCAACATGCACGTGAGGACACCTATGCGAGCAAAGCGTGAGTTGCAAGACTTTGAGGAAATTCTGAGGGTTTTGTTGAGGTAGGCATTAGTGATAATTGCAAGCACAGTCGTTGCAGTGTCATTGGTGGACTTCTTTGGCCCTGGGGAGTCGAATCTTGTCGTAGATACGCCCATGGAAGGTTCATGTGATTGGGGAGTGTTAGGGGTACGTCTTGTTAGTGGCCTCTCATAGCTTCGCCTTCGCTACATATGAGGTGCCCTCGGATTGATGCGTTGTCCGGAAATGGAGCTTTTGATTTGCGTCGTCCCATACTCCGAAGGAAAAGGCAAGTCTTCACAGTTAGTGCTGTGCTCACTCACTTCTCAACACGCAAATGGAGATGCTTTCTCCAGATCGCTACATTCAGATTATACCCTGAAGCAAGCTTGACAAAGGAGAGGATAGGCGGCAGGTGCACAATATCCCACAATTGGGTCGATCTGTTCGGATGACAGTTGATACCCGACAATACGATTCAGCTGATTTGATATTGAATCTTTATCTGCATAGCTAGGCTGAGTTCCTAGCCAAAGAATGAGGATCGTGGCCCCTTTGAGATATACAAGCGGCTAGGCGGATTGATTATCATCGTATTGGTCGAGAAGCATACTTGGAAGCCAATCTTGACCAGATCTAAATTTGGGCGCCATGGCAGGGTATATTGGCATGAAGTAAGGCCATAAAGGGGTGAGGGTGCACAAGAACACATGACACGTAGCTGAAGATTTATCAACTCAGCCAAAAGATCAGTAATAGACAGATAGTGTCGCGTAAGGATGAAAACATACAAGTCTTGCAATGGCCGTTAATCAGCCGAAGAGAACATGATAAGTCCAAATGGAAAGTGGGTGAAGATTCTCCTTCTCAATTGTGCGCAAGGACCATACGTGTATGCTTCTGCCCTTTGCCCTTCAGGATTACAGTACGTGTCCCATAACTCATCATGGTGCCACAAGTTGACCAATCATCGACATACTAGCGATACAAAGACTAGTGATATGCTTAGTCCTACCTACTTCTGAGCACGTTTAGCCCATTGCTTCTCAGCTGTGAACCGATGAGCGCAACAACCTTCTCGATGCTCGCTCGAGGGTATGTCCGAGTCAGCCTATGGCAAGTGGGTACTGGTGGAAGCGTCGGATTTTGTCCTCGGGATTCGGAGCTGAGAATTACCATTTAGAGACTAGCATGTTTATTGAAATTGACTATATAATGACCTTCGAGAGCTCATATCTTCTCGTTCTCGAGTCCAAGCCGTCCTCTTATAACCCATATCCTCAATTACTTCTTACATCGACGAGACCTGCCATATTGCCAATCACATCATATTGCACAAGCCGTCGCTGACACCACTTCGTGCAAAATGAGCCCCTCTCGCTCCATCTTAATCACGGGTGCGAATGCTGGCCTAGGACTCGAGATCGTCAAATCTCTCTGCGCATCATCTCAGCAGTATCAAATCATTATGGCTGCGCGTTCGATGAACAAAGCAACCAATGCTATTGCCGAAATCGAGAAGCTTCATCCGACAACGCAGACCAAGCTGGTTCCGCTTGCCCTCGACGTCGAGAGCGATCAAAGTATCTCCGCAGCCGCAACATACATCCAGGACAAGCATGGCATGTTAGACGTCCTGGTGAACAATGCCGGCGCGAGCTTCGAACAAGCATTGGCAGGAGGCACCAACAGCATGACCGTTCGAGAAGCCTTGAACAAGAACTGGGATGTCAACGTCACGGGAGCACACCTATTGACGCAGGCCATGGTGCCGTATCTTCTCAAATCCCCTCGACCCTATCTGATCTTCATGACTTCTGGAACCTGCTCTCTTGCGGAAACTGAGAGTGACCAATTGTGGTTCAACAAATCACCACCTGCCGGATGGCCAAAACCTTCTGGCATCGTAGGGTACCGAAGCTGCAAGACTGGGCTTAACATGGTCATGCGCGATTGGCACCGCTTGCTCAAGAATGACGGCGTTTTGGTCTGGGGTATCAGCCCAGGTTTCCTGGCAACAGGCTTGGGAGGTGTAGGGTCAGAGAAGCTCAAGGAGATGGGCGCCATGGATCCATCGATTGGGGGCGACTTTGTATCAGAAGTTATCGAAGGCAAGAGAGACCAAGATGCTGGTAAGGTGATACACAAGAATGGTATTCAGCCTTGGTAGCCTGGAAGATGTTGTTCATCAGTGAGGTTAAAGGAAGAGGGTCATTATACTTCTTTGTAGGATAGACCATCTTCCAGCCAACTAGTTATTACACAGTGCATGCTTATAATTGGCTTCCGTAGCGAGACACGAGTGGAGGCTAGACGTTAGTAGCCCTCCATTTCCCAGCGAAAGAAGGCTTGCCAAGCATCAGTCCTCACAGAATAGTATGGAAACAAGGCATAATCTGATCTTCCCTCCACAAACACTCCCATTTCTAAATTCGAGCAAACATGACTCGTAGAGGCAAGAGACCGACATCCCATTGATATTTCTGCGAATCAGGGCTTCAATCCCCTGGAAAGCATCGATTGGAGGGAAATACATATCGCCGGCTTCTACACAGCGGCCGATAATACTGGACAGGTCTTTCGTGTAAGATGAAAGCGAACTGCTCTCACATTTTACCAACACCCCATCCGAAATCTCGCTTGGACGCCGCCTGGCAGTATTGGAAAACATCGTATTCGAAAGCTGCGACGCTTCCAAAGATTTGGGTCTCAATTGCGAGCAAATAGGCGACAATTGGAGTCTTCTCGCGGCTGAGAGAAGGGACACTACTGGATTGTCATATCACAAGGCCCAGCCCAAAGGTGCTTGTTGGTCGTGCAGGCGGCTTGCACTAGGTCAGCTAGGCCTTTAAGCACCGTTGTTAACGTGTCAGTAGCAATGGAAGCTTTGAGAAGCTCCCGCGCTACCGCTGTTTCCACACTAAGCAGACATCCGATGCCACCCTTGTAAAGTTTCGGTCGCGAGAATACCAGCGAGAGCTGGTACGGCACTACCATATTCTTTGAATTGGCACATTGGCTATTGCGTAAGGTAGATAACGGTCAACGTCGAAGAAATTCCGTTCGTATGAATCGATGGGTCAAGATATATAAACCAGGTAAGGACGGTGAGTGGCTTCCCTCTTAGCGAGTCATGTCATTCGAAGCAGAAGTATTACGCGAAAACACTCTCCCTACCATGAATCGTCTAGCAAGATCGATGTCCGCCTACCCCGCCATTGGCCATGTGCTACGCCAAGCGGCCGCCTCAGATCCCTTTACGGACGACTTGGCCATCCCTCCTTGCAGAGGATACGAAATTCAATGCCAACTTTCACCATCAGACTCGAATAGCGTGGCGTGATGATTTCCATGGCGTTCGTATTGATGAGTGCACATGTTCTGGAATCTTGGACTCATCATGCTACTGAAGGAACGCCAGTCAATGAGGGATATATAACCCTCCACGCTCTTGCCTCGCGAAACACCTACATTAATGATGTGAAAATTTGACAAGCCACACTCTCAAAATGCAGTTTCTTACCGTACTAATCCTTCCATCTCTCGCTCTCGCCTTCACTGTGACGCAAAAAACGACGTGCACTTATTTGGCATCTCCCTGTCCCTTTGGCTCATCCTGCTCTCTCACTCAGGCCTGTGGGTATGTATACATCAGTGTGTGGTCTCTGTATCAGTGCTACCGTTTGAGGCCCAAGTCCAAGTTCGGACTCAGGCCATATCTATCCGACCTCTCTTTGTAAAAACATATAGGATCACTCGTTTACGGCTTGATGATTTATGACTAATTCCTCAATGACATACAGTGGGCTCTGCTACACCCCGGAGAGCCTTCCACCTGCAGTCCCTTGCACCGTAGGCGACAACGGCCCCTGTGCCACGCACTCAACCTGCACGCCTACAACCTACTGCACGGCGCCCACACCTTGCGGTGGACGTAAGTACCATTCTGATTCACTCTAACCCGAACCCCATAGTGTTCAGACATCAGTTTGCCCTGCTATGCTTACCAGCCATCCATGCACCCTGAGCATTCTCTTCATGATAGTGCTAAATCCATAACCTGCGTAGAATGTATCAACACCTCCGGTTTCCAGAACCCCTATAACCAGTCGCTGCCGTCGATCCCCTGTGTCGTAGACGGCTCCCCTTGTCCTACCGACTCTTACTGCCGCGCGACGCAGGTCTGCGAAGGGAATTGCAACATCATCACTCCGACCATGACAGCGACGGCGACGCCAACGCCGACGCCGACGCAGACTCCCTGTGGGGGAACTCATGGACGACAATGCGAGAAGAAGTATAAGTGCATCGGGCCGGACGGGAAGCATTGTGGTGCGAAGCCTGGTTGTCATGGCTATTGCGAGCCTGAGGAGTAGGTAGCCGAGAGCTTCGAAAAGCGATTAGGTGAGAAGCGGCCTAAGTAGGGGTGTGATGAGAAGTTTCGAACATATGAGTAAAACCTTAGAAAATACGTAAGCAATCCATAGCGCATGTAGCGATCGAACGCATTTCATTTCATTTAGCGACGTGACTTTGCTCTTAGAACCATATGTGGCTTGACAAAAAGCTGCATGACCATAGATCAATGACGACTTCAAGCAAGATGCTAAATTGATAACCTTCCATAAAGATCTCAAACACCATGGCATCATACAATATCACAAGACCGCCGGGAAAGAGGCTGGATCTCAATCCTTCTAAGATATTCAACTTCCATCTCCTCCTCCTCCGCCATTGAGACTCCCCAATCTAACGATAGGATCTGTTAAAGCCATGGCCTTCTCAACGATACGTGCTGTATTATAGAGGTGATGATGGGTAAAAGACTAATTTTGAAAACCTGGATTTAGGGGCTGTACGGCAGTTTGGATGCGGGTAGTCCCCGTTCTTGTTGCTCCTTAGTAAACCATTTTTAGTGATAGTATGATCATAGAAGTGGATAACGACACTTCCATCTTTTCTGGAGGAATCTAGGTGTGTCGCTGAAGGATATGGCTGTCAGTAACGGGGCCGGAAGCTCGGGGCCTTCTAAACCGCCGGCGTTCTGTAAATATTTTACATTAGCCTATGCGGGCGCTTAAGCCCCACCTAAGCCACTTTATTAGTAATCCCCTATAATAAATAAACGCGTATCAAGCTTATTATCTTATAAACTTCTATATACCTTACTATTATTATACTTATTATTACCGGAGATCTCTTACTTACTATTATACTTTATCTCTACTCTACTCCCTATAATATAAGTGTATATTAATAGAGATATTATCCCTACCTTATTATTATCTCTCTTAGATATAGGTTAAATAGCCTATATACTATTAGATTATAAAGGATATAAAGGACTTCTTTTTTAACTTAATTAACTTATATTACTAATAACTAATAGAGTAGGTTAACCTAATATAGGATAATAATAGGCTAAGTCTACCTATTATTAAGGGTATACTATTATTAGTACCTAGTAGCTAAGATAAGTAGAGTTAGCCTACGTAGCCTAACTTTAAATTAATAGCTTCTACCTCTCCTCCTCCTTAGAAGTAGAAGGCTAATAATAATATTTAAAAGCCTCCTTATAAGAAGTATATTTAATAGTCTCTTAATACCTTTATTAATAACTCTTATATATTATCTACCCTCTTAAATATTTTATATTAACTTGAACCCCTTTAATAAGTAGTATTTTCTTTAATAGAAAAAATTATATAGACTCTTTAATAGTTTAAAGAATATTAGTTATTTATAAGTAATTTCTAAATATATATAATAAGACGGCTGGTAATAAAGAAAATGATATAAGTAGAGTATTATAATTATTATCTTTATAAGGGTAATACTATTAATAAGATTTATAAAAAGTATTAGAAAATACTTTATAAGTATCCTCCCTATATTATAAAAATAAGAATAAATAATAAGTACTTATTATCTAATTATAATATCTTACTATTAGTAATAGTCTCCTTATATATTAATCCTAAAATAATCTATCTTAAATATAATTATTTACTTACGTATATTAATTAAATAAAAATAAAAATATAGTATTAAGGCTATTACCCGGACTAAGGTTTCTAAGGGATATATTAAAAAGGATATTAATTATAACCTTAATAGTACTAATAATCTAGTAAACTAGTAGGCTCTTAATACTACTAATAGTTATTATTAGTTACTTAAAGATATATATAATACTAGTATTAAATACTTAGTAAAAACCCCTAATACTTATATTAAGGGAGCTTAAGACCTATAAGAGGGTAATAAGGGATAGTAAGCTAGCTTACTAAAGTTCTTATAAAAGGAGGAGAATATTTAGTATAAAAATATTATAACTATCTACTTATTAGATAAGGTAGTAGTATATATAATAGTATTTATAAAGAAAAGTAAGTAAGGTTATTACTTTTATTATTTAGTATTTTTATTTTATTTATATATAGATTTTAACCTTTATTTATACCTAATTAGATATAAAGCCTACTTTTATTAACTATATTAGGCTATTATTAATTAACTCTATATACTAAGCTAACTTTATATTCTAACGCGTAGAGGCTATCTTACCCTTATAAATTCTACTTATAATATTAATATATTAAAATAGAAGCTTTTTACCCTTATAATATATAATAAATATAACTATTAGATTCCTTATACCTATATATTTTTAGAGTATAAAGACGGTAATATTATTATAGCCTTTCTAAAAAAAGTAAAGAGATAGTATAAGGGATAAGGTAGATAGAATCTCTACTATATAATTACTAATAACTTAATAGTAGAATAGTAAGGTATTTATAAAGCTTTCTAGGGCTTTATTAATAATAAGATTAAGGTTAATTATTAGCTCTATTAAAAGTATAATAAGAGGTTATTAAAAAGAGCTCTTAAAGTAAATAATTATAAAGAGTCTTTTAAGTACCTTTATAAAGCTCTCTACTTTTACTAATTATTTATAAGTTATAAAGAAGATATATAAGCTATAATTAAAGTAGCTCTAAAGTAAAAGAAGGAGTATATTAAATATAAATAGTAAGAGATATATTAATAATAGGCGTACTACGCCTAGTAGTACTTATATCTATTACTTTAATATATAATAACTAATATAATAGAGTCTTAGTACGCGTTAATAAAAATTTATACTTCTAAAAAAGGTATTATATTAAAATTTAGTCTTACTAGGTATATTTTATATATACTTATTATTATTAACTAATAGGAGTATTATAGTAATAAAGCTACTATAATATTTTATACTACTTAGATACTTAAAGCTACTAATAGCCTAGATATTACTAAATTCCCTAGGCCTATATAATAATTAATTATAAAGTAGATAAATAAAGTACTTACTATTATAAATAATAATAAATATAATTCTATTATAATTTACTACTTATTAATTAGATATATAGGTAAAGTTCTTTATAATAAACTTAATAATAACCTTACCTATTATTATAAATTTTATTACTCCTACTAACTCCCTTATTCCTACTTCTAGTAATAATAATATATATGAAACTACTTTAAGGCTAATAATTAAGAGTAATAGTATTATTTATTTAATAATTATAAATTTAAAATTTATAAAGGAGTAGGGTAAACCTTTATTATTAATAAGATCTATAATTATATTAATAGCCCTAGTTAATATATATTATAAGTATAAGAGGTCTTTAATAATATTAAGATATAATTTTATAAGCTAAAAGAGATAGTTATTAATTAGGATCTAAGATACTAGTAATATATTAATAGGATATAAGTAGATATATTAAAGAGAATAATAAGTATACTCTATTAATAAAGTATTATATAAGCCCTCTAGGAACTTAAAGATAATAGTTATAATATATAAAACCTAGAAGTATTAAAAGGATAAGTTATACGCGACCTTAATAGTATTAAGGGATATTATAATAAGGATAAGGGATAGTAGCTAGATATCTTATAATAGGAATTATATATAATAATAGTAAGATAGTAATAGTAAGGATTAGCCGGCGACGAGATCCACCTGTACGTAGTGCCGGCTACGAACCTTCTAGTATCTCGGTACTAGAAGAGCTAAGAGATCTTACGGTGTTTTGGAAGCACCGTCTAGGGTTACCTAGTTATTACGGAATCGACACGCAGGCAGAGTATAGTAATAACGAGAATAGGAACGCTAACGCGACAGAAAAATAGAGAAGATAGAAGGAGAACTCTTAGAAGATTACGGTAAAAGATGTAACGTGATAGAATACATAGATATAGATAAAAAATGTATACTATATAAATACCCTTCCACCTCTCCCTAATATAGCCTCCGCTTCCCTACGCGTGTTATAAACGCGATATACTAGTATAAGACGATAGAAATACTACCGATATAAAACCTTTATAGTATTATAGGATATATATAATACTTCTATACCTATACCCGCTATAAGGTCTCTTACGAGGCCACGTCCTTATACTCCAGCCGATTCCACTCCGCGCGGTCTAGGTAGCCTAAGTCTACCTACCTTAGGGTAGCTATAGTATATATAGATAATGATAGTATAATAAAAAGATAGTAATACTATAGAGCTAGCCCTTCCTTCCTCTTAATAATCGAGCGCAAGCTAGATAGTATACCGGGTATATACTGCCGCCATTACTGCCGTACGGCGGCGAGGATACTCTAGTCCCCTTCCTAGGTAGTCCTTACGGTACGGCTACAGGTAGTAGGCACCTAACCTAAAATAGGACGTGGGTATTAGACTCCTTACCTAATAGCCTATAAGCGCGATAGGGCCGCCGGTCTAGTTAGCTAATAGTACCTATCATCTTCTACACGTATATACCTTAACAGTAGCGGCCGATATAACCGCGGTAAATACACTAGGTATCCGCTACCTTACTACTATACGGCGGGGGGATACTTAGCCGTACCTAGGTAGTCCCCACGGTATAGTAGTAGGTAGTGGAGGCCTAACCCGTATAAAGATACGTGGATATTAGCCTTCCTACCTAATAGTCTGCAAGCACGCCAGGGCCGCTGGCCTCCTCACCTAGCAGTGCCTGGCACCGATAGACTAGTAGGTAAGTACTAGTTCTATCACCTCCCTTTACGTATACACCCTCCCCGTTACGGACGTTATAACTGGGACTATAAGAAATTATCCGCTATAAGGATTCATCCGTTACGCTAAACGGATTAGATTAAGAATAGCCGGTAGAGATAGAAAAGAGAAAGGGGCTAGGCCTTAGATAAGGAAAAGGAGTTTCACTTATAAACGAAACTTTAGTGTAATAGGTAGTAAACCCGACCCCTCCACTACCTCCCTAGTAGTAGGCCTACTAGGGGGGGGAGGGAAGGAGCTATAAATGGTTAAGAGAACCGTAATTATCAGGTGGAGTTTTTATCCTTATAGTAGGGTTTCTCCCCGAATAATATATACGTAATACGTACCCCCGAATAGCCTACCCTTATTAGCTTTTTAGCTAGCATAGGAGTATAATTAATCAATTAATTAATTAATTAATAGTAAGGATTTTAACTCTCTATCTACCTTATAATAAATTAAGTACGCGTCTTAGGGAGTAATTAGATCCCTAACTATATCTCTACTTATATCTCTACCCTATATAAGGGTAATAATAAGGGTTTCTACTCTCCGCCTACGTTATAATAATTATAGTACGCGTTCTAGAGAGTAGTTAGGTCTCTACCTATAACTCCGTTATATAACGGAGTAATAGCGAGGGCTGGTAATATTAATAGTAATAGTAATAATAATAATATTAGGCTTTCCTCTAATTACTACTAAAAATAGGTGTAGCTTAGAGGATAACTCATATTATCTACTATTAGTAATCTACTCAGGGACCGCCGGTAGTATAGAAACTCCCGGAAGCTCTAGCCCTGAGATCACGTGACCTTATCCCGCTGATATAATTCTACGACGTCTCTTTCTCTGTGCAATTACTATCCCTTGACATTTTACCAGACTGGTCCAATACTCATCAGGAGGTACCTAGTCAATTACTTTGAACTGCTTTGCCTTCAATTATATGCAGAGCTTCCTTGGTGGCGTTTGTGTTGCGAAGTGCGGTGCAACGCTCGTCGAGGTCAGTTATACCCACGTGGATGCGCAAAGGCAAGGTGTCAAATGGTAGGCTTTACAGCATTATGGAGTCCACTGTAAGTGCCAGCGTAAGCCAGTGTTTCGCAGGCTCCAATGTTGCACCGATTGAGAGTATACGTTATGACGGGATGTCCGTCGATCAACGAGGTCGCTCCCACATTGATCGATTTTACTATATGCAGTCGTTGCAGGTGGAGCAGCGAGGAATGACTGTGGGAGATGCCGGTCGTGAGTATCATATCGCCACATGCTCGAGGCTTTCAATCACGGCTTGATGGTTGATGTTTACGCCACATATTGTCTTTGACCTCCAATGGTGGACTCAAGAGTGCACAACGGAGACGCCGTGAAAAAAAATAAGCAACGCATGACTTCCCGGTCATTGAATGTGGTCAAAGACACGGTGCAGCTAGGTACGGTGTAACGCGAGCTCCGCACACTTTGATGTCGCACCAAGGTCTAAATACGGAAGGACCAGATGTCTCGCCACCACGATTGCTGGAGTATTTGCCTGGGGCGTTGAAGCACTCTCGGCCGTGACCCTACCAGGGTCAATGCATATCAAACGAAAAAGAAAAGACTACAGGGACATCAAACATTCGTCCTCTGCGATTCCTTGGCACCCTGTGTGGACCCATCGGGCTCTCTTCTACGGACGTCCAGTCCCTGGGTACAGACTATGATTGGACTCCAGGCTCCGGAATGTCGAAGATGTCCTCAACTCGGGTAACGCAAGTCCAAAGATACGTTAGGAGGCGTCCGACTGATATAAATTCTTGCATTCCCCGTGCACATTTTCACATTAGCAAGCATACCTTTTCCGATAAGCTTGTACATCGCTCGACAGTCCCACAGGACTACTACCGGATCAGCATTTGAGTCAGCAGCCCATTATTCTTCAGCTCATCTTTACCTCTACAAGACTTGTTCGTGCGATTTCCAACCCCATACTAGATCATCTCCGCTCAATCAACACAAAGAGCGAGTTCCAGCTCTCTCGCCTTCAGGATCTCCTTCATCCGGCACAGTCATCACAAGCACTCATTGGTGACACAACACCCGTCGGATGACCACATGAACAGCTCGCAATCGTTACAATCGCCAAACAAGATGCCCGACCTCCAGAGAGACCCCACTGGCCGTCGCTTCATCCCAATACCAGCCAATGCCAAACCATCTGACCTCTTCTTCAATGCCTCCACCACTACTTTCCTGACCCGAGGAGCTCGATTTTGTAGTAAAGCAAACTTCGGAGAATATCTCATATTCATCTCCGGCGTTAGCAACAGCGAAGAAGCCCCCCCTGGCCGCGCTGTGTATGCATATGTATGGGGACCTCACTGTACTCACCAGGATATGACCCTTAATGTCGGTTACCTCCACGACACATTTGGCCCACAAACAGCTGAGCGCGCGCAACTGCTAGCTGCAATCGAGGCATTGAAGCTGGTTGAGGTTTGGTGCGAAGCGCCGGAAAGTCTTGTGAAAGCTCGTACCATTGTTCTCGCATTTTCCGGCAACTATTTCCTGAACCAAGTTGCTCGCTCAACCTATCGGGAGGAGGCGGAGAAAGGAAGAGACAACCAGGACCTAAAGATTTTGCTGGAGTATCAAATCGTCAAGTTGGGAGCCAAGGGCGTGACAGTCCGCTTTTGGCAAATTCATGACGAGAACAGGGCCGAAGACGTTGCTTATACCCAGCTGTGTGGAAAGAAGCACCTGTTGTACAAAGCCGTGAAGAAAGTCGTGAACCGGATGTGAGAGCCGATGCGACATTCTGTGGAGATAGGTAGAGAATTATTTCCATCATCACTTGCATGCATGGAATTTCCTTCGGCTCGGTATGGCATCAGCAATCAAATCGAATAACCTGGTGTAAGCGGATGTCCAGCGGCTTGATATTCGGGACCGAGCTAATGTCAAAGTGCTTGGGGAATTGAAAACACGCATTCCTCCTTTTAAATCAACATAAGAATAAATCAAAACATCACTGGGCGCCTAGGAAGCATAACGATCGAATTCAACGAGAGAAATCCCTTTTCTCTTCACAAAGATAATCCACTACCGAAAATCCTCCCCCCGCTCATGGTCATACCTATACCCACACCCATTTCAACCCCCCTTGTCAACAATCATAATGCATCTTCTACTCTACATATCCACACCAACTCCCACCCCTTCATCCTTGTCTTCATCACCACCTCTTACCTCTCCCACAGCATACTATACCCTTTCCATCTCATCTCATGCTATACCCTTTCCAACTCATATCATACCCCTTCCACACCACCCTATCGCCATTTTACAGCCAAGAGCATATCCCTCTCTACCTCCTTCCACGCCTTCCTTATCACCCTCCTAACCCCAACCCGCCCTCCAGCTCGCCAAGCCCCGCGTACTACACAGTTTCCTCATTGAAGGGTAGTGATATCGAAAGGTAATACGGAATAGTCTTTCCTCTTCCACTTCCCCCTCCACTCACCCAACATCAACAATAAAAGGAAACCACACAAACAAAACCCAACACAGCCACTCTACCCCCCCCTTGCCTAAAACTCCACCCGTACCCTCGCCGTCGCCTAAAAAACCGCCAAGGTTTGGGAGGTATAGATATATGCGTTTCTGCTTGCATGGATGGTAGGGGAATGGAGAGGAAGGGCAGATGAGGGCCTAGTACAAAGTGATGCCTCCATAGGGCGTCGGTGGGGTTTTAGGTACGGTAGATTAATGTAGAGAACGGTTAGGCGTCAGCAACCCCCTTTGCTCTAGTGCATTGAATCTATGAGTGGTTTTTTCGTATGCGAGTTTTTGAGTGGGTGGAGTGGGTGGGTGGAGTGTGGTGTTTCTTTTTTTATCTCGAGCTGGGATGGTTCGGAAGGGGACTAAGTGGTTTGGAGGGAGGGGATTATTTGTTGTGTATTCGTGGGGTTGGAAAGGGGGGTTGGGGTGGGATTTGGAGACTTGGATGGGGATTTGGGGAGGATGTTCGTGGTCTGCGATTTTATGTCGTTCGCTGCTTTCAGAGTAGGGAGTTTGTTGTATCTGCCACGTCAAGAGCTAACAGGTGGACGGTGTCGGATTTGCAAATTTTTGCTAGGGTTTTTCTCGAAATGAGATATCATATACTGAAGAATGATCAATTTACATGGACGAAAGTTCGTGATCGTTACGCAGAAAACACCTCCTACCTCGCAGACATGACGTCCCATCCGACATTCCTCACTGCGTCGGTTTTCGGCCGTAAACGACATGGCTGATAAGTCAGTCATTCTTGTTACTCCACAACCACAGGGTGAAACAGCAACGGGTGAAACTCACAAATCGAGCTGAGCATGGATCTTCGGATCTCGGAAATCCTTGCGGACGTTGGCGAGGAGAACCATCACTTCTTCCGCCTTCCATTTGAGTACTTGCGTCAGGAGCCGGAGGGTCATTCCTTCCAGTCCCTCTTCTAGCGTGACTAGATTCCAGGATCCCACCGTTTTCTGAGAAGGGAAATTTAGTCTATGCTTTTGGGGTCGAGAAGTGCCTCAAAGCTTACCAAATGCTGGTCCTTCGCCCACGGCCCGATGGGCAGGCGGAACCTCTCATGGTGCACGTCCTCGAAGCCGACATCCTTCGCCCACCCCTCGATCTTCTTGCCCGGATAGGGATCCTTGCCAAAGGAAAGACAGGCATTGCAGCCCAGAGTGTTCCACTTGGTTTCCGCATGCTCCGGCTTCAGCGATCCATCCTCGGAATAGACATGCAGGTCATACTCGTGGAACTCGGTATAGCCGCCCGGCTTCGTCGCGTCGAAACATTGGCGGACCAGCATCGGCCAGTCTGAGATGGCGGCGGCGAGGTAGCGGACGTGGACGAAGTCGAATTGATGCTGGAAGGTCCACGGCGCTTCGGCGTCGTCGACTTCGAATTTGACGTTTGCGGGGACCCTGGGTCACGATGAATACGAGACTCTATGGGCAGCACAAATACGTATTTACCAAGTGGGCTGGGTCGGGCTCAAATCCGTGCCGAGAATTTCGGCGTCAGGGAAATCGTCGCCCATCTCAATGGCCCAGATTCCGGTGCCGGTCCCAACGTCCAAGATGCGAGCAGGTTTGCCAATGGGCGCATGATACAGCTTGTCGCCTATGGTGATGGTGAACATTCGATGACTGAGATCCAGACGGTCTTGCTCGCTTTCGTCGTTCGGCATGATGTAGCTTCCATCCTTGAAGGCATGGTAGCGTCTGCCATTTTCCATTGGATATCTCTCAATGCTGCTGGTCAGGGATGCAGTATACTTTGATCTATCAAGTGATAGTAATTAGTTTCGAGTCCGTTGTTTCCCAACAGTTCCAATGGACGTACACATCGTCCCCCAGGCTGGAATCAGACGCATCGAAGAGCTAGCAGGAATCAGCGATGTCAGTCGTAGGCGACCAGCACAGGATGCCTGGACAACTTACATCTGGATCTGCCTCGATGTTTTGGCGTGGGTCCTGCTCGTTGGGTGGAACATTGGCCATGCTTTCGCCTGAAGTCGATAAGGAGGAAAAGATAAACGCTGCCGCAGACGAAGTTGAATAAGCGGGGTAGAATTAATACTCGTGTAAGAGGGGAAGCGACAGCCCAGCTCTTAAGAGCTGTCTCTCGACGAGGGAGTGTCCGTGGCCTTACTGGCTTAGAAAGAACTTGAGTAGTTTCTATGCACGTCGCAAGTCAAGCCTATCCGATGCATCCCCGTCTCCCTAGCCCCGGCCTCGCCTGAGGGCTGATTGGAAGTCGAGCTGTCACTCCGACAGGGTTCGCGCGTGGTCCGCCCGCCTACTACCCCCTAAGAGGCTAAGAGCCTTAAGCTGCATTAGCCCCATCGTGGCACATGCGAACCCCCAAAAGCCTCGGGCGCTTACATTTCGGTCTCGGTCCGCTGTTCAAATGCCGCATACTTACTGGATCTCTTTATGCATTACGGAATCTTGTCAATTGATTGACCTCACTCAAGCACACGATTTTTGGAACGGATGGTAAAACATATTTCAGCCCAGCGTTGTCCGGATAAAGTAGCTTAAACGTGGTCGCGCTAGACCAATGCTATCTGTATGTACAAAACCGAGCTCCAAGAAGGCAATGCTCGCCCGGGCCAAGATTCCATCCCTATGCAGGATTGAAGTTGTGTGCAATATACGCGAGAAGAGTGAAGATTATCCTGCAGGAATCCGAGAGATTGCTATACATGGAGTTGAGACGCCTCGTAAATGCCATGCTTGGTGCAACAACTTTTGGGAAAGGCTCTTTTGTACAGAGAATATTCGGATGGCAGAAATGTGGAAGATGGGAAAGATGTTTCCTTCATGCTGCTGCTCCGATGGTTGCCCCACCACGGCGTCGAGGATTACCTCGAGTTGTGCGCTTCTTGGCCGGTGAAGCCTTCGACATATCACCACCTCCTTCGATGAACCTCATGAGCTCTTCAATGCTTCGAGAGTCGTTGAATCTGCTACCTCGCGTCTGTTGACCGTTGACCAGGTCTGCAGTCGACTGCCCAACCTGTGGCTGCGGCCTAGCGCCCATCGTCGTCACTCGAGGGTTGAATAGGACTCGCCGCACCTTTCGAGCTTGAACATCCTTCGCGTGCTTGGCCATGGAGACTGCGTTCTGCGTGAGCTGCTCGAGCCACTTCTCCGACTCTTTGGTATTGGGATCGTCAGCGCCAAGCTTGGCCAGGAAGATGCTGTACGCTTCTCGCATTCTGTTGACGGCACCTTTATGGTCCTGATCCAGGACCAAAGCCTGTGCTAATTGAAAGAGGAGGGTGGCCGTATTGACGGACGCCTTGCCAGAAACTTCCTCGCTGATGGTGAGAGACATTTCGAACCACAGCCGTGACTCCTTGTACAATTGAAGTTGCTGTAACATGACTGCGGCATTGTTGAGCGTCGTGATTGAGTCGGGGTGGTTGGAGCCGTAGATGATCTTCCAAAGCTCCAACGCGTGCCGGACACACGAGAGGGCAACATTGGTGTTCCGGTTACCGTGCTCGAACAATGCAAGATTGAGATAGCTGAGAATAGTCTCATTCGAATCGATACCAAGAGTGCGCTCGGAGATGATGACCGCTTTGTGCGCCAATTCGGTAGCAGCGTTCTTTTCGTCGAGCTGATAATAGAGCATGGCCAACTGATGATATACTCGTGCCACCTCAGGGTGCAAGATACCATAAATCTGTTCATGTAGTGTCAAGGATTCGAGCAACAGCTCTTGACCAATTTCCTTTTGATTCTGCATCATGGATATCTTGCCAGCTTCCAAGGCCTCTTCGGCGAGAACACTCTTAGGGCATGCATCTTTGATGACAGGCACGAGGTTCGCAATATCATCCGGACTGAAAGTGACTTGCTGACTTGATGGAGCTGAATCGTGGCTATTGGTTGGAGAAGCACGACCGCCGTTCTTCCGCTTCTTTTTCCCCCCAAGGTGGCCATTAGCATTACCGTTCACCGCTGGATGTACATCCCCATTCGTCACAGGTTTCGAGTCCAAATTCTGGTCCTGACCTTCAGGCGTAAACTGATAGTCTTTGGCAACTAGCTGCAAACCAAGCTTGAGCGATATGCTACGCAGGAGCTGTAGGTTTTTGATGTCATGCATCCAATCATCCTCAAGAGTATGGCGATAGCGGATCTGGATCTGATCTTCAATGTCGGCTCTCAGCATGTTTGGTGTCATCTTTGTAAAGGAGTAATCAGCATCCGTGTACAAGTCCTGCAAATCCTCGTCAATATGCGCTCTTGGTGTCTCATTCAAGCCTCTACCCAACAGGCAATTGAGTAAGTGGGCTAAACAATCTGTAGCAAAAGCCATAGGCAATTTTCTTAAATACCGGCTAACGACATGCTTAAAAGCTCTGGCTATCATTTCTTGTATAACCAAATCCTTGAGCGCTCGCAATCGAGCATCTTGCTTCTCGGCCAGTGAGGCTAGCTTTCCGAGGTATCGCATGTTGATCCCTCGTTTGTGCATTAGTTGACTCAAGGAATGGCCATCCATCGGAAAGCCGACCTCTCCTTCTTTGAGATCGTGTATCTGATACCCAGCACTATTAGCTATTGCACTGGCAGCAAGCCTGACGCATGACTTACCATTTGTGGGATCGCCTTCTCATGGAGGTATTGGCAAACAGCTCGGACTGCAGTCTCATCGCTGGCCCATTCATCCTTTTCGCCATCTGTCTGCGGTACCTGACCACAGAAAACGTCTGGATTGAGGGTCAATGAAAAAGCTGAGATGTCGACACGCTCTTGGTCAATATCTTGGTCTGGAATTTGCACATCTGTTCCTTTGCCCAATACCGGCGATTCATTGGCATTTTCAGACTTGGGTTCGTCAGCTTTAGTTTCGTGCGATGCATTGGTCGTATCAGGAGCCTTCTTGTCCGTTACAGATTTTTTCCGCTTCTCTACCTCCGTTTTGACATATTCTCCCATCTTGACTCTCCAGTACGCTTCGATGAGCTCAGGCCGTAGGACAGTCATGCGGTGCGGGTAATTATGCTCCTTGGGTTTAGTAGCGCCATCAACCGGGTCGCTCCAATTTTCATCAACCCAGGTGACGTCCAAGGGCGTAAGCCTGTACAAGTCGAGGATGTACTTTCGGCCATCTGTGCCCAGAAGACCCTTCGTTTCCACGCTTGCCTCGAGTACGTGAGTTTTGCCTTCTTTATCCCACACTGGATGCTTCTTGACCTTTAGAGCCTTTGAGACCTGTGAGAATGTTGGTATGAATGTCTCGTTGTCTGCAACCACATCACGGCCTTCCACACCCCCATAGTCAACTTGATGCTCTTCGGGTTCTCGCTGCTTGAAAATGCCCGGAACGATACTCTGTGCGACTAAACGTTTGCCTAGGTAATCTACTATGATAGTACCAGCTGTAGCTAAGCCTGCTATGTCGAGTTGATTTACAGCCTTCACCCCACAAGCATCTTTGCCAACAGCGACGCGTGCAGCCTCATCGCCACCTTCGGAGGTGAAGGTGCCTACGCCATCAGCCCCGAACGAGTAGAACACATTGTTGTAGATATAGATTTGAGCGTCCTTGCTTTCGGTCGGGTTTAGGGGTGCAATTTCTCCACGTGCAACCATCATCGCACCCCGAGCAGCGGCATCGTTGAATTCAGCGAATATCTTAGATATCAGTCGCTCTCTAAACATACGATCCTGGACGGTCTCCCTCGGTAATTCTCGAGTAGATTGGATCTCCTCATTCCAATCCCGTAATGTCTCCGTATTTTCAATCCCGGACATCAGGTATGTTTCCTGAGTTCTTGTAAGATCTGGCTGGTGTGCCGACGGAGCGATTACTGTAGGCGAAACGAGCCATGGGCTGGACGGTATTGCATTGGTGAGTTGAAAATTTGCCAAAGGATCGCGCTTGTTATTCGCCTCCAGTAGTACATCAAAGGATGTGTTGAATGATGGTGACAGGTTACTGATCAAAGAGAAGAGGGAGTGGGCGGCTGCCCTCTTAGGCGCAGGCCTCGGGAATGGATCGAACTTGCTATTCGATGACTTATTCACAAAGAATCCGGAAACATGCGCTGTGATCTGATACTGCTCGCCTTCATTTGTAGTGAGCAGTAGATATAGAAGATGGCCTTTTTGACGAAGTTGTGAAGGCGGCGGGTTCCAGGGCGAAAGTCCAACAGATTTGACGGTTTTGGGCGGCTGTTCTTGCGTTGGAGGTAGAATAGTACGCACAGCAGGTCGTCCGTCAAACAAGTAATCTGCCAGAGCATTCGGGATGTCGGAAATGCTACCATGGGAGGCGTTGTCTGGAGGAGCTGGTGGTGCGTTCGGATCTCTCCAGGGCGAGACGCTGTCATGAAGGGATAGGCCCGCCGAGATCCCATGCAGTGTATCCGTCCTATTACCAGCAGCTCCTATTATCTCGCGAATCCGAACCAAGTGCATACGGGCTTCCTTCTCGGTATATGGATCTTCAACCAACCTCAGTTCGGAGGACCCAGACAACCCTTTCACTTCTGACAGCTCCACAAAATCATTTATCCGGTTCCCTTTGTGCTCGAGGTGAAAGCACGAATATTGGAAGGTCCCGGGTGACTCCATGATTGACTGCCGAAGATCCTGTACCTGCTCTTGAGCCGAGACCATGATCTGAATTTCGTATGGTGTGTGAGGGAGTTTGATAGTTACTTGAAAGACATCTCGGCCACCATTAGCTGCATCCATCGAACCCCTATTGCTGACATACTATCAATGGTCTGCTCTTCCTTCGCCTCGCCTTTCGCCGGTAATGATTCTTCTCCATTCTCGACTGCAATCAATGGGGTTGAGGACGTGGTTTTGTCACCGTCCATATGAGTACAATGATCTGTGCAACAGCTATCAGCCGGGTTGCCTCAAGAAGGTGCACAATGGCTCGATCAAGGAAAGGCACACGAGCAGTACCTACTAGGTTTTGCATTGGCGTCATTTATGCTCTCGGGCATATTAAAAGCTATAGGGGCTGTAAGTATTATACAAGTAGTAAGGAGAGGAGTCCGAGACGAAAGATGAAGGAATGAAATATGTCAACAATTAATGAACGGATTGAGGTATAAATGTCAATGACCCGTAGAAAAAAAGGGAGATGAGTGGTTAAGTATTCTGAACTTTCTTCTTGACCAAAGCTCCGGGAAACAATTACCATCATCGGCTCCGGTTCTGGCCGATGATCCCTGTCGGCTTTGCGGGACATAGACTATATCTTGGCGAAGCTCCTGGCCAGCTGTCTCTACTTGCCGTCGTAAGGGACAGGTATTTCAATCATTCTGCAATATGATCCAACGTCCTCCTTGTCTATATTTGGTACAGTTGCGTCAAACGAGAAGGCGCATTTGTGTCTGATGCTTCTTTCAATCTTTTGCAACTAAAGTTCATTTGCAACCTCCGATGGCACGAACAAAGCAAGCAGCTCCACTGCGAAGACAGCCATCAGACTTCGAGTCACGGAGCCAATCATCAGAGCATGTTCATGGCGGTTCCCTCAAATCATCTACTATCAGCAACAATGGCAAGCCCAAGGGATCTTCTACTTCAATTACCCAAGAGCAAGCTGGTCTTCCTCAATTACTCGTATGCATTGGTGGTATCTATCTTTCATTGTAAGTCCCGACTGCACCGACGTCGTTGGCAATTCTTACTAATATCTACAGTCTCTCCTGGGCTCTCCTACAAGAACGTATAACAACGACCATCTACGGCTCCTCTACCTCTCCCGAACGCTTCACTTACTCCGTCTTCCTCAATACCATCCAGTCGACCTTCGCCGCCCTTGCAGGCTACGCCTACCTCCTCTTCTCCACCCCTTCCTCCGCACCCTCATCCACCATATTTCCCACCCGTTCCATCCTTCTTCCCCTCATCCTCGTCGCCATAACCTCCTCCCTCGCGTCCCCGTTCGGCTATGCCTCCCTCGCCCACGTCGACTACATAACCTTCATCCTCGCCAAATCCTGCAAACTCCTCCCCGTCATGTTCCTGCACCTCACCATCTTCCGCAAATCCTACCCCCTCTACAAATATCTCGTCGTCGCACTAGTAACCACCGGCGTCGCAGTCTTCACAGTTTACCACCCCTCGTCATCCTCCAAGAAATCTTCTCCAAGCAACAATAACTCTGCATGGGGCCTCATGCTACTCGGTATAAACCTGCTTTTCGACGGACTCACAAACAGCACTCAAGACTATATCTTCAGCACCCACCGTTCCTTTACAGGCCCACAAATGATGGTCGCGCAGAACATTCTCTCCACCTTCCTCACAATCGTCTACCTCATCGCATCTCCCCTCCTACCACCAACGCCCCTTTCCCCCAAAGGCGCCAACGGCTCCGAGATATCAGCCGCTCTGGCTTTCATCTCCCGCAATCCGGCAATCCTACCAGATATACTTGGATTTGCAGCCTGTGGCGCCTTTGGACAGATCTTCATCTATTACACGCTCAGTCGCTTTTCGAGTTTGCTGCTGGTGACGGTTACAGTGACGAGGAAAATGTTGACGATGATGCTGAGCGTGCTTTGGTTTGGACATCGATTGAGTGGGATGCAGTGGGTGGGTGTGGGGTTGGTATTCGGAGGTGTTGGAGCTGAGGGCGTGATACAGAGGAGGGAGAAGGCGGCGAAGGATAAGGCGAAAAGGAAGAAGGCGTCATGAAATTTCCTCTATGTGTGCATCGCGATGGTCTTGGGATTCGAAATGTTTGAATAGAATATAGAAAATATAAAGCGATAGATTTGTATTATAGACTCATACAGGGGTGTCACAGCCGTTGATGTCGGTATCGAAACAAGAAATAGATTTCTCAATGGACTTCCATTAAATCGGCTAAAGATATGTAGACTGCCCAACAGAAGTGGCTGAGCCTCGCTCACAATCCATCTACTTAGACGGGACCAGACCCTCGAGGAAACGCTTCAAGTCGATAAGAACGATATTCCTTTCACACATTCGAGCCAACCTCGGGCGGACTCTTCTCATCCACCTTATTCTTCCCCCATCTCTTACCATGGCCAGTCTTCTTCTCACCCCGAACAACGCTCTTCTCCACATCCTTCAGCATCTCCGCCTCATCAACCGGCACGCCCTCCACAGCCTTGATCCTCTTCCCCTCCTGAAACTGCATCAGCCCACCCAGACCGGCGACGATACAAGCCAGCGCCACAAAAGTGCCCGTGCTCCAACTCGGACGCTGATACCTGTCGTAGCCCCACATGAACCCCGACAGCACGGCTTGGAGGAAGGTGTTGATCACGAAAGCCCAGATGACGTAGTCGAGCTTCCACATCTTCGTGGCTGGCGCGCGGATGCCCGTGAGAGGCGCATCTGGGATTTTGGTTGGGGGAAGGGGGATGGCGGGATTGGTTTCTGGACGGTCAACTAAAGCGTTGGGATCGGTCGGCAGCTCGCGACTACCAGGTAGGCGAAACCAGGAGCGGTGAATACCTGCCAGTCTCCGGAGAGCGTCTTCTCGGTGCCGGATGCGGTATTGCAATAGGTAGTAGAAATCGCGGAAACGCCAGGGGATGAGGCCAAAGCCCGTGACGCAGAAGAGGGCATTGAGTATTTGAGAGTCGATTTCGATCCAGATGCGGCGAGGGGCGTTGATGTTGTTGCATTCTTTGATTCCATGCGAGCCCGGTGGGTAGCACATGAATTGCGAGCCACCGCCGATAAGGAGCAGGAAGAGCATGCCGCCCCAGGCGACGACGTTCAGGCCGTAGACGACGATGACAAAGCCCAGGGGTGTGATGAAGAACTTCCAGAAAGCCTTTAGTCCGATCTTGGTAGCTTCGCCCCATGTGTGCTTTGGTGGGAATTTATAACCGTTGGGGTAAACGCCGTCCTCATTGGGGCCTTGCTCATTGTCGGAGGACGAATGGGAATCGGAAACAGTACCGGTAGTTACTTTTGTGAGCTTTTCACCTGTCCCGCCAGGAACCGGAACCGTCTCGCCTGCTGGGTCCTGGAATTTCCTTGGTAGGGTCCTCTTGTTCTCAGGATGAGATTCATCGAGTGGGTCAACAACGTCGTCGTCGTCATCGTCGTCGTCAGGAATCGCATATGGGTCAGCACTTTTTCTCTTCGCAGCTAAGGCCGCTTCTGGGGAGACCTTTGCCCTTGGGGTGTACGCTTGGTTTTCAATCTTTCCTCGTCCAATGAATTTTGCAAACGGGTCGTCTTCATTGTCTTCTGTAGCTAACGGCCGTGGTGCAACTCTTTGAGAGTGTGGAGCGAAGTCTCGGCCTGCTGACAGTCCTTCGCCCTCAAGAACCTTGGGAAGCGCGTCCCCTTCGTCTTCTGCCTCCGTGTGTGCGTTCAGAGGATTGGTTATACTTTTTCCTAGGCCCGTAGGAGTCTGCGCTGAAGAGGTTCTCGAGAGTCTTCTGATGCTCTCCTCGCTGACCGTGCTGTTCCTCCGCTGTATGTGTCCATCCCAGCCATCTCTGCCGAAGCTTCCTTTTCGAATCTCAAGTGGTGTCGGAGCTTGTGCGAGTGCTTGACCAGTAGCTGACCACATACCACCCGGTGGGCTAGATTCAAGAAATCTGAGTGAGGCACTACGAAGTCGACCAGAGCTGGCAGTAGACGAACGATTGCGGTTTCCCCCATCATAGGCGCCGTCTATCTGACCCAAGGGTGTCTTTGGGGGGTCGGAGGCCATTGGATCGCTGTCGCTCGCCATAATTGGGAGTGGATGAGTAGTAGATCCTGTAGTTTACTATCATTCGTGGTCAAGGGCCGTACTGATAAGCTTCATATTAATGTCATTGTTCGAGGCGCACGTTGATATGGATTCGGTTTGTGGCGGGTTACGGAGGAGGCAATCGGAAGTTGCTGAAAGATATTTCACGTGTAGAGGTTGTTGAGTACGCTGTTTCGAAGTGAAAATTCGAAGGATTATACGAATAAGTGGATAAGGGTGGGTGAAAAGATGGGGTTCTTCACAGACATTTGATGATTAGTCGTTGGGCATGCCTGATCTTGATTGGCTCGTGCACTGCAATTCAAAGCGTTAGGTTTAGTCATATTCTACCATAGAATACACATCCACTAGGTAAGTATACCATACCGTTTGAGCCTAGTCGACCACACACTACAATTACGATGTACCACCTGTCGAGCTTGTGACACTCATGGCACCACGTCTGTGGCTTTAATGTGCGCACTGTCCAGGGCATTTTCGAAGTAGATAAAAGCCATGACTCGCGTTGTCTCGGCCGTCGAGTCAGCAATCTAAGCTGTACCAAGCCGCAAACCCCCACCTTCAATTGTTAGATGACAATGCCCTCGCAAGAACTATCGCATGTCTCCACCTTGTCGACCTACATCCAGTCACATCCGGCTCTACCCTCCCACTCAAGCTATCAACATACTCTGGCGGTGCAGGTGCAACATAATCTCCAATATCAGCACGACTGGACATCGCTTCGTATCCATACACACTCTCCTCTCACCCAAAAGCCTTTACCACGGCCATTGATCTCTGGCCTGCCACCTCACAGGATATACGTCCACCCAGATGATCAGGTTGAAGAGCTCAAGGACAGACTGGCGAATGCAGACGTCAAGGTAGAGTTGGAATGGGTGCTTCCAACACATTTGCAAGAGAAGTGGAGTCTGAAGAGATTTGCAGAGGTATTCGATTCGATTGGAGAAGAGCCTACGAAGGACGAACACGTACCTGAAGATTCTTCCTCCCGGGGCAAACACGAGGAAGAAGCATATCGCACGAAGAAGAGGAGAGGAGGCAAAAGACTTCTCCTAGCTACGATAGGTGACGACAGTACGGTAGTGTACTACATTGTGCACGAGGGCATTGTTAAGCCTCGACAAAATTGACATTCACGCCTTGTCTACATTGCGTAGGCTCATGTCAACCTAGAGCCGCTGGCCGCTGTTTGAAATCTGTAAGCGACAGCGCCTTTGGACGTCGCCAGTATGCACGATCGTGGGGTTATACATGGGAATAGACAACCCAAGGCAAATGTCCTCTCCAAAGGGAGTTGATCTGATCTCTTATTGCCCATGACAGCGTTCATCTAAGTATGGAAGGCATGCTTCTCGCAACTATTTTGCTGTTCGTCTCCTCCATCCTAGCGATAGCGATCGATCCTTCATCTCCCTCCCTGCTCCAACCTGGCTCAAACGTGTCGACACTCCGCTCTCCTCCCCGCGTCGTCTCACCCACAAGATGCACTAGCAGATCAGTGTATTATCAACAGAACGTTCGCGCAATTGATTGTCTAAACGTATTCACCTTCATCCTCGCAACCGAACATCACGCTAGAGAACAAACGTTCACTGTACCCCCGGATGTATCGTCAAGCACCGTCGCCTACTCTCGCAGAAGCGGTACCTGTAAGCTTGATGTGTCAATCATTGCCGGCGTTACCATGGTCGTATCTTCGTTTGATGAGATCTTGCAAGCGGCACTCCGGGTTGTTGGGCTTTGTCTTTTGGACAACCGGCCGGATTCGATGCATTGTACGTTGCCTTCCTGATGACAATAGCCTTCTGGCCGATCACAGATGAGGCCGAAGCTAACGGTTGGATGTGTAGGGGGAGGTAGTCTTACTTTCGATCTTTTGGTGATTAGTATTGCTGGCTTGCGTGTATAAACTTGTAGTGGGAACTGCCTTTGCGGAAGGTTACCACCAAAGGCTTCTACTATTTTCTCCGCGCTGTGCTTATGAGCTGCCGTCACCATTGCTCTAGCAGCATAACGCACCGGTCTATAGCTCACTAGGAGGCAAAATCCAGGGTAAGTTGCGAACGTAATTGACATTTTGGTGGTGTTCTCCCCTCTACCAGTTTCTTTTGTCACCGGTCGAGACGTGAATATGGGTTTGATCTAATAAAATGGTATTCCACACTCGACCCCTAGATCGCAAAGCAACTCTCAATTCTGAGAACAAGAGTGGCTATCGTGGTATATCCTGCATTACGCCTGCAGATACCGGCAAAAATTCGACGAAATCAACCAAGCAGCCGGTCCTTCATTCACTTCCACTATTCTCCATCTTCCGGGTCCAATAAGCCTCAATTGTCCATTCCCTCCACGTCCCCAACCCACGAAAATGCCACACCGGTCAACGTGGCAGCCAAAGCCCACACACTTGACCACCCCACGCCGCCAAATCCCTCAGACCCTTCAACAGTAACATAAGTCTGAAGCGAAGTATGTAAGCTAGACACAGCGACCAATGTAGTAGTCCTCATAATTAACGCCCTTGTCCGCTTTGAATGTCCCCACAAATTGTAGACAAGCGTCTCCCATAACGTAGCCTCCTCCGGATCGAATCTCTTGATCTCCTTATCGTATTTGTCTGGCTTCGCAGCCGTAGCCGGCGTGAACATGAATATCTTTGCCGCAATCCCAAGCGGAACAAAGGAGGCCGCAAGAAGTGGAAAATTGCTATTGTACAGCTTCGAGATATCTCTCACGCCGTCGAAATGCGTCACTATGTACGTGGGCAGCCAGCTGCTGTAGCTGCCTAGCACCACGACGCCATAAATACAGGCTGCGAGGAGACTGATGGCGATTTGGACATATGAATCGTTGATGACGGAGCGGTTGGCTGCGACGCCGCGGGGCGTCTTGACGCTGTGGACGCTGGAGGAGACTTTGAGGGTGTAGAATGGGATGTAGGTTGAGAGGACATCGATGCAGATGCAAGCGAGGAAGGTGGAGGGACGGACGGAGTAGAAGGACATTAGGAAGTAGTGAAATGGCGCGTGAGAGAGGAGTGTTAATGCGGCGACATCGGAGCCTGATCGCAAAAACGTCAGTATGGGGCACGTTTCATTGAAGCATGTAGTGAGATCATACTGTCATAGCCTCCGTACCATCCTACTGCCAGCTGGGCGGCTTTCCACCCAAGAAGGGCAGAGACTTCATACCACGAGTCGCGGGTGTGACTCGCGGCTGCGAGATCCCCGCTTATGAGCGGGGAGGCGATGCTGTAGAGGAAGGAAGATAGGCCCATGCTTAGGAATACGAGCACTGGGAAGCGGGCTCGAGGTGGGAAATTGGAATTCGGCGCGGGCGACATTGCTGGAAGGTGAGCTGGTGGCTCGGATGGGATTGCGCTTTTCGCGCTGTGTCTGGTTTTCACCATGGTGGATACCGCTTCTCGGTGAGAGGAGTGATGATGTTGAGTTGAAAGTGGTTCCGAGTTGAGGGTTTGCATGAATACATGTTAGAGAAAGTGATGTTTTGGGTGAACGCGAGCCTGTTTGCGGCGATGACGCGCGAGTGAATTAGCGTATTCAATACTCTTGATAAACCTCCCATTCTTGACGAAAGTACATATATATTAGCTACTACAAGACATAAATAGCCACCGAGATATACTCTATAACTAGGTGATAATACGACTAGGACTTGACGACAAAAGGCTATTAGTTATTAGGTTACAACTAAAGACTAAGTAGCCATTACAGCATGCGTAACTAATACAGACACGCTGATAGGACGTCTTAAACTTATCAATTACCTATCATGAGGACTTACATCCAAGGAAGAAAAGGGGGGAGAATATTTATGTTCAGTGCGAAGATTCATCGAGAGTCTCAAATGTTGTGGGTGAACGACCCTGGTCCCCGATGAGAGAAGCCCGAACGACGCTTACCCAAGACGCTGTGATTGGAGATAAGATATTTGTCAGAACGCATCCATTTTGTAATGGCCTTGACGGCAGCTATTTCTACAATCCAAAATCCATACCATCTCTGACCGAATTCTCATTTGTAGCAATAGGTAGCACAGAGTGCTTACACCATGGGGTATACGCTTATCAAAGCAAAGCAAAGCAAAGGGAAAAGCAACATCCTCTAGCTCATTGACCTCTCATCTCCTCTTATCACAGTCCATGACAAGTTTCTGAATCAGTGCCATGTCGTGAGCCTCGAGCTCATTCTGTCGAGGTACACCTTTGATATCGTCCTGAACCTTTCTTAGAACATCCTCTATCAATCTTACTTCCTCCTTTACTTGGTGAGTATCCTCTTTCAAGTCTGTGATCTGGGCTCCTAGGACGTAGGCATTGCCACCGATCCCGACTGCTGTAAGTGCCGCTGGGTACACATAGTTCAGGAGGACTGATGAGTATGTTAGCAGTGAATATCAGTACTGTATCAAGAACTTACGGCTAGGAAGATACGATGCAGCCATTACGACTGGCTAGAGAGCAAGCGAGAAGATCTATACGTATTCATACGAAGCCTGAAACATTGGAAGAGATCTAACTTACAGGGAATTGATTGTGGTCAAGTTTTGGTCTAACCAGCGTTCGATACGCTGTTGGATTGCTTGGTGCAGTGAATGATGAGAGCTTTGTGTAGGTACATGTAACTGTGGGTTGAGGGTTTTAACGAAAGTTGTGGATGGAAACTGGAAGTGGCTTGATGGAGAGTCAAAAGCGGCTTGGCCTTTACCACACAAGAATTTTAATATGGAGCCGACAAATATTCTAGAGTACTTTATTCTAGGTCTGACAGGGTCAACCATTTCCTTAACAGTATCTAGTGCAAATCTATTAGCAAGCTTTGCTCGGAACTCTCCCATCCACGCATTTCGAGGCGTCCGCCACACAACTCAATATGTCTGGAGTTTACTCTGCTCTTCAGCTCCGGGCGGGGGCCGCAGCAGTGGGTCGTCATCTCATCATCAGTGGCAGTTTTCAGAAGCCGTCATCAAGTTTCTCAATCCTGCCGAGGTCCATGCGTATGGTATGCAGATCAAATGTTACCATGTCGAGAAAGACGGTACCTCTGCACACAGAAAGTTTTGGACCACTCAGAGAGAAAGTGGTAGGAAACGAGAAAACTTGTCCCATAAACGACTGTGTCAAATGAACACTGTAGCAGATTGTTGGAATGGAAAGACGACGGAGTATATATATCGTCTCCGCCACATTGTTTTCTCAAAAGCCAGCGTGGTACGAACTTCGGGCGGCTTAGAGGCGGACACTATACTATATGTAACGAGGCTTCCTGCGAAGGATGTTCAAGAATAAAGGCGAAAGGAAGGATATGGGAAAATAGCCCGTGTCTCCATCGATAAACAAATACCATGTGAAGGAGAAATCGGGTAGATTTGAATAATTGACTTCCCCTTGATGATATTTCGGTCCATACTCCATCACTTCCGGTCTCCGGGCAAAGTAGATTCTTACGGTCTTGCTAATTATTGCTCTCAATATGCCCGACACAGAGAACTGGAATCTATCGAAAACTAGTGAACCAAAACGTAAATAGAGCTACGCTCTGGATCCAGCTAGATTGCTGTATATCGAGTTAGCAACCCAGGATGCAATACGGTGATGTCAGATAATGTTAAGAAAAGGGTTCACCCTTATCGGAACCAACATGCTTAGATCGTGGTTTGATGCTAACCAACCTTTTGTTTCGAAGAGAAGAAAGCTTTAATATACTTTGATTTAGCCAGGAATCTAGCAGTGCATCATCTCATGCTCCTATAGCGCAATTGGTAATTTGATTCATGATTAGTTCTCTAAAAGTCGACTAAAAGTTCTGTTAGGTAGAGCGTACGGCTTTTAACCGTAAGGTCCTGGGTTCGAGCCCCAGTGGGAGCGAATTTTTTGCCTCAAAGGTTGCTTGATGGAGAGGAGTACTTTACTCTAGGAACGAAAATAAGAGGCGACAGAGCAGCAACCCCTTTATCCAAACGCTAAGCTCTATGAAGTAATAGTATTTCACCCTGTGACGCGCGAGTGAAGCTGTTGGTTCGCGCCCAGAATTTTGCACTCATATCAACCATCCTCTACAGTACATAACACAATGTATGCATCGCCTGCCGGCGTATAAACTCGAGGCTTGATGGTCGTGTATTTCCAACGCCTCTTGGATATGAATTGTAGACTAATAGCCAGACTGCCATCCTTTGGACGATTCGCATGGCTTCGATAGACTCAATCCCCTTCAGTCGACAGCGGAGAACAACTTTCACAAATGATCCTTCGTTATTGATTGCCGCTCCCTACTCGCTCATGCACACTCGTTATCGATTATAGCTATGCCATTGTCTATCTATCTTGTATTTATGCGTCGTGCTTCACATCTAAATACGAGGGTCCATCCTATTTTTATTTCTCAGCTCCCAAGCTCTACACCCTTCCTTCGGGCAAGAGTACGCTATGTCAATGGTTTCAGTGGACCTGGCCCCGGCCAAGTTGGACCTCAAGGCGAAGTGGTAGAATCATCCTATGCAGATGAGAGACCAGTACCGACATCGAAGTGGAGCCCGACTTTCTTTAAGATGTTTGAGAGTGCGGCCACAACATTTGCATCTATCTTAGTTCTTGCGTAGGTGCACCGCAACCCTTGACGCTCTATAAGATGGAAGCTAATACACAAAACGACAGACTAGCTGGATATGGCTATCACCGGTACTACAAGTATCTTGTTCTGCAAAAGATGGAGAACGCATTCAAACCAGGGGACCCTGTCCTCGACCTTGCTTCAATGGAGAAAGGTCTCCCGACGGATCGCCTTCAAGAAGAGAATCAGCACTGGATTCGTCATGCTGAGCAGATGAAGATAGACGCGATCATCAACGGGACTGACCGTGGTCATTATCATCTGTTAATCGGCGAGAAAGGAACAGGCAAATCTTCCATGCTCTTACATGCTATGCAAAACGTAGACGGCGAGGGTATATCTATGTTTGAAGCGCATGCGGACCTTGAGATATTTCGTATACGGCTCGGCAAGGCCCTCGACTACGAGTTTCATGAGGATTACATTGGAAGCCTGTTCAGCATCAAAGGTCCCCGAGAAGGTAACACTGCCCTTCTGGACATCGAGCGGGCGTTCAACAAGCTAGAAAAAGTAGCTCTGAAGAGACGAAAAGCTGTTGGTAAACCCTTAGTGCTCATAATAAACAGCACACATCTGCTTAGAGACGATGAAGATGGACGTGATTTGTTGGAACTTATCCAGCAAAGAGCTGAGCAATGGGCGGCAAGCAATCTCGTCACAGTAGTCTTGAATAGCGATGACTACTGGGTCTATGAACGTCTCAAAAAGTACTCTACACGCATGAAAGTCTTGCCTCTTCTGGACCTACCGAGGGACCAAGCTGTCTTGGCGTTGAAGCAGTTTCGCAGGCAATACTACAGAGAAGAACCTTCATCCAGAATACTTCATGAGGTGTACGACCGAGTGGGTGGCAGACTGACGTTCCTAACCCGGGTGGCCAAGTCACATGATATGCTGCACGCATGTGACAAGATCTGCCAAGTAGAGCAGACGTGGTTCTTGAATAATTGCTGGATACTTGGAGAGGGTATGGATGACGACGTGATGGATCAACAGAAGTACGCATCAGCAGCGATGGTATTAGCCAAAGCTCTCGTAGACCAGGAGAAAGAGGATGAGAAGACCCACGACCCTGAACAGGGCCGATTGTTGCCACAGATACCCCTTCACAAAGCGAGAGAAATCATGACAAGAGCCGACTTTATCAAGGACTATGATCATATCAATTTGTTCACAATTGACGCCCAGGCTATGGTCCGAGCAGACTCGGTCCCAATGCTGAACGCCTTTCGTCAGATCTGCAACGAGCCCAACTTCGAAGAGCATCTCAATGCCACTCTTGAGAGGATTGCTGCCATCGAAAGCTTGGGTAGGACACGAGAACTTGTTGCTAAAGATCTGGTTATAGGGAAATATAGGATCAGTGGAAGGGCTGATCAAGGCGATGGCTTTGACTGTAAAGCTTGACTTGGCGGAAGCTTCCACGAGGTGAGAGCCATGCTGGTTGCTTCCATTTCCGAGTCTACAGATATCGTCGAACATTCCCATTATGATCATCCGTCCGAACGTGCGATATACTCCCCGCTTGGACGCTAGATGGGTGTTCAGAGAGCATCACACGGGTTCAAAATCCTAGAGATCAAGCCATGAATCCGACGAACCCTAGCACGCCAAGTAATCTAAGGTAGCTATGTCGGTCTAATGGTTGGTCTAATGGTCGCCCGAATGCGCTCGAAGACACGCTTTACGACGTCAATTGGTATGTGACTGCGTCGAATCGATGGCTCTTTAGGACCTTCACCTCAATTCTTTAGAATATTGAATTACGTTGGGATTTCGCAAAGGAGTCTGAATGTCTGCATCGGCTCCCTCCTACGCAAACATTCAAGGTAGCTTGATCAAAGCTCGCGCCTTCGGCCTGCGTAGACTCATCGCCTGCCCCAAAGTCTACAATCGTCACGGACGAAGCCATCAAGTCGAAGGAGAGCCCCAGCTCCATGGTTCAGTCTTCTCCTAGGGGCGTATCGAACTAACACCAAATAGTGTTGGAGGTTAGATCATTTACTCGAGGGGTACTCTGCTGTCATTTGGACAATCAGTCGACAGCAGTCTCAGGCCTTGTCTCACGACAGAAGATCCTCATGAGTCTCCACATCTCTTGCAGGGCCGATAAGGGCTTCCGATCGTTCCAGGGGCGTTTTGAACATTTGGACTACCTTACGTATGCAAATTTCCCCCAAATGCACGTGGGTTTTGTGGGGTAAGATGCAGTAGTTCGATGGATACTTTAAGCTTCTCGAGGTACTAAACTCTTCTTGCTTATCCGGTCCATTGCGCACTGGCCTTGGGGCGATATAGTCTTCAGCCTAACAGCCTTAGCTCGTCCTGGTCCCCCACCGCTCCTGATCTACCATAGTACTATCTCGTAGTACGCTTTCGACTCGTCCACGAACGCCATGAAACCAGGTACCGTTGGTAGCGGCTCACTTCCAAGACCCTAAGAGGCGTGCGCTATGGCTTCAATCTCCATGGTCTCGTCTAAAAATCTACGCCGTCGTTGTCATTATTCGGACACTGTATATGGCTTATACGTACCGGAGGGGCATGATAAAGCCTTCAACGGCCCCTTCACCAATGGCTGTCTTCTGCGTCGATTCACCATCAGTGAGGTACGCTCTTGATTGAGTGCTGCTACCATTCTTGCATCCTGCTGTGAATGCCTATCAATTGCACGCTATGCATCCAACGAAGGAAGTCATCGCATCCTGGCCAAAGCCGAATTTCGTAAATCCAACTACTCGAGGATCTGCACTGACCGTCGTCAATATCATCTTCATAATCCTGGTTTTTGATGTCGTGGCTCTCAGATACTATACACGTATCAAGATTACTCACAGCTTTGGTCACGATGATATAGTAATTAGCCTCTCTTTGGTAGGTTGGCACTCCTGCTATGAATGAGCCAGTCACTGAACTGAACAGATTCCTACATTTGCATTGACCGTCGTGGTCTTGACTGCCGACAACAACTTTGGCTGGAATCGGCATTCATGGGATCTTCACCCAGAAAGGGGCCCACCAGGGTATGTTATCCAGACCCAGTTGTTAACATTCCAGACGCTGCTTTGACTTGCACGACATGCTTCGAAGTGAACGAAGCGAGACGTCATCTGTCTAAGGCTATCTGAGCGACCAGATTCGAATATTGGATAGTAATACTAATATGAACCTTCCAGATACAAGCTTTGCATTTCGGCCCAAATCCTGTTCTTCTGGGCGGCAACGCTGAACAAGATGTCTTTACTGTGCTTCTACAAACGTTTCGCCGGTCCCTCATCGCCCCGGTGGTATAGGATGTCGGTATGGGCGGGCTTGATCTTCCATGCAGCAATGCTCACAGCATTCTTCATCGTGGCAGTGTGCGCCTGCAGGTCAGTACCTTCCACCTTATCCCACATCAAAACGCTCTTACGTGCTGACCACGGCCCTTCATAGACCTCTCAAGGCATTCTGGATGCCACTCGCGACATTCAAATACAAATGCATCGACGAGGGAAATTACATGATGTCCTTTGCCGTCATCACCATATTCCTCGATTTCATCCTACTTTTCTTGCCGATGCCCATTGTCTGGGCGTTGCAACTTCCTCTCAAACAGCGAATCGCCGTTTGCGGTTTGTTCTTCCTAGGATTCATTGTATGCATCGCGGGTATCATACAGGCGTACTTCATTGACAAGGCACTCATCCACTCGTACGACGAGACCTGGGCCGGTTGGCCTCTGTGGATCGCGTCCGCTGTCGAAGTGGATCTGGGCATCGTGAGTCGATCCAATATCTTATGCCGTCTCCCTCACTGACAAATCAAAGATCTGTGTCTCGATCCCCGCAATACGCCCCTTGCTCGCCATCTACGTCCCCCACTTGCTCGAGTCCGGCCGTCCTCCTGTGCGAGAGCTGAAAGAGATCCCAGACCCGAACAGCGGCTCGGATCTATCAGACTTGACGCCCTCCGCAAAGCCAACACACCTGGGCGAGAAGCAGGGTTCTGGCTTCTTCTCCGCTACACCTCAGGTACAAGTCAAAGACCTCGAACGAGGCGGCAGCGCATCTACCAATTGAAAGATTCACGCCTGACGCCAGAGAGTTCCCTCAACAGCAATTCCCATTCCTGTCCGTCATGGCTGAATCCAAGTCGATGGTCAGAGGGTGCCCTACCATTCTCACTCCATGTAAATACGCGAAAACGCAAGCAATGTCATATTCCCCTTCTACGTTAGCAAGGTGTTGGAGGCTTTTCTGTGGAGGCTTGGTGTACCAGTACCATAGCAAGCAAGCAAGCAATTAAATACAATCATCTAAAATATCTACCATGAACCAATTATCCCTCCCCATGCTGCAGAAAATCTCGTCCCAACGTCCCAACCCCTCTCTACTATGTTCACAACGGCGTATCGCGCAATTACCTCACGTTGAGGTCGAGTCGAAGAATCTATCCCATCTCATGGCTTACATCTATCCATGTCCTGGCACTCCTCTCGGCTGCACCTCGGTAAACCCTCCCCCGAGGCGCAGTGCATCCACCAAGGTCCCAACACAACACGATATAAATACCAACTCCCATCAGCGCCTATGTTGTTTGTATCATACCCAGGAGTGCGCTTGGGAAATGTCTTCGTGCTGGAAAAAGGTCTGGGGCTACGAGAAAAGTGGTATGGATTTACTCTCTCTTGCCTACATACATGATTACAATATATATGGATACGATTGCGGAACCTTTTAGCAAGGGGAAGCGCAATGGTTCTTAGGTTGTCGTTATGCACATGAAGGTCCAATTCGAGGTCTCGAGGGACTCGGCTCAGATCTTCGGATCCGTCATCTGGCCGTATGTAGAACCATTTTTTAGCTGAGGGTCTGTCAGTTACTGTCGATGAAGCTGTACCCCAGTGAGATCTCACCCCAAGTCGTCCATGGCCCAAGTGCAGTTGGGCTCGGTTAATATCGTTATAACGTTATATTATCCACATTCCACATGCTCTTCAAGGCCCGGTGGCGACCTTTCATGTTGATAAGCGATAGGTGAGGATCCATTCACAGCTAGCCTAAGTCCCTGTGGCCTCACTTCTCGAAGAAACCACCATCACTCTTATCACTATCATCTTGCTTCTGAGGTTGGTCCGGTTTTGTGGCCTCAGGCGCCGCGCCGAAATTGATCATGACCCCACCGCCGGGTCCACGAACATGAGTGTTGGTCGCAGCTGGTTTTGTGCTTCTCATCGTCAATGTTCTAGTCATCTTTCCATTGCGCAAAGCCTCCAGCGTGCCGTTCCTCATACAGGTTTCCACAACGTGCCACATAGCGGGTCTCGAAGCTAAAATTTTCTCAGTATCACCATCGTTGCCATGCTCTTCTGCTTCTCTAGTTGGTATGCCATTACAATTGACTGTTCGCGGGTATATGCCTTCATACTTTTGGTCGAGGGGACAATACTGCGTATAGTTCAGATCGACTTCGGCTATATGGAGTATCTCTTGAGCGGCGGCGTGCTGCGGAGTGCCCAGCTCGGAGGCCCCAAGGTGCTTCCTAGCTTTCTTGACGTGCCGAGTAGCTTTCTGACGTTCTTTGTATCTAATGTGAGTCATAACAGTCATATGGATCCCCTGGCTGGAAGAAGGTATCACCCACCAAAAAATCGTACTCGGTGATACCGCGTGATGAGCGCCTGCTTTCGCTTTTCCTGCTCGGCAGCTTCAAGGTCCTGCTTGTAACCCGTCAGAGCTCTTTCTTTTTCGATCCGTACCCCGGCTGGCAAGCCTTCGTTATGATCTAGTGAGCGGGTCAAGTCGCGAATCTTTGATTTCAGCGAGTTGACGGAGCGTTTGTTCGATGTTCGAAGTGCACTTGTCTTCTCTTGTCGTGCAGGATGTACATTGGGACCGCTATGGTAGTCTCTACTGCCAGTGTTGAGGGACGTCGTATCGTACCTCCGCGGAGGAGAGTAATGGGCCCCGCGGCGCCCCATTATCGTTGGAGTCTTGCTTGACTTGAAATGTGTGCTGGGAGGAAATAATGGTGGGGCTATGGTTCTGGTAATCTATATCAAGCTAGTGTATAATATACTAGACGCCACGGCAAATGCGAACACTCAACATTACTCCGTAACAGCGTGGCCAAACCACCATGACCACAAAGATTGCTTTTTGGTCGTCCCTCAAAAGGGTCCTTGTAGGTATGGATGCCTACGGAGTGATATGGATGCTACCTCGTGGCTAAATTGCAATATTTTGCGGATCTCCTTGTGACAAGATGGAGGCAGCAATTAGATGGTCACCAAGCTCTACACTGTCCGATCAGCGATTCCTTATAGTGGATGTTAAGGACAGATATTTCAAACGTTGCAAGGTGAAACATTATGATGGGAAAACGCTTCGACAGGAAACAGTCTCAACGTATAGCAAAGTCCCTGGATTCCGGGCCTTCGATTGGGCTCCCCATGATGAGTCTCTTGTAGCCGTTGGTTCATGGTCTGGCGAGGTCACTGTTCTCCATGTTGACGACTCGTCACCTAGCACCTCACTACCCGCCAAACGTCAACGGCTATGTAATGCTGTAGCCTTCAGCAGGACGGGCCTTCTGGCCGCTGGATTAGAGGGAATCCGAAATGATTTCTGCCTCAACATATGGGATGTCAATCAACGAGTTCCAACTGTTGTTTCTCCAGGGGGTGGATCTGCCAAGCACTTTGTGGAACCGTACCGTAAATTTGCCAGCTCAGAAGCCATATCCAGTATAAAGTTCTTCTCTGGGCAACCCGAGGTCTTTGTAGCCGGGATCAAAGGTAAAGGCGTTCGAATCTACGATCTAAGAGAAAACAGCGGGAATCCGTCATTACTGTTCAAGACCGATTCAATCTTCAACATTGCTATAGATCCTCTAGATGAACATTACTTCGCTTCTGCAGGGCTTCCGGACGACCAAACTATCCACGTATGGGACTGTCGCTCCGGCACGCCCTTCTCAGCATCGGTTATAGGATCGATGTCGGACTATGGTTCCCAAGCCGAGAATCCAGTGCTCGAATACAAAGGAGTGTTCCGGCCACAAAAGCCTTTGCCCAGAAAGCTGGACAGCACTGGGGCTATGGTGTCTACTATCTGGAGTTTACGGTACTGCAAAGGCAAGAGTGGTTGCCTCGGCGCCTTAGCAAGTACAGGAGAATTCAAAGTATTCGAGACAAAGCATGGATTTTCCTCGGCAGTCGAGCAGCAAAAGCCACTTGACCATCTGAACTATGAGACACCGACCGCAGGTGATTATTCAATGTTGACCAAACGTATACACTGCGTCGAGTATGCCTACAATGATGAAAAATATGGTCGATCAGAAATGAGGCGTATCGTCGCTTTTGATTTTACCAACCTCGCAAGTTCGAAGGGTACTCCGAGTATGATCATCCTTCGTGGCGATAGTACAGTCGATGTCGTAGAGCTCGATGGGTCCCCTTCGGCCCTTGGCGTCTCATCCTTGGGCGATGTAATTATCAGCCGGCCCTATGAATGCATTCCAAAGTTACAGGTACCACTTGACGAAGACCACTTCCTTTCTAGTACTGTTAGAATAATTAAGACAAGAATGGACGGTAATATAGGGCAAAATTTGGCTGAAGTCACTGTCAGTGATAGAGAATCTAATCATAATGCAATCAAGAACGACCATAAGACACGAGGGCAACGTTGGTCAAGTCGAGACCTTCACGAGCAGCTGCTTACTGCCAGGACCTCGAGCCCAATTGTCGACTTCAAGCAAGCTTTACTGCTCTCGACTGTTAGTTATCAGCGCTGCTCTGAAGGTTACCTCTTTGATTGCAAGAAGAACATCGGCATACTGCATGATCACCCCTGGCTGCAAAGGTTTTGGACTTGGATAGGGAGTGTGTTTCGCAAGCCACATTGTCATCTCCGCTGATTAGAGCTAGGATCCAAGGACTTGGTAGAGCATGAAGGAATGATAACGGACACCTTGGACCTCAGTTTCTTCGGAGTTGCAAGCATCTGGAATAACGACCTTGGTAAGCCTAGTTCATCAGCAGTGGGAGTTGCTGACGTACTCGTAGACTCCCAGAGAGCTTCTAACAAGCTCAGCAAGCCAACATACAGCAAAGAAGTTGCTGTTGCTGTGGAAACGTTATGTGAAAGGCTCAGTCTACCGGAGTTTCGTATGACGAAAACAAGGGCCCCAAACCATCGCCGACTATGCCTACATACCTGCGGGCTTGGTCTTCGTTTCGAGCCACTCCAGAAGTATGTCGGCGACCTCGTTGGCCAGGGCCAGTATACTAAGGCTGCTGCACTCGCCATCATTCATGATCAAGCCAAACTGGCCTTTCAAGCGCTGAGATATCGTAACGCCTCCCCCGCACACAGAGAACTTTCACTTGCTCTCGCTGGATACAACAAGGGGAGCACCGATGATACCTGGGAAGAGACTGTCCGTGACCTTGCGGAAACGCTTGACGACCCATACGCTCGGGCTATTCTTGCCCTTGTTCGTTATGGCGACTGGCACGACGTTCTAGCCGAGACCTCTCTTCCGCTCAGGGATCGAGTTGGCATCGCCCTAATGTATCTGGATGACCAGGAACTAAGCCAGTTTATAGACAGCAATCTGACAGATTGCATCAAGGAAGGTGATATTGAAGGTATTGTACTGACCGGTCTTACCGAGCAAGCTGTTCCCCTTTTGGCGAATTACATTCGCAAATCCTCAGATATTCAAACAGCAGTCCTCGCAATGTCCATTACCTGTCCTCGCTACTTCATAGATTCTCGTGTCGACCTCTGGCGAGAAACATACCGTTCCCATCTCAACAATTGGTGTATGTTCACACAGCGGGCACTATTTGATGTTCAGTGCACCAAGCTCTCGACGCCACCAAACGGGAGGCCGGAATTACATCCAGCCCCTCGCCAGATTACCCTTCGCTGTAACTATTGCGATCAAGCCCTTGACCGAAGCGCGGACTACGCATCTTCCGTAACCCCTTCCGCAGATCTCGGTGTTCATACTGAGAAGATCTTCGGAACTGACAAATCTGGTACTGTCTGCCCTAATTGCGGACGCCACATGCCACGGTGTATAATCTGCATGGACTGGCTTGGCATGCCAGATCCGCATTCACGAGGCAGTGCAGCCACCAGCAAGACAAATGCAGAAGCTCTGGGTCGCTCGACCACCGTGTGCAGAACATGCTGGCATATGTCTCATTATAAACATATGAGGGACTGGTTTGCAAGTCATAAGGTCTGTCCGGTACCGGATTGCGAATGCAGATGTAAGGAGCTCGACTACAGAAGTGCTTGAACAGATATGGTAACAACGGACTGCTAGTGCGAGACAGAATGCTCGTACTAAGGTTGAGAGCAATCGTTGAAGCCAGACACTTCAATGAGATGAGAACGCCGCGTAACAGGATTGCTACACATTGGCACGCAATGGTCCCATACATATACTCAGAGAGACGCCTTGCGATGGTATCTTTACTTGAGCAACGATAACGGTTGGCGGTTCATTGCTACCCATCGGCTTCATCAATGCAGAGATCGTACGAATATTCGAGACCTTCCCACCCAAGCTTCCCTTGATATCCACAGCGTTATCATTCGACGAAGGACATTGATAACAACGACTTGCTGACTACCAAATAATATGATAAGATTTCCACGAAACGTCTCAACCAGCGCAAGACCAGATGGCGGCTAAACCAATCGCTCGCCTCCAGTGCGTCGAGACCCGCTCACTGTGTGATGGGAACGAACTTAATCGTTATGTCAGGGTGAATATGGCACACAACATCCGATGGTGGTATGTATACAGGATCACGCAGTACGGGACATAGAATTGTGGCTCAAGAACGTTAAGGATCGCAAATCGAACACGCTTTGCCTCAATGATTATGTCCGAATGCTCAGCAATGTGGCACAGAAATAAGTCTCTAGCTAGCCAATTGGAGGTTCCATCAACACCTCTGAGATATGTCTTGGAGCGCCGTTAAAGCTCCCGAAAGCTTGGATGCTACACTTTGGCAAACTAGTAGCCTAGATTATGATTCACAACTACGCGGTAGGATGCCAGATTCCTCCGTCCGAAAGACCAGGGGTACTCCCGTAATGGAGGGCCCGATTTGGATTTCCGCAAAGCCGGAACGCGCGCTGTACGAAAATTTCAACACAGTTTACAAACGCCGATCTTGTTTTCGGCTGGATGTTCCTGAGAGCAGTCCCAGACCAGGATCAGGAGCTTCCGCCGGACCAAATGGATGACCAGTTTCCACCAAAGGAAGAGATCAATCTATTCGAGACAGCTCAGACTCATGGGTGCTGTCTGCTATGTATGCGATGATATTGCAAGATGACGGATGTCGAAATTTATTCTAGACAGGTGGCTGGAGATACGAAAAGTGTGAAGGAGATCGCGGCATTTGGCGATGTTTGGCATACAGTACTAAGGTAATAAAGTTGTTGCTGGTTCAGATCGAAGGCCAAAGTCATCAATTGTGGCAATCTGTTACCGATTAGCCGTCCTTTAGACGGATGAGTTTCCTCAGTCTACTGTCATCGCTATCGAATCTTAGCTTTTGTTGACGCGCTGATATCTAGTATACATTTGAGCGTAAATCTGAATGACAGATGCCGCGGATGCACTTCTCAGTTTCTAGGTTTCTACAGAACACTTCCCCTTGCAGCTCATCATCGAATGTGACAGATTTGAAGCAATATCAGAGCATGCAATAACGGGATGAGAAGGGACAGCAACATGAACCAAGGCCTAGAGATAACTCATTGAAAGGAGCGTATGCATTGAAAGTGGAGGTCTGCTTTCGTTATGTCGCACGCACACACAAAATCACTGAACGCCAGGCAGCAACCGTGAAAGGTTTTTCAACCTCACCCATCGCCATCGCTCCTTTCCCCAATGTCTCCCCAAAAGCCCACTCACCTCGAGCCGAGTGAGCTGGGCACAAAAGAATAGTACATAACCCTTCCCCATAAATCCTCAATCCCGCAATGCTAAGTCTCTTGATACCAGTTGGGAAACAATCTACACCCACGACATCTCCACCAATGCGCAAACCCCCTCCCACACCGGCACCGACTGGTTCTCCGACGTCAACGCCTCCTCCAAAATCCTCAACCACCTCGCTTCTCCCACCCTAGCTCTGAATAAGGAAACGACATCATATCTAGATCTAGGCACCGGCAATGGCGAAATGCTCTTCCGACTTCGCTCAGAAGGCGCATTCAGAGGAAGAATGGTGGGCGTAGATTATTCCCCCGCTTCGATACAGCTGTGTCGGAAACGTCTAGAAGTACTGCAGAGCGAAGAAGTCCATATTGGGGACATGGCGTTTGAGATGTGGGATGTTTTAAAGGATGCACCGCTGGAGGAGTGGGGGGGCGGGTTCGATGTCGTGTTGGATAAGGGCACTTTTGATGCTGTGAGTTTGAGTGGGGAGGGTGGCGAGGGGTATAGAGAGAAGGTGGAGCCGCTGGTGAGGGCGGGGGGATGGTTTGTTGTGACGAGTTGTAATTGGACGGAGGAGGAGCTGGGGATGTGGTTTTGGGGTGGTGCGTTGGTGGCGCGGGGGAGGGTGGAGTATCCTGTGTTTAGATTCGGAGGGGGGTGGGGGCAGTCGGTGGCGACGGTTTGTTTTCGGAAGGAGGGTTGAGGGTGGAAGTTTTGGAGATTTAAGTAGGGCTTGCAGAGGTGTCAGGGATGTCGATTGTTCTTTTGCATAAGCATACTAGCAAACACCCTCTCCTGCCTCCCCCTTTCGCTCGCTTCCTTGACTACCTCGCCCTCGTTGCGCTTCAGTATAGCAACAACCATCCACTTGTTCTTCTCTATATCCACTCTCTCCCTGACCCACTCCCTCTCCCCACCATCAGCATCCCGCTCCCAAATCGCCTCAATCTCCAACCCGGCTTGTACCGCAGTGTCGAAAAATGCCACCAGCTTTGGCCGTCCAGTATGGAAACCCGCAATCACCCATGCTCTCGCCTCAGCTTTCGGGGAGAGGAAATGCACGATTGATTGTACGAGGCTGTAGTGTTCGCCGTCCAGCCAGAGACAGTCTGCGACTAGGACACGAGTGAAGTGCTTGGCATTTGTCTCGGAAAAGCTGTCTGTGAGGACGCCCCACTCGTGGGCTTGCACCGTGACGCTCAGCTGGAGTGGTTCAGGGATGTTTTTCTCCACGTTGAGTCTGAGATTTCCAAGAATTTTCGTAGAGGGATAATCTGATAGAACAACCTCCTGTGCGCCGCTCAGGGCGCTGGTAATGCCTGCTATGCCCGTACCTACCTTTCCCCATCAGTCCATATCTCCAAAACACCACGATACTCTTAACGCACCGGCACCTAGCTCCAAGACCTGCTCGCCTTCGACATTCCATCTGCTGCCTTTCTCAACCTTTACAGGGTCATTAGCCTGACTTATGAACTCCGCCATCTGTATGCCCGAGTTCCAGATGTGATGGGCGAATAGCACATGTTCCCCATGATCGTATGGGTCGACGAGATTGAGCTCTATGTTCCCGAAGCGCTTTGAGACGTAGGTGACGTAGGACCCAGGGTCACCATGATAGGTAAGGACGTTGTCTGGGAACAGAAGACCGATGGCGTCGCTGTGAATGTCCTCAGGAGTGATTTGAGCAACCTCTGGCTTGCGGATCAGGAACGTCAGCATCGTGCCAATTTATTCTAGATTTTTGGCTATAGTGAGCGCAACCCATCATGTTGCGATCTGAAGCTGTACACGTGATGGATTGATGAAGCAGAGAAGTCGTGAAGCCGGGTTTGTATGTATCAGTGGTAGAACTAGGGCTGCATGACCAGGCGAAATCAATCGGCATTAGAACTACCTTGGTTGTAAATTCACTATGCAGTTTTTTGCAAAGCTTTCTCAATATATCAATGCTCATGAGTGGTATGAACATCACAGCAGTGAATCCTACTTTCCTTGCCTCCTGTCAATTGGATAGCACTAACAGGACACCGTTCCCTAAGTATACAATCTACATATGAGCTTTCCAAAGGAACCACCCAAGGGAACACTTCCTAATGCCTCCCTGAAGCCCGGTGGAATCTGCTACCATCCATAGCGTACCTGTATTCGACCCCATCCTGACCTCCACTTCATCGTCTCGATTCTGAGGCCCACATCTTACCAGCCCTCGATCCCTCCTCCCCGTCTCTCAAACACTCTTGTACTTCATGCAATCGTCAATATTGTATGCCACTGCTTCGACATTGTGATGAGATCCCAGACTCAGATCTTGTATCACGAAGTTAGGCGTTGCCATTGCAAATGATATATTCATAGCCAATGCTATTGATCTCAAAGGCCAATGAGGCAATATGTGGCAACTGTTTCATCGACACCAGCGATGAGGTGGAATTCAATGCTATGCTCTGCTACTCCGTACGAAGTCTGTACCAATGACCAAGGTAGATCGACAATGCACGCCCCGCCATCGTTGTCCAACTTAATGCGACACAAAGTGTAGAGAGTAGCGAATCTGACGTTTCGACGATCTTGAAAGGTAGTCTAGTACTATAAAGGTCGTAGAGGCCATCGGTCAGAGATATGGCCAGAGGACGCGACAGACTCGACAGGCGCCATAGAACTATTCTAGTTCTAGGGCACAGGCACAGGGTGTCAGGACGATGCTATAAGGCAAGAGCTAATTCAAAACATCGCGAACACGTTGTCGTTATGCAGTAGAATTCATGTAGCAGTTGTGATGATATGTAGCCAAATTTATGGTAAAACAAGGCGGTTGACCAGTTCTAGAATTAGTCCCTTCCGAATGCAGCCGCGGCGACCGGGTGTAAGGCTGGCTTATTCTATTCTATGGCTTATGACTTCCGTTGCACAACAGATTGTAAAAATATCACATCAATCCTTGTGGCACGAACACACAGGGAGAGTCTTCTAAATTGGCTTGGGTACTGACTGGAATACCTCCTAGAGTTTCACATCTTCGCTCCTCCAATCAAAGGCCAAGCTGCAACGATGCCTGAACCAACTGTAAGCCCTCCGCGATGCGGCCGTTCTCCGGGTCTCACATTAATGGCTATTCTCAGGGACCTTCCTCTGAGGATCCGTACCTCGAGCAGTTGGCTCAGCTCGCCAGTTCAGTGCCAGATCTTGCCTCCACTTTGATCACACAGGCCGAGCAGGAGGCTGAAGACGATAATATTAGCTTTTTACGCACGCATCTACCAGAAGACGAAGATAATTTGGCGTACGATGAGGCTGGAGAAAGCCGCCGAAGGATGCGAAGAGCCGTGGACGCAATGGTTGAGCCCCGCGTGTACACTCCTGCGCAACTGCAAGAGCTTGGAGAGATGCAAGAGACTTCCGATGTAGCTCGACCGCTGCCGCAGCAATATCACGGCTGGGCGCCTGGGGCTTCGGATGACGAGGGGGAGACACATATGGAGCGGTCTGAGCGACGATTACCTCAGTCCTCTGCGGCACTGTTGGACGAACATGTAATGCGTCGAGATGAGCATCTTCGAGAAAGAATGAGGCTGAGGCGGATGAGGGACGCTGCCCAACTCGAGTGGCGTGACCCTACACCCCGCGAAGCTCTGACTACCCATACACCTTCACCATGGGATCAGCCGCAACACGCCCAAAATGACTCCGAGGGGATTCCAACAATGACAGAATCATCACTACGGACTACAGCTTTACTACAAGCTGTTAGGCGGAACCCCCAATTCTCGGCACGATCAAGGAACGAGCTACAAAGATACATTCTAGACAGAGAAAGAGGCGATGATCGAGACCACACCCCAGCACGCGCAAACGAGCCTTCGAACAACGCAGTCTCGCCGAGCCAACGGCGGCAGTTACGACATAGAGAAGCAGGCGATTATCAAGACATCACTCCAGCACGCGCAAACGAGCCTTCGAACAACGCAGTCTCGCCGAGCCAACGGCGGCAGATTCATAGAGAAGCTACGATGAGACAGGAAATCCAACAGCATCGAGATCTTCTTGCGGAACATCAACAACATCGTAACTACCTAGAAGAGCAGCTAAGACATCAGCGTAACGGCTTGGCACCTGCGAGCGAGAACAGGAGACGCAGATATTGGCAGACTTCTTCACCTTGTGCGGAGAAGAGACGTATCGATGATGCTATAAAGTATTTAGGCAAGTTACGATTGTGTGAGTCCGACCAAGAGG
>JAABUX010000773.1_pt1 | contig 51988 bp, 51 predicted proteins | sample 5561851 | NCBI WGS metagenome assembly JAABUX01 (sample SAMN10711883, study PRJNA513361) | rock metagenome | isolation source: Antarctica rocks | place: Antarctica: Victoria Land, Richard Nunatak red sandstone | collected 2016-01-03
CCTCCGACACCGGAAGGAGTTCTGTGCTGGTCCCGCTGGCGTCGACGACATCAGGCCAGAGCCAAACAGTCACACATCAAACGTCGAGCAAAGAAGCGAGCAGCGTAAGTGCGGCTGTAGTATAAGAAGTTGTAGTAGCTGGGCCGCGCTCATGAGCGCGGCCCAGCTATTACAACTTCTTAATCGGCGACATCCTTTTGGAACACCACATGCGTCACGGTGAAGCGCACAAGCAGTTCACCTTCGACGGCGTTACGCTTACCGTAGGCTTCGGCTTTATCCGCGCCCATATATCTTCCGGCAATACTGGTTGCCCAGCGTAACAAAGCCTCGCTATCCTCAACGAACGTCACAGTTCCCTCAAGTATTGCGAACGCATAGGGTGGTCGCTCATCATCCACGCACAGAGAGATACGAGGGTCACGGCGCATATTTCTTGCCTTCACCGTAGAGGCCCCGGTCTCGAAATACACATTGTTATCGGCATCGAGGTCAAACCAGATCGGTACAATGTGAGGTCGTCCGTCGGCCCGTACCGTTGCTATCTTACCAGTTCGTGCTGCGCTTAGAAGGAATGCACGCACTTCTGGGGTTATAGTATCCATATGTTTTCCTTGTTACTTTTGTCACTATACAACCTTCGACTTACTCTGCTCATTCTACCACGTCAGAAGCGCACAACATCTGACAAATCCGACAACTTTTTTCTACTATCCAATCAAGTGATTGACAATACGAATATTGCATGGTATATTTCAATCAGGTGATTGATATGAGGAAAAATATGGGCACACCTTATGCAGAGCAATATGAACATGAAGACAAAACACGAGCCGCTCACCGTGATAAGCGGCGTCGCTCACTCGTTCTTGCCGCTTATCAGCTTATTGCTGAGAAAGGGTTTGAGCAGCTTCGCACACGCGATGTTGCTATACGCGCAAACGTAAACATCTCAACATTGCACTACTATTTCGCCAGTAAAGAGTATCTCATTCGAGGAGTGGTCGATCATTTGTTAGACATGTTTAGCTCATCTTCTACTTCTGAGCAGGAGATAGATAATACAGACCCACTACAGCAAATTCGTGCCATGTTTTTGATGACACATCATCGTTTCCAGACACAGCCAGAGATGTTTATTGTGTTAAGTGAACTTGTTCTCCGCTCGCTGCGAGACCCATCTCTTCAACCAGCATTACAGAGGTTGGATATGGGATGGCATACGTATCTACAGTACATTATTACGGATGGGATACAAAGAAAAGTGTTTCGAGCAAACATCGATGCAGGACAGATGGCAACGAAACTAATCATACAGATAAAAGGCTTTTTCTTTCATCAGATCACTCAACCAGAAGCCATTGATTTCCACAGCATACTTACTGATGTAGAACAGCTTCTCTTGCCTTGATATAGTACATGAAGTCAGCAAGCAATGGTTCATCACATCATTACTTTTCAGATGTGTTTCTGGAAGCTACAAGAAGGGACACAGACATGAGGACAACAAAACAACAGTATCAGTTACGACCGATTAAAGTTTTTGTTGTCATTACCAATTGCTTGCTCGTAGTGCAATACATACTTGGAATGACGATCAACCTCTTTTATAATATACCATTTGACAGTATTGATTTAAAAGACGGTTCTTTTGTAGCCAAAACAGGGCTAGCATTTGGATATGCAAGAACATCAGATTTTCTCTCGCTCCAACTACACTGGTTGGATGCTTGCCTGCTTATTATTATGAGCATTATTTTATTCGCACTTGGCATTAAAGTACGTGCGAAGATTGTGTGGAAGGCATCTTTACTACTATTCTTAATTTTCTCTGTTGCAACAGTAAGTGGGGCAGCTTTTATTGCATATGCAGGAAGTAATTATTACTCTTTTTCAATGGCAACAGCGTTTATCATAGCATCTATTCTCTGCGTCTATTTGCTCTTTTACGTCTACACAAATACACATCGAATGGTGCTTACACCATTGGATAAACCTGTCTAATCTGCTATCATGAAGGAGACATATAGTTACCTACACATGTGGCTGAAAAGGCAAAAACAAAATGAGCGTATTCGACATCATACAGCGTAGACGGGCTATCGGGAAGATGACCGGGCAAAGCCCTACGCGCGAACAGATAGAGCGACTCTTAGAGGCGGCTACACATGCGCCTAATCATCACAAGGCCGAACCCTGGCAGTTTTTTGTACTGGTGGGCAAGGCGCGTAACGAAATGGGCGAGATCATGGCTTCGTCGCTAGCAACACGCTTACAAGAGACGATGGGCGAGAAGACACAGGCGATGCTCGATAAGGAGCGAAACAAGCCATTGCGCTCACCCGTTCTGATCGTGGTTGCATCCAAGCATCCTACACAACCCAACGTGCTAGATATTGAAAATGTTGAGGCTACGGCTGCCGCCGTGCAGAATATGCTGCTGGTCGGTGAGGAATTGGGGCTGGCATGCATGTGGCGCACAGGTGAGGCGGCGCGTGATTATCACGTTAAAGAGTGGCTGGGTCTCGCACCAGAGGATCATATTGTGGCAATTGTCTATGTTGGCTATCCTGCCATTCCTCATACAGAACGCGAACAAACTCCCTTCGCTACAAAGACAACCTGGCTAGGTTGGTGACACGCCAAAATTTCGTAGGGACCAAATTTATCGCGTCCGCTCGTGCGATTTATCGCGCGAAATCCCTGTTGATAATCGGCGCCCTAAGAGGGAATAGAAAATCAGTAACGTTGTAACGTTAGTCTTATAAAACGTCTTGTAGCGTGGCTTGAGGGAGTAATAGCAACGTTACTCCCTCTCTATTTTTGTTGTAACGTTGTAACGTTGGAAGCTAAAAAGCATTGCCAACGTTACAACGTTACACTTTTATAAAAGAGATTGTAACGTTATAAAACGCTGTAAAATGGCCTGTAGAGCGGCCTGAGAGAAAACGTTACAACATTACCAGTATTTGGGGGCTGGGCAACGTGTACGGGCCTCATTCATGACGCCCTGCGAGCGATTGGGAAGTTTAGGGAGCTTGCCACGCTAATACTTTATCAGAGCGAACACATCGTGTCCTTTAAGTTGCTCACGGCCTTTGAGGAAGGTGAGTTCGACGAGAAAAGCAATACCTGCGATATGTCCACCAAGTTTCTCCACCAGTTCCATCGAGGCTGACACGGTGCCACCCGTTGCCAGCAGGTCGTCAACAATCAAGACACGCTCCCCCGGTTGAATGGCGTCTTTGTGAACCTCAACAACGTTAGTACCGTACTCAAGGGCATACTCAACGCTCACCGTCTCACTTGGCAGCTTGCCGAACTTGCGAACAGGCACGAAGCCGCAATTAAGCTGATATGCAAGTGGCGCACCAAAAATAAAGCCCCGTGACTCCACACCAACAACAGTTTGAATACCTGCCCCAGCGTAGTGAGCGGCAAGGCGATCTATAGAGGCATGAAACGCAGTGCCGTTTTGCAACAAAGGCGTAATATCTTTAAACAGCACACCCTGCTGTGGGAAGTCCTGTATGTCACGAATGAACGATTCGAGATGTACATCAGGTGTCGAAGTCATGAGCGATATTCTCCTCTACATCTATTTAGAGCGATAACACAGATATTTTTGTTCCGTTGTGAAGTATACGCCAGCACGTCTACGAGTGCAAGCTATGCCAATCGCAAGGGTACTCTTTTGTAGCTACATTTCCTTCATATTACTCGCTTGCATCGTCGATGGGGACGAGAGACTGATTTCATCAGTCTCTCGTCCCCATCGACGATGTTATACAACTATATTTTCACGCTCGCGTAACAGATCGGCCTGCTGCTTAGCCTCATCAGCTTCCGCCGTGCGACCCGTTTCACGATAGATTTGCTCTAAAGTCTCATAGGCCAACAACAGCGAGGGGTCCATAGAGATTGCCTGCTGTGCTGCGTCGAGTGCCTCGTCGTAGCGTTTCGCTTCGCGTAACGTATCGGCAAGGTCGTTATAATAATCAACATTGAGCGGATCACTGTCGATGGCGTTTTGATAGTTCTCGATAGCCTCGTCATAGCGACCAAGCGCATCATAGGCACTCGCAAGCTGGTAGTAGCCTTCGGGATCATCCTCAGAGCGTTCAAGCAATGTCTGCGCCGTTTCGATAGCTTTGTCGTGCTGCCCCAACGCATTGTAGGTATCAGCCAGTCCTGCGTAGGCGGCAGCAACATCGTCTGCCTGTAGCTCGTCCACACGATCAATCAGCCCCTGATACGCGATCAATGCATCGTTGTAGCGCTCGGCCTCAAGATAGGCTTCAGCGAGACTAAAACGTGCTGTGATGCGCTGTGGGTCGATCTGAATGGCATGCACATAGGCTTCAATTGTCTCAGCCGTGTTGCCCTGAATAGAACGCCATGTACCAAGATGCTCCCATGCTTCGGCATCATTCGGGTCAATAGTCACAATGCGTGTATACACCTCGACCGCCTGATCACGCTCACCCATTTGCTCATACACCGAGGCCAGCATGTCGTAGCCTGCACGCCCTTCAGGATCAAGTGTGAGCATCTGGTTCGCGGTCGAAAGTGCCTCATCGTACTGGCGCATATCCAAATAGATGCTCGCAAGTTCGGCGTAGCGTGCGGGATCGCCGGGATCGGCATCTACACGTCGCTCCTGATCCATCAAGCGTCGCAACTGATCGTTCACACGCTCACGCATATCACGCAAGCTGTCGGCGGCAGTGGTGTTGTCTGGATTGAGGATGAGAGTTTGACGATAGGCTTGAATAGCATCCTGGTACAAGTTTTGTGTGCGATAAGCATCACCAACACTCATGTACAGTTCGTCGTTCTCAGGGTCGATCTCCTGCGCCAGTTGGAATGTCTCCAACGACTCCTCGGACAGCCCTAATTCGCCATAGAGATTACCGAGATTGATATACGCATCCAGCAGTTGTGGATCGAGATCAATCGCGCGACGATAGCCCGCAACCGCGAACTCTGTCTCACTAAGATATTGCTGCGCGAGTGCCAGATTATAGCGTGCGCGTGCATTCTCAGGATCACGTACTACGGCCTGCTCGAATGCCTCAGCAGCCGTCTCATAGTCGCCTTGCTCGGCAGCTTTGTTGCCACGATCTGTCAACTCTTGCTCAGTTTGTTCTTGGTTCGCCGCCTGCATATCCTGGCGACTCACAAAATGCACAGGTGCGCTATTTTGCGTTTCAGGCACGACGTTGTTTTCTGTATTTTCTTTATTATCCATAAAATGTTTGCTCCTAAATATGTAATATATGTGGGAATAGTCCTTGCGTAGTATAGCATACTGGCAGTGCAGATGCGACATGTGATTGTGGAAATGAGTGTACAGGCCTGATGATGCTCTTTAAATTTAATCTGGAGACGGGCGACCACAAGGGTCGCACCCTACTATACACGCGTGTATAGTAGGGTGCGACCCTTGTGGTCGCCCGTTGTTTTCTTTCGATTTCCCCATATTCGCGTCAAGAGCATAATTGGTCTCTACGATTTCACACGCAACGTGAGCTGTACATCATAATGTGTGCCGGGATAAAACGCCTCAGTATATTCGATGGGTGCCCCTGTGTCATCGAAGGTTGTACACACAAAGCGTAACCCTGGTTCGCTGTCTGGGACACGCAATAGCTCGGCCTCGCGTGGCGATGGCATATCGCCTTTGAATGTTTGCTCGTTGATGTAAGGGTGCATACCCTCAGATGTCATCAGAGTATACAATGAACCATCTGCAGTCTCTTTCGCACGTTGATAGATATTTGCGGCACGCGGATGGGGCAGATAGTCTATTTCGAGTGCAACAGGCACATCGTCGGCAAGACGTAGACGTTCCAAGCGCACAACTTGTTCGGCGTCGTTCAAGCGTAATCGCTCACGCACGATTTGCGAACCGCGTACTAGCTCACTCACCAGCAACACACCGCCAGGACGCTTGCCGCGCCGCCGCAATTCGTCACTGAAGCTGGTTAGCTCGCTGATGTTTTGCTGAATACGCGGCTCACAAACAAATGTGCCACGTCCATGCTGTCGATATAGCAATCCCTCATGGACAAGTTCGGTAAGAGCCTGCCGCACAGTGGCACGGCTGACATGATACTGTGCAACGAGTTCTGGTTCAGAAGGTATAGCAGTGTGGGGTGCAAGATGACCCGCACGAATTTGCTGTTTCAGCACCTCTTTAAGCTGATAATAGAGAGGAAGAGGATTTGAGCGCTCCAATATTGGCATATACGGTTTCCCTTATGTCCTGACAACAGTTTTATTTATATGAAAGGTGGATATAGTGTAGTGGGTCAGGATATGGAAAGAATATATCATAAAAATGAGAAGGCGTCGAGAGGGAAAAGTACTATACTTGTCCGGTACCCCAGTATAGGAGTTAAAAAAGACACCCATTGAGACCTATCTCAATGGGTGTCTTTTTACACAATTCGGCATTACACTTGTGCAACTTCAGGAGTGTTCTCTGAAGGTGTTTCCTCTGTGTTCTGGGATGTGTTCGTAATAAGCGTGATTAGCTCAGTACGAGCGTTCTCCAGAAAGCTGCGGAGTTGCGCTTGCTTCTCCATATTTCCGTGGCTGCTCCGTGCTGCGATGGCAAAGAGTCGCGCGACTTCAAACGCCGTACTCCTAAGCACCTGCTGCTCCGGTGTGGGTTGCTGAAAGTGTCTGCCGCCGAAGCCATGACGGTGGCCTCCACGATGCCCAATCTCAGGGCGTCCATATCCTCGAAACGAGCGGGGACCGTTCCACTCGCGTTGCTCAAATTGTGGTCCAAAATGTCTGTGGTTCATCATTCTTTTCTTTCCTTCTTTCTCTGAGATAACGATATATCGTTATCTGCTTATAATAACAATGCGATATATCGTTATATTCCAAAGAGATGAAAGGGAATGTTACATCTTCTTACAGAACACAAAAAATAATCGCCGAATGTTGTACAACATTCGACGATTATTTTCTGTGTTCTGTAAACTTATTACTTCGCGGCACCGCTTTGAGCAAGTACGCGGTCAATCTCGCTCTTGAGGCGTGTTGGGTGAGGACCAACTAAACGACCAATAACATTCCCATTCTGGAAGATCATCAGTGTTGGGATAGCCTGAACACCTAGGCTTCCTGCTGCCTCAGGCTCTTCGTCGATGTTCATCTTAGCAAAGCCAAGCTTGCCCTGATACTCATCGCTCAAGCGTTCATATACTGGTGCAATTGCACGACACGGCCCACACCATGCAGCCCAGAAGTCAACAATAACCGGAGTCTCAGATTTGAGAACCTTTGTCTCGAAGTCCTGGTCGCCGACATGAAACAGATTTGCGTGCGTAGTATCCATATTTTTTCTCACTTTCCAAATTTAGGGAGTCTATCTATTTTCCTGACTACTCGTTCGTGCCGGAATAAATTTCTTTCACCAGAGAAAACACTATCATATCTCTTTATATTCCATCAAGGACATAACAATGCATAATTATGGCCCTTACCGGCGGCGACCATTTCCACCCTGTAGAATAGAGAGGATACGTAGGATGTATAGAAACAGATTAATCAATGTGATAAAGAGCGAGACAGTTAGACCAATCGCGTTCGGTAGTGTGTCAGCCATGTACTTGGCACGTTGGACATAGTACAATACGTAGCCGGAGAAGATGGCAACACCAATCACCGCGATCAGCAAGCCAAGTGGACCAGTCTGAAAAACAGGCCCCAGGAAGATGCCCAGAATACCGGCAATAAGCAGCAGTATTACACCGAAAAACAGGTAGTCACCCAGGCGACTAAAGTCACGTTTCGTGGTCCAGGCGTATGCGGCCAAGCCAAAAGCAGTGAGCGTCGTGATGATAAACGCCTCAGCAAGAATACCACCACCATTGACGAGATAGTAACTGAGCAGAGGCGCAAGCGACATACCTTCGAGAAACGTAAACAGGTAGAGCAAGAATAGATTGATTCCTGGTTTCTGAATGAGAAAGTTCAGCGCGAACAACACCACTAGACCCGCAATAGCCACTACAAAGAAGGTCGAAGGTGCGGCATGGGCAAAAACAAAAAAGCCTGCAACCGCTCCGACTGTAGCAAAGAGGAACGAAAAGGCCAACAAGCCCATAACTTTTCCAATTAAGCTACTCGATTGTACTCCTTCATAACCATGTGGGAGCGTCTGGTATTGATAGTTAGAACCAAATGTATTACGGCCTCCAAAGGAGCTGTTATTACGCTGATTATAATTGTACATAATGAACCTCGATTACGATCCACAGTAAGATCTAATTCATACACACTCGTCTCCGTTGCCCCTGTGGTCCAATCATTGCCGCGAAGGTGTGATAAATCAAACCCGTACAGTTTTCATTTTAAGATTGACGGTAGTTTTTCCTACCAATAATTACGTCAGGGAATTGTGAGAAGTTGCAGGTACGTGTACCTATAACAACCCTTTTCACGGCGATTTTATTCTAAATGAAGAGGTAATTAAGGCTATTTATACCGCTTTTACTACATTACGCTCCACACGTTGCACACCTCGCAGAAGGCAACACCAACCTCACCAAATGTTTTGCTACGCGTATTCCAGCGGTCGTATTTGATGGCAAGCGAACCGCAATTCCAGCAGCGTCCGCGCCCACCATCTTTACTTTCCTGGGCGAGTTTTTGGAGTAATTGGCTTCGTGCATCCTCTGCGCCCGTATAACCGGGGTTGTACGCGAGATGCAACAAGTTACCCAGTGGCAAGCTGATCTCGTGTGTTGCTTGCTGCACTGATGATACTGGTGCCGCATTTACAATTTGTGGTGCAGGTGCCTGTGGTGGGCGTCGGAATAGTTCGCCGCGAGCAGTACGACGACCGCTTTCAATAGAGGTGACAGGCTCTGGCCGCTCACCATTGGCTGTCTGTGAGGGAGCCGATAAAGGCATGGAAACGGCTGCTTGCATCTCGGCAGGAGACGATGGTTGAACGATACGTTCGGAATTCTCTGGTAATTGCGCGTCCGGCTTCGCCTCATTGTTCACAGGTAGAGCGGTTACAGGTGTTTCACCTACATTTTCGTTCGCTTCAGCACTATGATTGTTGTTTTCTGGCTGTTCAGGCGGATTGGCGCGTTTTCTTCGCGTTATTGGCATAGGGGTTTGCTCCATGAGAAGTTGTGTTACGATCCATACGACAAATATACACATGTGCAGGAATGGATACGATGCGGTATAGCACAGGTAGTATATCACAGAGTGAAGCGATGGAAAAGAAATATAGCTTCCGTAGTGAATGCCTATCCTTTGTGAAAAGACAGGCCCACTCACAACGGACATCTGGAAACAGTATAGCTGTTCCGCAAAACGTCTGACTTTATTTGTTAAAGAAGTCCGCATTTATCTGAGTAAAATGCTTCCATTCTTTAGGAACCGCCGACTCTTCAAAAATGGCCGTCACCGGACATGCAGGTTCGCATGCACCACAGTCGATGCACTCATCGGGATTGATGTAAAGCTGCTCAGCCTCCTCAAAACCCGGCTCACCTTGTGCTGGGTGAATACAATCAACAGGGCAAACGTCTACACAGGATGCGTCCTTCACGCCGATACAGGGTTGGGTAATTACATATGTCATGAAACTGGAATCCTCCTCTTGACTTGCCAGCAAAAAACTTGTGAACATGTAGTTCGTCGTGACTGTTTTTAGCATTTTCAGTATAAAGTGTTGTATGGGCAATGTCAACGCTTAGCGTAAGCAAATCGCCTCTTCTTTGTTTTTACAACAAACACTAAGAATAAAAACGGGAACATCCCATTTCCTCGTTATTCAAGATAAGTCCTTTCGCATTTATTATACGAGTAAGAGATAATATTCATTTTCCAGTATTTTACACAAGGTTCCGCCCTTTTATTGAGAGATGAGAAATAGGTAATGTAGTATATTGACTACAGTACATTTCTATAGTAGTATTATGTCGATACCTACGCTCTCGTTAACTAAAAATATTTTATATCTTATTTATCCCACTCTGTAAAGCAAAGAGAGTATTTATGTTTGACACTACTAAGCGTATTGCAGAAGTCGAATCACGGATACAACTATTACAGTCCCAATTGAATACAGCACAGTCGCAGGCGAAGTCGCTCTTCCAGTACGGGCAGCACCATGCACAAGGGGTCAATCCGTACTATAGTTCACTTCTCACAACGAACGAGCAGACCACACAGAATTTACTCAACACATACCCGTCACAAAACGTTGCTGGCTGGAATAGTAATCGTTGGACGACATGGAATCCTGCGACTACAGGTGAAGAGAAGTTCATTCGCATCGGCGATATGGTGGAACAAGTAGCGAACGGGCTTTCAGTCCCCGGCTACATTCCTTTTATTGGTGCCAATAAAACTATTATCATCCGTAGCCAGGGATCAACTGCACAGCAAGGTCTGGAGCTACTACAATCGCTCGTTGTGCGAACGGCAATGATGTTACCCCACCAATCGCGCTACACACTGCTTGATCCATCTGGCATGGGTATAGCCTTCCCTATGCGTCGCTATTTACCACAGGTGCGCGAGGGAAGCAGTGATACACGTCGTGACCTTGACCAGGTAATTAGTGATATTCAGCGCGTCATTGAAACATATCTCGATGCTTCAACGATGTCTTTTGAGCGTGTGCCGCATGAAATTCGTGTTAACGAGCGTTTCCAATTCGTTTTTGCCGCAGATTTTCCTAATCAGTACGACCGTCGTGCAATTGAAGCACTGCAAAGTATTGGTAATACTGGTGCGGCAGGTGGTGTCTATCTATTCATTCATCACAATGAAGGGTATGAACTGCCACATGATATGAACATGACCACCTTTAGGAATGCTTTTGTTGTCGATTTGAGGACTAAAGCGAGTACGTCGCAGGGCCTTATGCTTCATCCTGACATAGCACCCTCTGCACAGGTGCAAAGTCAGGTATTTGAGGCACTCAGTCGGGCAAAGCCACCAGAACGTTCTTTGGACTGGGAAAGCATTGTAGGCATCAAAGAAACAGAGTGGTGGCAAGAGAATACGAGTCGGGTTATTGAGACTCCCATTGGTTTGCGTGGTGGTGGCGAAAGTTTGAATGTATGGTTTGGTGTCAAAAATGAGCAGCCATGCGCTCACGGTATGCTCGGTGCCATGACAGGTGCAGGTAAATCAAACCTCTACCATGTACTTATTTGTGGCTTGGCGTTGCGATATAGTCCGAAAGAACTTCGTCTCTATCTAATTGACGGGAAAGACGGTGTTGAATTTCAACCATATCGCCATCTGCCCCACGCAGAAGTTGTGTCGCTTCGCTCATCTGCTGAGTTATCGCGTAGCGTCCTTTCAGAACTTATTGCAGAAAAAGAGCGAAGAAACGCGATTTTTAGCGGTGCAGGAGTGGCAGATTTAGCGGCCTATCATCGTAAAGGACAGCCACACGGCAACCTGCCACGCATCTTACTGCTTATCGACGAATATCAGGAGTTATTTGAAGGAGACCGTGATGGTGTTGCGTCGGGTTATTTGCTCCAATTAGCACAGCAAGGCCGTAGTGCAGGCATTCATATGTTTCTGGCGTCCCAACGCTATGGTGCCCCAGGCATGCTCTATCAACCAGCCATTTTTGGTAACGTCCATTTACGCATGGCAATGCATATGACCGATGCCGATGTACAGGCTCTCAGTGAATTTGGGCGACGCGGGAAAACACTCATCTCCACCTGTGACCTCCCTGGTAAGATTGTCGCCAATGATAAGAGTGGCGACGACTCCGCGAATCAAGTTGGGAAGGTGGCATATCTTCAAAGCGAGCGGCGTGATGAACTGTTGCAAGCCTTGCAAATGAAAGTACGCAGCCTACCAAGAGAGTTTCTTCCTCGTACCATCGTATTTGATGGTCAAGCACAACCAGGACTGCTTGAAAATCCTTATGTCACTCGATTACTCCAGGCTTCTACCTGGGCAACACCACAACAACTAGAAGCATATGCACGCAAGTCGGGTCAAGAAGGTGGGCTAGATGTCGCTGACTGGTTCGCGGCAGAACATCCACGCGTCATGTGGCTTGGTCAGGAATTCAACGTGCGTGGGCAGGCAAACATCATTATACGCCGCCGCACCGCTGAAAACGTTTTGGTAGTAGGTGCGGCCAACGCACCACGCTATGGGATGCTTGCAGCACTGCTTGCTACGCTTGCCCTCAGCGGCAATCCAAAAGATACGCAGTTTATTGTTGTAGACCGCTGTATCCCAGGTACGCAATGGAGCAATACCTTACGTACTCTTTGTGACTCGCTGCTACGTCCGGCTGGTTTCTCTACCTTCTTCACCGGAGAGAGTAATACAGTAGACGCTGTACTAGACGACCTCCTCATGGAACTTGCACAACGTCAGAAATTAAGTGAAGATAAACTCGTTACATGTCCTTCAGTTTTCTCGTTGATGACAGAGCTTGATCGTGTAGAGAGTCTACGGCGTAAGTCTGACTCCTATGGTCTGACAGACTCATCGTCCGGCGAAAAACTTCGCCGCCTGTTAGTCGAAGGGCCAACGGTAGGAATTCATTTGCTGCTTAGCTTTTCAGGCGTTCGTCCTCTAACCTATGTGATGGATGAGCGTAACGGCCTCATCAACTTTCGGCATCGTGTCGCGCTCCAGATGTCGGAAGACGAGTCATTCACGCTTATGCGCGGTAGGAAGGCAGCACAGTTACAAGTCGAGGGACCGATTCCAGTATGTGCGCTCTACCTAGACATGGAAAGCGACAAAACGATACGATTTAAGCCATATAGCATTGACAAGGGCATGACACAAGACTCGATAGTAGAACAGGTACAACGAATAGGGAAAATCCTGGCACAGCGAGGAGTAACAGTATGAGTATGGATGAACAGTACAAAGAAATGCGACGCTTCACAGACGAACTCGTTACATTTAATACTCATCTTAGCGAATCTATGCGTGATCTTAAACTACAACATGAACGAGTCGATCCTCATTGGAGAGACGAGATGCGCCGTACTTATGATATGTATTGGAATCCGCTCGAACAACTTATGCAAAACTACTTGGAACGAGAAGGACCGCTGTACACACAATTCCTTTCCTATAAGATTCGTGCATTAGAAGGGTATCTCTATGGTCGTTAACACTACTATACTCCTGACAGGGCTGGAAGAATACCATAAGCGACTCACGCTCCATGTCCAACAGCTAGAGCAAGAATATCAGCAGTTAGAGCAACGCTGGTTAGCATTTAGTGCGGTATATGAAGGAAACGCGGCGGAGCAGTTTCGTGCTGGCTGGCGACGTACTGTCGATGGTTTCCGCACTTATCTTGAGCAGACACAGCATATTAGCAAGGTGCTAGAAGAGCGTATCACAGCACTACGTGAAGTCAACCGAGCGGAGGGTAACACTTAATGATGTATGATCCTGGTCGATTAGCAAGAGATTTGGAAACCCTTGTCAAAGAACTCTCTGATTGGTCGTATGCGATTAAGGAAACGCGAGCTATAGCCGCGTTTGAGCAAAGGCAAACAGAAGAAATCGTAGTACAAGCCGAACAACAAGCTAAAATTGCTGCAAACCAACTAGCACACGACCAGGAGCTGATTCACAAAATGGGCGAGGCTCTGACCACTGCACAGGATGTTTATAGAGAGGCGTGCAACATAGCGCGTCAAACACTGGCACGGGCTGAGGATGCTCATACGCAAGCTATAAGTACGCTCAAGCACTGGCAGGAAGAGCTACAGATCGCTTTGGCATGGTTAGCGCGTGCGCGTACGCGTCTTGAGAAGGCTATTCGAGACTTGCACTCGGCGCTAGCGGAGCTTAGTAGTGCAAGAGTCGCGTTGAGTAATGCACAATCTGCTCTTCGTAGCTGCACCAGCGATTCAAAGAGAAATTGCAGTGGCGAATATGCTGCGGTGCAAAGAGCAGATGATCGTGTGTCCAGAGCGCAAGCAGCAGTAGCACGGGCAGAAAAAGAAAAGCGTGACGCTGAACTAGAGGTAGCACAGGCTCAAGCACGAGTAACTGCCTGTACACGGGCTGTTGAATTTGCTCGTCAGGCTGTAGCTTTAGCACAAGAAACAGCACAGACGGCACGACAAGGTCTCAATTTTGCGGAACGCAGCCTTGAACACCTTGAAGCAGCTTATAAAGGTCTTCAGGACGCTATCAAGGCATTGCAATGGGAAGAAGATGAGGTTTCTGCTATGCTCGTGGCTGTACGCGCAGCTACGGTAAGTCTCGATGAGGCCAGACAGCATCAGCGCACAGCAGAATACCATGAGCAAGCAGCACAAAACGCATCGTATAGAGCACGTTATGATATCCAGGATAGAGTACAGCGTCTCTATGACTTGAACCGCACAGACCTGTATACACTGGGTAATGCTGCTGCTCGTCGTATCGTCCCATTTCTTGGAGCGGTTGCGGCAGCAACAAGTATAGCGGCTCAAGGTGCGATTATTTACAATCATATTCATGTTAAGCCCACAACAACTATCCAACAACAGGTCATGTCAGAGGCGCAAATTCAAGCGTCTAAGAATGCAAATGAAGAGCAAAAACAAAGGGATGAGCAACTCATGCACATTGCCGAGACCGCAACCGATACCGCCGACGCAGCACGCGACTGGTATGAGAAAATGGAAAAAAATGAGTAGTAATCAGATAGTAACAAGAGAGTACAGTGATGGAGAATAGCCTGTGGTTTGCCAATCAGAGAACGACCGCACTACAACTATTGAGACAATCGCTACAATGGCATGATGCTGCCGCCAGTACTATCAATGCACGCTACCTCAATCCTCATGAGAGTGATAGTGCGGATATGTTACATGCATTCAAAGAGCAACACAATACGTTAGATGTTGTTCGTAGCCAGGTTAAAACAGCCAAGACACGTATGCTTCAAGCAGGACACGCCAATGAGCAGGTGGAAAAGCATCATCATTATGTCGTAGCAGAAATGAACCGGGCTTCACAGGAATATGAACAGGGACGCAAATTTGAAAGTTTGGCGCGTTCCAGCGTACCAAATGTTTTTCAACTTATCGCTAAAGCGAATGCGACAGAATAGTAGTCAGGAGGATTCAGGAAATGAGCCAATCTAATATCCATATACCACCAGAATTTGTTAGGCAGGTTGACGCACGTATTCGTCTCAGAGCAGACTTGAGCCATGCACATAACAATATAAATCAGCTTAACCAACTTTCAAGTCAAGTCCCCACACATGGCACAGCACAAACAATTGCACTTGCGGATGCCAACACCACTCCACCACAGAAAGTTGCTATGGTACTCCCGATTTTGCAACAGGAATTGACCGAGATCAGAAGGATAGAAACTACCATTCAGGAGCAGCACAAAGCAATTGAAGAGATTAAGCGCAAAGCAAAGAACCTAATGATAACGCTTATAAGTGTTGGTGTTGCGGCTGTTCTCATCCTTGTAGTCGTCCTCTTATTCGCCACTCATATACTATAGAAAAGCTGGGAGTCCACTCCTTACATCTTGCCTGAGCGAAGCGCACTCCTCTCATTCTGCTGACCCTGAGAGTAGAGACGCACGCCTCCTTGCAGAACGATTAAGATGAGAATGAAATTCGTTGGCAAGATGAGTAAGGAGCGATCTCCCTACATATAATATCCTGTATATTCTGCCGTCAAGAAGGTTATTGTGCGTCACCGAAGATGGTGTAGTGCCAACTCTTGTTTGGCGTACCTTCGAGTTCGATAAGCACATGCTTGATTTGTGTGTACTCGTCGAACGAGTACATCGACATGTCTTTGCCGATCCCACTCTCTTTGTAACCGCCGTGAGGGGTCTCAGAGGCGATTGGCAAGTGGTCGTTGACCCAGACGGTGCCGAATTGGAGGACGCGGCTGGCACGCATAGCTTTATAAATGTCGCGCGTCCAAACGGAGGCAGCGAGACCATAGACAACATCGTTAGCCTTGTGCAGTACCTCTTCCTCGGTCTTAAAGCGACTCACAACAAGCACTGGACCAAAGACCTCGTTCTGGATAATCTCGGCATCATTGCGGTCCTCGGCGATCACCGTCGGCTCGAAGAAGAAACCTTTTTCAAAACCTGCAATTGACGCGCGTTTACCACCCGTCAAAATGTTGGCACCTGCGCGTAATGCACGCTCGACGTGGCCCTCAACATTGTCGCGTTGACGTGCCGAGATCAATGGCCCCATGTCTGTCGTCTCTTTTGAAGGATCGCCGATACGTATCTGCTTGACCTTACTCATGAAAGACTCCATGAAAGCGTCGTACACGCCGTCTTGCACATAAATGCGAGTCGCGGCGGTACAGTCCTGTCCACAATTGACGTAACCACCAACAACGGCACCACTCGTCGCGGCCTCGATATCGGCGTCATCATAAACGATAAAGGGAGCTTTACCGCCAAGTTCGAGATGCACACGCTTAATTGTATCAGCTGCTGCTCGCATCACATATTTACCACTGCGTGTGCTGCCCGTAATCGAGACCATGTTGACGTTCTTATGACTGGCAAGGCTTGGCGCAACCTCTGGTCCATCGGCGATGATATTAAGAACACCAGCAGGGATACCAGCCTCTAGCGCGAGTTCACCGAGTTTGAGCGCAGTCAATGGTGTTTCGGGCGAGGGCTTGAAGATCACAGTATTGCCAGCAGCGAGGGCAGGACCAAGCTTCCATGCCGCCATCATAAAGGGATAATTCCAGGGCGCAACCGAGGCCACGACACCAATAGGCTCACGACGAATAATACTGGTGTGTCCACCAGTGTATTCGCTGGCTGCTGTTCCTGTCAGGTGACGAGCGGCACCCGCAAAGAAGTGCAGGTTGTCAGCCGCGAAGGGAATATCACTATCGCGAGCCAGCTTGATTGGTTTACCAGTGTCCTGCGATTCGAGGCTCGCCAACTCGCTCAAGTTCTCCTCAACCAGTGCCGCAAGTTTCTCTAAGAGCGTGGCACGCGCACCGTGTGTCAAACCAGACCAGCGCCCATCGTCATATGCTGCACGAGCCGCTGCAACGGCACGGTTCATGTCGTCCAGCGTGCTTTCCGGCACCTCCGCAATCGTCCCTCCGGTGGCGGGATTGATGTCCTCAATGGTTTTGCCAGTGCTACTACCAACAAGTTTGCCATCAATTAAGAGTTTAAATTCGCTCATCGCAATTGTTCCTTTCAGAAGACTGCAAATTACACTACTTCGTGTATAAATAAGGTTTTTATTGCGATATTCGTATTCTAAAATGTTACAAATACGAATATCTATAACTTTCTGCGCTACATGTTACAGATATTCTATCACATCGGCTGGATACATTCCTCAATGCTCACTCACATAATTGAGCATTCATAGGGCGTTATGAATAACGGCCCCTACAGATATCGTCATGATTAGAGCAAAACACGCACATCGCTTTCTACATTCATATCATAGCGAGCGACCTCACGAAAAAAGATATCCGTGGGGACACACAGTTCAGGACCAAACGCGCCACGTCGCGTAATCTCACCACGTCCCAGCATTCTGCCAGCGATGGCGAGCGGTGTGCCCGTGTCTAACGCTCCGGCACCAATGCCCCAGCGCACATAAGGTTTGACGACAACCTGATTGATGATTTCAAGTTGCTGCCCGTTTGCCTCTCCCGTTGCAACGATACGCAACACGTCACAATCGCGTGGCTCAACCTCTTCGATGGGAGCCATTTCAAGCAGACGCGCCAGCACTTCGCGTGGCGACACGTTGACGCCCTGTACACTAATCGGTTCATTGCTACCAAAGCCTAGATCAACTAAGAATTTGAGTTTGGTGAGAAAGTCATTCGGAAAGGCAATCTTGAACGAGACGTAGCGGATGCCCTTGTCTTGAAACGAAATGGGGAAGGTAGCGCATTCAGAGTGCAGTGAATATACTGCTGTCGCGTGTCCAACGGGTAAGGGAAACTCTAGCTCTTCCTGACCTGTAAGCGGCGGCTGTGCGTGCCATGTACCGTTCACGAAGACCTGTGGCTGTTTTGTGAACTCGTCGAGAACGGTACGAATCGAATATGGCGCGACGAGTGGTGCAGTCGATGGCGTTTCGTCGCCACAGCCAAGCTGTACCTTGATACTCTCCACACGCTCAAGTTTGTCAACCGCCATACGTGCTAGCAAATTGGTGATGCCAGGTGTGCCACCCATACCGAGGATAGCGGTGATGCCTGCCGCCTCAACTTCATCGTGCATCGCCAGCAGTGTACGTGACATATGAAATAAGCCGCCCAGATCGGCATAATGTACCTTGTTACGAATGCACGCTTTCAAGATGGGGAGGTTAAAGACGTATTCTACGGCACTTAACACCACATCGGCTCCCTGCAACAGCGCATCCAACCGTTCCGCATCGGTCACGTCGATCTGTCGCACCTGTAGCTTATGGCTCCTAAGACTTACAGCCAACTCGTGAGCGCGTGACTTATTATAATCTGCTATGGTAATCTGGTCTACGTCGTCGTATTCGGTCAGTGTGCGTACAGTAATTCGCCCCATCGCACCTGCACCGCCCAGAACAATAATATGCATGTTTGAACTCCGTTGTATGTGGGAAACGACAACCCCGTTGTATATATGGAAAACAACAACGGGCAACCACAAGGGTCGCCCCTACTATACACGACATGCGTAGCACACTATGGTCTATAGTAGGGGCGACCCTTGTGGTCGCCCGTTTCTGAACCATCGTTATCTGGCTACCGTTAGGCTACCGCTGTCCCCGAATCACTCAGTGGAACAACACTGAGCGTACTTGTCGCTGGCAAACTAGGTGTTGAGACGGTCGCATGCAGTTCCTGAAGCGTGTCTTCGAGGCGATTTAAGATCGTGTCGATCTCTTCGCGTGTGATGACCAGAGGAGGCTCTACACGAATGACGCGTGAATTGTTGAGTGTGCCAGAGATGAGAACGCCGCGTTTGAACAGACCAGAGGCGACAGCGTAGCCAATATCATCGTTGATGAAGTGTTGCCCGATCAGCAAGCCTTTACCCGTAATATTGGTGTAAATGTCGCTATGACGTGCAGCGATATCCTTCAACTGCTTGATGAAGTAGTCGCCCTTCTCAGCAGCTTGCTCCGAAATGCCCTCTTCAAGCGTGACGTTGATAGCGGCAATGGCAGCAGCACACGCGAGCGGATTACCACCCGTCGTAGAGGTGTGAATGAAGGGGTTGCTATTCATCACACTCCATATCTTTGGCGTGGACATGAAGGCACCAATCGGCATAACACCACCACCGAGTGCTTTAGCAGAACAGATGATGTCAGGAGCAACATCCCAGTGATCGACTCCCCACAACTTGCCAGTGCGTCCCATGCCAGTCTGTACTTCATCGGCTATAAGAAGAACCTCGTACTCGTCACAGATTTGGCGTAGACGCGGCCAGAAATCGTCGGGCGGCACAATCGCACCAGCCTCACCTTGTACAGGCTCCATTACGACGGCGGCGATGTCGTTGCCAACTTCGCGTGCGATACGCAACTGCTGCTCAACCGCATCGGCGTCGCCATAAGGGACGTGAAAGACGTTGTTGTGCAAAGGCATGGCAGGTTTGCGGAAAATGGCCTTACCAGTGAGGGCGAGCGAACCCGTTGTCTTGCCATGAAAACCACGTACAGAGGCGATAAAGCCGCTCTTACGGGTATATAGCTTCGCAAGTTTCATAGCACCTTCGACAGCTTCGGTTCCACTACCCACAAAGAAACTATACTGAATGTCACCGGGAGTAATCTCAGCAAGCAGGTGAGAAAGCATACCACGCAAGGGGTCAAGCAGTTCCTGCGTCGGTAACGGACTCTTCTCTAACTGTGCTTGCACGGCTCCAACGACCTTTGGATGTGACCAACCGAGGTTGAAGACACCAAAACCACCCAGACAATCAATGTACTCGCGCCCCAGCACATCCTTAAAGGTTGCGCCACGTCCGGTCCATTCAACTGCTGCAAAGTCGTTTGCTTCGGCAACCGACTTACGATACTCGATAAAACCACTATTATAATATTTCGCAAAATTGCTGACGGTTGTCTCAATCAACCACTCTGACTCGCTTTTGGTCAACTGTGGTTTATGCACGATATCGAGATAACGCTGTGAATCGTTGAGAGCCTTGAGTAATCCATCGGTACTCATAAAAAACCTTTCCAGTAACGCAACACATTATTGACCACGCCACGACGGGTTGCGCTCCGTACTAGCAACTATCGGTCAGTCGATGACCTACACGTCTGACTTGTGACTATGGTGATGCACATATTCGCTTATCCTTACAGGTAAGCAGTGCTGAATAAAAACGAAGGAAGCTTGCTATGGCGCGAAATGTACCCTACAGCAAATATACTTTCGCAACAAAAAGGATGTTGTAAGTATACAAAAAGCCTCATTCTCACAAGAAGTGCTGAGAATGGGGAAACGAGGAAAGAAGCATCAGGGGTAGCATGTGGACAGGTGAAAACCCCGAAATACATAGAATTTCGGTATGTAGCGGCCTCTTCTTTTTCCTGGAATGTCTGCAAGTAATCTCATAAAACACCGTGCGCTATCATGCTGGCTATTGTGTTCGGGCTTTCTTGTATACAGTATAGCTTATGTTATGGTAAGAAAGCAAGCCTTGTTTTGAAAGGCCGACGGGCGACCACAAGGGTCGCACCCTACTATACTCGTTCTCCATCAGAAACACGTCCTGTATGGTAGGGTGCGGCCCTTGTGGTCGCCCGTCTTTCCAAACGTCCTCCGCTTTCCAAACGCTCTGTAAGAATTCAATAGAAGATGGTGGTATCATGTAGAGAATACAATAATATCCCTACCACATAAAGCAAAAAGGTATACAATGGGCAAATCTATTCAGCAATCATCAGGTTTCTCTTCAGTAGGACTCACAAAAGTATGGCATCGTCTCACACATAAAACAACAGAACGGAGTGCGCTGGGAGCGGTGCCACCGCCAATCATCGTGCTACTGGCGATCATCTCAGTACAGATAGGCGCGGCCTTTGCAAAGGGTTTATTTCAAACAATAGGGTCGAGCGGCACAGTCTTCTTGCGCGTTAGCTTCGGTGCGTTGATCTTCTTACTTGTATGGCGACCACGTGTACGCGGCTATACACGCTCCGACTATCTACTCATTGTCCTGTTTGGACTGTCTATCGCGGTCATGAACGCTGCATTTTACGCAGCCATCGCACGCATTCCACTTGGTATTGCCGTAACGCTAGAATTTGTGGGGCCACTCACTGTAAGCGTGTTTGCTTCGCGTAAACGCCGCGACTTTGTGTGGGCTGCTCTCGCGGCGGTCGGTGTAGTACTACTGGCACCTATTGGTCATAGCACACTTGATCCGCTAGGTATGGGGCTAGCCTTGCTCGCAGGAGCTTGCTGGGGTGCCTACATCTTACTCAATGTGCGCGTTGGGCGTACCTTCGTTGGTGGTACTGGCCTTGCGCTCAGCATGGCAGTTGCTGCCCTCGTTCTGCTCCCTATCGGCATATGGAGTGGTGGTGCCGCACTGCTCAACCCCAAAATCCTGTTGTTAGGAATCGGAGTAGCCATCCTTTCTACCGTTATCCCCTTCACACTCGAATTGGAGGCACTGAGACGCTTACCCGCTCGCGTCTTCGGCGTTTTGATGAGTCTAGAACCAGCAATGGCAACACTCGTCGGCTTTGTCGTACTGCGCGAAGTGGTAAGTGTACGCGCACTGATGGCACTAACATTGATTATGCTTGCATCGGGCGGCGTCTCGTTTTTCTCAAAAAACGATAAGGAAATGTAGGAGCCTTAATTTATTACGCCTCATCGTCATAAAACAATCAATCAATCCATTCGTGCCAGCCTGTGTTCTAAGAAGCCTGAGAGCAGTGCTAGCGGATAGCAGATAAACAGGAAGATAAGCGAACCAAACACATAGACAAAGAGTTGCCTGTTTGGGCTTGATGACTGCGTACTCGCCAATGCAGTTATCGTTGTCTGTAGTTCAATGACGCCACCAACGGCTGAGAGCAGGGCAGTATCTTGCACAAGCGTAATAAAGTAGTTTGTAAACGGCGGAATGGTAATGCGTATTGCCTGGGGCAGAATAATGTGGCGCATCGTTTGTCGCCCATCCAGACCGAGGCTTAATGCAGCTTCTCCTTGCCCTTTATCCACCGACTCGATACCTGTACGGAATACCTCGGTTAGATAGGCTCCATAGTTGAAACTCAGGCCGATAATACCATAAAATGCAGCATCGAATGGCTGGGGGTCAGGCAACAGGCTATTGCTTTGCAGCACAGTTGCAATCTGATAGGCGATATTGTATGGATCAAAACCAATAGCCGATAACGCTGTACTCACGCCAAAGCCCCATAGGAGCAACTGCACAAGAATAGGAGAGCCGCGTATCACCTCGACATACACAAAGGCAAGCCAGCGAATGGGGGCAAACCGTGACAGGCGACCAAGCGCACCAATAAAGCCGAAGATTGTCGCTAACACCATACTAATGAGCGAGAGAACAATCGTCAAGCCCGCGCCCTCTAGCAACACTGGCAAGTCCAGCAGCAAAAACGCACGGAAATTGTAAAGATAGTACAGGAAAGCACCGATAGCCACCACTAAGAGAATGTAGAAACCATAGTTCAGTGCGGCAAAGCCGAGACGCGAACCATAGAGGCCACGTCGCTCAGCGAAAACTGCTTTTTGCATCGACTAACAACCTCTCATCTTACAATGCGGCGCGTAACCGACGTTCAAACGTTCGTGCGAAGTATGAAGTAGGTAAACTCAATATCAGATACAGCACAATTGCGAGAAAATAGAGTGGCAGTAAGTTACTCCCGTTACGGTCTCGCCAGAAATCGAGTTTCGAAGTAAGTTCAAAACCGCCAATGACGCTGACAACGGCTGAGTCTTTCAGCATATAAATGAGATCATTCGCGAACGGTGGAATCATCAATGGAATGGCTTGTGGAAACACGACACGAAAAAAACTTTGCGCTGGTGTCAGACCAAGCGATAAAGCCGCTTCGGTCTGCCCTCTCTCAACAGAAGCAAAGCCCGCACGAAAAACCTCAGCTTCATAGGCTGAGTAGTTCAATGAAAGCGTCACAATGCCAGCGGTCCACGCATTATCATATGACGCAAGTCCATAAATTGCGAGTAGGATACTCAAACCAAAATAAATGAGAAAGAGTTGTGCGATCATCGGCGTACTACGCACAACCTCAATAAAGATACGTGCAGGCTTATTCAACCAGAGAACGGAAGAATTACTCATCAGCGCGAGCGCAAAGCCCAGAATCAGCGCGAGCGTAAAAGAGACGACACAATAAATGATCGTGTTTTTGAAGCCATCTAAGAAATCGGGTAGAGCCTGTAGGATAAGAGCCATTGGGTTTGTCCTTCTCGATTATTCTATATATGCCAAAAATACACTCCTACCGATACAACCCCTTCCCACCATATGAGAAGGGGTTGCTATACGTATGCACTTACATCACGCCCACTTCGGCCTGCTGATCGTTCATAAGCTGCCATTTGGTATAAATCTTTTTCAGCGTACCATCCTTCTTGAGTCTGGTAAACGCTGCATTGATCTCTGGCAGAAGCTTTGCGGCATCAGGGTTTTTCATGTTGAAGCCAACATAGTAGTTGTCGGGATAGATCGGCTTACCAAGCAGGATCAACTGTGGAATAGGGGTTGCTCCTGGACCGGAACCTAGTATGTAATATGCCGCAATCGGAAAATCGAGGAAGAAGGCGTCAAGTTTCTTCTGCACAAGATCACTGAAGGCAATGTTGCCATCATAGGACTTCACATTGATCTTGGGATCCGCCTTCATCAGCGTTTCCGCAAGGTAGCCAGAACCTGTACCAACGGTGTACCCCTCCAGGTCTTTCACAGTGGCAATAGTTTTTCCGGTAAAGCGCGAATCGTCCTTACGCACGATCACTTGCTGGCCGTAGCGATAGTAAGGATCTGAAAATAGCTCTGCCTTCTCACGGTCGGCTGTTTTTTCCCAACCGTTCATTACCATATCAATCTGATTAGCTGCAAGAGCTTGCTCCAGGTTGCCATATGTAACCTCGACCTGCTTCTGCGTTACTCCCATCAGTGCGGCCATCGCAACCGCAATCTCGACTTCAAAGCCAATCAATGGGCCGTTAGGATTGCCTGGGTCCTGGAAGACATAGGGCGCACCACTCACATAATCCGATCCCCATTGGAGCAGTGTAGGAGTTTTCAAACCTGCTTTACCAATAGGAGTGGTGCCAGGAGTAGCGGCTGCACCACCAGTAGTGGTCGAAACGTTGCCACCACAAGCCGCGAGCAATGCTTCTAGTCCACCAGCAACAGTGAGGAGACCACCAGCCTGCCCCGCACGTTTCAACAAGGTTCTACGATTGAGTTCATATGACATGAGAAAAGAATGCCTTTCTGTTATCCATCCTGGGAAATAAATTACACCTATGGTAAGACAGACAACACGCGCTCCAGGAATAGCTGCGTGCGCTTCTCTTTTGGCTTCCTGAATAGCTCTTCAGGATCACCTTGCTCAACAATGGAACCATCGGACATAAAAACGACCCGATCAGATACATCGCGTGCAAATTGCATTTCGTGTGTCACCACGACCATCGTGCTGCCCTCATACGCAAGGTCTTTCATAACCCTGAGTACCTCGCCCACCAGTTCAGGGTCAAGTGCAGAGGTCGGCTCGTCAAAGAGTAGGGCACGCGGCTGCATCGCCAGTGTGCGAGCAATGGCGACGCGCTGCTTCTGCCCACCAGAAAGACGGCTGGGGTACACATCACGCTTCTCGGAAAGACCCACCTTCGCCAGCAACGTTTCACCTAAAGCTACAGCCTGGTCCTTTGGAAGTTTGCGTACCAGTAGGGGAGCCTGGATCACGTTTTGTAGCACCGTCATATGTGGAAAAAGATTGAAGTTCTGGAACACCATACCAACATCACGGCGAATCAGGCTAAGCTTCTTCACGGGAAGCGACGAATCCAGTAACGCGCCCTCGATGTAAATCTCGCCGCTTGTCGCCTTCTCCAGCGCATTGAGGCAGCGAATAAGTGTACTTTTGCCAGAACCACTTGGTCCTATCAGGGCGACGACTTCGCGCCTGCGTACCTCAAAATCAATATCTTTGAGAACGTGCTTATCACCAAAAAACTTATTCAGCTTCCTAGCTTCAATAATAAAATCGCCCTCAACCGGCTTAATTGAAAGAGGGCCACTTTCGACAATGGACGTGGGAACAACAACATTCAACGTTCTGTTCTCTTCGGAGTTCATAAACGCTCCTTATATTCGCCGTAAGGCGTCACACAACAATACAAGGCACAAAGCATCGTCGGTAAACGCAGCTATAGATGTTAAAATAAGTATATTGATTGATGGATGCACTGTCAAGCATATAGACAAATACATATTTTCTCATTCATACAGAATATGTTACACTATCATCATACAAAAAAGAAAGAGTTGTTTCGATAGGTATACTATGTCATTTTTTGCCACACCCAATGCTACTTTGTATTACGATGTTTTCTCGCCAGATATCACAGGAAGCACGGTAAAAGTTTCATCTCGCACGGTACTGCTCCTTCATGGCTTCGCTGGCACACCTACGAGCGACTTTGCAGCACAGCTACCACGCTTACGTTCCCAGTATAGTGTCCTCGCACCACATCTTCATGGTTATGGACTTTCGTCCCATCGCACCCACTACAACACTTCTTATTATCGTGAAGATGTCGCGGACCTGATTGCGCTTCTGGACGCGCTACAGCTTGAGCAGGTGAATGTACTGGCATTTAGCGATGGTAGTATCGTTGCATTGCTACTAGCCGCTCTACATCCTCAACGTGTTAGTACACTAGCTATACTTGGCGGACAGGCCAGCGTCGATAGTCAGGATGCCGAGGCCCTTCATCAATGGCTCCTCGAAAAACCGCTTTCAGAGACGTGGCAACGCGAACTAACACAACTACATGGCGACCCTTACTGGCGTTCGCTCTTGCCCATATTCGTTAAAGTGCAGGAAGACCTGGTAAAGATGGGTGGCGTGCTGCTAACGAATGACGAGTTGGCGGCTATCTCATGCCCAACTTTGATAATGCACGGCAAACGGGATCGCGTGGTGCGCGTCGCATATGCTCATATACTCCATAAACGTATCCCCCAATCACATTTGCTGCTCTTCGATGCAGGCCATGCCGCTCATTTACAGCACGAACACGAGTATACCGAGACGGTTATGCGCTTCTTTGCGAATCCATATAGGTTTAACCTGTAGGGGCCATAATTTATTACGCCCTCGGCCCAGGTGTGTACAGCAACGAGGGCGTAATAAATTATGGCCCCTACCTTATTTACTATTACAAATAGTCCTATCTCGCAATAACCCTCATTGTAAAGCGTGGTATGCTTAGAGAGAATTTTATCTATTGTTCTTTGTAGCTGAGGAGTTGTAGACGAATTATGACAACCGAGAAGGTTGCTATTATCATCCCCGCATTGAATGAGGAGCTTGCCCTGCCACCGCTGCTGGCGGAGATTCCCTCTGCTAGTGTACAGTGGATATTTGTCGTTGATAATGGTAGCACTGATGCAACCGCCACTGTCGCAAAAGAAGTCGGAGCTACCGTTGTCAGCGAGCCACAACGGGGATATGGTCGCGCCTGTTTGCGAGGCTTTCAAGCAGCACAGCAAGCAGGGGCTGATATTCTCGTATTTATGGACGGAGATGGTAGCGACGACCCCGCCGATCTTGCACTCATGCTTACGCCACTACTCGAAAGACGCGCTGATTTTGTCATCGGTTCACGTATAAGCGAGCGAGCCGAACGCGGAGCAATTCTTGCACAAGCACGCCTCGGCAACTGGCTGGTTAGTCGCATGATTCGGCTCTTCTATGGAGCAAGTATTCATGATATTGGCTCGTTTCGTGCTATTCGTTGCTCTTCCTTAGAAGACCTGGATATGCGCGAAATGACCTATGGTTGGCCCGTCGAGATGGTCGTCAAGGCTGCCCGTGCGGGCTATCGCATCCTTGAAGTATCCATTCACTACCGTAAACGTAGTCATGGACAATCGAAGGTTGCGGGCACAATCATAGGCAGCATCAAGGCCGCATACTATATGCTGAGTACGACGCTTAAATATGTCGGTACAAAAAATAGCACAGGCATTTCAGTGGTACAGGAGGCACAGAAGACGCATGTCTGATCGTGGCACTGATACCGCTCTCGTCGTCATGGCTCGCTACCCAGAATTGGGTAAAACCAAAACACGGTTAGCACGTACTCTTGGCGATAAAGAAACGCTCGGCCTCTATCGCGCATTTCTCAGCGACATCGCACAACGTCACACAGGGCAAGCATATACACTTTGTTGGGCCTATACGCCTGCCGAAGTCGATTATATAGAGTTAGTTTCGACCCTTGCCCCGGCATACGCCACGACTATGCGCTGCTTTCCACAGCAGGGACCAGAGCTTGGCACACGCATCCATAATGCATTCCATTGGACGCAGGCGCAAGGCTTTACATACACCATTCTTATTGGCTCTGATTCGCCACAAATCAGTCGAGGCATCATCGCCACAGCGCGGCAAGCTCTCGACAAGGTTGATGTGGTACTTGGACCCTCTGACGATGGTGGCTATTATCTGCTTGGTATGCGAAAAGCGCACGATGTCTTTAGCGGTATTCCGATGAGTACCGATGTTGTAGCACAAATGACACTTGAAACGGCACACCATCAGCGTTTAAGTACTCGTCTGCTCGATACACTCTTCGATGTGGATGAACTTCCTGACCTGATACGACTCGCGGATTTGCTCAAAAAAGATGCAACGCTCGCACCTGTCACCGCCGCCTACCTAGAAACAATGAGGAGCCTGAATGATAACCATACCAACAACACCAGTGATGACGCTACCACGCTCAATCTACATCGAGCCAACCAGCCGCTGTAACGAGTTTTGCCAGCAATGCCCACGCACACTACTCTCACGCGAAGATGACCGAGACCTGAGCTACGATAACTTCCTTCGCATTGTAGAGCAGTTTCCTGTGCTAGATCGCGTCGTGTTGCATGGATTGGGCGAGCCGCTACTCAACAAAGACTTGCCACGCATGATTCGCTACCTCAAGGATCGCGGTACCTATGTCCTCTTCAACTCGAATGGCATTGCGCTGACCGCGAAGCTCGGTCAGGCACTGATAGATGCTGGCCTCGACGAGTACCGCCTCTCGATGGATGGCTCGACGCGTGAAATGTACGCGCATGTGCGTGGGGTTGATGCGTTCGATAAAATCTGGCGCAATGTACGTGCCTTCATCCAGATGCAGAAAGCCCAGGATGCCACCAAACCTGCTCTCTCAGTCTGGTTCACGGCGATGCGCGAGAACTTGCACGAACTCCCTGGCCTCGTCGAACTGGCGAGTGACGCCGGTGTCAAAGAGGTCTATATGCAGCGACTGGTCTACTTTGAAGAGGGCTTGGCTGCATCAAAACAGGCACTCTTCCGCCGCTCCTCAAGGGAAGAGCTAGAGCTTGTACGTTCGTGCGAGGCACGATGTAAAGAACTGGGCATCAGCTTCAATGCGGCTGGTTCTGCAACACCCGTCGAGAGCCTTGTGCGTGACTTCGGCAATCGCCCCTGGTCGGGGTGCAATCGTCCCTATACGTTGACCTACATCACGTCGAGCGGCAACGTTCTCTCCTGCTGCTTCGCACCCTTCGGCCACAAGAGCGCACGAGAATATAAAGAGGAGCGCGTACTGGGCAACGTCTTCGAGCAATCCATGCAGGAAATCTGGCATGGCGCAACCTACGAAGCGTTCCGACGTGCCTTCGAGAGCGACCAGCCCGCCAAACATTGCTCACAGTGCGGCTTGAATTGGAGCTATTAGTCACCTAAGAAGAACTCTTTCGCTTTTTATTCTGGTAACGGGTTGGAGAGAACTCGCAACGGGCGACCACAAGGGTCGCACCCTACTATACACGGAGTGCATCCCGTGCCCGTCTCGTATAGTAGGGTGCGACCCTTGTGGTCGCCCGTCGGTTCCCCATTTCCGCAAAGAATTTTTATTTGAACTGTATTGACCCTTGTAGTCGCCCGTTGCGTTCTTTCCATTGCCACCGTCGCCCATTGCCGCATTTTTTAAGCAGCATTATCACGCCCTGCAAAGAACGTGCTATAATACGGGCAAAGATTCCAAAATTCTTGTTTATGATGCTACGATTTGGAGAGTGTACACTATCATGCTTACCGATTTGCTCTACTACTTTACCTTCTACCTTGTCTTACCAGCGGTCTATATTTGTATTACAGGACCATTGGAGACGCTCGTTCACGAGTTAGCGCACGCACTCACAAACCGTATCCTCACCAAACAACCGACGCAGGTGTATCTGGGTGCCATTCCACAGGATGATGAGGAGTATGATCCAACGATAAAGCGACCACGCACACTAGTATTCACACTCGCAGGCATCACCTTCCACCTCAAGCCGTTCAGTGGTCCAGTTGGTTTCGCACATTGGAACCCTGTAGACGAACACGAATTATGGACCTATCTTGCAGGGCCACTTGCCTCATTATTACTCGCCATTATCTTCAGCGTCACAACGTACTTCGCACGCTCACATACACACGCCTTTTCCATCTGGTATTACATCAATCAGGTGGCCGCGATTGCCGCATACCTCCAATTCATCTGCACCATCATTCCCATCCGCTATCCCTCCTGGTGGCCGCTCTACGCGGGCTATCCCAGCGATGGCTACCAGATTTTGCAAATTATCCGAGCAAAAAGACAGACAATGCAGATGCAATAGAATAATGCTTACTTTAGAGCCTGTATCCATCCTTTAAGCACGTTCACCAGTTCCTCTTGCTCCTCGATAAACACCATATGGCCCGAATGCTCAAAGACATGTAATTGGGCATTCGGGACAGAACGAGCCATTTCCTCGGCACCAGCCATCGGTGTCACCCAATCGTAGCGGCCTTGTAGCACAAGCGCAGGTACATGAATATCTTTCAGATAGGGGCGCAGATCGTACTCTTTGCTGAGCGTACCCATCATGTAGGAAGCGATATCCATATTGACAGGCGTACTGTTGTACAGCTCGCTAAGATATTCCTGCTTGAAGCCTTGATGCCAGTAGAGCGGCATAATCTCTTCCTCGAAGCGTTTCAGTTCGGCTTCGCTGGCCTGCCCAGTCGATTCACGATAGGCAATTTCGCGCAGTTCCTTGCCACGTGCGCCCCCGACAAGCTGCTCTAGTGCATCAAGGTCATAGCCACCAGTCCACGCAGGCGAGGTATCGAAAAGCACGATACCAGAGGCGAAATCAGGGTGACGCTGGGCAATGCTCAAAGCCACAAAACCGCCAAACGACTGACCAAGCACGATGGGATGCTCGATCTGCAACTGCTGACAGAGTAGCACGATATCATCGGCCATAATGCCCAGTTGATAGTATTCGTGCGTGTGCCGTTGCGAACGGCCACAGCCGCGCTGATCGACATACACAAGTTGCGCGACCTCGCTCACAGGGTCAAGCCAGGGTCGTAGATAGCTATGATCGAAGCCAGGTCCACCATGCAGTATAATCATCGTTGGCTTCTTTTGGAACGCTGCCGAGGCATTCAATCCACTCCCCACCACATCAAAATAGAGTTCTGTTCCGTTAATGTGTAGCTTCATATTGTTTCTCTACCTCTGTCTTATTCGATAGTTCATCCGCTGCAACACGAACTGCCAGAGCCAGTTTCTGTTGCACCTGATAATCACGACGCCGTTGTAGGCGTATTATACCCTGATCCAGGGAAACTTTCTTGTTCAAGCACACCAGTAAAATGATACACATCAACACAGCTTCAGTTGTCGCAGCACATGATAGAGCAAATGGAATCGCCAGGATGATATAGATGCCCGAAAATACACGCAGTAGCACAACAATTAAGACACAGTGAATGGTCAATGAAATTATACCTGTAACAAGCGGCGTCCTTGTGTCTTTCAGTGCGAAGAAGCCACCCGCAAGCAGTTCACCAGCTATGATTCCTGGTAAGCCAATAGAGTAAGCGGTAAGAGCCAGATAGGTCAGTTCTGACGAATGGGCGGTAAATGCGCCATGCTGGAAGAGAAGACGGATAGTTGGTTTTCCCAATGCCCAGAGCAGTAGTGTAGCAGGGATAGCAAGTCCAATACCAGCACCCATAACTTTGAGTGCCGTCTGCCGCATACGGAAATAACTCTTTGCAGCAGCTTGTGCGGCTAAATGAGGAAGCAGAGAGAGTCCCACTGCTTGCGCCATCAATGCATCGGGCAGTGAGTACAGCATCTGAGCATTATGAATGGCGGCTAGGCTCGATGAATCGGGTAAGTACGACGCAAACGCGGTATCTACAATAGCAGCAAGCGATGCAATAACAACGGTAAGCACGTTTGGCCCCAAAAGTTTCATGACATCGCGTAAACCAGGATCGCGAATATCCCAGACAAACGAGTAGCGAAAGCCTTGCTTGATAAGTGCTGGCACCTGCACAATACCTTGTAAAAAGGCGGCGACAAGAATGCCATATGTCGCGCCATAAATGCCTATACCAGGGAAGACAAGCGATGCAAGCAGACCACCAATCATGCCGATATTGTAGACAGCGATAGAGAGCGCGGGCAACAAGAATTGCCGTTTACCATTGAGGATAGCGGTAAGAACAGTTCCCAGACCCAGGAGTAGCGGTTGGAGCAGAATGATACGCGTAAGAACAGTTGTAAGCTCCTGCTCAGAGTGCGAATAGCCAGGGACAATGATGGTATTGACAAATGTAGGCGTCAAAAATTCACAAATTAAGGTGAAGGCTGTAAGGGCGACGAGCATGACATTGAAGACGAGACTGGCGAGCCGCCATGCTTCTCGCTTGCCATGATCCTTCTCATGGGAGAGAAATACAGGAATAAAGGCATGTATCAATGCTCCACCCGCAATAAGATTGAAGAGGGTATCGGGCAAACGTGCTGCAGCATAATAGGCATTGGCTTCAGCACCAGTGCCAAATAATGCATTGAAGAGCATCTGACGCACAACACCTAGACCACGCGACGCCAGTAACGCGAACATGAGCAAGAGAGCTGCTTCTACAATACTGAAGCGACGCAGTGAAAAGTTCCCACCAGGAAGAAAGTTTTTGGGATTGAAACGAAATGTCCTTCCACCCCACACTTTTCGTCGGGGCGCAAACGCTTTTGCTTGTAAAGGAACACAGGGCGTTTCGGGTGTCAGGGATTGCACATTGATAGTATCCGGTACAATTGGAATCGTCGGTTCTGACTCAGGCGCTTCGTGTGAGATGATCAGGTCCTCCTCCTCCTGCATACAGCAGAGATAGCTTTTCATTCATTATACCAATCACACCATATGTGACTAGCAAAAGCTGAAGAAAGTACCACTATCTGGAAGGTAGAACGGCTGCCAGGTCATGAGACGCAGAAGCGCATAAAAAGGCTGACGGGGGTGTCAGCCTTTTTATCAACAATCGTACTATGCCTGAGCAGTAATTTTTGAACGACGACGACTGATTGAGCCACCTTTACGTCCTGCCGCCTGTGCCTCTTCGCTTGTCCACTTGTGCGCTGTTCCCAGTGCATGCGCGGCTTTGCCACCTTTGCTAGCGATCTCGCGTTTCTTCTCAGCGGTCATTGAAGCAAAACCACGTCCGCGACCTTTTTGTGATTGCATTACTTTACTCCTGTTCACTTATTTAGATATGCTATTCGTGAAGTACCCTCTATGCCTAAAAAGTAGGAACTTCTACACAATCCTCATAACGGAATGTACCCGTTAGAGCTTGTGTTGCCCTCTTCCAGGCTGATGTTCATGACAATCTAAATGGAGAACCTGTTGGTACTCTCCACTTCAACGATTGGTACAGTGACTGCCACTACACAAAGAATAACAGGTGACTTGTCTTAGTTCAAGTCATCCATTGAAAGTATAAGCTTTCTCTAAGGCAGCCTCAACCATTTCTAAGGAAAATGATGAGCTAATCCCCCTCTTCACGCTCCATTTTTCTTTAGAAAGTGGCAAAAACCTTATCGTTTTCTAATAAAATGATGAGGTGTAATTGAGAGGGGAAGTAGCAAAAAAGTAATCATTTCTGTAAGTTCTATGACATTCGTATAGTTTACTATAACAAACTAGAGATTTTTTCGTAAGGGGTAAGCATTGCATTATAAGTATTTTTTGTTTCTTGTAACCCAACTTCAGCCACATATCTTCTTGGCAGCGTGAATGAGACGCTTGTACCTTGCCCCTCACTACTGCTCAAGCTAATAGAACCATCCATCGCCTCGACCAGCATTCGCGCAATATAGAGACCCAGACCCAGGCCAGTAATGCCTCGCCGCACAAGCTGTCTACTCCCACGCTCGAAGACTTGAAACAACGAGGCTTGCTGCAAAGAGGAAATACCAATACCCCAATCACGTACAGTGATTGAAGAGGATAGCGCATGAGTACGTACCGCGACTTCTATGAATCCGCCATCAGGCGAATATTTGATGGCATTCTCAATAAGATTCATCAGAACCTGCTGCACACGATTGGAATCAGCCCATAACAACAAAGATTGTACATCTGGACTGTACCGAATGTGATAACGCCCCTTTTCCTGCCGATCAACCTTGTCTTGTAGTATTTGCACCACGCGCTGGCCGAGAGAGACAATATCAATCCATGCATTGCGAAGTGCAAGTTGTCCACGTTGTATACGTGTCACATCGAGCAGATCGTTGACCAGTACCTCCATGTGTCGCGTCTGCTCCACGATCACATTGAGATAATGGCGTTGCAATTCAGGTGGAAAGTCCGTTGGCGTCGTTGTAACCGTATCTGGCGTCCCATATGCCTGCAATAGACTGGCATAACCTTTGATTGCAGTCAAAGGCAGACGTAGATCATGTCCAACTAATGACACTAACATTTGTTGCTCTGATAGCTCCGCTGTTGCAAACGGTTCGCGTACTGGTAGTGAAAAGGTCATCTTAGCATCACTGAGCAGTAGCTCAATCTCACGTGCAATCGTCGGCCTCACCTGCTCTAACAACAAACACTCGCCCTGTAGAAATTTGTCTGCCTGTGCATCGAGGCAAACGAGAACTCCCAGACAACCCATTGGCCGTTCAAGCGGCACAACAGCAATACTTCTGGCCTGTGTGTCGTAAAACAGCACGTCACAGTCATTGTTACATTGCATGAATCCTGTATGTAATGCAAGCGCGATCAACTCTTGCACCCAAGCGAGCGTCAGTAGCGGTATTTCCTGCTCGCTTTCGTCATCGGCTGCGAACATCTCTAATAATGGATGACGCCGCAAAGGTGGAGATGCAAGTGAGAGAGTGACGCTAGAGCATTCCAGCAGAGCCTGAATCCGTTGTGCCATAGCATGTAACGCTGCTTCCATATCCATTACTTGTGCCCCTTCCGACTATATATGATGTCTCAATTCATTTTTAGTATAGAGAAGGTCACAACAAGCGAGGAGTGTTCTTTGGCTTAAATTTAAGACTAGATGGTATTCCTATTAAGGGAAATTTACCTCGTAAAACACTGTACTATCTAGTACATAATCATCTCTGATAGTAGAAAATATGACAGTGTATTTATATCGTTTTATTTTTATATATGTATGTTAAAAAGTATAAATCTTTACAAAAAGTCAAACTGAAGCGAATTATAAGAACAGCACAACCTCTACAATAGTCGCTAACCTGGATAAAGATGGAAACGCTGACCAAGGAAAAGATGTACATTTCACAGGCAAGATATTGAATTTTGTAAAAGATTCATCTGGCAATACTGCAGGAGCCAATGTTGATGCTCAGGACTCCTATTCAAGTTCTGTTATTCAAGTTACATTTACTCCTGGTACAGATATAACTAAACTGAATGAAGGAGATATTTTAGAAGTGTGGGGAACAGATGATGGAACATTCAGTGGTACAAATGCCTTTGGTGGAACAATACAAGAAGTATCAATAACGGCCCAATACATAACTGACCAAACAACGAACTATCAGGCAGATAATTAAATTGTCTTCTCATTTACGCCCTTCCAGTTCTTCTAACGCTCTCAAGGCATTTTCGGAGGCATACCATCTCTTTTCTCGGCAGAAGTAGCCTTTAACTTTACCATATACTATACCATAATTAATGAGCATACAAGATTGCAGATAAATCAAACAAACCCAAAAAAGTGGAGTCAACCTATCTCTTGACAGCTAACCATTAGAAATACTATAATGCTAGCATATTAGAAAATTAGCAAAGAGGGGTTAAACCATGAAGCAAGAGAAACAGCAGTTCAATGTGTACCTTACACCTGATACGATCAAACGTATGAAGCATCTTTCGGTTGACGAGCAGCTTTCTCTGTCTGATCTCGTCGAAAAGGTTTTTATTGCTCACTTATCAAAAACTGTGGAGAACGATATCCCAGAAAGAAACACACAAGAGACGCAGGAAAAGGCTCCAATAAGCTTACAACCAATGCTTCACGTTGAGAATATGAGTGAGGCATTAGACTTTTACAGCAAGCTCGATGCAACGATCCTTCATGGTAGCCGTGACGGTGATTGGGCATTACTACGCTTCGGCACCACCGAGCTGGGTTTACTTGCACACCCGGCCAACCCTGAGCAGAACGAAGGCAAAGTCGAACTCAACTTTGAGTATGATACCTCTTTAGAGGAGTTGGAGAAAAAGCTTCGTGCAGCTAATGTAACCATAGCGCGTCCAACAGGTGACGAAGGATTTGGGTGTCAGCTTCAACTCGAAGGACCTGACGGCATGTTGATAAAAATCAATCAGACTGACCCCACACTTTACAGCTAAAATTGGCGGTACACCAGAACCTTTTGCAGCGGATGTGTTGTGCCATATAGACAACACATTCGCTGCACAGTATACTGTGCCAATAGCAAATAAAATGCGTTCGTGCTGTCAATGAAGACGCTCTGTGCGCTTGAAACGGGAAGGATACAGGACGTTTATGGCAGAAACAGACCTGGAACAGAGCGAGCCGATAGACCCAATGCTACCTGCTGGCAGCGACATCACAGAGTCTCCCGGTGCTGGTGGCTTCCTTCACATCGAGGAAAAACCAGACGACTCACCATCAAGCAACGAGACACTGCAAACAACACCTCCTGCGGCAAGCGGCAAAGCAGTGCCAGTTATTTCTCCTCGTGCAATGGAACGAGCGGGCACACCTGAACATCTTGCAGCGCGTCGTCCAGCACCAACACTGGATGTGAATGAACCAGAAGTGAAAAACCGCTTGACAGAGCTACGAGCCGAGGTGACACGACTCGTTACAGGTCTACGCTGGGGTGGTCAATCAGTAGACGAGACGACAGAGCAGCTCATTCCACTGCTCGATCTTGGCCCCATCCCACAATGGCGACCCGTACTGATTCCCTCCCTGCTTGAGATTGACCGCGCCGGAAATCTGATTCCGGTATGGTTGAAAATTATCGAGCGAGGAGATGAGCCACACAATTTACCCACAACGGCTAATCCCGCAGAAACGCCACTGGGACGCGCACGTCGCTATGCCATCATGATGCTAGGCAACTATAAGACACAGGATGGAGCCGACCAGAATAGGTCCGTTGGTTTCTCACGAACCAGCACAAGTGTTGGTGTCATCAAGATACCGGAGTTTGTCAAAATCTTAGGCAAGCTGGCAACCGACCCGAACACTTCCCTCTATGCCACTCAAGCGTTAGCCAAACAAAGCACTACGCCGTCGATACAGGTGCTTGTGACCGCTCTAAAGGATGCCGCAGGTTGGGCAAAGGTCGATGTGGTCGAGAGTATCCTGGCACTCAAGCAGACACAATTTCATGAGATCGTACTTGCCAGTGGCCTGAATCTCGTCCCTGGCTTAGAGAGCTATGTCGCGGTACCAATATATCGCGCAATTCCACTGGAGAGTTACTTGCGGAGCGGCAACGATATCGCTCCACGCCTCTCACAACAGGCGGCTCTCATAATGGGTCAAGTATTGCAGGATAGTATGACGTTGCCTCAACCTCGGACGAACGAGCTACCGATTGTCTTTGAAAAAGACCTGCCACCGCTCGCCTATGTGCTTTTCGGGAGTGCGCGCCGCAACCCTACGTGGCAATACGCGTTGGCACTGCACCGCCTCGGCCTCCTCCTCGGTCGCTATTGGAGCGAGATAACGCGAGGAACGATACAAGACGCGCGTATCATCGACCCCATCTATGCAACTGCTCCGATGATGAACGAAGTTGAACGCTGGATGAATGGCCCCGGACGCGAGGTGTTGCTCTCTTCACTACCTGATGCTAACGAAGAGGCATTTCCAGCACTTGTGAAAACGGTCGGCGAGTTGCGTGATCCTCGTGCAACCTCTGCTCTATTGACACGATTAGATACGACGCAAGAACTCGTCACTCGCGAGCAAGCACTGACACTCGCAACCGTCTGCGACACGCTCGCACGTTTAGGAGATCAGCGTTCGGTTCTCGCCATGCTCAATCTCTTATACCGGGTTGTAGACATTAATAGGCGTATGCAACTGCCCAAACAGCACAACAATCTCACCTCCGGGGATGCTGAAATTCCAGGAAGTATACTCTACGCCGCCGTGTTACGTGCAATTGGACAATTTGGAGACAGAGGAGCCTTGGAGAATGTGCGACACGCTACACATGACTTCGACGCCTATGTTCGCACACAAGCTATCAATGTCCTCAAAATCATTGACCCAAACGGTAACGACATACGTAACCGCGAGAGCGCGACGGCACACGAGGCACTCAATGACTCACGCAACACGACTACTTAACCATTTGTCCCATACATTTTTCTTTGCACTGTATACTGTCTTTAGAAGATAAAAAGGACGCTTTAGAGGGTATGGAGCGCGGAATACTCCTTTCATTGCTATACTCTCACATTTCGTTATAGAGGGATACGAGATGACTATGTTGGTGGGGAAAACACTCGGTGGCTATCGCTTGATACGCCTTATCGAGAGCGGTGGTATGGGTGACATCTATTTGGCCCAACATACGCGAATTGGACGAAAAGTAGCGATTAAGGTTGTGTGTGGGGATCTGCGTTCAGTACCAAACACACCAGAAGGAAGACAGGCTGCGCTACGCTTTGAACGCGAGGCCCAGGCCGTGGCGGAACTAGAACACGAAAACATCTTGCCACTCTATCATTTTGGCGATGAACTTTTAGATGGAGATGGACTACCTATCACGTATCTTGTGATGCCTTACCTCTCCGAAAAATCGCTCTGGAATTGGTTACAGCAACGCACACAACAATTCGGCTTCGGTTGGCCTATCTCGGCAGAAGAGGCAGGCTACTACTTGCTACAGGCGGCAGCGGCATTACAGCATGCTCATGATAACGGTATCATTCACCGCGATATCAAGCCGACAAACTTTTTGATTCGTGTTGAACGGGGTCCGCTGAAAAGCGGCCAACCTCCGTATCTGTCTACCATTTTTCCACAGGGCAGGCCACATCTACTCCTTGCAGATTTCGGGCTAGCTGCATTCTATCGTAATGGTCGTTCGCTGCACCGCTCGGTTGGCACGCCGCTCTATATGGCACCAGAGCAATTCGACGACCCTTCGCTTGCCACCTCAGTCCAGGTTGGACCAGCGGCAGACCAATATGCGCTGGCAGTCATGATGTATCAACTGATGACGGGTCACGCTGTTTTTGAGGGGACGGCGGCCCAGCTTTTGCATCACCATCATCACACACCGCCCACACCACCCAGCATCGCAAATCCCTTGTTGCCATCGGAGATTGACGAGGTATTTCTGCGTGCCCTCGCTAAAAAGCCTGAGCAACGCTACCCCAATATTATTTCGTTCGCACGTGCCTACGATGCCACGCTACAAAGAGTGCTACAAACGAGACAGATACACGCACATGGACACACTATCGAGACTCCGCGCGAATACTCGAAGCAGACAAGAGTGCTAACGGCACGTGTCAGACAACACGAAGTAGTTGCAACGCTGCCACGCCAGACATTGAATCATGCCGCCATTCCTATGCCCGTACCCATCGCGGCCTCCGCACCACGCCAAGCACACAGCTTTACCGCATCAACACGCGTCGCTACCTTAGAAGAGAAACCTATGCAGAAACGCTCACCACTTCCTCCGACGCGGGAGCATACCGACCCAACGTTCGCGCCAACCTTATCGCTACCCAATGCACACCCTCAGCGCAGAAATGTCCTTCACATCTTCTCCAAATCGCCGAGCTTTGGTCTCTTCATGCTCGGCCTCGTCTTACTCTTACTACTCGTTATAGGCTTGATGGTTGCACTACTCTTATTAGGCCACTTTCATTAAAATATGTATAGGTTGATAAAAATAATTGACGTAAACGTCGTAGGGGCCTTTATTCATAACGCCCTCGTCCCAATGGTCAACGGGGACGAGGGCGTTATGAATAAAGGCCCCTACGATTCATCCGACGAAACACCGTTATGTCTCCTCTTGAAATATTGTCTCCTCAAAAAGAAAAATGCAGAGGCTAATAGAGGAATTAGTGTGAGGAACGCAAGTACATCTTCCACATGGTTAGCATATGGATACGTCTGCACAAACGCCAAGGGACCATGTGCTACAAAATCATAAGGTAATAACAAAACTGCTGCAATACCAAACAGTATCTTATATTGCGTGTACCAGTGAATACCATCGGGCTGTTGCTCCTCCTGTGCCCGTCGCAGCATCTTTCTACCATCATATATTGCCCAAGGACCTATCACTAGAGGCGTTGCAAAAGGGAGAATATTCGGTTGATGAAAAACTTGTGAGACAATCAGGATAAGAGCAAATGCTATACCAAAAATCAAGTTGACACGATCAGTTTTGCCATTTGCCGCTCGAAATGCCTCACGAAACGTTGGCCTCTTGACATCGGTGAGTTCGTTGGGGTGGTCGCGCTTGTACACTCTTCGCTCAACAAGTATTATCGTAGAGATTGCAACTATGATAAAGAGAGCAACAAACGCATAGCTCATCTGCGACAGATGATAGATAGAGATGATAGAAGTTGCTTCAAAAGTAATTTGAGCAACCACAAATACACCAATCATACGTATTTTTCTGTTGTTGCTGATATGAGGAAATCCGCTTATTTTCGTTCCCATTCTAAAAGACACTATCATAGCAATAAACAAAAGCATATTGGCTATAGTAGCTATAATAAGCTGTATGAGCTGACTCATTATCTTTCTCCTCTATCTACTTATCTTCTTTTCGTGGTCGTATCCAGTACGTCCTAAAGATAAAGAATGCACCTAAAAATACAAACAAAATACCTCCTAATACCAGTATCGCTAATATAAGTTCTATTGTAGTATGGGTTATTTGAATGAGTGCAAGAAAGATATATCCAACCATAAGCAGTATTGAACCAAGAGGTTGTAGCAACGAAGCATTGTGATACCAGTTTTTCCATCCTTTAGATGAAACTCGACTCAATGCAAGAGCAGAAAAACCAATTGCCAACACAGCAAGGATTAGCGTAAAGTATGGCGCAATAGTAAAAAAATTCCCCATGTCAGATGAACTCCTTTTTTAAGCATGTTGTATTTCAATGGATCAGCATTAACAGGATTAGATAATGCTTTATGATTGCTTCGATGAAACGCGGTCACGTCTCTTCAGATACTGCCTTCTAAAAAAGAAAAAGCCAGAGGCTAATAGAGGTATGACAAAAAGAAGAGTTAGAGCGTTTTCTATCTGGTCATGATATGGAGCAGTACGAACAAAAGCCACAGGACCATACAATACCAAATTGCTGGGAAGGCTCAAAATTGCGCCGATGCCAAACAGTATCTTGTATTGGGTGTACCAATGAATATCATAAGGTTGTTGCTCCGTCTGTGCCTGCCGAAGCTTTTTTGAACCATCATAGAGCATCAAGGGTCCCATCACGAAGGGTAGTGCAAGGTAGTATATTATCATCTGATGAAAAATTTGTGAGGAAAACAGCGCGAGCAAAAAAGTTATACTAAGAATGAGAACGACACGATCAGTTTTGCCGTTTGCCGCTCGATATGACTCGCGAAACGTTGGTCGCTTGCCATTAGTCGGTTCGTTGGGGTGGTCGCGCTTATAGACACGTCTCGCTACGTAGCTAATCAACAAGCTTGCACCTATCACAAAGAGTGCAACAAACACATAGTCAATCCGCGAGAGTTGATAGATAGAGATAACAGAGATTGCTTCGATAGCGAGGAAAGCACTAATACTTATACCTGCTACGTAAATCTGCCTATCATAACGAATAGGAAGATTTGTTGTTTTCATCCTGCTCCAGAGACTCCATCCTGTAAAGATACATGCAGCAAGAGCAAGTACCGTAACTATCCCAAACTGTATCAATTTGTCCATCTTATTCCCCCGTTAGACGATTCTTGTTAGCCTTTTTCTCATATATTATTACTAATGACCTTATAGTGAAAATAAGTCCTAATAATGCAAATGCAAATCCTATACCTACAATAATGAGGGCAAAAGTAGCGTTATGCCTAAAAGTCCAATAAAAGATTGCGTAACAAATGAAAAAGAGAGCCAACAAGGTAGCTCTTATTGGCTGTAGTATTAACGATTCGTGATACCAATTTGCCCACAAGTTTGACGGTATTCTACTGAATACAAAAGCGTTCAGAAGAAGCATTAAGATACCAGTTATAAACATCGCGTAGGGCAAGACAGTGACAAAGTTCCCCATGTTTGATGAACTCCTTTTTAAGCATGTTGTATTGCAGCACACCAGTATTAACGGAATTTAAGTAAGCATAACAAATCTCAATGCATGTGTCTATACATATATGAAACAGAACTATTGAGAGATGCATTAAAATTTGGGGAGTTTGTGCGGTGGAAAACGAGACATTCCAACGGGCGACCACAAGGGTCGCACCCTACTATACTGGTTTACGATGTATAGTAGGGTGCGACCCTTGTGGTCGCCCGTTTTGCAGGCAATCATTCGCCCGTTTTATACAGAATTATTACCCCGTTTTCCAGGCAATCATCTATCAGCGTTTTACAACATCACGCCGTCACTATCGGCACAATAGGTAACACAACATACGAGGGATGCTCGGCGTCGTGCAGGATGGTTTGTTGGGCAACGACAAGTTCGCTGTCGGCACCGAAGTCGTGACCTGTATTGGGATTGCGGTCCCAGCGTGGGAAGTTGCTGCTGGTGACATCCAGGCGAATACGGTGGCCCTGCTTGAAGACGTTGCTGGTCGCCCACAGGTTAATTTCGTATTCGTATGGCTTGCCCGGCTCGATCAACGCTGGTTTTTCGTCATGTGCAAAGTTACGGTAGCGAGCGCGAATAATGCCATCAGTCAAGTTTTGAGCATAGCCATTCGGATGCACATCGACGAGACGCGCCACAAAGTCGGTATCGGTAGCACTGGACGTTGCCCACAGATGTACGCTAATGGGACCAGTTACCTCAACATCCTGAGTAAGTTCAGGCGTGCTATACACTAGTACATCCGCACGGCTCTCCGTTTCGCTCTGGTCATAAGGACCAGCGGGGAACTCAGGTGTCATCAGTAACGCACCACCACGCGTAATCACTGGCTTAGCAGGATCATAGGCGTAGGTATCGGCATGGCTAGCTGTTGGCGTATCTGTGCTTAACACACCATCACCGGACAGCGAATTAGCATGACCATCGCTATGCAGATAGTAGCGTGTCTCCACAGCACGCGCGAGCGGCCATTCCTGCTCATCACGCCACACATTCGCGCCCATGACGAATAGCTTGATGGGTGCCTCGTTCACTATACCTGTGTCGATGCCCTTGAGGAACTGATCGAACCAGCGCACCTGCAAACTCACAAAGTCGATTTTCAGGTCGATGAGAGCAGCACTCGCCCCAAAGCCAAAGTTTAGCTCGCCAATGGGGTTAGTTACGCCGCCATGTGTCCACGGACCAATCAATAGTTTGCTCTGCCGCGCCTCTGGTGTGCTACCATACTCGCGCATAATCTTGAAATTCCCAATGGTATCCTGCAAAAAGATATCGTACCAGCCACCTACATTTAGCGTCGGAACCGTCACATTTTCATGTTTGCCGAGAATGGTCAGTGGTTCCGCATGCTCGCGATCCATCACAAACTCGACGCCTTCAAAAAAGGCATTACCAACGTTATTACGTTTAATAGGTGCAAACTCTTTCAAAGGCAAGGACCAGTAGCCTTCGGAACCCAATGCGTCGATATCTTTGACGAGGCCATATATGGCATAGCCGAGGTGCCGTGGATCCTGGTCGCCACGAAAACGGCGGAATAGTTCATCGAGACCCATCGTGAGCTGCCAGCTTGCTGAGGTGCCCAGTTCCAGCGCACCACCACGAAACAAAATGCCATTGAGCGGATCATTCCATGTGATGAACGGTACCATAGCTTTGAGGGCGGCAGGTTGTAGCACCGCTGATGCCCATTGCGTGAAGCCGTAATATGAGGCACCATACATACCCACGTTGCCATTGCTGTAGGGCAACTTTGCCGCCCACTCAATCGTATCGACGCCATCGAGAGCCTCATTACGCATGGGGTCCCATTCGCCTTCCGAAACCGCGCGACCACGTGTATCCTGCACAATGACCACGTAACCACGCCGCGCAACTTGTGCAGGGTCCAGCACGGCGGTACCACCAGGAAGGTCTTTGCCATACGGAAGACGTGTAAGCAGGACAGGCCATTGACCCTCGCCCTGTGGACGATAGACGTTAGCACGCAACGTCACGCCATCTCTCATCTTCGCGGGAACGTCAAAATCTACAGTGATCTGTTGATCCATTTGCATGACCATAGCTAAAATATCTCCTCTTTATTGTAGGCGAAGTAGTGTTTGTGATGACCTAAAGACACCATGAACCTATGATACAACGTGCTACGGGTAGGGTGCTAGCGAAACTTGACATGACTTCACTTCATTCGCTATACTCGCCGCATAAAGCATATACTTTCATTATTACATATGGGAACCCTAATGTGATTTGATAGACAAATACCTCTGGGCGTGATGAATCAAGCCCGTGCAGCTAAAATAATCGATTAGACATGGGTAGAGTGGACGATATGACAGCAGAAAATACAGCAGGTGCGTATATTGTGGTACAGACGGGAGCCGTCGGTAAACGCATCGAGTTATGGAAAGAAGCGACAACGATTGGGCGTAGCCGCGATTGCGATATTTTCCTGGCCGATATTGCCGTTCATCGCAAGCAGGCAAGCATTGTATGGACAATTGCTGGCTATGTGTTGCGCGACGATAACGGAAGCAACGATAGTTTTGTTAATGGACGCCCTATACAAGAAGTGCTGCTAAATAACGGTGATGAACTTCTGTTTGGCAATAGCAAGGTCACGTTCCACGCAAGCGAGGGTACAAGGCCGTTCCAATTGCCAGTCTCGCGTGGCCGTGAAAGCCACATGGGGCAAGCTCCCGATGCACAGCCACCAGTGATGGCACGTCTTGAACTAGTAAGCGGACGCTCGTCAGTACGCAGCATCGAACTTTTCGCAACCATGACAATCGGGCGCAGTCGTGATTGCGATATCTTCTTAGAAGACCTGGCTGTGAGCCGTCTGCACGCGACCATCAACGAACTACCGAATGGCGAGTTTGAACTGGTGGATAATAAGTCGGCAACAGGGACGCATGTCAATGGACGCGCAACAAAACGTAGCGTGCTTCACGATGGCGACATGGTGCAGATCGGGGCGAACGCATTCAAATTTCTCATGTCACCTACACCCTAATATGCCTCACAACCCCATGTGATAAGATAAGACAAAATATCTTCGTTGCCTATAGGGAGTATTTGTATGTCAAAGACAATGTTCGACAAAATCTGGGAAGCCCACGTAGTGCGCGATGTGCCAGGAGAGTCCGCCATCCTCTATATTGACCGCCACCTTGTGCATGAGGTCACATCACCCCAGGCATTCGCAGGGCTACGTCAGGCGCATCTCCCTGTCCACCGTCCTGATGCCACTATTGCCGTTCTCGACCACAACGTACCAACCGTAAGCGGACGTAAAATGCTTAACGTAGTAGACAGTGCCAGCGAACTCTGCATCACCACAATGGAGCAAAACGCCGCCGATTTTGACCTGACGCTCTTTGACATGGCTGATGCACGTCAGGGCATCGTGCATATCATCGGACCAGAGCAGGGCATTACTCTTCCTGGCATGACCCTTGTCTGTGGCGACTCGCATACCTCGACGCACGGAGCGTTGGGCGTCTTCGCCATTGGCATCGGCACCAGCGAGGTCGAACATGTCCTTGCGACACAATGCCTCTTGCAACAAAAACCCAAAACCATGAACATTCGTGTCGAAGGCAAACTTGCCCCAGGAGTGACTGCAAAAGATTTAGCTCTCGGCATCATCGGCAAACTTGGCACAGGCGTTGGCACAGGCCATGTGATCGAGTTCAGCGGCTCGACCATTCGTAGCCTCTCGATGGAGGGTCGCATGACGCTGTGCAATATGGCGATTGAGGCGGGTGCGCGTGCTGGCATGGTTGCCCCCGATGATATCACCTTCGCCTATGTCAAGGGTCGCCACTATGCACCACAGGGCAAACTCTTCGAGCAGGCCGTAGCCGCATGGCGACAACTTGCCAGCGACCCCGATGCAACCTTCGATAGCGTGTATGAAATTTACGCAAATGATCTCGGACCACAGGTAACGTGGGGCATCAACCCCGGCATGGTCGCGGACGTCACCGCCTCTGTCCCCGACCCATCCACCGAACAAGACATTCTCAAGCGGCAGGGCTACGAACGTGCATTACAGTACATGGGGCTACAGGCCGGACAGAAAATCACCGACATTAAACTCGATACCGTCTTTATTGGTTCATGCACGAACTCGCGCCTGGAAGACCTGCGTATGGCGGCGCAATACGTCAAAGGCAAACACGTCGCGCCGTCCGTGCGAGCGATGGTTGTCCCCGGCTCAATGCAGATACGCCGTATAGCCGAGGAAGAGGGTCTCGCCGACATCTTCCGTGAGGCTGGCTTCGACTGGCGCGAGGCTGGCTGTAGTATGTGCATCGCGATGAACGGTGACCGACTCAGCGAAGGCGAACGTTGCGCCTCGACGAGTAACCGCAACTTTGAAGGTCGGCAGGGACGTGGTGGACGCACCCATCTTGTCAGCCCTGCAATGGCCGCCGCTGCCGCCATCGCCGGACACTTCGTCGATATTCGCGATTTGTAAATGCGGTTTGACAAAATAATCCGTAGTGCATTTCCCGACGGGCGACCACAAGGGTCGCACCCTACCATATATGATATGGTGGTCACCCGTCATGTATAGTAGGGTGCGACCCTTGTGGTCGCCCGTCCCTAAATAAAAAAGTTAAAGAGCATTTTACGTAGGGAGAAATTTCATGGAACCATTCACTCTTTACACTGGCGTTGTGATGCCGCTGGACCGCACCAATGTCAATACCGACGAGATTACGCCTGCTCGTTATCTCAAGACTATCAAACGCACAGGCTTTGCCGAGGCACTCTTCGCCAACTGGCGCTATGCTACCGATGGCACTCCGAACCCTGATTTCGTGCTAAACCAGCCCCGTTATAAGGATGCCAGCATTCTTATTGCAGGCGATAACTTCGGCTGTGGCTCCTCGCGTGAACACGCACCGTGGGCTATTCGCGAGTACGGCTTTCGCTGTCTCATCGCTCCCAGCTTCGCCGATATCTTCTACAACAACAGCTTCAATAGCAGCATTCTACCACTAACCCTCGACGAGGCGACCGTGCAAGAACTCGTCGCCGAGACGGAGGCGCAGGAGGGTTACACCTTGAGTGTTGATCTCGCCGCGCAAACAGTGACAACACCGCGCAAACGCGTGTTGCATTTCGACATCGACACCTTCCGTAAAGAAGCTCTGCTCAAAGGTCTCGACAACATCGGCTGGACCCTCTCGCACAGCAACGAAATTGCTGCCTATGAGCAGCGTCGAAAGCAAGAAGCACCCTGGTTATTCAATATTTCAGTGTAATTCACTGTTACAGCATATATGCTGTAACAGTGAATTACACTGAAATAAGAGAAATACATACACAAGGAGCCTGACATGACAATTCAACAGCTCAATCAGAGCATGGACGCCTATCAAATTCTTGATGTAGAGGGAAACCTTGTACGTCCCATACCCGACTTGAGCGGCGACCGTATGCTAGAGCTGTACCGCTTCATGCATCGTGGACGGGCGTTCTCCAACAAAATTGTCGCGCTGCAACGACAGGGACGCGCCACAACCTTCGCATCCCTGATAGGGCAGGAGGCAGCATCGGTCGGGTTGGCCGCTCCCTTACAATCTCAAGATTGGTTGACAACCTCGTACCGCGAAATCGCCTCCCTCATGGTCAAAGGTATCCCCTTATCGACGCTGGTCTACGCTTTCAGAGGCTACACACCAACATATCCAAAAGAGGCACATTGTTTGCCGATTCAGATCGTGATTGCGACCCAGATGTTGCACGCGGTCGGGCTGGGTATGGCTGCGAAAATCGCTGGCGACGACTCCGTTGCGGTTGGCGTCTGTGGTGATGGTGCCACCTCTGAGGGCGATTTCAACGAAGCTCTGAACTTCGCAGGTGTCTTTCAGGCTCCCGTCGTCCTCTTTGTACAAAACAATGGTTGGGCTATCAGCGTTCCCCGTTCTAAACAAACAGCAGCTCCTACTTTGGCAGCACGAGGAGGCGGTTTTGGTGTCCCCAGTGTTCTCGTCGATGGGAACGATCTCCTTGCCGTGTACGATGTCATGCAGCAAGCAGTCGAACGTGCGCGTTCCGGTCTCGGACCAACGCTCATTGAAGCTATCACCTATCGCATTGGAGCGCATACGACCGCCGACGACCCCACACGTTATCGCGTGACTACCGAGATCGAGGAATGGCGGCTCAAAGACCCCATTGCCCGTTTCCAACGCTTTCTAAGCAAACAGGGCCTACTCTCAGAAGAACAAAACCAGCAGCTTGTCAACGAGGTCGAAGCCGAGATCAATCAAGCCGTCACCGACGCCGAATCCTTGCCAACACCCACACCCGACAGCTTCTTCGACTATATGTCAGAGAGCCTTTCGCCACGTTTGCAATCCCAACGAGAAGACCTAACGCGACATTCGTAGGAGATAACAACTATGCAAATGACCATGATTGAGGCACTCAACAACGCCCTCACCTTAGAATTGGAGCGAGATTCACGCGTGGTGATGCTGGGACAGGATATCGGTGCCAATGGTGGCGTATTTCGTGTCACTGAAAAACTGCAACAAAAATTTGGCGAGCGGCGCGTATTCGATACCCCCCTCTCAGAGTCGGCGATTATCGGTAGCTCGGTGGGTATGGCGGTCTATGGTCTGCGTCCAATCGCGGAAATCCAATTCGCCGGTTTCCTCTTCGTCTGCATGAACCAGTTGGTTTCGCAGGCCGCTCGCATGCGTTTTCGCAGTGCTGGCGTCCTGACATGTCCGCTGGTAGTACGCGCCCCCTACGGTGGAGGTGTACGCACACCCGAACTACATTCGGATAGCCTCGAAGGCGTCTTTATGCAAACCGCTGGTCTCAAAGTGGTCATCCCCTCAAATCCCTACGACGCGAAGGGACTACTAGCCTCAGCAGTTGCCGACCCCGACCCTGTGCTTTTCCTTGAGAACATCAAGCTCTATCGCTCATTTCGCCAGGAGACGCCAGAGGAGCATTACACACTACCACTCGGCAAAGCCAACATTGTACAAGAGGGAACCGATGTCAGCATCTTCGCCTATGGTGCAATGGTATCGGTCTCCCTTGAGGCTGCGAAACAGGCTCAACAGACAACGGGTACAAGCGTCGAAGTCATCGACCTACGTACCGTCTGGCCCCTCGACGAAGAGGCCATCATCACCTCCGTCGAGAAAACGGGACGTGCCATCATCATCCACGAAGCGGGACGTGCAGGTGGTGTTGGTGCCGAGATCGTCTCCATCATCAACGACCACTGCCTCTATTCGCTACTCAAACCCGTTGGCCGCGTCACAGGCTACGACACCCCCTATCCCGTCCCCAGCCTCGAAGATTATTATGTGCCTACGCCCGCGAAGGTGCTGACCGCTATCAAGGCGGTGATGGAATCGTAGGGGCTTTTATTCATAACGCCCTGTAACCAATACACAATGATAGCAAGGATTGAAGAAAGTCTTCAATGATAAGGAGCGTGGTGGGTGAGGACAAGGGTGTGATAAAATCAGACCTGTACAGTATTGCTCACTAAAGGAGGTCATCTCTTGGACACAGGACAAGTTATCATTGTCGATTACAACCCCCAATGGCCTCAAATGTACGAGGACGAGCGAGAGCATATTCAGAATGCTATTGGTCCATATCTTGTAGATATACAACACGTCGGTAGCACCTCTATTACTGGCCTAAGTGCAAAACCCATCATCGACATTCTACCAGTTATTCGCGATATCTCTTTAGTATCGCAATGCATCAGTCTCCTTGTCGCCCTCGATTATGCGTATTTCGGCGAGAATGGCATCCCAGGACGCCACTATTTCCGCAAACCCGCCGACATCACCTCCCAACCACAGACATTTCATCTGCATGTATTAGAGAAGGGACACGATCAGTGGGCCATGATGCTCCTCTTCCGCGACTATCTCCGCATGCATCCCGAAGCGGCGCAACACTATGATACACTGAAACGAAAGCTAGCGGCACACTATGGCTCTGACCGTGTGGGATACACCGATGCCAAAGAAGCTTTTGTGAAATCAATTATTCGCGCCGCCATCATAGAGGCGTTCAGCGAAAAAAAACATTCGTAGTAGTTTGTCAAAGCACATTTGTCAGCAGAGAAAAAAGGAGTATCCTTGTTAGACAGCACAATTTGGAGATGAAACAGTATAAATGACCTGTAGGCGTAACAAGGGATGTTTCGGCTGTGCCGAAACATCCCTTGTTACGCCTACAATTTGCTATAACTAGTGCGTTCGTGCAACCTGTTTCTTGGGTGGAATGTGTACGGGACGACCTTCGACCGCGAATACAGCCTCGCGTATGCCCTCACTCAAGGTCGGGTGTGGGTGAATTGTTTCGATAATTTCATCTGCGGTCAGTTCACCACGCATCGCGACAGAGAATTCGGAGATAAGATTGGTGGCGTCAGATCCGATGATATGTGCGCCAAGAATCTCGCCATATTTGCCCATGATAACCTTTGTAAAGCCCTCGGTCTCGTCCATAGCAACAGCCTTGCCATTTGCACTCCAAGGGAAACGCTCGACGCGTACCTCCGGGTCCTTTTCTTTCGCCTGTGCCTCTGTTAGACCAACGAAAGCAACTTCTGGGAAGGTATAGATGGGGTTTGGCACCACGTTATAGTCCATTGTTGCGTCGTGACCCATCGCATTGTCGGCTGCGATCTCACCCTCCATCGAGGCAACGTGAGCCAGACCCGCGCCATGCACAAGATCGCCGATAGCGTAGATGCCGGGGAGATTGGTCTCCATCTTCTCGTTGACACGCACACGCCCTCGGTCACTGTCGAGTCCTTGCTCCATCAATTGTTGCAGTCCAGTTGGATTAGCGCGACGACTCACCGCCAACAAGACGTACTCGGCTGGGAAGGTTTGCTGCCCCTTTTCAGTGGTGGCAATGACCTTTTTCTGTTCGCCATCGTCTTCGATGCCCTCGACCCTCGCGTTGGTAACGATGTTGATACCACGCTTCATGAGGATACGTACAAGTAGACGACGTACCTCTTCATCGACGGGAGCCATGACGTTCGGCAGCAGCTCAAGCACAGTGACCTCTGTTCCCAGTGCGTTAAACATGCATGCCAGTTCCATACCGATGATGCCACCTCCAACACAGACAAGGCTCTCAGGCGTCTTGGGCAGGTTCCAGCAGGTGTCGCTATTCATCACGTTACGCCCATCGACGCCGGGCATCTGTGGAATAAAGGGTACGGAGCCAGTCGCCAGGATGATTTTGTCCGCGCTAAATTGCTGTTGTGTGCCATCATTCAAAGCAACCGTAACATTGCGTGATGCATCGACACTGCCCGTGCCATCGAAGACATCGACATTGTTACCCTTCATCAACACGCCGACGCCACTCGTCATGCGCTTGACGACTTTATCTTTGAAGGCGACCGCTTTGGTCATATCAAATGTTGGTGCCTGCGGCAGGTGAATACCCAACTCGTCCAACGACTCTAAGCTGTGCATCATCTGAGCGATATGCAACATAGCCTTCGAGGGGATACAGCCAACGTTGAGACAGGTACCGCCAAGATATTGCTTCTCAACGATGGCAACGCTGGCACCCAATTGTGCGGCGCGAATGGCGGCGACATAGCCACCAGGACCCGAACCAATAATCGCGACATTATAATGCTTACTTGCCATAAGATTCTCCTACAATCCGAAAAATGTATCTTTATTGTTTGAGTGTGATACGTAAGGTGAGGGTGCGTGTTGCTTTCCTGTGGTAGACGTGAATTGTCCATGAATCATCTTTGTTGCACGGTCTATCACCTGTTCAGTATACCACATCTGGGTGGTAGCCATAATTCATTCATTGATTCCAACACATTCATTCTCCGGGGTTCTTAGGAATGCCCTCGTCGCTCTCGATCAATGAAGACGTTTCAATTCCTTGTCATCGAGGGTCGCAAGTAATTCATTCCTCGAATTTCGCCTCCTACCCATCCTCTTCCTCGTTTTTGACGTACAGCAAAACTGTCGCAAGTAATTCATTCCTCGACAAACTTTTCAGTTTTAGGCGACAT
>JAABUX010000774.1_pt1 | contig 51978 bp, 52 predicted proteins | sample 5561851 | NCBI WGS metagenome assembly JAABUX01 (sample SAMN10711883, study PRJNA513361) | rock metagenome | isolation source: Antarctica rocks | place: Antarctica: Victoria Land, Richard Nunatak red sandstone | collected 2016-01-03
TGCCATCACTGCGGGCACCGGGAGCCGGTCCCGAGCCGCTGCGGGGATTGCGGCTCGGTTGCGCTCGCCCGGCACGGCGCAGGCACCGAGCGCCTGGAGCACGACCTCCGCGAGGCGCTGGGAGACGGTCGCTTTCCGGTCTTTCGCCTGGACGCGGACTCGGCTTCACTGAGCCAGCGCGCCCGTACGCTGGAGCGATTCGGCGCCGCGACGGCGGGGCTGCTCGTCGGGACGCAGATGGTCGCCAAGGGGCACGACTTCCCCGATGTAGCGCTCGGCGTCGTCCTCGACGCAGACCAGACGCTTCGCTTTCCCGACTTCCGCTCCGAAGAGCGGACGTTCGCGCTCGTGACTCAGCTCGCCGGGCGAGCCGGAAGGGGCAAGGCAGCGGCCGGCAGCCTTGGCGGCTGTGGGCGGGTGCTCGTGCAGACGCTGGCCCCGCGCGCGCGGGCGATCCTATTCGCAGCGCGCCACGACTCCGAAGGTTTCCTGGCGGGCGAGCTGGAGCGGCGCAGAGCGCTTCGATACCCGCCGTTCGGATCGCTGATCCGGATCGTGTGCGCCGCTGTGCAGGCCGCCGATGCCCACGCGCTGGCGAGCGCGCTGGGGGCCTTGATCGTCGTACCCGGCGCCGCTGTGCTGGGGCCGGCGCCGCTGTTCGCGCTGCGCGGGAGGGCGCGCAGTCAGCTCGTCGTCAAGGCGACCGACCGAGCCGGCGCGATCGGCGCCGTGGGCGCCGCCGTCGATTCGCTCGCGCGCTCGCGCGCGATCCGCGGTGTCAGGGTGAGCATCGACGTGGATCCTCAATAGTCCTCCTCAATAATTCTCCCGTGTTCCTGTCCTCCGGCGCGCTGAGGAGGCCGAACGCCTTCTTGTCGAGCTCCGCGGTCAATAGAATTTGGAAGGTGTCCGGCGATCAGCAGAGCATCGAGCGCGAGCCCGCCAGTACGCCTGCTGTGGTGGCGCCCGGGGCCTTTCCAAACGCCACTGGATCGGATGACGAGGTAGAGCGACAGGACGAGGACGCCGAGGACGAGCTCGACACCGAGGCAGCCTCGCGGCGGGCGTCGGCCCTCGCCCGGGTGAGGAAATTTGGGGATCCCGTACTGCGCACCCGCGCGCTGTCCGTGGAGCGCTTCGACGAGGTGCTGCGCTCCGAGGTGGCGCGCATGGGCGAGCTGATGAGCGACGCGGTCGGGGTTGGGCTCGCGGCGACGCAGGTGGGCGCTGTGCATCGCCTGCTTGTCTATCGTGTCCAGCGCCAGGCGTCGGTGGCGGCGCTCGTGAACCCCGTGATCGAATGGGCGGGCAAGGAGGAGGAGATCGGGGAGGAAGGGTGCCTCAGCCTGCCCGCTGTGCTCGTCGACGTGGAGCGCCCGATCTACGTTCGCGTCCGCGCATGCAACGAGCACGGCGAGCCGCTGATGATCGAGGCGTCGGGCCTGGAGGCTCGGGTGATCCAGCACGAGATCGATCACCTGGACGGCGTGCTGATCCTCGACCGGACCACCCGCGAGCAGCGCAAGCAGGCGATGCGCGCCTTGCGCGAGGCCCAAGAGGCAGCCTGATCGATTAGTGCGGACGGTCTTCCTGGGCACCTCGGAGTTCGCCGCGGCGGTCTTGCGGGCACTGGCTCACTCATCCCACCGCCCGGCGCTCGTGGTAAGCCGTCCCGACAGCCGCCGTGGCCGCGGACGCTTGCGCTCGCCGCCTCCGGTCGCGCTCGCGGCGCGTGAGCTGGGCATCGAGCTCGACCAGCCAGCCTCGGTCAACGACGAGGCCGCACGGGCGCGGATCTCGCAATCTCGTCCCGATGTTCTCTGCGTATGCGCGTTCGGGGCGCTGCTGCGCCCGCCGCTGCTGGCGCAGCACACGATCCTGAACGTCCACCCCTCGTTGCTGCCCCGCTGGCGTGGGGCGGCGCCGATCGAGCGCGCGATCATGCATGGCGACAGCAGAACTGGAGTCTCGATCATGCGCATTACGGCGGGACTCGACAGTGGCCCGGTCTGCCTCCAGGGAACCGAGGCGATCGAGGCAGCGGACACCTACGGCCTGCTCGCCGCCCGCCTGCAGGCGATTGGGGCGCGGCTGCTCGTACGCGCGCTCGACTGCTCGCCGCCGTTCTCCGAGCAGGACGAATCGCTGGCCAGCTATGCGGAGAAGATCTCGGCCGCAGACCGGGAGCTCGACCCCGCGCGGCCCGCGGGCGAGCTCGAGCGTGTGGTGCGGGCGCTCACGCCGCACGTCGGCGCTCGCGTTCGGCTGGGCGACGGAACATGGCTCGGGGTGGTGCAGGCGCGGGTGATCGACGACCACGACCACACTCCCGGGAGCGTCTCGCTGCAAGCGAGCACTGCGCCGGTGCTGAGGTGCGCGCGGGGATCGCTGCAGCTGAGCGTCGTGCAACCCCCTGGGGGCCGGCAGATGAGCGGCGAGGATTACGTGCGCGGTCACCGGAGTTGACCGCGCCGGCTACGGTCTCGCCCGCCCGCGCGTGCGCGTTCGCCGTGCTGCGGCGTGTGTTCGAGGCAGGCGCCTACGCCGATCGCGCGTTCACGGCGCAGGCCGCTGGCCTGGATGCGCGGGAGCGTGCATTCTCCATGAACCTGGCCTACGGGACCGTTCAGCGGCGGGCGACGCTCGACTACGTCGGCGCCCTGCTTTGCGCGCGGGCGCTTGACCAGGTCGACCCACCCGTGCTCGCGGCACTCCGCCTCGGCCTCTACCAGCTCCTCTTCCTGAGCGGGGTCGCCGACCACGCTGCGGTCAACGAGTGCGTCGAGCTGGTCAAGCGAGCAGGAGGGGGAGGGGCCGGCCTGGTCAACGCCGTCCTGCGCCGCGGCGCGCGCGAAGGGCAAGCGATCCTGGATGCGATGACTGACTGCGACCCCGAGCAGGCCGCCGTGAAGCACTCGGTCCCGGTCTGGCTCGCGCAGCGCTGGTGGAGCGAGCTGGGCGCGCAGCGAGCCCTGGCGCTGCTGCGCGCGGTCAACGAGCCCGCCGAGTCCGCGCTGCGCGCCAACACGCTGAGAATCGCCCGTGCCGAGGTTCTGGCGCGCCTGCCGATTCCCGCGCACCCGGTGCCAGAGCTGGGAGAAGGGGTGATCCTCGACGCGCCGTTCGATGTCCGCGGCTCGGAGCTGTGGCGGGCGGGGGCGATCATGGCGCAGTCGCGGGCTTCGATGCTCGTCGCCTGTGTGCTCGCCCCCCAGCCAGGAGAGCGCGTGCTCGACCTCTGCGCGGCGCCGGGCGCCAAGACGACGCATATCGCCGCATTGATGGGCGGCGAGGGGCAGGTAGTCGCCGTCGAGGCCCATCACGGGCGGGCGAAGGCGCTGATCGACACCTGCGCGAGGATGGGGGCGGCGTGCGTCCGGGTGCAGCTCGGCGACGCCAGAAACTTCAGCGCGCGGGCTCCCTTTGACCGCGTCCTGGTCGATCCTCCGTGCAGCGGCCTGGGGACGCTCCAGTCCCGGCCCGACCTGCGCTGGCGCCCGAGCCCCGCGTCGGTGCTCGAGCTGAGCGCGTTGCAGTCCGAGATCCTCGCTGCGGGGGCCCGCGCCACCGCTGCGGGGGGCGTGCTGGTGTACTCGGTCTGCACGATCTCGCGAGCCGAGGGCGGGGAGGTCATCGAGCGCTTTCTGCGGGCTCACAGGGACTTCGCCGCGCTGGAGCTGAGCCTCGAGCACCCGCGGTGGGGGTGTGGCCTCCACCTTCAGCTCTTGCCCTACCGCGACGGGACCGACGGGTTCTTTGTAGCTGCGCTGCGGCGCAGCTACTCTACGTCGAATGGGTGACCCTGAAGCTCCTGTCAAGCTCGGGCCGGAGTGCCCCGGGTGCGGAGAGCCGTGGTTGCGTCCCACCGCGGTGCCGGGCCGCTACCGCTGCGTCTACTGCCTGCACCGGTTCGAGCTCCAATCGGTGTGCCCCAACTGCGGCGAGCACTCTACGATCGTGCGCATGTCCAACACGGCGATCGCCGCCTGCAACCACTGCCAAGGCAGCATGCTGAAAGCGGTGTGAATGCGTTCGTGCTCGGTCTCGATAGGGTGCTCACGCTGATGCTGCCCGAGCTGCTGCACGGACGCCGGGTGGCGCCCTCGATTCTCTCGGCCGATTTCGCGCAGCTCGCCTCGCAGGTCGACGAGGTGCTCGCCGCGGGCGCGCGGGTGATCCACGTCGACGTGATGGACGGGCATTTCGTACCGCCGATCACGATCGGCCCCATGATCGTAAGCGCGCTGGCCGACCAGGTCCACGGCGCCGGCGGCCTGCTGGACGTGCATCTGATGATCGAGGCACCCGAGCGTCAGGTCGGCGAGTTCGCCAGTGCCGGCGCCGACGCCATCACCATCCACGCTGAGGCCACGCCGCACCTGCACTACGTGCTCGCGGCGATCCGCGAGGCTGGCTGCGGCGCGGGCGCCTCGCTCTGTCCCGCGAGCGCTCCCGACGTTCTCGCGGAGGTCGCCAACGAGAACCTCGACCTCGCGCTCTGCATGAGCGTCAACCCGGGCTGGGGTGGCCAGAAGTTCATCGCCGCCTCGCTGGACAAGCTGACGCGCATGCGCGCGATGCTGCCCGATGCCGTGGCGCTCGAAGTCGACGGCGGCGTCGACCTGGACACCGCGCGCCCGTGCGCGCAGGCGGGCGCGAACCTGTTCGTCGCCGGCTCGGCCGTCTTCAAGTCCGATGATCCCGCAGCCGCGTACGCGGCGATCGCTGCCGCTGCCGGCGCTCTGTGAACCGCTTTCTGGATTCGTCACGCATCGGATGGCTCGGCGGCGTGCCCGCCATGCTTGCCTGCAAGCGACCGGCCGGGCTCGCGGTGATCGCGGTCCTCACGATCGTCCTGAGCCTCGCCGGGTGCGGATCGAGCGGTTCGGCGAGCGTGAGCGCCGGCGCATACGTGAAGTCGCTCTGCACGGCGATCGCGCCGTTTGAGCAGGACTTCCAGGCCCGCAGCGCCTCGTTCAAAGCGCAACTCCCCGCGGCGCGGACTGCCGCGCAGGGCAAGAGCGAGTTCCAAGGCTTCTTTTCAGCGGTTGCCGCTGACGCTGCAACCGTGGTCAAGGGACTGAAGGCGGCGGGAACGCCCAAGGTCGCCAACGGGATGGTGGTCGCGACGGGGATCGCGAACGCCTTCAGTCAGCTCCACGACAGCCTGTCGACCGGGGCTTCGCAAGCCAGCTCGCTGCCGACCAGCAGCCCTGCCGCCTTCAGGACGGCCGCCCAATCCCTAGTCCGTGGGATCAGCTCCTCGGCGAACGCGATCAACTCGAGCCTCGCTTCCCTGAAGAGCCCGGCTCTCGTCAAGACCCAAGCGAGCGAACCCGCCTGCAAGCTCTTGACGCGCCCTCAGTAGGCCACGCCCTGCAAGTTCGCCAGGCCTCGCGTCATCGGGCCGCTGCTTGCGCCGCCGGCCCCACGGCCCGGGCCCCACGGCCGGTTCCCGTTGGCTTGTCTCCCGCGATCCGCTGGCTCAGCGGGCGGCTCGCCCGGTACACCGCGCAGAGCAGCCCGCACAGCACGAGCGTAGAGATGAAGTAGGCGACTTCGACGCGAGTCACCTCCGCGCCGATCGCCGGCGTCACGACGAGGACGACGAACAGCGCTGCGGCAGACAGCCAGGCGATCGCCGCCAGACGGGCCCGGCCGCGCGCCAGCGCCGCCTGGTTGAGCGTCCCGGAGACGAGGTGCAGGCCCATCCCGAGCCCCACCACCGCGAGCCCCACCCTGTCGTAGTGAAAGCCCTTGTTGCCGAGCAGCGCTGTCATTGCGAACGGCCCGATCGCGAGCAGCCCGATGGTCACGACGCCGGCGAACGCCACGATTGACAGGATCGTCACCCGCACAGCGCGGCTGAATTCCTGAGTGCTCTCGCGGGCCTCCAGGCCCGCGAGATGAGGGAGGATCGAGTTCTGGATCGCCTGGAAGAGCTGCAGCGGCGCGCGGACGATCAGCAGCACGTTGAACACGAATCCAGCCAGCACCCGCCCGGAGCTCGCGTTTGCGATCAGCACGGCACCATTCAGCAACGTCTGCTCGGCGAGCATGACCCCCATCACCGCTACCGCGAACCCGGTGCCGTGCTTCAAGCTCGGATCTGAGGAAGCCTCCTCCACCGCCGCGTGCGCCGGTCCTTCGCTCGCCGCGTCGGCGACCGGAAGCTGCGCTGCTCGCCAGCCGGAGTCGGAGTCGGTGGGGCTGGTCGTGTTGGCGGCGTTGGTCGTGGTTACGGCGGCGCGGATGCGCGTGAACGCGAACGGGATCACGAACAGCGATACGAACGGCGCGACCGCCATCCCCAGTCCGACGGCTCCCTGGCCGCTGCCGATCCCGACCGCCACCGCGAGCGCGAACAGGAAGCGCGACGTCGACTCCAGGAACACGAGGCCCCCGTACAGGCCAAAGAGCTGATGGCCGGCGAGCCATCCGCGCGCGAAGTAGCTCGCGGCGTATGCGAGCACTCCGACCACGAGGATCCAAAAGAGCGAACTAGAGCCGTCGAACAGGTCGTGCTCGATCGGATGGGAAAGCGCCAGCGCGGCGCCGAGGAACACGAGCGCGACACCGAACTGGATCAACCCCGGCACTCTGAGTGGGTGGCCGTGTAGGCCACGCGCCCGGCGCACGGCGATCGTGCGGGAGATCAGTTGCTCGATTGGCCTGTAGATCACCGACAGGATCACGAACATGACTGCCCAGCAGAGCGAGACGCGGCCGTATGCCTGCCGGCTCAGAACGTGGCTCGCGGTCGCCAGATAGGCGAAGGCGAAGATCCCCGTCGAGGCGATCCCGACTGACAACACGCGCGTCCCCGGTGCGTATGAGCTGGTCTTGGGTGCGGGGCTCCCGTCAGGCATAGGGGATGCGCACCAGGAGCATCGTCCAGGGAAACGGGGAGCGGACCTCGACAACAGATCCAAAGCGCCGCAGCAGGCGCACGAACTGGGATCTCGACCAGTGGTTGACGTGACCCGGGGTGTTGCCCAGGCTCACCAGGTAGGCGCCCCGGGCGAGGTTGAGCGCGCGCCAGAGCGGCTCTCGCGGGACCGAGACGAGCAGGTGACCGCTCGCCACGCGCGCCATCTCGCTGAGCGTGCGCTCGGGGTCGGGAACGTGCTCGAGCGCCTCGATCGCCGCGACGAGATCGAATTCATGGTCGGCGAAGGGCAGGCTCTGCGCCGCCATTCCCCGGAACTGAAGATTCTCCCTGCGGCGCTTGGCCCACTCCAGCTGGAGCTCCGCGGCGCCGGGGTCGATCCCGACCACGGGCCTCGAGCCGAGCTGGCGCGCCCACTCATGGGTAAGGACCCCTTCGCCGCAGCCCACGTCGAGCACCGAATCGGGAGCGGCGCGAGCAAAGAGCTCCTGCAGCGTGCCCTCGAAGCTGGCCATCAGGCGGCGCACCACCGGGTTCGTGGATCCGTACTTGTCGTAGGTGTTTCCTACGGGGGCCGCCTCACGCGCCTGCGGCCCCTCAGGCGTCCCACGCCCCTCAGGCGTCCCACGCGCCTCAGGCGCCTCGCCGGCGGTGCTCATACTTCGAGCGTCTCGCGACCGGTCTCGGTGCCCGGCCTGCGCGCTGGCGCTGACTGAGCGCCACCAGACCGCGGCACCCCGTCTTGCGCCGTGCCATCTTGTGCCGCGCCGGGTGCTCCCCCGCCGTCTTGCGCCGTGCCGGGGCCGGGCTCGTAGTGCGATGGCTTCACCCCGAGCTGCAGCTCGATCCGGCGCACGCGCTCGAAGGTGCGCTGCGAGAGGGTCCGCTGCGCATCCAGAAGGTCTCCGATCACGCCCAGCGAGCCCAGCAGCATTGCGGCGATGAACAGCACCGCGCCGGCGATCAGCGATTGGACGTGGCCTCGTCCGTGGCCCTCGGCGAAGTACACCACGAAGCGGATGAACACGGCGAGCGCGGCGAGTCCCATCACCAGCGCCCCCCCCCAGAAGACTCTCAGCGGCTCGTATTGTGAGTAGATCCGGAAGATCGAGAGCGCGTTGCGGCGCACGTAGGCGGGCATCGACGGGAACAGCCGGGACTCGCGCGTGGTGACATTGGTCCGGATCGGGACGTGATCGACCGCTACCAGCAGCTTGCCGGCCTGGATGATCGTCTCGAGGGTGTAAGTGAACTTCGATACCGCCTGCACTTGCAGCGCCGCCTCGCGGTTGTACGCGCGGAAGCCCGAGGTCGCATCCGGCACCTCGGTCGAGGATGCCTGGCGCACGACCCATGAGCCAAGCCTCTGCAAGAGCTTCTTGGCGGCTGAGAAGTGCTCGACCATGCCCACCTGGCGGTCGCCGACGACCATGTCGGCCTCACCATCCAGGATCGGCGCCAGCAGCTTTGGCACGTCGGCACCCTCGTATTGGTTGTCTGCGTCGGTGTTGACGATCACGTCGGCGCCCAGCTTCAGACCCGCGTCCAGACCGGCTTGAAAGGCAGCCGCAAGGCCCTTGTGATTGGTCAGCCTGACGACGTGGTCGACGCCGTGCGCTCGCGCGGTCTCGATCGTCGCGTCGGTGGAACCGTCGTCGATGATCAGCCACTCGACGAGATCGAAGCCTGGCACCTGCCGGGGAAGGCAGCTCAGAGTGATCGGCAGCAGCTCCTCCTCGTTGAAGCACGGAATCTGGATGATGAGCTTCATGACCAAGAAGGTTTGTCAGTTTCCGCGGACATCGGCCCGCGCGCCGGCACAGGGCCCTGAGACACACGGTAGCGTGGATAATCCTCTCCGATGATGGACGCGGCTACGCTCACCCGCCCGGCGGATGCGCACACCCTCACCGCCGCCCCGGCCCCGCAGCGTCGCCCGCGCCGCAAGCAGGCGCCCTGGAGCCGCCCTGCTCGGACGCTACACGCTCCCGCGCTCGCCGCACTGCTCCTACTCACGTTTCTCCTGCGCCTGTGGGGGGTCAAGCAGGGCCTGCCCTACAGCTACAACATCGACGAGGCCACGCACTTCGTTCCCCGGGCGGTCGCCTTCTTCGGCCACGACCTCGACCCGCGTTACTTCCTGAACCCGCCCGCGTACTCGTACCTGCTCCACGTCGTCTTCGAGCTCTGGTTCGGCAGCACGGACGCGGTCACACGCACCTACAGCACCGATCCGAGCGCCGTGTTCGTCCTCGCCCGCGTCACCGCGGCCGCGCTCGGCACCGCGGCGGTGTGGCTGACCTACCTGGCGGGCGCGCGCTTCTTCTGCAGGACGGTTGGTCTGCTCGCGGCGGCGATCTTCGGCCTCGCGTTCCTGCCGATCTTCTACAGTCACCTCGCACTCAACGACGTGCCGACGCTCGCTCCCGTCGCGCTGTCGCTCTACGGCATCGCAGGCGTCATGCGCCACGGACGCAAGCGCGACTACGCGGTCGCGGGGATCGGCATCGGGCTCGCTTCGGCCACCAAGTACACGGGCGGCATCACGCTCGTGTGCCTGCTCGCGGCATTCGCCTGCGACGCCAGGTGCAAGGACATCGGGCCGGCCACCGGTCGCTTGGTGCTCGCGCTGCTCGCGGCGCTGGTCGCATTCCTGCTCGCAAACCCGTACGCGTTACTCGACTTCTCGGCGTTCGCATCCGGAGTCTCATCGCAGGCGTCGCTCGCGGCCGGACAGGAGCCCGTCAAGCTGGGTACCACGCAGGGGAGCGGGATCACCTACTACATGTGGGTGTTCACCTGGGGCCTCGGCTGGGGTCCGGCGTTCGCCGCAATCGGCGGCGCGGTGCTGCTGCTGGCCCGCAAGAAGGTGGCGCTGGCGCTCGTGATGCTGCCGGCGCCGATCGCGTTCGTCGTCTTCATGGGTGTCCAGCAGCGCTTCTTCGGGCGCTGGCTGATGCCGATCTTCCCGATCGCCGCGCTCGTGGGCGCCTATGGCGCGGTTGAGCTGGCGCGCTGGCTTGCGAGCGCCCGCCGGGTGCCGGCCGCGCTCGCGGGCACGGTGATGGCTGTCCTGCTGCTGGCCCAGAGCGTGGTCGCGGTGCTCCACGACGATGCGGTGCTCTCGCGGCCGGACACGCGCGCCCTGACGCGCGCCTGGATGGTGCAGAACATCCCCGCCGGTGCCAAGGTGGTGATAGAGCCGGTGGTGCCAGTCGACTGGACGGCCGACATCGGCACCTCGCTGCCGCAGACTGCCACCGGCGAACGATGGTTGCCATTTGCGACATCGTTGAGCGACTTGGATGCGAGCGGACAGCCGCTGCCCGGAGGCCAGCAGCGCTACGTGGCGATCGATCAGTACGAGCGGGCGCTGTTCCCAGCGCTGCTGCGCCAGTACGTCTCTACCGGCTACTGCTGGCTGGTCCTCGGCTCCCTTCAAGCCGGTCGGGCCTTCGCCCAGCCCCAGGACGCGCCAGGCGCAATCGCTTACTACACGGCGCTCGGCGCCAGTGCCCGCCTGGTCTACGACATCAGTCCGTTCAGCCCCGGCGCCCACGCGGTGCCGTTCGGCTTCGACTGGTCGATCGACTACTACCCCCGCCAGTACCGCCTGCCCGGTCCCGAGATGAGCGTGTACCGGCTGAGCGGGGGTAAGTGCGGGTGAGCGGTATTCGCGGGCGGTCGTATCCTCTACACCGACCCGATGCCGCTGAAGACCGACACCGATCACCGCCATCTCGCTCGGGCGATCGAGCTGGCCGAGCGGGGGCGCGGCAGGGTCAGCCCGAACCCGCTCGTAGGGGCGGTCATCTCGTTCGATGGGGAGATCGTCGGCGAGGGGTTCCATCGCGCGCCGGGCGCTGCGCACGCTGAGGTCGAAGCGATCCGGGCGGCCGGAGACCGCGATCTGGAGCGCGCCACCTTGTACGTCTCGCTGGAGCCCTGCTGCCACCAAGGCAAGACGCCTCCCTGCACAGATGCGATCACGGCCGCCCGCATCGGCCGCGTGGTGGTCGCCTCCGATGACCCCAGCGAGCATGCCAGCGGGCGGGGGCTTGGAATCCTGCGCGACGAGGGAATCGAGGTGGTGATCGCCGACGGGGAGCTCGCGGCGCGAGCGCGATGGCTGAACCAGCCCTTTCGCAAGCAGGCCCGCACCGGGCGTCCCTGGGTGCTGTTCAAGTCGGCGATGACTCTCGACGGCAAGGTGGCGACCAGCGGCGGCGATTCGAAGTGGATCTCGGGCGAGGAGAGCCGCTACCGGGCGCATCACTGGCGGGCTGAGTGCGACGCGGTGGCGGTGGGAATTGGCACCGCGCTGGCCGACGATCCGCTGCTGAGCGCCCGCGTGCCGGGCACCGAGCGCCAGCCGCGCCGCATCGTTTTCGACTCCACGGCTCGCCTGCCGCTGAACACCAGGCTAATCCGCGACGCGCGGTCGATTCCGCTGACGGTCGTGGTGTCCCGCGCCGCGCCGCGAGCCGCGACCGACGCCCTCCAGACCCACGGGGCCGAGGTGATCGTCGCTCCCGGCGAGAACGAGACAGCCCGGGTGCGCTGCGCGCTCGATCAGATCGGCGCCATCGGGGTCGGCTCGATCTTGCTCGAAGGCGGCCCGCGCCTGGCCGGAGCGTTCCTGGACGCGGGGCAAATCGACGAGATCAGGCTGTTCCTGGCGCCGCTGGTGCTCGGCGGGCGCACTGCGCGGGACCCGATCGAGGGCGAGGGGGTGGAGATGATTGCCGACGCTGTGCGCGCCCTCACGCTCGACGTGGAGCACGTCGGCGAGGATCTGCTCGTGTCCGCGCGCTTGAAGGAGTGGTGAGGCTCGTGTCCGCGCGCTCGGGCAATGGTGAGGCTCGTGTCCGCACGTCGCATGGAGTGGTGAGGCTCCCCCAACCGTGTTCACTGGGTTGATACAGGGCAGCGGACGGATCGTGGCATCGGATCTTGGCGCTGACGGCGTCCGGCTGAGGATCTCCTCAGCGCTCGCGCGCGAGCTCAGCGATGGCGATTCGATCGCCGTCGACGGCGTCTGCGTGACCGCTACCGGCGCCGATCGGGCGTCGTTCGGCGCCGAGGTGATGAACGAAACCCTCGTTCGCACCTCACTGCACCGTGCGCGGGCGGGAACCGACGTCAACCTCGAGTTGCCGCTGCGCGCGGTAGACCGCCTCGGCGGTCACGTGGTCCAGGGTCACGTGGACGCGGTGGGGACCGTGGTCGCCGTTACCCGCGACGGTTTTGCCAGCCGGATGGCTGTCGAGATCCCTGACGGGCTGGGTCGTTACATCGTCGAGAAGGGATCGATTGCCGTGCAGGGTGTCTCGCTGACCGTGGTTGAGCTGGACTGCCGATCGTTTACCGTCTCTCTGATACCGGAGACCCTGCAACGCACCAACCTCGGCGGAGCGCAGCCCGGAACCGCGGTCAACCTGGAGGTGGACGTGTTGGCGAAGTACGTGGAGAAGCTGATCGGGGCCACGAGATGACCGCCCTCAAGGCGCCCTTCGCGACGATCGAAGAGGCGATCGAGGACATCCGTCAGGGCCGGATGGTGGTCGTCTGCGACGACGAGAACCGGGAGAACGAAGGCGATCTGACAATCGCCGCGCAATTCGTCACGCCCGAGGCGGTGAACTTCATGCGCAAGGAGGGAGGAGGGCTGATCTGCCTGGCTCTGACCGCGGAGCGCTGCGACGAGCTTGGCCTCGATCTGATGGCCGCCAAGAACGAGTCCGCGTTCGAGACCGCGTTTACGGTCTCGATCGAGGCGCGCTCGGGCGTGAGCACCGGAATCTCGGCCGCCGACCGCGCGCGGACGATCCAGGTGGCGATCGACCCGAAGACGAGCCCCCGCGAGCTGGTCCAGCCCGGGCATGTCTTTCCCTTGAAGGCGAAAGCCGGGGGCGCGCTCGAAAGAGTTGGCCAAACCGAGGCGGCGGTCGACCTGGCGAGGCTCGCGGGCTTGATCCCGGCTGGGGCGATCTGCGAGATCATGAACGACGACGGCACGATGGCCCGCGTGCCCGACCTCGCGCGCTACTGCGAGCGCCACGCCCTGAAGATGATCACGGTCGCCGACCTCGTGGCCTACCGCCGGCGGACCGAGAAGCTGATCGAACGCGTAGTCGACACGAGGCTGCCGACGGCGTTCGGGGACTTCGTCGCCGTCGGCTACCGCTCGCTGGTGGACAACAAGCACCACGTGGCGCTCGTGAAGGGGGAGGTAGCTGGCGCGCGTGACGTGCTTGTACGGGTGCACTCCGAGTGCCTCACGGGCGATGTCTTTCACTCGCTGCGCTGCGATTGCGGCGAGCAGCTCGAGTCCGCCCAGGCGATGATCGAGCGCGAAGGTTGCGGAGTGCTCCTGTACCTCAGCCAGGAGGGCCGCGGCATCGGTCTGCTGAACAAGCTGCGGGCCTACAAGCTCCAGGAGGACGAGGGCCTGGACACGGTCGACGCCAACCTGCGCCTGGGGCTGCCCGTCGACCTGCGCGACTACGGGATCGGCGCCCAGATCCTCGTCGATCTCGGCCTCACCAGCATCCGGATCCTGACCAACAACCCCAAGAAGATCGCCGGACTGGCGGGCTACGGGCTGTCGGTCTCAGACCAGCTCCCGATCCAGCCCGTCTCCAACCCGCACAACGAGGCCTACCTGCGCGTCAAGCGTGACAGGCTCGGGCACACGCTCCACCACCAGGGACTGCCGCTCGACGAGGAGATGATTCACGGCGAGCACGAGCAGGACCGCCGGCGTGAGGAATGAGCCCCGGGGAGCGTGAGGAATGAGTCCCGGGGAGCGGCGCGTGGCGCTGTGCGTGGCGAGTTTCTACGGCGAGCTCGCGCAGCGCCTCGAAGCGGGCGCGCGTGCGGCCTTGCTGGAGGCGGGGATCGCGAGCGCCGATTGCGACCGCTTCGAGGTTCCCGGCGCGTTCGAGCTCCCGCTCGCCGCCAAGTACGCGGCGCAGTCGGGCGGGTACGTGGCGGTGGTCTGCCTCGGCGCCGTGATTCGTGGCGAGACCGACCACTACGCGTACGTGTGCGGCGAAGCCGCGCGCGGGATTGCGCAGGTACAGCTCAGCACCGGGGTGCCATGCGGGTTCGGCGTGCTGACCGTCGACACGATGGCTCAGGCGCGCGACCGGGTGCAGGGTGGAGCCAAGCGCGACACAGGCCGCTACGCGGCGCTGGCGGCGCTGGCCTCAATGGCGGTCAAGGAGAAGCTGCTTGCAGGTTCTGGGCCTGCGGGCCCAGAACCCAAGGGTTCGCAAGCGCTCTGAAAATCCGTAGGTCTGGAGGGCCCCCATCAGAAACCAGTGGTCCTGAAATGTCCCGGACCTGGAGGCTTTGGGGCTGCCGCCGGGGCTCAGCGAGCCTTGGTGACCTTACCGGCCTTCAGGCACCGGGTGCAGACATAGACCCGGCGCGGCGTTCCCGAGTCGTCGATCCGGACGCGCTGCAGGTTTGGGTCAAAGCGCCGTCTGGTGGCGACCATCGAGTGACTGCGGCTGTTGCCGAATGCAGGACCCTTGGCGCAAACATGACAGACTCTGGCCATCGAGGGAGAGTATAAGGGCTCGGCGGGCTCCGGTTCCGAACGGGCGGGCTCGGGCTCAGAACGCCTTGATCTGGGTAGAGTGGTCGCGATGGGGAGCGACATGACCATGCCCGTGGGGCTGCCGGAGCTCGATCGGAGCGCGCGGCGAGCTTCTGACCCAAGCATCGTCCGCTTTCGCACTCTGGTGCAGGCCGCCTTGGCGGCGCTGCAGGCGCGCCGGCAAGAGGTCAACGACCTCAACGTGTTCCCGGTTGCCGATGGGGACACCGGCGACAACATGGTGCTGACGCTGGGCGCGGTATTGCAGGAGCTCGATCGGCTCGCCGAGGCGTCGGAGGGCCGGACGATCGACGACATCGGCCGCGAGGAGATCGTCAACTCGGTGGCCCGGGCGGCATTGCTGGGAGCCCGGGGAAACTCAGGCGTGATTCTGTCGCAACTGATCCGAGGAGCTGCCGAGGAGCTGGCGAGCCGGCCCGGAGAGCTGGTCGATCCGGTCCTGATCGGCGCTGCCCTGGCGCGGGCCGCCGACCAGGCGTACGAATCGGTGCGCGAACCGGCGGAGGGGACGATCTTGACAGTCGTGCGGGAGATGGCCCACCGCGTGGCTTCCGAGCTCGCCCACATGGACGATGGAAGGCTCGGCGCCGACGCGAGCCCCGAGTTGCAGAACGCAGTGATCGCCGAGGTGATGGAGCGCGCGCTCGACGCAGGCCAGGAGTCGGTCAAGCGGGGGCCCGACCTGCTGCCGGTGCTGCGCGAGGCGGGCGTCGTGGACGCTGGGGGCTATGGGGTGACGCTGCTGCTTGCCGGAATCGTCGGGGCTCTGCGCGGGAGCGAGCCGCCGCCGCTAGACCACCACGCGGCTGCCCGCGTCACGCACCCGCAGCATCGTTCGAGCACATACCGGTATTGCACTAATTTCGCGATTACGGGCACCGAGCTGCAGCGACGTCGATTCATCCCCCTGCTGGAGCAGATCGGGGACTCGGTGCTCGTCGTCGGGGACCAGACCACGCTCAAGATCCACCTGCACACCGACGATCCGAAGGCTGCGACGGAGCTGTTCGCCGACGCCGGATTCATCTCGCACCTCGATGTCGGCGATATGCGCGAGCAGGTGCGCGAGCGAGACGGACGTCTTGCGGCCACGGTGAAATCGGTGGGTTGCGGCGCGGTAGCCGTCGTCACCGGAGACGGGATGCTCTCCTTGTTCGAGAGCCTTGGGGTTCGTGTACTGGACGGCGGGCCCACGCTCAACCCCTCTACATACGACCTGCTCGCGGCGATTCACGAGATTGCGGGCGAGGAGGTCGTGGTGCTCGCAAACAGCCCCAACGTCTTGATGGCAGCCGAACGGGCCGCCGAGCTCTCGGATAAGACGGTTTGCGTGCTTGCCTCGCGCTCCCAGCAGGCGGGTCTCGCGGCCGCCGTCAGCCTCGACCCGGGCGCTAGCGCCGCCGTCAACGAGGCGGCGATGATGCAGACGCTCCGGCGGGTGCGCACCGGCGCCGTGGCCCCCGCCGCGCGCGACGACAAGCAGGGTCGCTTCTCCGAAGGGGACGCGCTCGGCTTCGTCGAGGAGCAGATAGTGGTGTGGGGAGATCCGAGCCACGCTCTGCGCGGCGTGATCGAGCGGCTGGCTCCCAGGGCGGAGCTCATTACCTGCCTGCGGGGCGCGCAGGCGCCGCTCGAGGACGAGGCCGTCCGCACTCTCGCCGGCGACACGGTCGAGCTCGAGCTCTCTCACGGCGGTCAGTCGAGCTGGTGGTGGCTGCTCTGCGCGGAGTGAGAGCTCGCCGGGCCGGCTGAGCGGCCCGGCCGCCTGAGTGGTGGGTTGCCTGCGTTGGGGTTGCCCAGCCGGCGGGGTCGTCATCATCAGCGCGACGGATGGCCGCAACAGCCTTTTCGAGTACCCGTCCATTGGGACCCAGCGAGCTGGAAGCCGCTCCGGTGCGCTATCCCCGGCCCTCGATGCTCGCCGTCCCCCTGCAAGTGCAGGGCGTAAAGGCCCAGCACGCCGCGCAGGCGCTCGGTCTGGGCACGGTCGGCGACCTGCTCGAGCACCTGCCGCGCGAGAGCCGGGAGGCGCGAGCGCTCGCACAGCTCGCGCCGGGGGACAGCGCGACGGTGGTGGTGAGCGTCAGGAGCATCGCCTCGCGCCCGGTCCGCCGCCGCGGCATGCGCCCGCTGGTAGAAGCGACAGTCGCGGACGAGAGCGCTCAGTGCAGGGCGACCTTCTTCAACCAGCCGTGGTTGGTGGCGAGGTATCCCGCCGGCACGCAGCTTATGTTGCATGGGAAGCTCGAAGCCGGGAACAGGTTCCGCGTACAGGCGCACGCGCCAAGCGCAGACGGGCCGACGGGGGAGGCGTCGGGGTCAGGGGGAACCGGGCAGGGAACCGCGGGCCAGGGGGCGGTCGCGCAGGGGGCGGTAGGCCAGGGCGCGGTCGGGCAGGGGGCGGTAGGCCAGGGCGCGGTCGGGCAGGGGGCGGTAGGCCACTATCCGGCCAGCGAAGGCTTGTCTTCGACCCAGATCCTGGCGCTCGTGCGCCGGCACGCAGCGGCGGTGGCGGATTTCGGGGAGCCGTTGCCGGTGGCGCTGCGGACGGTCGAGGGTCTGCCCGATCGCCCGGCTGCGCTGGCTGCGGTGCACTTCCCCGAGACGGGACGCGACCAGGAGGTTGGCATCCGGCGGCTGGCGTTCGAGGAGCTGCTGCTGGCGCAGCTTGCGCTGCTGCGCCGGCGCGCGGTACGGCGGGGGGCGAGCGCTGCCCCGATCCTCGCCGGCGAGCGCGAGCTGAGTGCCCGCTGGCTTGGGAGCATGCTGCCGTTCTCGCTCACCGAGGACCAGCGGCGCGCCCTGGATGCGATCGACCGCGATCTCGCGCAGCCGCGCCCGATGCAGCGGCTGCTGATGGGGGAAGTCGGATCGGGCAAGACTGTGGTCGCCCTCTACGCGCTGCTGCGCGCCGTCGAGCACGGGCTGCAGGGGGCGCTGATGGCGCCCACCGAGACGCTAGCCGAGCAGCACTTCGCCACGGTTCAGAAGCTGATGCCAGGCGAGGCGATCTCGATTGGGCTCCTGACCGGCTCGACGCCCGCCCGCCGCCGATCGGACTTGCAGTCAAAGCTGGCCACGGGCGAGTGCTCGCTGGTAGTCGGCACGCACGCGTTGATCGAGGAAGCTGTGCGGTTCGCCCGTCTTGGTGTGGCCGTAGTCGACGAGCAGCACCGCTTTGGGGTGCGCCAGCGGGCCGCGTTGGACGCCAAGGGCGCTCACGAAGAGGTCCCGCACGTGCTGCACATGACCGCCACGCCGATCCCGCGGACGCTCGCGCTGCGCAACTACGGCGACCTGGACTTCGTGTTCCTGCGTCAGCTCCCGCACGGGCGCCAACCGGTCGAGACCTTCGTGTGCACCAGCGAGCGCGAGCGTGCCCGCGCCTACGACCGCATGCGCGAGGAGCTGCGAGCCGGCCGTCAAGCGTTCGTCGTTTGCCCGCTGGTGGCGGATTCAGACCTGCTCCAGGCCCGCGCTGCGAGCGCCGAGTTCAAGCGACTGGGGGCGGGCGAGCTGAGGGACTTCCGTCTCGCACTGCTACACGGTCAGCTTCGCTCGGCAGAGAAGCAGGCCGCGATGGCCGCGTTTGCATCGGGCGATGCCGACGTGCTCGTCGCGACATCGGTGATCGAGGTGGGGATCGACGTTCCCAACGCGACGTTGATGCTCGTCGAGGACGCCGAGCGCTACGGAATCTCTCAGCTCCACCAGCTCCGGGGGCGGATCGGCCGCGGTGGCCACGCCTCTGTGTGCCTGCTGTTCGGGCGCGCGGACTCATCGAGGCTGCAGGCGCTGGCGCGCCACGCCGACGGCTTCGAGCTCGCGGAGATCGACCTCGGACTGCGCGGCGAAGGCGAGCTCGTCGGCACCCAGCAGCACGGCCTTGCCCAGTTTCGCGTCGCCCAGCTTCCGCGCGACGGCGCGCTGCTGGCGCGAGCGCGAGCCCACGCGGAGCAGATCACATCAGCGGATCCGGAGCTTGGCCGGCCCGAGCACGTGCTGCTCGGGGACGCGCTCGCGCGCACGTACGGGACCGAGGCGCAAGCGCCGATCCGGGCGTGAGCGGCGTGCTGGCGGGGACCGATCCGGGCGTGAGCAGCTTGTGCGTGCCCGGATGCGGGTGATCGCCGGCACCCGCGGCGGCGCGACGCTGCGGGCGCCGCGCGGGCGGGTCACCAGGCCGACCCCTGAGCGTGTGCGGGAAGCGCTCTTCTCGATCCTTGCCGATGTGCGGGAAGCACGGGTGCTAGATCTGTTCGCCGGATCAGGCGCATTGGGGATCGAAGCCCTCTCCCGGGGCGCAGCGCAGGCTACGCTCGTGGACTCCTCCTCTGCCGCAGTCGCCACCATCAAGCGCAACCTGGAGACCCTGTCGCTGAGTGCGCAGGTGCGCCGCCAATCGGCGTTTTCCTTTCTCGGGCAGGCACGGACGCGCTCCTATCAATACGATCTCGTGTTCCTCGATCCTCCATACCGCCACGCGAGCATCCTTGCTGGGGAGCTCTCGTCCGCGCTGGTGCCTGTGCTCGCCCCGGGTGCCCGCGTGGTGGCCGAGAGCGACCGTAGAGCGCCGCTCGAGCTCGATCTGCCGTTGCTCTCCGAGCGCGGTTACGGCGACACGCTGGTCCGCATCCATGGCTCCCGATAACCGCACATCCGTCTGTCCCGGCTCTTATGACCCGGTGACATACGGCCACATCGACGTCATCTCGAGGGCATCGCTGATGTTCGGGCAGGTGATCGTGGCGGTCGTGGACCTCCCGATCAGGAAGGACACGCTGTTCACCACCGGCGAGCGCGTGCGCTTCGTGCAGAGCGCCACGCGCGAGCTCTCGAACGTCAGCGTCGAGCCGTTCAGCACGCTTGTGGTGGACTTCGCGCGGCGGCGCGGGGCGATGGCGATCGTCAAGGGTCTGCGGGCGATCTCCGACTTCGAGTACGAGTTCGAGATGAACCAGCTCAACCGCCGCCAAGCCCCGGAAATCGAGTCCGTGTACCTGATGGCATCTCCCCAGTACAGTTTCCTGAGGTCGAGCGGCGTCAAGGAGCTTGCCACCTTTGGCGGTGATGTCGACGACCTGGTCCCCGACGAGGTGGCCAGGGCCTTGAAGGAACGGCTCAGCCGTTGACGAAACAGAGGTTGCGATGGACGTCCTGGTACTGATCGACAAGCTGGACGATCTCGTCCACAATGCAAAGCCGGTCCCGCTGACCGACCAGGTTCGCGTGGACAAGGAGGAGATCTACGACATTCTCGACCAGATGCGCGCCACGATCCCTGAGGAGATCAAGCAAGCGCGATGGATCGTCAAGGAGCGTCAGGAGATGCTCGCCGAGGCCAAGCGCGAGGCGGAGCGGATCGTCAAGGAGGCGCGCGAGCGTCAGGAGCGCCTGATCTCCGACGAGGAGGTCACCAAGCAGGCCGAGCGCGCCGCCGAGGACATCATCGAGGACGCGCGAGCCCGCGAGAGGGAGATAAGGCTCGGGGCTGAGGACTACGCGGACGAGATCCTGAACACGCTCGAGGTCAACCTGAGCAAGTTCATCGCCGCGGTCCAGCGGGGACGGGAGAGGCTGGCGGGCAAGGACGAGCACGCCGAGGTCTCCTAGGCCGCGCCCGGTGCGCGAAGTGTCGTGCTGGCCGAACTGTTGCATCTCGCGCCCACCCCTCGGGCGTCAGACGCGACAGTTCAGCGCCAGGACGCATATCTGTGGCCGTGAGCGACGATGATCGAGCTCCTCGATACCGACATCACCAAGCTCGCAGTGGACGCGATCGCCAACGCGGCGAACACGGAGCTGGCGCACGGGGGAGGGGTCGCGGGGGCGATCTCCCGCGCCGGCGGCCCGCAGGTGCAGCGCGAGAGCGATGAGCGGGCACCGATCGGGCTCGGTCAGGCGGTCGAGACCTCCGGCGGCTCGATGCCGTGCCGCTGGGTTATCCACGCGGCGACGATGGAGCTCGGTGGACCTACCTCGGCCGAGATCATCGCGCGGGCCACGGCGAGCACGCTGGCGCTCGCGGACCAGTTAGGAGCGAGGTCACTGGCGCTGGTCGCGTTCGGCACTGGGGTCGGTGGCTTCCCGTTGCGGGAAGTGGCGCGGATCGAAGTCCAGCAGGTACGCGCGCACCTGCGCATCGGCAGTGGCCTGGAGCGGATTGTTTTCGCGGTGCGCGGCGACGCGGCGCGTGAGGCGTTTGAGACGGCGCTCGCAAACTGAGAGGAGCGAGTCGTGTCAGGTGGGCCGGCGTGGTCGGACCCCGTCAGCGCACCGAGAATCCCCTCAGCCCGTCCGGCTTCTCCTCGTAGGTGTCCACTTCCTCCACACCAGCTCCAGACGGTCCCGTCCGGCAGTAGTCGAGAACCTGCTCGACAGCCTCCGGATCGCCCTCGACCACGGCCTCGACCGCGCCGTCTGATCGGTTGCGAACCCAGCCGGCGACGCTGAGCGCCCGAGCCTGCTCGCGTAGCGAGTCGCGGAAGAAGACGCCTTGAACCCGTCCGCGGACCACGACCCGCCGGCGGACGACCGCGTCGTCGGTCATCGCCCGGGCCCCACGTCTTCTTCCTCGCCCGCGTCGCTGGTCTCCCGCGCCTTTTCCCCGTCCGCGCGGCGGGTCGCCCGGTCTGCCCGCGTCGCTAGTCTCCCGGTCCCCTTCCCCGTCCCCCTCCGCGTCCCGGGTCTCCCACCAGCGCCGAAGGTCGTCTCGCTGGTGGGGTAGCGGATCGGCGGAGGGCTTGCGCACCTGGACGTAGTCCAGCGCATCATCGATCTCGATGCCCTGGCGCAACGCCACCACGCCCGCTGCTACCGCAGCCGATCGCTGCCAACCCGCGCGGCAGTGGACGTAGGTCCGCGCCCCCTCGTCGAGCCAATCGCTCACCTCCTGAACCGCAGCCTCGAGCTCGTCCGCCGGCAGTCCGCCGTAGTCGGTGAGGCTGACGCGGCGTTCCTCGATCCCGGCGGATGCGAGCGCTGCCGCCACCTCCTCGTGCGCGCCGGGCTCGTACTCCTCGTCGGCGACCAGGTTCAGGACGCGCTGGACCCCGATCCACTCGAGCATGCCCACATCCTCGGCGTCGAGCGGATAGGCGCCGACAAGCAGCCCGTCGAGCACATCGGCAAATCCGTAGCTGCGAAACCAGGTCGACATGCCCCATATGATCGCTGGTGGAGTGCCCCGACGCGAGCCTGCATGCGCGCGAGCACGCGGCGGCTCGGGCGGGGACGCTCCGCGCTTGCCGATCACACGCCCACCCGCGCCCAACTGTCGCGTGTCACGCCCACCCTTGGGCACCAGACGCAACAGTTCGCGCGTATGGCGCCCCGAGCGCCCGCACGGCCCTCCGAGCGCCGCTTCCCCCGGCGCTAACCTCGATCCCAGTGCCTTTGCGAACCGACACGTTCGATCTCGGAGCGCTGCGCCTGAGCGCCGGCGAAGGCCGGCGCCTGGAGCTCTATGTCGCGATCGACCTTTTCTTGCTGGGCGGCGAGCGCTACCGCGTGGGACCGGACGTGATACCGGTGGGCCTTGACATCTCGCGCACGACTGGTGACGGGTATGCGCTGCGGTTGCGCTTTCAAGCGGAGCTCACCGGCCCCTGTACGCGGTGCCTGGAGCCCGCCACCCCGCTCTACGAAGTGGATGCGCGCGAGGTCTCTCAGCCGGGCCAGATCGAGGAGCCCGATTCCCCGTACGTCAAGGGCGGGTTGCTCGATCTGCGCGCCTGGGCGCGCGATGCGCTGGCGCTCGTGCTGCCCGCCCAGATCCTGTGCGGTCCGGACTGCGCCGGGCTGTGCCCGCGGTGCGGGGCGGACCTCAACCACGCGGGTCCCGAGCACGGCCACGAGCGCGAGCCGGACCCCCGCTGGGCGAAGCTCTCGCAGCTCGAGCTCGACTAGGAGCAGCCGCAAACGACGCCCGCCCCGCGCTGGGCACCGCCCGCAGCGATGCCCGGGCCGCGCCGGCCTGGGGCAGATCGCCCAACCCGGTTACACTCCCGCACCGATGGCGGTCCCCAAGCAGAAGCAATCCCACGCGCGCACCGCCCAGCGGCGCGCGCAACACAAGCTGGCGTCACCGACCTACAACGCCTGTCCGCAGTGCCACAGTCCGCGCCTGCCACACCGCGTGTGCCCGGTCTGCGGGAGCTACAAGGGACGCGAAGTGATCGTCCCGGACCGCGGCGATCGCACGCTCTGAGCAGAGCACGGTGATCACCGTCGCCGTGGACGCTTGCGGGGCCGATCTGGGGCCCCGCGAGGTGGCCGCGGGTGGCGCCCGCGCCGCGGCGCAAGGGATAGGCGTCCTGCTGTTCGGGCCGCGCGCGGAGATGGGAGCGGTCCCGGATGGCGTCGAGATCATCGACGCCCCGGTCTCGATCGCCAAGGCGGCGGATCCGATGAAAGCTGTCAGGGCGACCCCCGATGCGTCGATCGTCCAGGCCGCGCGCGCGGTCGCGGGCGGCCGCGCACAGGCGCTCGTCTCAGGCGGCTCCACGGGCTCGGCGCTCGCGGCAGGCCTTTCTGAGCTGCGCCGCGACCGCGGCATCTACCGGCCCGCGCTCGCGCTAGCACTGCCGGTGCCCGGCGCACCGAAACCGGTGTTGCTGCTCGACGTCGGGGCCAACGTAGCCTGCCGACCCGAGCACCTCGTCCAGTTCGCACACATGGGGTCGGCCTTCGCCCGGGCCGTGCTCGGGATCGACTCCCCGCGGGTGGCCCTGCTCTCGAACGGAACCGAGCCGGCGAGGGGCACAGACGAGTTGGTCGCCGCTCACGAGCGCCTCGCAGGCGCCCGCGGCGCCGGCCTGAGCTTCGCCGGCAACATCGAGGGCACCAACGTGGTCGACGGCGCGGCGGACGTGGTGGTCATGGACGGCTTCACCGGCAATATCACGCTGAAGCTGATCGAGGGGGTGTCCGGGCGAACGCTGCGAGCGGTCGCAGACGCGGCGCGATCCTCGCCGCGGGCCAAGCTCGGCGGCTGGCTGCTGCTGCCCGCCGTGCGCGCGCTGCGCGAGCAGCTCGATCCCGAGGGGCCCGGCGGCGCGTACATGCTCGGTCTGCGCCAGCTCGGCGTCGTGGCCCACGGCAGGTTCACCCGCCGCGGCTTCGCGCGCGCGATCGAGGTCGCGGCGCGCGGGGTTCAGGAGGACGTGATCGGGCGTACTCGCGCCGCACTGGAGACCGCGGGAGCGTTGCGCCCCCCACGCGGGGGTGGCGCCGGGGCTGGCACCCCCGCGTCCGAGCCTGCGGCTACGGTGTGAAGCTCATGAATCGCGAGCAGATCCTCGCGCTGATACGCGCCCATCTGGCCGACGAGATGGAGCTCGATCCCGCCTCGATCCAGGAGTCCGCGCGCTTCAAGGAGGACCTCGAAGCGGACTCGCTCGACCTCTTCACGCTCGTCCAGGAGCTCGAGGACTCCTGTGCGGTGAAGATCTCCGATGCGCAGGCCGCCAGGATCCTCACCGTCGGCCAGGCCGTCGAGTTCGTGCTCGCCAATGGCACGGTGCGCGCGGCTGCGCCGGACGCGCTTCCGGCGGCGGCGGCGACCCAGGGCCCTGATCCCGACCTCGAGTGACCGAGCAGCGCGAGCCTGCGCCGGCCACCCAAAGCCCTGACCGCCGGGCCCGCGCGACCGAGCGCGCGCTTGACAGCGAGTCCCCCGTGCAGCCGGGGACGATGCTGCGCGAGCTCTTGGACGCGCTTCCCGAGGAGCTGGCGGCGCCGGTGTTCGCACACGCCTCGTGGACGGCGAAGCGCTCTGACTCCTACGAGCGCCTCGCGTTCCTCGGCGACAGCGTGCTGGGGCTGGCGGTCACCACGCACCTCTATCCGCGCCTAGCGGCGGAGCGCTTCGGCGCCGGCAAGCTCACCAAGATCCGCGCGCAGGCCGTCTCGGGGCGTTCGTGTCGGGTGGTGGCCGAGCGCCTCGGCGTGCCCGAGCGCCTGCGAGCCGCGGCGCCCGCAGGCGCCGCGCCCGGCCTATCCGCGCTGATCGGAACCGAACGCGTCCTGGCCTCGGTGATCGAGGCGGTGATCGGCGCGTGCCATCTCGCATTCGGCTACGAGGCCACCGCCCCGGCGGTCGTGGAGGCATTCGGACCGGAGATCGACGACGCGCTCGCGCACCCTGTCGACTTCAAGTCAGCGCTCCAGGAGCGCCTCGCGCGCCGCGGTGAGCTCGTGAGCTACGCGGTCGTCGACGAGCAGGGACCGCCGCACGCACGCACGTTCTCGATCAGCGCGACGGTCGCCGGCACAGAGCTGGCCCGCGGGACCGGGCGCAGCAAGAAGGACGCCGAGCAGGAGGCCGCACAGGCCGCGCTGGAGGCGCTGCTGGGAGGGTGAGGTCAGCGCTGAGAGCAGGGCGTCCCGCCGGCCCGTGCCCGAGCGGTGAAGATAGCCGCCTCAGACCTACTTCAGTGAGTAGGGCGGGTCGGGTGCGCTGGTGACGTTTTGGGGTGGGCGGGTGGGTTTTATGTCTGGGGCTGGCGGCTCGGCGGATGTCAGGTGCGGTGGCGTGGGCAAGCGAGGGGTCGTGGGCGTCGTTTTCGGGGTCGGGTGGTCGCGGTGGCCGGTGCGGGCTGGTCTTCGACGGGGCCCGACGGGATGGTTATTGGACACCGAGCGCGGTGATCGCGTCGTAGGTCGCTTGGAAGGTGTGGAGATAGCGGAAGCCGGCAGGAGGTGCAGGATGGTCTGGTGACCCGCTCCGAGACCGTCGCCCGAGCAACCCCACCAACGTGCCCCAGGCTGCGTCCGGACCGCAGGCGATGGCTAGCCGGCGACGCCGATCCGGGGCATTCGCTGCTGAGCTCCTGCTTCCCAGGGCGGCACTGGCGGATGCTTCCGATGGCGTCCTCGACGGGATCGCGGAGGGCGCACCGTTCGCCGAGATCCTTGCTCGGTTTGGCGTTGGCGCGAGCACCGCAGCGTTCCAGCTCTGGAATCACGGGTTCCTGAGCTCAACCGAGGTTCGCGATGACCTGATTGCGTCTGTCTGAGCGGTGTGGGCCCGCGGCAGCGTAGGACCCCCGCATCCGAGCCTACGGCTACGGTGTCGGGTCGATGAGGCGGGAGTAGTTTCTGTTTCCCAGGCCGATAAGCGTCCACCATATCCCGCATGTACCTGAAATCGATCACGCTCAAGGGCTTCAAGTCCTTCCCTGACCGCACCAGGCTCGAGTTCGGCCCGGGTGTGAGCGTGATCGTCGGGCCCAACGGGTCCGGAAAGTCGAATGTCACCGACGCGGTGCTGTGGGCGATGGGCGAGCAGTCTCCGGTCGCCGTGCGCGGAGCGTCGATGCAGGACGTGATCTTCGCCGGCGCTCGGGGCCGCCAGGCGGCCAAGGGCGCCGAGGTGGAGCTGGTGCTCGACGACAGCGAGGGGTCGCTCTCACTCGGCGCTCCGGAGGTCTCGATCCTCAGGCGCCTGGACCGCAACGGCGAAGGCGAGTATCGCCTCGCCGGTGCGCGGTGCAGGCTCGTGGACGTGATCGAGCTGCTCTCAGACACCGGCATGGGCAAGGAGATGCACTCGGTCATCTCGCAGGGCCGAGTCGATTCGATCGTCACCTCCAAGCCGCGTGAGCGGCGGCTCTTGATCGAGGAGGCGGCGGGGCTGGGCAAGCACCGCAAGCGCCGGCGCCGCGCGCAGCTCAAGCTCGCACGCACGCAGGAGAACCTCGACCGGGCGCTCGATGTCGAGCGCGAGGCACGATCGCGCCTGCGCCCGCTGGGGCGCCAGGCAGAGGCCGCAGAGCTGCACGCCCGCCTGGAGCGCCAGACGCTCGAGGCTCGCTGGGAGCTGGCCAGAGACGAGCTGCGCCTCCGGCGAGCGGCGCAGGCGCAGGCGCAGGAAGAGGCCGCGCGAACGCGGACGCGCCAGGGGCAGCTCGCAAAGGAGCTAGAGGCGGTCGCCTCTCGCCGGGGGGCTGCCGAGGAAGCGCTCGCCGGGCGTACCGCGATGCGCGAGCGGCTCTCTGAGCGCTGCTTTGCGGCTCGAGCGGCGGGCGAGCGCGTCGCCGATCGGGCCCAGGCGGCGCGAGCCGCCGCGGTGGCGGTGAACGCGCGCCTGGCGCACGGCACCCAGCAGCTCGACTCGCAGCAGCTCGACTCGCTGGATCTCGAGTCCGGGGCCGGCGCCGAGCCCCCCGACTCCGGCGCCAGTGCCCGTATCGCGGCGCTGCAGGATTCGCTCGCCACGCTTGACCGTGACTACGAGGCGGAGGTTGAGCGCCAGGTGGCCGATCTGGTGCTCCAGCGCGCCGCCGCTGAGGGTGAAGTGCGCCGCCAGGAGGCGGCGGGGCACGATCTAGGCGGGGCCCGTGCTCGCGCGCAGGAGGGCGCTGAGGCAGCACGAGCGGCGGTGCGCGAAGCCGAGCGCGCGGTGGAGCTGGCGCGCCGCGACGGCGCCCGCGCTGGCGGTGAGCTGGCGGCCGTCAACCAGTTCCTCCGCGCCCAGGCCAGCTCCCCCAGGGCTGGCCTGGCGCTCGCAGACGAGCTCGAGGTCGATCCGGGATACGAGCTTGCGCTGGCCGCGGCGCTCGACGGCCGGCTGCGGGCGGCGGTCGTGGCCGATCGAGCTGCGGGCGCGGTCTTGCTGGACCGCGCCGGGGCGGAGGGAGGCCGTGCACTGATCGCGTGCGCCGGGGATGCCGAGTACGGCTTCGAGCACGGGACCGAGCAGCCGGTGGCCGGCGCCGAGCGCTTGGTCGACCACGTGCGGGGCCCCCACGACGCGGTGGCCCTGGCTCGGGCGTTGCTGGGGAATACGTGGGTGCTCGACGACTTGCGAGCGGTGCCCGAGTGGTTCGGCGGCGTCGCGGTGACCCTCGGCGGACGGGTACTCTCGCCGTCCTGGCGCGAGCTGCGCCAGGCGCCGGCGGTGGGGGAGGAGCGCGTGCTCGCCGAGCGCAACCGGCGCGAGCGCCTGGTCGCGGCGAGTGAGGATGCGGCCCGGGCGGAGCTGAGCGCGGCCGGCGAGCTGCAGCGCGCGCTCGCCTCGGCCGCCGAGGCCGATACCCAGCGCGAGCGCACGGTTGCCGAGCATCGTCAAGCCCTCGGTGATCAGGGCGAGGCCGCCGAGGAGGTGCGGCGGATCGGCGCTCTGATGGAGCGCCGCCGGGCAGCTCCCGACGAGGGGCCGGGCGCGGGCAGGCGCGCTCAGCTCGTCGCTGAGCTGTCGGCCGAGCGCGCGGCGCTGGCGCACGCCCAGCGTGAGCACGCGCAGCGGCGCGGAAGGATCGAGCGCCTGCGGGCGGCGATCGCCCGGGATGAAGCTCTGGGGCCTGTGCTGGGGGCGTTGATCGAGGCGCTCGGCGCGGCGGGCAGCGCGATCACGCAGCAGCGCGCCGCGTTCGATCAGGCGCTGGCCGCCGATCGCCAGGCTGGTGAGCACATGGCCGCTGAGCTGCGAGCCTGCGCGCGGCAGGAGACAACTCTGCACGCGCGGCTTCAGCAGGAAAACGAGACCCTCACCAGAGCGGAGGTGCAGGCCCAGCGGGCACGGGATCGGGCGGCCGAGACCGGCAGCGAGCTGCGGGAGCTGGCGTCGCGCTTGGAGCTCGGTGCGCAGGCCGCGGACTCCGAGCTGAGCGCGCAGGAGCGCGAGGCGCTGTCGGGTCGCATCGACCGGTTGGCGCGCCGTCGCGAGCAGCTCGGGCCTGTCAACCCGCTCGCCAAGGTGCAGTACGCCGAGGCTCTGGAGCACGTGGAGGAGCTCGAGCGTCAGCGCTGCGACCTGGAGCATGCGCTGCGCGAGCTGGAGAAGCTGATCGCCGACACCGACCGCCAGATCCGCGAGACCTTCGAGGAGACCTTCGACGCGGCCGCTAGGGGCTTCGAGGAGCTGGCGGGAGTGCTCTTTCCGGGCGGCGTGGGCCGGCTGGTGCTCGTCAGCGAGCGGGCATCCTTCTCCCAGCGCTTGGCGGGGGAGGCAGCGGAGCGCTCGCAGGGGGAGGCGGAGCCCTCGGACGAGGAGGCCGCGCGCTCCGAAGAAGTCGGCGATGGGGACGATCTACTCGGAGTGGAGATCGAGATCGCTCCCGCCGGCAAGGAGCAGAAGCGGCTCTCGCTGCTCTCCGGAGGCGAGAAGTCGATGACCGCGCTGGCATTCCTCTTCGCGGTCTTCCTCGCGCGGCCCTGCCCGTTCTACATCCTCGACGAGGTCGAGGCCGCGCTCGACGATCTCAACATCGAGCGCTTCCTGGCGCTCCTGAGCCGGTACGCGGATCAGGCCCAATTTATAGTCGTCACCCATCAGAAGCGCACGATGGAGGCGGCCCAGTCCTTATACGGGGTCTCGATGGGTGCCGACGGAGTATCGAAGGTGATCTCACGACGGCTGCCCAGGCCGATCGCCGCATAGGGGCCGCATAGGGGCGCATCGAGGAGCGCATGACCGCGCACCTGTGACGTCGAGGGGGGCCGCGCCGGGGGGGGTAGTCCCAGCGCTGGTATCGTCGCGCGCCCGATGGCTCGCGACTGGCAGGATCTGTTCATACTTCCCGATGCGCCGGAACGCGCGCAGGCCGCCGATGGGGATGGCCAGGAGGCCGGGGAGGACCGCAGTGGGCGCTTTGCGCGCCTGCGCCAGAACCTGCGAAGGACGCGGCAGGCCCTCAGCAGCGAGATTCAGGCGACCTTGTTCGAGGAGCTCGACGACGAGACGTGGGAGCGCCTGGAGGAGGCTCTGATCTACGCCGACGTGGGGGTCGCCACGACTGCACAGGTCGTGGAGACGCTCGAGCGCGAGGCCGGCAGCAACGAGCTCTCGGGCGGGCAGGCGCTGAGCGATCGCCTGGTGGAGCTGCTGGTGGGGGTCGCCCGAGCCGGGGAGGACCGCATCGATCTTCGCCAAACGCCGAGCGTGATCCTGCTCGCGGGCGTCAACGGGACCGGCAAGACGACCACCGCGGGCAAGCTCGCGTGGCACCTGAGCCACGAGCTCGGGCGCTCGGTGCTGCTTGGTGCCGCCGACACGTTTCGGGCCGCCGGTGTCGAGCAGCTAGAGCTGTGGGCGCAGAGAGCCGGTGTCAGCTTCGTCAAGGGGCCACCGGGCGCCGACCCCGGGTCAGTCGCCTATGACGCGGTGGCGACTGGGATCCGGGATCGCGCCGATGTCGTGATCGTCGATACCGCCGGCCGTCTGCACACCCAGGAGGACCTGATGGCCGAGCTGACCAAGGTTCGCCGGGTGATCGCCAAGCAGATCCCGGACGCCCCCCACGAGACGCTGCTGACCGTTGATGCGACCACCGGCCAGAACGGCCTGCGTCAGGCGCGCCTGTTCTCAGAGGCGGTGCAGGTGAGCGGGCTCGTGCTGACCAAGCTCGACGGGACCGCCAAGGGCGGGATCGCTCTCGCGATCGCCCATGAGCTCGTGATCCCGGTCAAGCTGATCGGCGTCGGCGAGAAGCTCGCCGACCTGAGGCCGTTCGATGCGGCCGAGTTCGCCAGGGCGCTTGTGAGCTAGAACGCGCCCTCCAGGTGCTCGATGCTCAGGAGGCTGCCGCCTGGGTCGAACGTCACTCCGATCGCATCGAACCTGACAACCTCCGCGTAGGGACGCTGCCGTCGCTCGATCAGCCAGCTTCCCGCCATCTTTCGTACGCGGGCTCGCTTGGTGCCGTGCAGGGCGTCGAACGGGGTGCCGCCGCCGGCGATCAGCCGGCGAGACTTGACCTCGCAGAACGCGAGCGTCGTGCTGTCGAAGGCGACGATGTCGAGCTCGCCCCAACGGGTACGGTAGTTGCGCTCCAGGATCTGAAATCCGCACTTGATCAGGTGCTCGGCGGCGAGGCACTCGCCGAGCTGGCCCAGGCGGTGACGGGAGTCTGTGCTCACGGTGGGGCGGTGAGAGGGGTCTGTGCTCACGGTGGGGCCGTGAGAGGGGTCTGTGCTCACGGTGGGGCCCCTGAGAGGGGTCGGTGCTTACTGTGAGGCGGTGCGAGGGTTGATTGCTCATAGGTGGGACGTTATCCCTCATGCCGTCACAAGTGGCTGGCGTACTGTGACGATTTGGCGCCGAGCGCAAGCGGCCGCTGGTGCACAATTGGCACGCCCTGTGACCCACGCTCGAGGCGACGGAGCGTACGGTCGAGACATGCTCGCTCGCGTAGCTACGTTCGCCATTGACGGGGTCGATCCACGCCATGTCTCGGTAGAAGTCGACATTCGCTCGGGACTGCCGTCGTTCACGATCGTGGGTCTCGGCGACGCTGCGGTGAGAGAGTCCCGCGACCGGATCCGCTCTGCGGTGCTGAACTCAGGCTTCGAGTTTCCGGCGAGGAGGATCACCGCCAACCTCGCGCCCGCGTTCCTTCGCAAGGTCGGCCCGGGATTCGACGCCGCGCTGGCGCTCGCGGTGCTCGCCGCCAGCGGCCAGGTTCCCAGCGACGCTCTGAGCACGTACGCCGTCTTCGGCGAACTGTCGCTCGGTGGCGAGCTGCGCGATTCGCCGGGAGCGCTGGCGGTCGCGGAGGGTGCGCGCCGAGCGGGGCTCTCGCACCTGATCGTGCCACGTGAGCGCGCACGGGAGGCCGCGCTCGTGCAGGACCTGACGATCGTCGGCGTCGGGAGCCTGCGCGCAGCGACGGAGGTGGTGATGGGCGCACAGCCACCATCACCGGCGCCGTCTTTAGCGGTTCCCGGATCCGCACGGGCGCACGAAAGCGATCTCGCCGACGTGCGCGGCCAGGGGGCGCCGCTGCTCGCGCTCCAGATCGCGGCGGCTGGGGGCCACAATCTGCTCCTCGAAGGCCCGCCCGGCACAGGGAAGACGATGCTCGCCCGCCGGTTGCCATCGATCCTCCCTGCGATGACTCGCGCGGAGGCGGTCGAGGTGACCAGGCTCCATAGCGTGGCGGGCGTTCACGCCGACGGTCTGGTCAGCGAACGCCCGTTCCGGGCCCCGCATCACACGATCTCGCCATCGGGACTGGTTGGCGGCGGCGTAGTGCCCCGTCCGGGTGAGGTGACGCTCGCAAACCACGGCGTGCTGTTCCTCGACGAGCTCTCAGAGTTTCAGCGATCGAGCCTCGATGCGCTCCGTCAGCCGCTCGAAGACGGGCGGGTCACGATCGTACGCGGTCAGCGCGCGCTTGTGTTCCCGACTCGGTTCATGCTCGTCGCCGCCACGAACCCCTGCCCTTGCGGATTTGCGGGAGTCGGTGACCGCTGCTCCTGCGGGGACGCCGACTTCAGGCGCCACCGACGCCGGCTGAGCGGTCCGCTGCTCGACCGAATGGACCTGCTCGTGAACGTGGCCCGGCCAACCGAGCACGAGCTCCGGGCGCCCCCCACGACCGACTCGGTGCGTGCCAGGGCGCGCGTTGCGGATGCCCGCGAGCGTCAGCAGGCGAGGCTCGCTGGGAGCGCCGCGCGCTGTAACGGCGAGATGGACTCGCGGCTGGTGGGCAGGCACGTGGTGCTCGAGCCCCCCGCGCAGGACGCTCTCGCTCAGGCATACGAGGCCGGGGCGCTCAGCGCGCGAGGGCGCCATCGCGTCCTGCGCGTGGCGAGGACGATCGCCGATCTCGAGCATCACGATCGGGTCACGCAGGCTGATCTGCTGACCGCGCTCGGACTGCGCCAGCGAGGCGCCGTGGAGGCGGCGCTGGCGCTGTGAGCCCCGACCCGGCGACCAGCACTGGCACCGCTCCGGCCACCGGGCCCCGTCCCGGCCCAGCCCCCGCTACCGCCCCCGGCACCGCCACCGACCGTGCCTGCGATCGATGCGTAGCACGCTCGTGGCTCCTGGCTCGCCTGAGCGCTCACCTCGAGCTCGCACGCGGTCAGGTCGAGCCAGTGCTCGGGCTCGACGACGAGGAGCTGCTCGCGGCGCTTGGCGGCAAGCGGCGGGCAGCGATCTGGAGCGAACGCCAGCGATTGGATCTCCGGCAGGAGCGCCGGCACGCGGCGAGCGCCGGACTCGAGCTCATCTGCCGCTGCGACCAATCATATCCGGCACGACTGGCCTGCTCGCCGAGTCCTCCGGCGGTGCTCCATGTCGCCGGCGGACTGGAGCGCTTTCTGAAGCTCGTCGCTGGCGACCCGGTGGCGATCGTCGGCGCGCGCACCCCGTCCGCTTACGGTCTGGAGATGGCCACGCTGCTTGGTCGCGGCTTGGGCCGCGCCGGGCTCACCGTGATCAGCGGGATGGCACTCGGAATCGACTCTGCCGCCCAAGCAGGTGCGCTTGCCGGGGAGGGGGGCACCGTGGCGGTGCTTCCCGGCGGAGCCGATCAGCCCTATCCGGTCAGCAAGCGACTGCTTCACCGCCAGATTCAAGGCGCGGGCGCCGCCGTTTCCGAGCTTCCACCCGGCGCCGTCGTGCGGCGCTGGTGCTTTCCGGCGCGCAACCGGATCGTCGCCGGGTTGAGCGCGATGACGGTTGTCGTCGAGGCGGGGGAGGGGTCAGGCGCGCCTCACCGCTGCTTTTTCGCAGGCACTCGGGCGGCCGACCGGGGCCGTTCCGGGGCGCGTCACCTCCCCGCTCGCCGCGGGTTGCAACCGCCTCTTGGCGACCGGCGCCCAGCTCGTCAGCCACCCACAGGACGTGCTCGATCAGCTGTTCGGCGCCGGCGTGCGCGCTGCCGTGGTGAAGGACAAGCCGGAGCTACAGCCGGAGCTCAGACTGGTGCTCAGCGCGATCGCGGACGGAGAGGACACGACGGCGGCGCTGTCGCGGGGAGGGCTCGCGGCCGAGCAGGGATTAGCCGCAGTGGCGGCGCTGGAACTGGCCGGCTACGTACGGCGTGAGGCAGGGGGCAAGTTCACCGTGCTGCCCTGAGCCTGACCATGGCCGCGTTCACGGCCGCAGATCGAGCACCTCGAAGCCGTACTCGGCCGCGAGCCGCGCGGCGATCAGCGATCGGTGACAGGCCGCCGCATCACGCTCGACGCACAGCAGCGCGCCGATACCAAGCGCCGGCAGAGAGTCGACGACCCCACCGAGATCCACACCTGCGAGGATTTCATGTCGGTAGCGCTCGGCGTATTCCGGCGCGAGTTGCGCGCGCGAGCGCTTGCCGACTCCGTTCGCGTCGTCGATCGTGTACTGGAGCTGGCGCAACTCGGTGCTCGGCGCCAGCTCGGGCAGGTGGCGATAACCTAGGCTGGCCTCGGCGAGCGCACGCTGGAGACGCCGGGAGTTGGCCCACGCGTACTGCGGACCTCGAACGCCGCGGCGCTGGCGGACGTCGAGCACCAGCCTGACCCCGGCATCGGCGAGCGACTGGAGGAAGCGCTCCAGCGTGGCGCCGTAGACGCCCACGGTTGCGACGCGTTGTTGTCCTTCGCCGCGCATCTACATCGTGAGCTGTTGATACGCAGCCGACTGGAACGAGAGTCGGTGCAGTGGCGAGACGCCCAGTCGCCCGATCGCATCTCGGTGCTCAGGGGTGCCGTATCCGACGTGCTTGGCGAACTCCCATCCTGGATGTGTGCCGTCAGCCCGTCGCATATATCGATCGCGCGTCTCCTTGGCTAGGACCGAGGCTGCCGCGATCGCCGCGCTCTTGCCATCGCCTCCCGCGATTGCCCGCTGCTCGCAGCCCAGAGCGGCGAGTGCGAATCCGTCGCTGAGACAGATGCAGCCCTTGCAGGCCACTCTCGCGAGCGCGTCGTGCAACGACGCCAGGTTGGTGACATGAAGCCCGCGAGCATCGATGCCGGGCGCGCACCGAGACACGATCGCGACCTTGGCGGCCAGGCGCAGGATGACCGGAAAGAGCTCGGCTCGCGCCGCCGAGGTCTGCTGCTTGGAGTCGTTCAGCGCGCCGAGCGCCCGGACCTCCGCCGGTCCCAGGCGCCAGAGATCGAACAGCACCGCGCCGGCCACGAGTGGACCGGCGAGGCACCCTCTGCCGGCCTCGTCGGCCCCCGCCACGAACCGCGCCCCGAGCGCACGGTCGAACGCGACCAAGCGCCGGCCGGGCCGCACGAGGCGCTTGCGCGCTCGCTTGGCCGCCCCAGCCCGCTCACGCGCTCCCGTCCCCTCGGCCGATCTGGCCCCCTCTCGGGCTCCCGCCTCCTCAGTCCGCCCCGCCGCCTCGAGCACTCGCGCCTCCTCAGCGGCCCCCGCCGCCTCAGGCGCTCTCAATTCCTCAGCCGGCCCCGCCCCCTCACAAGGTTCCGATCCGGTCCGGAGGCCAGTAGGTGAAGAACGCGACGCCGATGATCCATTTAGCGGGGACCGGCCCCCAGAAGCGGCTGTCGTCTGAATCGCCACGGTTGTCGCCCATCATGAAGTAGTCCCCGGGCGGAACGACGATCGGCTTCGAGAAGGTGCACCCCTGCCGCCCTCCGCAGGGAGTGATGTAGGAGTCCTTCTCCCGTACGCCGTTGCGGATCACGTGCCCGTTCACTACCGAGATCCTGTCTCCGGGACCGGCGACGACGCGCTTGATGAACGGTGTCTGAGTCGACTGCATAGGAGTCGGCTCATCGCAGGCCTGGCCGCCGCCGCCGCCGCCTTGATTGGGGTCGCCACAGATGGCTGAAGGCTGAGAATCTGCGCCGTGCGGCGGATGAAAGACGACCACATCGCCGATGCTCGGATGGTTGGTCAAGCGGTTGGTGAGCACTCGCTGACCGATCGCGAGCGTCGGGATCATAGAGCCGCTGGGGATTCGGTAGGGCTTGACGATGAACGCCTGGATCAGGAACGCGAGCACGACCGCCACCCCGATCGTCACAACGAACTCGATCAACGACTTGAGCCCCGACTTCCGGGCGGCGGGCTTGGCCGCCGGGCTCGACTTCCGGGGCGCGGACTCGGCCATCAGAGCAAGCCGATCCGATCGTCGTCGCGCGCGACGACGACTACTTCGTGGAAGGTGCGGACCTGCATTGCTCCGCAGGAAGCGGTATACGGCGCCGTCCTCACGCCGGTGCTTGGCCCGCGGGTGCCTCCGTTGCGCCCGGCGCACGGTCGCCCGGGTCGGGGTCGCCCGCGGCAGAGTCGCCCGGGTCAGGGCTGGCTGGTCCAGGCTCCGCCGGTGCATGGAGCAGGCCCGGCTCGACGACCGCCTCGGGACGGGCGGAGCGTCGCTCGCGCACGCGAGCCCGCTTGCCGACGCGTCCGCGCAGGTAGTAGAGCTTGGCACGGCGAACATCCCCGCGCGCGGCAACTTCGATCCGTTCGATCTTCGGCGAGTGCAGCGGGAACGTGCGCTCGACGCCGACGCCGAAGGACTGCTTTCGCACGGTGAACGTCTCCCGGGCGCCGTGGCCCTGGCGCTTGATCACGACGCCCTCGAACACCTGCGTCCGGCGGCGGGTCCCCTCGATCACCTGGAAGTGGACGCGAAGCCGATCCCCGGCGTCGAAGGCTGGAACCCGGCGGAGCTGCGCGCGCTCCAGGCTGTCGATCACGGTGCTCATAGCAAGTGCGGGGTGCCCACAATCCAATGCGTGGAGCGGCGTCCGCGGTGGCGAGGACCGGTGATTGTCACTCGCCCCACAGCACTCTTCGGACCATGCGGGCGACCTATGGTAGCGAAACGGTGCCGCCGCGCGAAGCGGGGCCGTCACGCGATCGGCTCTGGGCCAGCCGCCACTCCCGGATCTGTGCGTGGTGCCCAGAGAGCAGCACCGCGGGGACCGGCCAGCCGCGGAACTCGGCCGGCCGTGTGTAGTGGGGGTACTCGGGTGCTCCTCGTAGCGCCTCGCTGAAGGATTCCTCGACCGCCGAGTGCTCGTGACCGAGCGCCCCGGGCAGCTTGCGCAGCAGCGCGTCACAGATCACCATCGCCGGAAGCTCGCCACCGGCTAAGACGTATCGGCCAATCGAGACGCGATCGCTCGCCAAATGCTCCGGCACCCGCTCGTCAAAGCCTTCGTAGCGACCAGACAGAAGCGTCAACGCCGGTTCTCGCGCGAGCTCCACGATCAACGCATCGTCGAGCAGGCGGCCGGCCGGGGTCAGCGCCAGCACCCGGCGCTCAGAACGCAGGGCCACGGGGTCACAGTCATATCGCGCCCGCAGCGCAGCCTCGACCACGTCGACCCGTAGCACCATGCCCGCACCGCCCCCGAACGGGGTGTCGTCGACTTGACCGGCGCTCAGTGGCGTGTGGTCTCTGTAATTGACATAGCCCAGGCGATGCCCCCGCGCAAGGGCGTTGGCAACGTGACGCTGGCGCTCAAACCAGGCGAAGGCCTCCGGAAACAGCGTAAAGACGTCGATCTGCATCAAACCTCCAGGTCGATCTGCATCAACCCTTCACGGCAGAGCCCACGTCGACCTGCATCAACGCTCCCTCAGGACTCCCAGATCGATCTGCATCAATGCTCGTCCAGGAAGCCCAGATCGACCTCGATCAGGCGGCGTTCCAGATCGACGCTGCGCACCGCGTCGCGTACGAGCGGCACCAGCAGATCCGGCGGGCCCTCGGTACGGACGACCTCCAACGCCTCGCAGGAGGGCAGTGCGATCAGCCTCCTCACAAGGCCCACCACCCGGCCGCCATCAGGTACGTCTGCTTGCTCTTGTCCCTGCCGGATGCCGTTGACGAGGCATCCCTCCAGGTCCTCGGCCCACCATTCGTCGGGCCCGAGCTCTGCGGCTTGATCTCGCGCGACGAGCATCTCCTCTCCCCGCAGCGACTGTGCGGCTGCTCGGTCCCCATAGCCGGCCACTCGCACGATCACGCGGCGATCCGATCCGGCGCGCCGCTCGATGCGCAGCTCGTGACCTGAGATCGAGATGCTCCGTCCGGCCACGAGCAGCTCCGGATTGGGCGCCCTGACATGGAAGCTGCCGTCGAGTCCGTGGGGAGTGCCCACGACGCCGGCCCGCAGCCACCGCCGGCCGCGAGAACCGCCGGAGCGATCAGCCATCAGCCTCCCCTACCGACCGTCAATGGTCACTGCTTGGCGGATTCGATGCCCTGGGTGCGCAGCAGCTTGTGAACGGTGTCGGTCGGTCTCGCGCCGCGGGCGAGCCAGTCGCGGATGCGCTCTTCGTTGAGCACGATCGTCGAAGGGTCCGTCTGGGCGTTGTAGTGCCCGACGGTTTCGATCACACGCCCGTCACGCTTGGCGCGCTGATCGGCGACGACCACCCGCCAGACCGGGTTCTTGCGCCCGCCAATACGTGTCAAACGGAGTCTCACTGCCATCAGCGAACCGAGGTTAGCGCAACAGCGCCGCGAGGTCGGGCGTCTTACCCTGTGTGACCTGGCGCATGACCTTGCGCATCTGGTCGAACTGCTTGATGAGCTGCTTGACCGCCTGCACGTTGGTGCCCGAGCCGCGGGCGATCCGCAGCCGCCGGGAGCCCTTGATCAGCTCCGGATGACGGCGCTCCCGAACTGTCATCGAGAGGATGATCGCCTGGATCCGATCGAAGTCTCGCTCGTCGACCTTGACGCCGCGCAGCTCATTGCCGAGTCCGGGGATCATGCCCAGCAGCGATTGGAGCGGACCCAGGCGCCGGACTTGTTGCAGCTGGTCCAGGAAATCATCCAGCCCGAACTCCTGCTTGCGCAGCTTGCGCTCCAGATCGGCGGTCTGCTGATCGCCATAGGCAGCCTCCGCCTTCTCGATCAGCGTCATCACATCTCCCATCCCCAGAATCCGCTGCGCCATGCGGTCGGGATGGAAGCGCTCGAACTGGTCGAGCTTCTCACCGGTGGAGGCGAACAGGATCGGCTTGCCGGTGATCGCCTTCACCGACAGCGCCGCGCCGCCGCGCGCGTCGCCGTCGAGCTTGCTCATCACGACGCCGTCGAACTGGACCACCTCCGCGAACTGCTCCGCGACCCCAACCGCGTCCTGGCCGGTCATCGCGTCGACCACGAGCAGGATCTGGTGGGGCTTGACCGCCTTCTTGATCTGCGCGAGCTCCGCCATCAGCTTCTGGTCGATGTGCAGCCGCCCACTGGTGTCCACGATCAGCACGTCCTTGCCTTCCTTCTGGGCGCGATCCCGGGCCCAGGCGGCGATCTTGACCGGATCGCGGTCGGTGCCCTGCTCGTAGACCTCAGCGCCGGCCTGGGCTCCAACCTTGACGAGCTGGTCAACGGCGGCGGGCCGGTACACGTCGCACGCTGCGAGCGCCACCGACGAGCCGTGCTGCTCACGCAGGTAGCGCGCGAGCTTGGCGCTCGCCGTCGTCTTGCCCGAGCCCTGCAAGCCGGCCATCACGATCACTGTCGGCGGCCTCGATGAGAAGGACAGCTCCTGCGCGGCGCCGCCCATCAGCTCGGTCAGCTCGTCGCTGACGATCTTCACGACCTGCTGGCCCGGATTGAGCTTTCCGACCACGCCCGCACCCAGCGCGTGCTCCTTGACCGCGTTGGTAAAGCTCTTGACCACCTTGAAGTTGACGTCGGCCTCCAGCAGCGCGAGCCGGATCTCGCGCATCGCCGCCGAGATGTCCTCTTCGGTGAGCGTGCCCCGCCCGCGCACTTCGTCGAGTGTGGACTGGAGCTTCTCTGCAAGGGAGTCGAACATGAATGTCAGGGTACCGGGAACCCTCGTCGGCCCCCGGCAGGGGGCTTGTGGCGATTGCGGGGAGGCGGATGCCGGCGCCACGGACGGCTCTTGTTCGCGAGCCGTCTGGTGAGCGGCGTCGTCGAGCACGGTCAAAAGCTGCGCCAGCGGTTGCACCGGGATGGCCGCGGAGGTGATCGAAGGGCACGAGACCGAGCTGCCACTACACCGCGCCTTGACCGAAAGTGACCCGTGAGCTGCTGGACGCCTCAGAGGAGGCATCGGGCGCATGCGTCAGCGAGCCCAGGTACCCAGGTGGGAGGGCCTCGCCGCGCCCGGTCTTGTGTTGCCTTCGTGGGCAGACCCGCTTTGCCGTTCGCGCGCAACTCGTCTTGCGTAACCAGAGCCGATTAAAAGGGGGCGCGGGCCACAGGAGGATGCGGCGGTCGTGAGCTGCGCGGGCTGTTACCTGCCGGTGCGGCGCGATGCTTACACCCCGGCCAGCAGCAGGGCCGGCGCTGGCCCTCCTCCAGCTCCTCCTGAGTCCGCCGGATGCGACGCTCTCGGGTGGTCTTCTGCTTGGCATCCTCGACCCAGCAGATGAACTCGTTGAGGGCCAAGGGCGTGATGTCCTTCCAGGCACCGAGTACCGCGACGTTGGCTATCAGCGCCTTGCGCAGGTCCGCGGGCAGTTCGTGCACTACCCCACCGGGCACTCTCTCGCCGCTCACAGCTCCCCCATTGTGGTGAGCCGAGAGCAAGCCCACCTCACCATCCGCTGGTGTGACGCCCTACCCCCGCGCGGTACCCCCAGGAGGCGCCAACATTCGCGCGCCAAGGGGCATCCCGACGACGAGCCGGGCGGACCCGAGTTGTCGCTCATGTCGCTCGGTCTGCTTCGTCGGAGTGCCATGGAGGTTGGGGGGCCGCTGAGGCGAGCGCTTGGCGCATCAGTGTCAGCAGTTGACGGCGGTCGGCGTCGGTGAGCCCGCCGAGCACTTCGTCTTCGATCCGCGTGACGAGGCGTTTGGCCTGCTCCACGGTGCGCCGGCCCTTCGGCGTGATCGATACCTCCCACGCGCGGCGATCGCCTGGACGCCGTCGGCGCTCGGCCAGCCCCGCGGTTTCGAGTTCGTTGATCAGCTTGACCATGGCGCTTGGATCGATGCCCATGTCGGAGCTCAGCTGTTGCTGGATCGCGCCGTCGCGGGTGCCGAGCACATTGAGGATCGCGAACAGCGCGGGCGTGAGGCCAATTGAATCGAGCGCCTCGGCGGTGCGCGTGTGGAAGGCCCGCCAGAGCCAGAAGAAGAGCTGGCCGGCGAATTCGGCCACCTCGGTGTCGGTTGAGACTGGTGTTGCCATGTGCTCAAGCTTCGCAGATCTGCTGTATAAATACAATGATTGACGAATGCCATGATAGTCGCCTATCATGATCCGGCATCTAGCAACCCCACAGCCGCCCCGGGTCGACGCGATCCACGACCAAAGGAGTGACGATGACCAGCTCTCCGCCCGCGACTCTCCACACGGAAAGCCCTGCCATAACCTCGATCGAGTGGGTCACCCTCGAGGTGCCCGACCCCACGGCCGCCGAGCGGTTCTACACCGCCGCCTTTGGGTTGGGCCCTCGGTTGGGCCTGCGTGCCTCGCAGGCGCCGACGAGCGGCTTTCGTGGGTTTACGCTGTCGCTCGTGGTGTCCCAGCCGGCCACGGTCGACCGGCTAATCGGTGCCGCCCTGGAGGCCGGTGCGACGGCGCTGAAGCCGGTCGCGAAGTCGCTCTGGGGCTACGGCGGCGTCGTGCAAGCCCCGGACGGGACGATCTGGAAAGTTGCCACGTCGAAGAAGCAGAACACTGGCCCGGCCACCAGGCAGATCGATCAGATCGTGCTGCTGCTGGGAGCCGCGGACGTGGCCGCGAGCAAGCGCTTCTACCTCGACCGCGGTTTGGCGGTGGGGAGAAGCTTTGCCCGCACGTACGTCGAGTTCGTCGCCCCGTCGAGCCAGATCAAGCTGGCGCTCTACAAGCGTCGTGCCCTGGCCAAGGACGCCGGCGTCTCCCCGGACGGCACCGGATCGCACCGGATCGTCATCTGGAGCGATGCCCAGCCCTTCACCGACCCCGACGGGTTCGCCTGGGAGCCCGCTGCAGCCCGAGACGAGCGGCCTGCAGCACTCGCGACCGCCGCGTCCGCGATCCAGGGAGCCTGAGCCGCATCCCAGGAGTCGCACTGAGCCGTCCACCGATGTAGACATCACCAGCATGAGGAGGTCTCCACGAGCCCAAAGACAGACAGGCAGAAGTCCGCCAAGCGCACCACCGCGACCAATAAGAAGTCCAGCGGATTCACGGCCGAGGAACGAGCCGCGATGAAGGAGCGCGCCAAGGAGCTCAAGGCGGCCAAGGACAACGCCGACGGGGAGAGCGATGTGCTCGCGAAGATCGCCGACATGCTGGACTCGGATCGCGTCATGGCCGAGCGGCTTCACGAAATCATCAAAGCCACCGCCCCTGACCTGACGCCGAGAACCTGGGACGGGATGCCCGCCTATGCCAAGGACGACAAGGTCCTCTGCTTCTTCCGCGACGCGCAGAAGTTCAAGACCAGGTACGCGACGTTCGGCTTCAGCGACAAAGCGAACCTCGACGACGGCGGCATGTGGCCGACCGACTTCGCGCTGACGAAATTGACAGCTACAGAAGAGAGAGCGATCGTCGCGCTCGTGAAGAAAGCGGTGAGCTGAGGACTGAGCTCGCCGCTCGGCTCGCCCTACTGAACGGCGCCCGAGAGGACACGACACCCAAGAAATTGTGGTTTCGTGTCGTCTCGGCTCGTCCTCCTAGATAGGAGTGCCCGTTGTTCTACCGCACGTGGGTCAACGACCCAGACAAGGCTCGCGAGCAGGTCGAGCGTTCACGCGTACGACGGCCACCCCGGATAGCTGTCCAGTGCCCGGCTTGCCCACCGCCGAGGAGTCGCGCCGCGAACGCGGGGTCACGCACGCGAGCTGACCATGCCGTACTGGCCCGCGGACGGCCTACAATCGCTGAACCCGCGTGGCACCCTGGAGCATGAGACGCATTGGTTGGGTCATCTGGGCAGCATGCCTGGGGCTGACGGTCGGCTGCGGTTCTTCTCAGTCAGCCTCGAGCGTGGCACGGCCCGCGCCCCGGACCCGGTCCGCGCCCCGTACCACCCCGCCTACTCCTCGGGTCCTACGCCGCCCACCCGCGCGCTTGATCGCGATCCTTCCGTCCGCGCAACGCCCGGGGCTGCTGCCCTGGACGCCGCTGGTATTGGTCCGCGGCCAGGTCGGAGCGTGGATCTCGCGCGTGCCGGCCCGCGCCGAGCCGGGTCTGAGCGTCACGCTCGTTCGCTTCGACCAGCACCTGGTACGCCTTGCCTTGCATGCTGGCAGTGAGGACCCAGGCGGCACCGGCTGGCGATATGGCGATCTGATCGGTCCACCAGAGGCTCGCACGGCGCTCGCGGCGTTCAACAGCGCCTTTCGCCCTTCTTATGGAGCGGGCGGGTTCATGGAAGACGGGCGGATCGGTTGGCCTCTGCAACGTGGCGCGGCGGCCGTCGTGATCTACGAGGACGGGCTGGCGGACATCGGCACCTGGCGCGGAACCGTGCCGGCGCCAGGTCGGGCGATCACGGCGGTGCGCCAGAACCTGAGTCTGCTGATCAACCAGGGTAGGGCGCCTTCGACCGTGGACACGTGCATCAAAGCATGTTGGGGCGATCCATTGCACGAGCAGCCCGTCGTGGCGCGCTCGGCGCTCGGCATCACGGCCGGCGGACGGCTCGTATGGGCTGCCGGGGAGACGCTCTCTGTGCGTGCGCTCGCCGACGCGTTGGTCGGAGCTGGGGTCACACGCGCGATGGAGCTGGATATCAATCCCGCGTGGGTCGCCGGCTACGTCTATGCGCACCACCGGCCCCGCGCACCGCTCGCGCCGATCCCACTCGTGCCCGGCCAGGTAGGAGTACCAGGCCAGTTCCTGGCGCCGTACTACCGCGACTTCTTTAGCGTCCTCGCACGCAGCGCCATGAACACTCAGCCATAACTCGGGATTGCCGAACAGACCGGCTGCGGTCATGCAGGTGACTCCCGCCGGCATAGCCCGCCGGGCGAAAGATGACCGCCGATGTGGTGCGCTCGAGCTCGAGCGCATCGGAACGCTTCAGTTCAGGGCCCTCACAGATTCACGGCCACATACTTCGTCTGCAAGTACTCCTCGATTCCCTCGATTCCGCCCTCGCGGCCGAAGCCCGAGTGCTTGACGCCGCCGAAAGGGGCGGCGGGGTTGGAAACCATGCCCTGGTTGAGGCCGACCATGCCGGTCTCCAGTGCCTCGGAGACGCGCAGCGCGCGCCCCAGATCGTTGGTGTAGAGGTAGGCGACGAGCCCGAGCTCGGTGTCGTTGGCGGCCGCGACCGCCTCGTCCTCGCTGGAGAATCCCTTCACCGGAGCGACCGGGCCGAAGATCTCTTCGCGCAGCAACCTGGCGTTATCGGGCACGTCGGTGAGCACTGTCGGGTCGTAGAAGTAGCCGGCGCCCTCGCGGGCGTGTCCGCCGAGCAGCGCCCGGGCGCCGGCGCCGACGGCGTCCTGCACGAGCTCCGAGACCTTGCTGCGCTGCTTGTCGTCGATCAGCGGGCCGACCTGCACGCCGTCATCGGTGCCCCGCCCGACTTTCATCGCGCCCATCCGCTCGGCGAGCATCAGCGCAAACTGGCCGGCCACGGGACTGGCCACGTGGAAGCGGTTGGCCGCCGTGCAGGCCTCGCCGATGTTGCGCATCTTCGCGATCAGCGCGCCCTCCACGGCTGCGTCGAGATCGGCGTCCTCGAAGACGATGAACGGCGCGTTGCCGCCGAGCTCCATCGAAAGCCGCAGCAGGTTTCGCGACGCCTGCTCCATCAGGCTGCGCCCGACCTCGGTCGAGCCGGTGAAGGACAGCTTGCGCAGGCGCTGGTCGGCGATCAGCGGACCCATTGTCTCGCTCGATGACGACGACGTGATCAAGTTGAGCACGCCGCCCGGCAGCCCTGCCTGCTCGAGGATCTTGGCGAGCATCAACATCGAGAGCGGCGTCTGCTGGGCGGGCTTGACGACCATCGTGGCGCCGGCGGCGATCGCGGGCCCGATCTTCCGCGTGCCCATCGCGAGCGGGAAGTTCCACGGCGTGATCAGCAGGCACGGACCGACCGGCTGCTTCATCGTCAAGAGGCGGCCCTGGCCGTTTGGCGCGACAGCGTAGCGCCCCTCGATTCGCACCGCCTGCTCAGAGAACCAGCGCAGGAACTCGGCTCCGTATGCGATCTCCGCCTTGGACTCCGCCAGCGGCTTACCCATCTCGAGTGTCATTAGCAGCGCGAGCTCGTCCTGACGATCCATAATTCCCTCGAACGCGCGGCGCAGGATCTCCCCGCGCTCGCGCGGGGGGTGCGCGGCGAAGGCGGGCCCTGCGTCTACAGCGGCGTCGAGTGCGGCACGCGCATCATCGGCCGAGGCGTCCGCGACTTCGCACAACGCCTCGCCCGTCGCGGGATCCTCGACGGCCAGGCTTCCCTGCGCGCCTTCACGCCACCGTCCCCCGATGTGAAGCTGCTTAGGGACCTCGTCGAGGATGCGTCGCTCTTCTGGGGCTGTGCCGGTGCTCACGTGTCGTTTCCTACCCAACGCCGGCGCGCCCCAACCTGGATACCTTCCTGTGCTGCGAAAACCCTCCGGAGAATGCCCGAGCGCGAAGCCACAAGGCGGAGCCCGGGCAGGCTGTCGGGGAGCTGGTCACGTTGGGCGGCGAGGCGAGTAGCAGCCAGCGCCTCCTCTGATCGAAGGCAACATGTCGGCGTCTCGACACGTGGCGCCGGCGGGGGCAATCACGATGCCCCCGCCGGGAATACGGACCGGGTCCAGGGACGGCTGCTTATGCTGCCGCGGATTGCAGCGCGGCCGGCTCCAGCGCCACCCCCAGCACCTCGTCGATGCTCATCGCGAAGTGGAAGTGCATCGCGTCGCGCACCTCCTCGGGGACGTCGTCGAGATCGCCACGGTTGCGCTCTGGCAGCACCAGGTCGGTCAAGCCCGCCGCGTGGGCGGCGAGCACCTTCTGCTTGACGCCGCCGATCGGGAGTACCCGGCCCTGCAGCGTGACCTCGCCGGTCATCCCGACCGTGTGGCGAACCGGCCTGCCGCTCAGCAGCGAGCCGAGCGCGGTGACCATCGTCACGCCCGCGCTCGGACCGTCCTTCGGGATCGCCCCCGCTGGCACATGGACGTGGAAGGAGTGATCCTCGAACGCCGAGGAATCGATCTCCAGCTCTTGCGCGTGCCCGCGCACGTAGGAGAGGGCGATCTGCGCGGACTCCTTCATCACGTCGCCGAGCTGGCCGGTCAGCGTCAGCCCGGGCTTGCCGCGCATCGCGGTAGCTTCGACGAACAGTACGTCGCCGCCGGCGCCGGTGACCGCCAGTCCCGTCGCGACGCCAGGCACGGCGGTGCGGATCGCCGACTCCTGGAAGTGGCGCTGGCGCCCGAGGGCGTCACGAATCACCTCGAGGTCGATGCTCACAGGTGCCTGGACCTGCGCCGCGGCGATCTTCGTCGCGATCTTGCGCAGCATCGTCCCGAGGTCGCGCTCGAGCTGGCGGACGCCCGCCTCACGCGTGTACTCGATCGCGACAGTGCGCAGCAGCTCGTCGGAGATCTCGACCTCCTCGGAGCGCAACCCGTTGCGCTCGAGCTGGCGCGGCCACAGGTAGCCGCGGGCGATCGCGACCTTCTCGGAGGTCGTGTAGCCGTCGAAGCGGATCACCTCCATCCGGTCCAGCAACGGGCCGGGGATCGTGTCCGCGACGTTCGCGGTCGCGATGAACATGACGCCGCTCAGATCGAGCTCGAGGTCGAGGTAGTGGTCCCGGAAGCTGTGATTCTGCGCGGGGTCGAGGACCTCGAGCAGCGCTGAGCTGGGGTCCCCGCGCCAATCTGCGCCGACCTTGTCGACCTCGTCGAGCATGATCACCGGGTTCATCGTGCCCGCATCGCGCAGCGCGCGGACCAGGCGGCCCGGGAGCGCTCCGATGTAGGTGCGCCGGTGCCCGCGGATCTCGGCCTCGTCCCTGACCCCGCCGAGCGACATCCGCACGAACTCCCGGCCGGTGGCGCGGGCGATCGACTCGCCGATCGAGGTCTTGCCGGTCCCGGGTGGGCCGACCAGGGTCAGGATCGCCCCCGAGCGCTTGTCCTCGGTGATGCCGCGATCGACACGCAGCTTCTTGACCGCCATGTACTCGACGATCCTGTCCTTGACGTCCTCCAGGCCCGCGTGATCGGCGTCGAGGACCTCGCGCGCGTGCACCGGCTCGAGGCGCTCGTCCGAGCGCTTGTCCCACGGCACGGCGATCAGCCAATCGAGGTAGCTGCGAATCATGCTCGACTCGCCACTCTGCTCACCCATGCGCTCAAAGCGCCCGAGCTCCTTCTCGGCCTGCTCGCGGGCGTGGTCGGGCATCCCGGCCTCCGCGATCTTGGTCCGGTACTCCTCCGCGACAGACGCATCGTCTTCGTCCAGCTCCTTGCGGATCGAGTCCATCTGCTTGCGCAGGAAGTACTCGCGCTGCTGCTTCTCGGCGCCGGACTCCACGTCCTCACGGATGCGCTTGCGCACCTGGAGTTCGCTGAGCCGTTCACGTTGATAGGAGAGCGCCAGCTTCAGGCGCTCGGCGACGTCGATCGTCTGCAGCAGCTTGACTTTCTGCTCGTAGCTGAGATCGGGGGAGTAGCCGCTGGTGTCGGCTAGCGCGCCTGGCTCGCTGATCGAGCGCAGGAACGCAGACACACGGCCATCGTCGCCTCGGACCTCGAGGATCTCCTCGACGATGGCGCGGTACTCGCGCTCTAGGTTGCGGGTGACTCCGTCGACCGGGACGTCCTTTGCCGGGTCTGGGCGTTCGTCGACCTCGACGTAGAGCCGGCCGTCGGGCTCGGTGATGGCTGCGCCGGCCACGCCACGGTGAAGGCCGTGCAGCGCGACGCCGCGGGTGCTGCCCGGCAGGCGGACGCGCTCGGCGACCTCGGCGACAGTGCCGACCGCGGCAAATTCTTGCTCGTGCCGAGGCACGACCAGCACGCGCTTTTCCTCGCCTACGTCGACGGCGAGCGTGACCGGCATGCCCGGGAAGGCGACTACATCGTCCAGTGGAACCAGGAGGAGGCGAGTCATTATTCTAAATCTTCACTTTCGGTAGTTGCTTACGACTGATAAGCGAAGGATAGCACGAGAGGATGCCGGTGAAACAAGGATCTTAGCCTCCAGGACTTAGATAAGCGGAGTTTCCGCTGCAGTCTGAGTTGGTGCATGCTGGCGCTTGCCCATATGGTCGCCTGGAACGGCGGTGGGTCACCGCCGTGTGGTCGCCCGGGTTCTCTGTGGCGTCTGATTGGTTTCCCGGCGGTGCCCCCGCAGGGGCCCGCCGGCCGGGATCTGGGAAGATGAAGGGATGTCCGAGGACCAGACCCCGGGAGAGGTGCCGGCGCACGACGTACTGGCCGCCGAGGAGTTCGCCCTGCCGGCGCCGGACCCTGCGATTGGCCACCCTCCGGTGGCGCTGCCCGAAGATCTCACCGGCATCCCCCAGGCGCACGACGTGCTGGCCGCCGAGGAGTTCGCGATGCCCGCGCCGCGGTCGTCCGTTGCCAATACTGCGGCGCTTGCGCGGCGCGCCCAATCGCGTTGGTGGCTTGCGGGCCCAGCGGCAGGCGTAGCGCTGCTGGCGCTTCGGGTGCGTTGGCGTCGCCGTGGTCCCGGCGCTGAGCCCTAGGTCGTTGACGCCCAGCTAGGCGCGCGGGCGCCAAACGAGTCGTCGAGGTGCCCGAGCGCCTGAGATCAACTGCGGTAGGCGTCGCTGCGGTGCCGGAGGGAGGTGATCCTGACGATCCGGCCAATGTCGTCGATCAGGTAGGCCCCGCCGCGCTGACCACGAGCGAGCCAGAGGGGGCGCCATCGGCTTGCCAACCCGCCTCGGGTTCTCCAGCAGCGGGCCGGTGATGAAGGCGTTGGCAGCTCCGGCAACCTTCGAAGGTAGGGATCCGGCCAGCTCTCGCGTGCCCGGCCCCGGCAACCTCGGTTCAAGCCTCCCGCAGCCAACTGTCGAGGCTGTCCAAGATTCGCTTCACCTCCAGCCGCAGCTCGGCGGCGATCTGAACCGGCGCCTGACCGCCGACCAGCGCCCGGCCAGCTTGGTCGAGGATCGTCTGGAAGACCCACGCCAGAGCCACTGCCTGCACTTTCGCGAGCTGGGGCGTGCACCCGTTCCCATCTTTGCCCGGGACCAGGGACGGCTGCCGCTGTCGCTGGAGCGCCGGTGGCAACAGTGTGCCTGTGGCCAGTGCCTTGGCCCAGGTCTGGAGGTCCCGAGGGTCGAGATCATCGCCCCGGCCGGCCCGAACACGGACGGGTCTATCGGCGGCGCGGAGATCGATTGATCTGCGGGATGGCTCGAGCCACAGGCCGCGAGCCCGATCGTGAGGAGCATCATCGTGAACGTCGCACCCGCCAGCCTGAAGCGGCGCCACACCACCCGCAAGACGCACACGAGCGCCTCGGTTGGCGTTGTCTTGCTTGGCATTGTCATCGTGGCTTGCTCCGTGTCGTGTGTTTGTCGATCTCGATCTCGATCTCGATCTCGTGGGTCGTGTTCGTCATCGCTGCGCCGCCGCCAAGACCACCAACAGGGCGACGACTCGAGCGGCGGGCACCTCGTAGCGACCACGTCCAGCCGTATGCAGCCAGCCGGCGGCAACCAGTTGGCGGAGATGGTGATATAGCTGCCCGGCGGTGCCAAATCCTTCTACGGTGCCGAGGTCCGCGACAGTGTCGATCCCGCCCAGGATCTCGCGGAGGATCACCAGCCTGACCGGATGCCCCAACGCAGCGAGCACGTCGCTGGCCAGGCTCCAATCCGCGTCCATCAGAGCGTCGACCCTGAACTGCTGCTGCCACACGTACTTCGCGTCGGGGGCCAACGTGACGGACCCGGTAAACAGGACGGCGCTGCCATCTGAGGTCCGCGACTTGAGCCCTTCGAGCGCCCAGAACCGTTCGGGATTGGTTGCTCTTGCACCCTGAGCCCGCGGGTCCGCGGGCAGCCTGTCGGCTGGGTTCCGAGCCTCCAGTTCGGTCATTCGCTGTTCGAGTTGGGCTAGGCGCCGGCTGAGGTCTTGTGCAGTAGGTCCAGAACCCACGAATCAAGTATTACGTAGTTGCGTAGATCTTGCAAGGCTGCCTCGGTGCTTGTGCTCCGAGCCCCGGCCCCCCGGATGAGAGAATTCAGCCGATGGCGTACGCCGCAAACGGATCAGGCCCTGACGTGGCCGACCTGCTCGAGCGCCGAGCGGGCGAGGCGATGGCGCTCAACCAGCGCCACCTCAACCCGCAGCTCGGGCGCGTGCTGCAGACCCTTGGCTTTGACCGCGACTGGGTGCAGGGCCGCGGGTCGCATCTGATCGACCGCCAGGGAGACGAGTACCTCGATCTCCTGTCGGGATACGGCGTCTTCGCGCTCGGGCGCAACCATCCCTACGTCAAGAGCCAGCTCCAGCGCGTACTGGCCGTGGACACCCCCAACCTTCCACAGCTTGGCGTCTCTACGCTCGCGGGCGTGCTGGCGCAGGCGCTGATCGCGCGCGCGCCGGCGTCGCTTGATGCGGTGCTGCTCACGAGCTCAGGCACCGAATCGGTCGAGGGGGCGATCAAGCTGGCACGTGCGGCCACCGGCCGGCCGCGGATCATCTATTGCGAGCGGGGATTCCATGGCCTCACGCTGGGCGCGGTCTCGGTCAACGGCAACGAGGAGTTCCGGGAGCGCTTCGGTCCCCTGCTGCCAGGCTGCGATTCCGTGCCGTTCGGCGATCTCGACGCTCTCGCGGTGGAATTGGGGCGCGGCGACGTGGCGGGGTTCATCGTCGAACCGGTGCAGGGAAAGGGCGTGTTCGTGGCTCCCGATCGCTATCTCGCGAGCGCCCAGGAGCTCTGCCACCACGCCGGCTCACTGCTGATCGTCGACGAGGTGCAGACCGGTCTCGGCCGCACGGGGCGCTTTCTCGCGCTCGAGCACTGGGGGCTCGAGCCCGATCTCGTCACCGTCTCCAAGGCGCTGTCGGGTGGTTACGTCCCGGTAGGCGCGCTGCTCGCGAGTCGCGCCGCGTTCAAGGGCACGTTTGACTCGATGGAGCGCAGCGTGGTGCACGGCTCCACCTTCGGTGGGGGTGATCTGGCCGCGGCCGCCGGCATCGCCACCCTCACAGTGATAGAGCGGGAGCGGCTGACCGAGCGCGCGGCCGCGCTGGGCGAGCTGCTGCTGGAGCTCACGCGTCCCCTCGCCGACCGCTTCGAGATCGTACGCGAGGTGCGGGGGCTTGGCCTGATGTGGGCGATCGAGCTCGGCCCTCCGGCGGGCCGGGCAGCCAGGCGGCTGTGGGACGCGATCGAGCGCCGCCAGCCTGGCCTCTTTGCGCAGATGGTCACGGTTCCCCTCTTCCGCCAGCACCGCATCCTGACCCAGGTTGCGGGGCACCACATGAACGTGATCAAGGCGCTGCCGCCGCTGGTGATCGCCGAGAACGAGCTGCGCCGCTTCGCTTCGGCGCTCGAGGCTGTGCTCACCTCGGCCGAGCAGCACCTGTTCCGCACCTATGCGAGCCTCGGCTTCGAGCTCGGCCGCCGCAGCTTGGCGGTGCGCTAGGCGGGCGACCGCGACTCGATGCGGTGACCGCGATCGACGGATGCGGCTCCCCGCGGCGGGGCGATCGGCAGGCGCCTCGCTAACGTCTGAGCGCCGCGCGCAGCGCCGTGTGGGGGGCGCGCACCGCCTTATTGACAGCCGTCGGCTCGTATCCGCAGTGGGCCATGCAGTTCGCGCAGCGCGGATCGCGCCCGCGGCCGTAGCGCTCCCAGTCGGTCTCCTCGAGCAGCTCGCGGTAGCTGCTCGCGTAACCGTCGGACATCAGGTAGCAGGGGCGCTGCCAGCCGAAGATCGAGTAGCTCGGGATGCCCCAGGCAGTGCAGGGGAAGTCGATCCTGCCCTCGAGGAAGTCGAGGAACAAGGGCGAGTGGTTGAAGCGCCAGCGGCGCCGGTGACCGTCGGCGAAGGCCGCGCGAAAGAGGCGCCGGGTTTGCTCTACGCCGGGAAAGTGCTCCTGATCGGGAGCCTTCTCGTATGCGTAGGCGGGGGAGATCATCATCTGATCGACCCCTACGTCGTCGTTGAGGAAGTCCAGCGTCTCACGCACGGTTTCGGGCGTGTCGTCGGAGAAGAAGGTCGTGTTGGTCGTCACCCGGAAGCCGCGCCGCTTGGCCTCGCCGATTGCGCTGAGCGCGGTGTCGAACACGCCCTCCCGGCAGACGGACTTGTCGTGGCGCTCGCGCAGGCCGTCGATGTGGATCCCCCACGCGAAGTACGGCGACGGCGTGAAGCGATCCAGCTTCTTTTCCAGCAGCAGCGCGTTGGTGCACAGATAGACGAACTTCTTGCGCGCCACGAGCTCGGTGACGATCTGGTGGATGTCGGGATGCACCAGCGGCTCGCCGCCGGCGATCGACACCACCGGCGCGCCGCACTCCTCCACGGCGCCCACAGCGTCGGCGACCGACATGCGCCGGCGCAGGACGTGGTCGGGGTGCTGGATCTTGCCGCAGCCGGCGCACGCGAGGTTGCACTGGAAGAGCGGCTCGAGCTCGAGCACGAGCGCATACTTCTCGCGCCCGCGCAGCCGCTGAAGCGCGACGTAGCTTCCCACCTTGACGCTCTGTCTGATCGGTACCGCCATCGTGCTGCCTATTGTCCCATGGCGACAGCGTGGGTCATTAGTCTCTTCATCAGTCTCAGTCTCCACGCGAGGTTGCCCGGATCGTCGTGGAACTTTGACGGCGATCCCGCCGGGATTGTGATGTCAGACGGTAACGAGTGCTGCGGCGGACTTGGTGTCCTCGA
>JAABUX010000775.1_pt1 | contig 51975 bp, 52 predicted proteins | sample 5561851 | NCBI WGS metagenome assembly JAABUX01 (sample SAMN10711883, study PRJNA513361) | rock metagenome | isolation source: Antarctica rocks | place: Antarctica: Victoria Land, Richard Nunatak red sandstone | collected 2016-01-03
CGGAAAAGGCCAGGGAACGGGCCGCGAAAAGGATGCCGAGAGCCGCATAACGCGGCTTTGGGCCTCATTCCGCACCTCTCCCACCCGTCCATCACCCCTACGCCGACAATCTCGCAACGGGCTCCATGCGGGAGTTCATTCTGGGAAGCTAACAGGGATTTGAGAGGAGGTTGATGGGTTAATTGTCCACCTGAGCTTCGTTCGCCGGATAGCCGACCTATGCGGCTAGGGAAGGGCGCTGGTCCCCGGCCCGCCAGTCGTGCTATTCCCGACAAATAAACGCCGAATGGCGACGGCACCACGCCGACCAAAGGGGAGCACGCGACCATGCTGAAAGGCCTGCATCCGCTGATCTCGCCGCCGCTGCTGGCCGTGCTGGCGGAGATGGGGCATGGCGACGAGCTGGCCATCGTCGATGCCAATTTCCCCGCCGCCACCCACGCCCGGCGCCTGATCCAAGCGGCCGGCCTGCCGGCGCCGTCCGTGCTGGAAGCGGTGCTGACCCTGCTGCCGCTGGACGATTTCGTGTCCTGCCCCGCCGCGATCATGACCCCGTCCCAGGGCCGCCCGCCGGTCGCCGCCGACTTCCAGCAGGCGCTCGACGCGGCGCAAGGCCACGCCGTCGCCATCGAGGACATCGAGCGCTTCGCCTTCTACGAGCGCGCCGCCGGCGCCTATGCCATCGTCGCCACCGGGGAAACCCGGCTCTACGGCTGCATCCTGGTCCGCAAGGGCGTGATCCGGCCATGACGCTGCCCACCCGCACGCTCGGCCGCACCGGCATCGCGTTGACGACGCTCGGCTTCGGCAGCACGGGTCTCGGCAACATGTATCGCGCACAGACCGAGGACGGCGCGATGGCAACGGTCGAGGCCGCCCACCGCGCCGGCATCCGCTACTTCGACACCGCGCCGCTCTACGGCTTCGGCCTGGCCGAGCACCGCATGGGCGCTGCCCGGCGGCGGCTGCCGGACGACATCGTGCTCTCCACCAAGACCGGCTGGCGCCTGGTCCCGCGCGGCGCGTCCCCCGGCCCCGGCAGCCCCGCCGACAGCCTGTTCGACCGCCCGGCGCCGTTCGCGCCGCGCACCGACTACAGCTACGACGGCGCCATGCGCTCTTTCGAAGACAGCTTGCAGCGCCTGGGCACCGACCGCGTCGACATCTTGTTCCTGCACGACTGCGACCGCCGCAACCACGGCGACGCCTACCGCGAGCGGTTCGGGGAGGCGATGGCCGGCGCCTACCGCGCCCTGCTGTCGCTGCGCGAGCAAGGAGCCGTACGGGCCATCGGCGCCGGGCTGAACGAGTGGGAAGCCTGCCAGGACTTCGCCGAGGCCGGAGACTTCGACTGCTTCCTGCTGGCCGGCCGCTACACGCTCTTGGACCAGGCGTCGCAGGGCAGCTTCCTGCCGCTGTGCGAGCAGCGCGGCATCGGCATCATTCTGGGCGGCCCCTACAACTCCGGCATCCTCGCCACCGGCGCCGTCCCTGGCGCGATGTACGACTACGCCCCGGCCTCGCCCGCCATCCTGGAGCGCACCCGGGCCATCGAGGGCATCTGCCGCCGCCACGGCGTGCCGCTGCGCGCGGCGGCGCTGCAATTCCCGCTGTCGCACCCGGCCGTTGCGACCGTCATTCCTGGCGCCCGCGACGCGGCGGAAGTGGAGGAGAATTTGCGCCTCATGGCGCATCCCATCCCTTATGCCCTTTGGCTGGAGCTGCGGCCGGCCGGGCTGATTCGATGATCGACGCGCACGTGCATTACTGGCGCGTAGACCGCGGCGACTACGATTGGCTGACGCCCGACCTGCCGATTTATCGCGACTTCCTGCCGGGGGACGCGGCGCCCCTGTTCGACGCGGCCGGGATCGATGGCATCGTGCTGGTGCAGGCCGCGGCGACCGAGGCGGAGACGCGCTTCCTGCTGTCCCTGGCCGAAACCGACCCGCGGGTGCAAGGCGTCGTCGGCTGGACCGACATGATGGCGCCCGATGCCCCGGACCGCTTGGCGGCCCTGGCGCAGGACCCGCGGCTGCGCGGCATCCGCCCGATGTGGCAGGACATCGCGGACGACGAGTGGATGCTGCGGCCGGAGCAGGACGCGGCCTATCGTGCCACCGTCGAGCTAGGCCTCACGTTCGACGCCCTGGCACAGGTCCGCCACCTCGCCCACCTCCCGCGCCTGATTGAGCGCCACCCGGACCTGCCCCTTGTCATCGACCACGCCGCCAAGCCCGACATCGCCGCGGGCCGCCATGCGGAGTGGCAGGCGGGCATGGCGGTCCTCGCCTCCTTCCCGCATGTCCGCTGCAAGCTCTCCGGCCTGGTGACGGAGGCCGCGCCCGGCGCCCCGCTCGACGCCATCCGCCCTTATGCCGACACGCTGCTGGACCTGTTCGGGCCGCAGCGGCTGATCTTCGGCAGCGACTGGCCGGTGCTGACCACCCGGCAGGATTACGCGACCTGGTGGGACTGGTCCCACCGCCTCACCGCCCACCTGACGCCTGCCGGGCGCGACGCGGTGTTCGGGCGGAACGCCGCCGCGTTCTACAGGCTGCACGAGACCACGAAGGCGCAGCCGACATGATCGGCTTCGCCCTGTTCGGCTGCGGCCGCATCGGCCGGATGCACGCCCGCAACATCCACGCCCACCCCGGCGCGGAACTGGTCGCGTGCTACGACGTGGCCGGCCCCGCGGCGGCGGCGGTCGCGGCGGACCTCGGCGCGTCCGAGGCGCAGTCCGTGGACGAGGCGCTGGCCCATCCCCGCGTGCAGGCGGTGTTCATCGCGTCCAGCACAAACACCCACGTGGACCTGATCGCCCGCAGCGTGCAGACGGGCAAGGCGGTATTGTGCGAGAAGCCGGTCGATCTCGACATCGCCCGCGTCGATGCGTGCTGGCAGGCCATTGCCGGGTTGCACCCGCTGGTAATGCTCGGGTTCAACCGCCGGTTCGACCCGTCGTTCTGCGCGCTGCGCGACCGCCTGGTAGCGGGCGAGATCGGCCGGCTCGAGCAGGTCGTGATCACCAGCCGCGACCCGGCGCCGCCGCCGCCGGGCTACGTGGCCAGCTCCGGCGGGCTGTTCCGCGACATGGCCATCCACGACTTCGACATGGCGCGCTACCTCGCGGGCGAGATCGTCGAGGTGCAGGCGATGGGCGCGAACCTGATCGACCCCGGCATCGAGGCTGCGGGCGACATCGACGCGGCGATGGTGGTGATGCGCGCGGCCTCCGGCGCGTTGGTCCACATCAGCAACAGCCGGCGCTGCGCCTACGGCTACGACCAGCGCATCGAGGCGTTCGGCGCAGGCGGCATGCTGCAGGCGCACAACCAGCACCCCACGACGGTGGAGAGCTGGGGCCACGGGCGCACGCGGGCGATGGACCCGGTGCAGGACTTCTTCATCGCCCGCTACGCCGACGCCTACCGGGCGGAGCTGGACCATTTCATCGCCTGCGTGAACACCGGGGCCGCGCCGCTGGCCGGCTTCGCCGAGGGGCGGGAAGCCCTGCGCCTCGCGGACGCGGCGCTGGACAGCATGAGGAGCGGGCGGGCGGTCCGCCTCGCCTGAACGGGAGGACGCGATGGCGACGATCCGGCTGACCGCGGCGCAGGCCGTCGTGCGATACCTCTCGGTACAGCGGACGGTGCTGGACGGGCAGGACGCGCCGCTGTTCGCCGGGTGCTGGGCGATCTTCGGCCACGGCAACGTTTCGGGCATGGGGGAGGCGCTGTCCGGCGCCCGCGACACCCTGCCGACGCTGCGGGCGCACAACGAGCAGGCCATGGCGCTGGCCGCCGTCGCCTTCGCCAAGGCGCGCAACCGGCGGCAGATGATGGCCTGCACCAGCTCCATCGGGCCGGGCGCGATGAACATGCTGACCGCGGCGGGCGTCGCCCATGTCAACCGCCTGCCGGTGCTGCTGCTGCCCGGCGACGTGTTCGCCAGCCGTCGCCCGGACCCGGTGCTGCAGCAGGTCGAGGACTGGGGCGACGGCGCCGCCAGCGCCAACGACTGCTTCCGCCCGGTGTCGCGCTACTGGGACCGCATCGCCCGGCCGGAGCAGTTGCTCGCCGCCTTGCCCCGCGCCGTCGCCGTGCTGACCGACCCCGCGCAGTGCGGCCCGGTCACGCTCAGCCTGTGCCAGGACGTGCAGGCGGAGGCCCACGATTTTCCCCTGGCGCTGTTCGAACCCCGCACCCACCGCATCCGCCGCCCCGCGCCGGACGCGGAGGAACTGGCGCACGCCGTCCGCGCCCTGCGCCGGGCCGAGCGGCCGTTGATCGTGGCCGGCGGCGGCGTGCTGTACTCGGAAGCCGCGGGCACGCTGCAAGCCTTCGCCGCCCGGCACGCCATCCCAGTGGCGGAAACCCAGGCCGGCAAGGGCGCGCTGCCCTGGGACCATCCGCAGGCGGTCGGCGCCATCGGCGTCACCGGCAGCGCGGCGGCGAACACCCTGGCGCGGGAGGCCGACCTGGTGCTCGCGGTCGGCACGCGGCTGCAGGATTTCACCACCGGCTCGCGTGCCCTGCTGCCCGGCGGGCCGCGGCTGATCCAGCTCAACGTCCAGCCGTTCGACGCCGGGAAGCACGGTGCAGCACCCTTGGTCGGCGACGCCCGGGTGACGTTGGAGGCGCTGACCGCGGCGCTCGGCGATCACGCGAGTCCCCCGGCCTGGCAGGCGCGGGCCGCGGCGCTCGTGGCGGAATGGACCGCCGTTGTGGACGCCGCGACGGCGCCGGGCACGGCGGTGCCGAGCGACGCCCAGGTGCTCGGCGCGGTGAACCGCGCGGCGCGACCCGGCGACACCGTGGTGTGCGCGGCGGGCGGCCTGCCGGGCGAGCTGCACAAGCTCTGGCGCACCCCGGGACCCGGCGGCTACCACCTCGAATACGGCTTCTCCTGCATGGGCTACGAGATCGCCGGCGGCCTCGGCGTGAAGCTGGCGCATCCGGGGCGGGAGGTGTTCGTCATGGTCGGCGACGGCGGCTACCTGATGATGAACTCCGAGCTGCACACGGCGGTGATGCTGGGCCGCAAGCTGATCGTCGCCGTGCTCGACAACGGCGGCTACGGCTGCATCGACCGCTTGCAGCGCGCCTGCGGCGGCCAGTCCTTCAACAACCTGCTTGCGGATGTAGATGCCCGGATGGACGACGCCCGCGTGGACTTCGCGGCCCACGCGCAAAGCCTCGGCGCGCGGGCGGAGCGGGTGGCGGGCATCCCGGAGCTGGAAGCGGCGCTGGCCCGCGCCCGGGAGGCCGACCGCACCTCCGTCATCGTCATCGAGACCGACCCGGCCGCGACGACGGAGGCCGGCGGCGCATGGTGGGACGTGGCGGTGCCGGAAGTCTCGGAGCGCCCGGAGGTGCGGGCCGCGCACGCCGCCTACATCGCGGCCCGCAAGGCGCAGGGTGGCTGCGCGTGACTGTCCGCCTCGGCACCAACCCGATTGCCTGGAGCAACGACGACCTGCCCGAACTGGGCGGCGACACCCCGCTCGAAACCTGCCTGGCGGAAGCGCGGCAGGCCGGGTTCGCCGGCATCGAGAAAGGCAACAAGTTCCCCGCCGACCCGGCGGCGCTGCGGACCGTGCTGGGCCGGCACGGCCTGGTCCTCGTGTCCGGCTGGTACGGCGCGGCGCTGCGGCATCGCGACGTGGAGGCGGAAATCGCGGCGATGCGCCCGCACCTCGAACTGCTGCAAGCCTGCGGCTGCGGCGTGATGGTGTTCGCCGAAACCTCCGGCACGGTGCAGAACCGGCGCGGCGTGCCGGTCGCCGACCGCCCGGCGATGCGCGACGACGAGTGGCCGGTGTTCCTCGACCGGCTGGGCCGGCTTGGCGACTGGATGGCCGGGGAGGGCGTGCGGGTCGCCTTCCACCACCACATGGGCACCGTGATCGAGACGGCGGCGGAGATCGGCCGTTTGCTGTCCGGCACGCCCGACAGCGTCGGGCTGCTGCTGGACACCGGGCACCTGGCCTTTGCCGGCGCTGACCCGGCCGCCGTCGCCCGGCGCTGGGCGCACCGCGTCAACCACGTCCACGCCAAGGACGTGCGCCCGGACATGCTGGCCCGGGCGCTGCGGGAGCGGTGGAGCTTCCTCGATGCGGTCGTGGCGGGCGTTTACACGGTGCCGGGCGACGGCCAGGTGGATTTTGCCGCCGCGCTGCGCCCGCTGGCCGAAGCCGGCTATGCCGGGTGGCTGGTCGTCGAGGCCGAGCAGGACCCGGCCCGGGCGCACCCGCTGACCTATGCCCGGTCCGGCTGCGCGCACCTCCGTGCGGCGGCTGGGGCGGCGGGGTTTTCCGTGAGTCTGTAGGTCATGCAGGGGGGTTGAGAATGGGTGCATTGGCAGGGCGTCATGCGATCATCACCGGGGCGGGCAGCGGCATCGGCCGCGCGAGCGCCCTGTTGTTCGCGTCCGAGGGCGCGGCGGTGCTGGCGGTGGACCGCGACGAGCAGGCGGTGCGGGAAACCCAGGCGCAGGTCGCAGCCGCGGGCGGACGCGCCGAGGCCATGGCCGCCGACGTGGGCGACGAGGCGCAGGCGGCCGCCTACGTGCAGCGCGCCCTGGACGCCTTCGGCAGCCTCGACATCGTGTATGCCAACGCGGGCGTGTCCGGCGGGCCGACGCCGCTGCTGGAAGGCACGGCCGAGCTTTGGATGGAGGTGCTGCGGGTCAACCTGATCGGCGCTTTCCTCGCCGTCCGGCACGCCGCGCCGCACATGGTGGCGCAGGGCCGCGGGGCCATCGTGTGCACCGCCTCCGTAGCCGGGCTGCGGGCCAACGCCGCCGGCGCCCCATACAGCGCCAGCAAGGCCGGGGTGATCAGCCTTGTGCAGACCGCGGCGGGGTCGCTCGCCGGCACGGGGGTGCGGGTGAACGCCGTGTGCCCCGGGCTGATCGAGACCGGCATGACCCGGCCGTTGTTCGACGCGGCGCGGGCGCGCGGCTCGGAAGGGCGGATCGGCCAGCTCAACCCGCTGCAAAGGCATGGGGTGCCGGGGGAGATCGCGGCGGCGGCGCTGTTCCTGGCGAGCGACGCCGCGTCCTACGTGAACGGGCAGGCGCTGGCGGTCGATGGCGGGCTGTCGGCGATGCTGCCGTTCTCGCGGGCGCCGCATCGGTAGGGGGCCAAGATGGAACACCGTCAAGCAAGTCCCGCCGCGACGCCGGTCCGCCGCCGCGCCCTGCTGGCCGGGGCGGCAGGGCTTGCCGCCGGCAGCGCCCTCACGCTGATTGGCGCTTCGGCGCGGGCGCAAAGCCCCGGCCCGGTGGTCGAAACCGCGGACGGCAAGCTCCGCGGCGCCGCGGCGGGCGGCGTGCACAGCTTCAAGGGCATCCCCTACGCAGCCTCGACGGAGGGCGCCCGCTTCATGCCGCCGGCGGCCGCGGCGCCCTGGGCCGGCGTGCGCGACGCCGTCCGCTTCGGCAGCTCCGCCCCGCAGCCGTCCCCGGCGCCGGACCCGCTGGCGTCATGGTACGGCGCCATCGAGCCGGTGGGCGAGGACTGCCTCTCGCTCAACGTCTTCACACCCGGCCTGGACGGCGCCCGGCGTCCGGTGATGGTTTGGATCCATGGCGGCGCCTGGAGCAGTTGCGCCGGCTCCGCCCCCGGCTTCGACGGCACGGCCCTCGCCAAGCAGGGCGATGTCGTGGTGGTCACAGTGAACCACCGGCTCAACGTGTTCGGGTACATCCGGCTCGACGACAAGGACGAGCGCTTCGCCGCGTCCGGCAACGCCGGGGCGCTCGACCTCGTCGCGGCGCTGCAATGGGTGCGCGGCAACGTGGCCGCCTTTGGCGGCGACCCGGGCAATGTCACCATCTTCGGCCAGTCGGGCGGCGGCGCCAAGGTCAGCGCCCTGCTTGCGATGCCGGCGGCGCGGGGCTTGTTCCACCGGGCCATCGCCCAAAGCTGCTCCGGCAGCCTGCGGCTCGCGGGCCAGGAGGAGGCCGCGCGCCTCGCGCACGGGCTTGCGGCCCAGCTCGGGATCGGCAGCGCCAATGGGGCGGCGTTGACCGGGGCGGCGTTGCAGGCGGTGCCGATGGGGCAACTCATTGCGGCGCTGCAGGCGATGCCGCGCCCGTTCCGCCCGGTGCTCGACGGGGTGCAGTTCCAGCAGAACCCGTTCGACCCGGCCGCCCCGGCCCTTTCGTCGGACATCCCGTTTATGGCCGGCAACGCGGCGAACGAGGTGACGCTCTACTTGGCGGCCGACCCGAAGAACTTTTCGCTGGACGCCGCCGAGGTGCGCCGGCGTCTCGCCCGTTTCCTGCAAACCGACGACGCCGAGACCGGACGCATCATGGGCGCCTACCGCGCAACCTTGCCGGGGTCGTCGCCGAGCGACCTGCTGGCCGCCATCGCCACCGACTACAGCTACCGGCGCAACACGACCCGCGAAGCGGCGCTGCAATCGCAGACGGCGCGGGCGCCCGTGTATGCCTACGTGTTCGACTGGCAGACGCCGGTCATGGGCGGCGTGCTGAAAACGCCGCACACCGCGGAGGTCCCGTTCGTGTTCGGCACCACGCAGGCGGCGTCCGGGCTGGTCGGCGCCGGGCCGGACCTCCTGCCGCTCACCCGGACGGTGATGGCGGCCTGGGTCGCCTTTGCCCGCACCGGCAACCCCGGCAACCCGGCGCTGCCGCCCTGGCCCCGCTACGAGGGCGCCGGGCGCAGCACCATGATGCTGGGCATGGACAGCAAGGTCGCCAGCGATCCCGGCGGCGAGGCGCGGCGGGCCTTGGACGGCCTTCCGGCGTTCGAGTACAGCATGCCGGTCAACTACGTGCGGGCGTGACGCCGGGCTGCGGGGGCGACGAGCAGCGGGTCAGATCATGATGAAGCTTTGCAGCTTGGCCATGACAAGGCGGGCGATCTGCGGCGGCACGGACGCGCCAGCATAGCGAACCGGCCGGGCCAGCGTGTCGATGCTTCGCACGTAGCCGGACGCACTCACTCGGCAACGATCTCGCGGCCCAAATCCGGCCCCCAGTCGTAGGCGCCGGCATAGGCAGCGCGCCACTCCTCCGTTGTCTTTCCCCTGAACAGTTCCTCAAAGACCACGCGCGGTTCCGTCCGGCGGATACTGATGCCGCCATCCTGGATTTCGACCTCGACGCGCTCCCCGTCATGCAGCCTGATCGCTTGGACGATGTCGCCAGGCAGCCGCACCGCCAGGTTGTTGCCCCACCTGCCAACTGTCACTTGCGTCACCGATGCCTCCTGCACAGTGGAATATCCTTAGCATATCCAACTTGTGAAATCATCTGGCGCCATGCACGCAAGGGCCAGGCCGTCCCCCTGCAACCCGCATCCCGCCCGGCGCTTATAGGCCTATGCCGCGATGGGGGACGGGATGGCCGACAGGATCGACGAAGCCGGCACGGCCCCTTTGCCTTCCGACACCGCAGCCGGGCACAAAGAACCTTTCGACATCCATGAGGTCTTCCGCCGCCTGCGCGCGGCCTGTGCCCGTCTGCCCAAGGCGGCGATGTTCCAGCTCCGGGACGAGGGCTACCACACCCCCTACGAACAGCTCGTGGCCAGCCTGATCAGCGCCCGCACCCTGGACGAGACCACGATCCCCGTCTGCCGCCGCCTATTCGCCCGCGCCCGCACGCCCGCGGCGATGGCGGCGCTGGAAGAGGCCGAGCTGATCGTCCTGCTCCGCGGCGCCACCTTCCCGGAGCCGAAGGCGCGCGACATCCTGGCGCTGTCCCGCACCATCCTGGAGCGCCACGGCGGCGAGGTCCCGGACACGGCTGAAGGCCTGACCGCGTTCCGCGGCGTCGGCCCGAAGGTGGCGGCGCTCACCTTGGCGGTCGGCTTCGGCAAGCCTGCCATCTGCGTGGACATCCACGTCCACCGGATCGCCAACCGCTGGGGCTACGTCGCCGGGTCCACGCCCGAGCGCACCATGGCCGCCCTCGCCGGCAAGCTGCCGCAGGAATACTGGATCGAGATCAACGAGCGCCTGGTGCCCTTCGGCAAGCACGTCTGCACCGGGCCGCGGCCGAGATGCCCGGCTTGCCCGCTGCTGTCCATGTGCCGGCAGGTGGGCGCGGGACAGGCTTGAATGCAGCCGCGCCGCACCAGGCCTGTCTGGTGCGGCGCTTGGCGAACGAGCCGTGGGTCAGCGTGCGGGTTGGGCGGTGCTGGCGACCGAGGCCGGACCAGGAGGCGTCCGTCCCAGGCGTGCCCCGGCGAGGTTGAAGGTCGAGGTTTCGGCGTTCTCCGGCAGGCTGTTCTCCGCCTGCGGCGCGCTGTTGGAAGCGTTGGGCGCCGGCGGGGTCATCGCCGTGGCCGTGTTCCCTTCGGCAAGCGCCGGCAGGGACGCCGTGCCGGCCAGCAGCGCGACGGCAAGCGCAAACCTGGCGCGGCGGGCAGCGGCATGCCCCAAAGTCTTGATCGACTGAGGCCTGATCGACATGATCCCGTTCCTCGTGTTCGGCAGGGCCGGGCGGCCCCGCAACGACGAGGACATTGCCAGCCGCAACGTTCGGCCTCGATGGCCTGCGCTATACCGATTGACAATCTCCGTCATGCGGCCTCGGCGCGCGCGCGCCTTTCCGCGGAGGTTGGGAACTCCCAATGTCCGGGAGATGGCCCGCCAATGCCCGTCCGCGCATAAGCCTCGACCGGAACGTGAAATGAGCAGCCGTGGCATCCGCACCCCACCTCGACCCAGTTGGCCTGTCTCCTGCGTGACCACGACGGCAGCCTTCCTGCTCCTGGCCGCCCTCGCCCTTGCCGGTTGCGCGGGCTACGAGGCGCAGCCGCTCGCGCCGGCGGCGGTTCTTGCGCCGGACGTCGGCTCGCTGGACCGGACGCGCCCCGGCGCCCCGCCGATCACGGCCAGCGGGCCGCTCACGCCTGCGGATGTCGCCGTCCTTGCGGTGCAGAATAGCCCGGACCTGCGGGCGACGCGCGCGCAGCGCGGGGTCGGCCAGGTCCAGGTCATCCAGGCGGGCCTGCTGCCCGACCCGGTGCTGTCCGGCACTTATAACGTGCTGCTTGCCGGGCCAGGCTTCGCCAATGCCATCGGCTCGACCCTGACCGTCGACATCACCTCGCTGATCCTGCGGCCCGTCCGGCTCCGCGCCGCGCAGAGCGCCGGCATGCAGGTGGACGCGAACATCATCTGGCAGGAATGGCAGACAATCAGCCGCGCGCAGACGCTCGCCATCGACCTGGTGGAGCAGGGGCGGCTGCTGCGCCTGATCGGCGAAACGCTCGCCTTGCTGCGCCGCCGGGGGGATATCGCCGCAATGGCTTTGGCGCAAGGCAACACCACGCTGCAGGTCGTGGCCCCGTTCGCGATCGAGCTGACCGCGCTGCAAACGGAAGACTATGTCGCCCGCCTCGCCCAGGAGCTGCGCTGGCAAGAGCTTGACGCGCTGCTCGGCCTGCAGCCGTACGTCCGGCCGGTGCTGTCGGAGGCCCTGCGCGTCCCCACCATTGGGAAGGACGAGGCGGCGCAGATGGTCGCCAGCCTGCCGCAGCGCCGGCCCGACCTCATTGCGCTGCGGTTCGGCTACGACTCGCAGGAGCAGACGCTGCGGGCCGCCGTGCTGGGCCAGTTCCCCGCGCTGACAATCGGCCCCAACTACGGCAGCGATACGACCCGCGTGCAGTCGCTTGGCCCGGCGGTTTCCGTCGCGCTGCCGCTGTTCAACCGCAACCGGGGCAACATCGCGGTCGGGCAGGCGACCCGGACGCAACTGCGCGAGGAATACGCCGCCCGCCTGGCGACCGCCGAGGGCGGCGCACGCGCCTTGCTGGCCAACCTCGACCTGCTGCAGCGCCAGCTCAAGGATGCGCGCTCCGGCCTCGGCCAGGCGCGGAGCCTGGCCGTGGAGGCGGAACGGGCCTTGGGCGCCGGGCTGCTGGACGAGTTGAGCTACGTGCAGCTCGTGACCGCGCGGCTGGGCAAGGAGCGGCAGGTGATCGGGCTGGAGCAGCAGGTGATGGACCAACGAATCGCGCTGGCCACCTTGCTCGGTGCCGGGCTGCCGCCGGTCCACATCGAAATGTCGCCGGGAGCGAGCCTGTTATGAGATGGCTGTTGGCCCCGCTCGTCGCCGTGCTGCCCGCCCTGGCCTGGGCGCAGGACAGCAGCCCGCCCCCGAGCGTGCTCGTCGCCACGGCGGCGCCGCAGAGGGGCAGCGCTGAACGCACCGTCACGGCCTATGGCGTCGTGCAGGCGGCGCCGGGCAGCAGCGAGACGCTGAGCGTGCTGCGGTCCACCCAGGTCACGCAGACCCTGGTCGCCGTGGGGCAAAGCGTGAAGCAGGGCCAGCCCATCCTCGGCCTCAGCGCCGACCCGGCCGCCCTCGCGAGCTACAAGCAGGCCGTGACGGCGCTGGCGCTCGCGCAAGGGGAGCGCGCGCGGCTGACGCAGTTGCTGAACCAGCATCTGGCGACGCGCGACCAGGTGGCGCAGGCGGAAAAGGCCGCAAGCGACGCGCAAGGCAACCTCGATTTGCTGAAAGGCGCGGGCGGCGGCACCGCCGGGCAGACGCTCGCGGCCCCGTTCGACGGCGTGGTGTCCGCGCTGCTGGCGGCGACCGGCGCGCGCGTCGCCGCCCAGGCGCCGTTGGCGACGCTGGACCGGGCCGGCAGCCTGGTCGTCTCGGTCGGCGTGGAGCCGGCGCAGCGGGGCATGGTGGCGCCGGGCCAGGCCGCGCGCATCGAGCCGATGGACGGCAGCGAAGCCAGGGACGGCCGCGTGCTCGCGGTGGGCGGCATGCTCGACCCGGCGACGCGCCTGGTCCCCGTCCTGCTGACGCCCGCCACCGCGTCGGGCCTGCTGCCGGGCGGGCCGGTGCGCGCCGTCGTGCGGGTGGGCGAGGCGAACGGGTGGCTGGTCCCGCGCGAGGCGGTCTCGACGGATGGGAAGGGCGCATTCGTGTTCCAGACGGCCGGCGGCAAGGCGAGCCGGATCGACGTGGCTGTCGCGGGGACGGACGGCGGCACGACGGTCGTCACCGGCCCCATCGACCCGAAGCGCCCTGTGGTGACAAGCGGCAACTATCAGCTCCAGGACGGCTCCCCCGTGCGCGAGGACCAGCCCGGCGCCGCGGGGGTCGCCGCACGATGAGCGGGGACGTGCTGCCCGCGAGGCCCGCGCCCGCCACCCACGCGGCCAAGCCCGGCGGGTTCGTCGCCCGGCACACCCGCTCCATCCTGGCCGTCATGCTGGCGCTGACCCTGGCCGGCGGCTTTGCCGGCGTCCTGCTGCCGACCGGGCTGTTCCCCATCGTGCAGTTCCCCCGCGTGACGGTGAACGTCGATGCCGGGGCGCGGCCCGCGGACCAGACGGCGCTGCTGGTGACGATTCCGCTGGAGCAGGCGATGCGCCGGGTGCAGGGGGCGCAGGGCGTGCGCTCCACCACCAGCCGCGGGTCGGCGGAGGTGTCGCTCGATTTCGCGTGGGGGACGGACATGACGGCCGCCGCCGTGCAGGTGGACGCGGCGGTGGCGCAGGTGCTGCCGACCCTGCCGCCCGGCAGCACCTACCAGGTCCGCCGCATGGACCCGACGGTGTTCCCGATCATCGCCTACTCGCTGATGTCCAAGACGGTCGATCCGGTCCAGCAGCGCGACATCGCGCAGTACCAGATCGTGCCGTTGCTGACCGCCATCCCTGGCGTCGCGTTTGTCGGGGTCCAGGGGGGCGCCCAGGCGGAGGTGCAGGTGCTGGTCGATCCGCACCGCCTGGCTGCGCGCGGCCTCGCGCTGTCGGACGTGGCGGGCGCGCTCGGCAAGTCGAACGTGCTCAACGTCGTCGGCCAGATGCAGGACCATTCCAAGCTGCTGCTGCTGGCGCTGGACAACACGGCCCGGCAGCTCGACCAAGTGCGCGACACGGTGGTGGGCGGCGGTGCGGGTGGCGTTGGGGGCGGCGTCGTGCGGGTGCGGGACGTGGCGGAGGTGTCGGACGGCATCGTGCCGCAATGGACGCGGGTGAGCGAGGACGGCCAGCCCGCCGTGCAGTTCCAGGTCTACCAGCAGCCGGACGGCAACACGGTCGCCATCGCCGCCGCGGTCCGCAAGGCGCTCGCGGACTTCCAGCCCTCCCTGCCGCCCGGCATGACCCTGGCCAACTGGTACGACCAGAGCGTGCTGGTGACGGACTCCGCCGCCAGCGTGCGCGACGCGATCCTGATCGGGCTGGGCCTGGCGGCGCTGGTGCTGCTCGCGTTCCTGCGCAGCCTGCGGGTGACGCTGGTGGCCATGCTGGTCGTGCCGGCGACGCTGGCGACGACCGTGCTGCTGCTCTACTCGCTCGGGCTGACGTTCAACATCATGACCCTGGGCGGCATCGCCGCCGCGGTGGGCCTCGTGATCGACGACGTGATCACCATGGTGGAGCACCTGGCACGCCGGGCGGGCGGGCACGGGGGCGCCGCCTTGTTGCCGCCCGGGGAAGACGCCGTGCTCGCGGCCGGGCGGGAGTTCCTGCCGCCGCTCACCGGGTCCAGCATGGCGACGCTGCTGGTGTTCCTGCCGCTCGCCTTTTTGTCCGGCGTCACGGGGGCGTTCTTCAAGGCGCTGTCGCTGACCATGGCGGCGTCCCTGGTCATCTCCTACGCGCTGACCGCCCTCGCCGTGCCCGTGCTGACGCGCGCCATCGTCGATTTCAACCGTTGGCACGACCCGGGCGAAGGGCCGGAAGGCCGGGTCGGCCGCGTCCACCGCCGCACGCTGGAAACGCTGTTCCGACGCCCCTGGCTGCTGCTGCCCTGCCTGGCGGCGCTGCTGCTGCTGGGCTGGTTCGCGTTCGGGCACGTGGGCAGCGGGTTCATGCCGAAGCAGGACGAGGGCGGCTTCGTGCTCGACTTCCACTCCGCCCCCGGCACCTCGCTCGATGAGACGACGCGGGAGCTGGCCCAGGTGGAGGCGATCCTGCGCGCCACGCCCGAGGTCTCGACGTTTTCCACCCGCGTCGGCGCGGGCCTGAACGGAGGCCTGAGCGAACCCAACCGCGGCGACTTCTTCGTGCGCTTGAAGTCCGGGCCGCGCCGCCCCATCGAGCAGGTCATGGCGGACGTGCAGGACAGGATCGACGCACAGGTGCCCGGCCTGGTGACCGCGACTGCGCAGTTGCTGGAGGACCTGATCGGCGACCTGACGGCCGTGCCGCAGCCCATCGAGGTCAAGCTCTACGCCAACGACCCCGCCGCGCTGGCGCCCGCGGCGCGCAAGCTCGCCGCCATCATCGCCAAGGCGCCCGGCGTCGTCTCGGTCCAGGACGGGATCGTCATCGCGGGCGACGGGCTCAACATCCAGGTGGACCCGGCGCGCGCCGCCATCGAGGGCGTGGACGTGCAGGCGGTCAGCGACGCGCTGCAGAGCTACCTGGCCGGCACGGTGGCGACCCAGCTTCCGCAGGCCGTCAAGCAGGTCGGCGTGCGGGTGTGGCTGCCGCCGGGGCAGCGGCAGTTCGACGACCAACTGGCCGGCCTGCCGATCCGCGCGCCGGACGGGCACGTCTTCGCGCTCGGCCGTGTGGCGCGGATCACCGCCGCGCCGGGCCAGGCGGAGATCACGCGGGAGAACCTGCAGCAGATGATCGCCATCACCGCCCGGCTGCAGGGCGCCTCGCTCGGCGCCGCGGTGGCCGCGGTGAAGCAGGCCTTGGACCAGCCCGGCGTGATGCCGCCCGGCGTGCGCTACGAGCTGGGCGGCCTGTACGCGCAGCAGCAGATCGCCTTCGCCGGCCTCGCGCGGGTGTTCGTGGCGGCGCTGATCGCGGAGTTCGTGCTGCTGCTGTTCCTATATGAGCGGTTCTGGATTCCGGTCATCGTGCTGGGCGCGTCGGCGCTGTCCACCACGGCGGTGTTCGCCGGGCTGTGGCTGACGGGGATCGAGCTGAACATCACGGCGATCATGGGCATGACCATGATCATCGGCATCGGCACGGAGATGGCGATCTTCCTGGTGTCGGAATACGTGGACCTGGCGCGGGAGATGCCGCCCCGGCAGGCGCTGCTGGAGGCCGCGCGCAACCGCTTCCGCCCGATCGCCATGACGACGCTCGCCGCCATCCTGACGCTGATGCCGCTGGCGCTGGCCATCGGCGCCGGGTCGGGAATGCAGCAGCCCTTGGCCGTCGCCATCATCTCGGGCTTGATCGTGGAGTTCCCCCTGGTGCTGCTGGCGATGCCGGTGCTGATCGGCCTGACGATGCCGCGGGGACGGGGGGCCGGGCTGAACCCGACGTAGTCGGATGGAGGACCGCCTCGGCGGTCCGGCATAGGAGAGGTGCGTGATGGTGGATTGGTCGATTGCCGTGCCGTCGTTCCTGACGGCGCTGGTCGAGTGGGTGGAGGCGTTCACCATCGTGCTGGCGGTCAGCCTCAGCATCGGATGGCGGGGCGCCATCGGCGCCGCGTTGGCCGGCCTCGCGACGCTTGCGGCGCTCACGGCCGTGTCTGGCGGGCTGCTCGCGACCGGCATCGACATCGGGCTGGTGCAGTTCGTCATCGGCGTGTTCCTGATGCTGTTCGGGGTCCGCTGGCTGGCGAAGGCGATTGCCCGGTATGCGGGCCTCAAGCCGCTGCACGACGAGGCGGCCGAGTTCGCCGAAACTCGCGCCAAGTTGTCAGGCGATTGGGCGGCGGGCTGGACGGTGGCGTTCAAGGGCGTGCTGCTGGAAGGGCTTGAGGTGTGGCTGGTGGTGGTCGCCCTCGGCACGCGCTCCCCGGGGGGCGCTGGGCTCGCGAGCAGCATCGGGGCCGCGCTGGCCGCCCTGCTGCTCACCTGCCTTGTGGGGGCCGCCGTGCGGGCGCCGCTGCAGCGGGTGCCGGAGAACACGATCAAGTTCGTCGTCGGCGCGATGATCGTCTCGTTCGGCACTTTCTGGACGATGGAGGGCATCGGCGGCGAAGCGGTCTGGCCCTATTCGGACTGGACCTTGCTGATCCTGGGGGCGTTCTACCTCCTCGCGGGCCTCGCGGCCGGCACCGTCCTGCGCCAGGGCCAGCGGAGGGTCGCGTGATGGGACCGTTCATCAAGACGCTGTTCGGGGACGCGCGGAACGTCGCCGTGGTGGCGGCGGTGGTCGCGCTTGAGTTCGTGCTGATCCGCTCGGGCCTTGGACGGGAGGCGGTGCTGCTGGTGCCCATCGCGACGATGGCCGGGGTGGTGTGGCTGGCGCCGCGCTGATAAAGCCAAGCCCGGCGCTACCAACCCGCCGAGATCGGAATCTCGATCAGGTTGGGCACCCCCGAGGCGATGCCGGCCGCGCCGGCGCCGGCAATCTCGGCGGCCGCGCCGACGCGCCGGGCCGGCACGCCCATGGAGGCCGCGAGCGCCAGGAAGTCCACCGGCGGATCGGCCAGGTCCATGGCGATGAACCGGTTGGCCTGGGCGCTGAGGTAATGCGGCTGCGCCCGCATGAAGTTCTTGAGCACGTTGTGCTTGCGGTTGTTCATCGCCACGAACGTCACCGGCAGGCTCTCATGCGCCGCGGTCCACAGCGCCTGCGGCGAGCACATCGCCGCCCCGTCGCCCACCAGGCACACCACGGGCGACCGGTCCAGCCCGAGCGAGGTGCCGACTGCCGCCGGCATGTCCCAGCCCAGCCCGCCGCCGCGCAGGAACGAGTACTGCCGGGCGGAGGACGAGTTCAGGAAGGAGCGCACGTGCAAGGAGGTCGCAATCGCCTCGTCCACGATGGCGACGTGCGGGCCGACCGCGCGCCCACCTGCTCGGCCGCCACCAGCGGCGTCGTCACCGGCGCGTCGAACTCGGCCCGCGCCCGCTCCCGGAACGCCGCCAGGCGGTCATTGCGTTTCGTTTCCGCCGCCTGCCGCAAGGACGCGATGGCGGCCTGGTGACGCGCCAGCTTGCGGTCCAGCAGCGGCAGCAGCACCTTCAAAGATGTTGACCACCTCACGCCAAAATTCCGTTCGGTCATCATCGTATTCTCAGCTCAACCGTTCATGCATGGAAAGAGCAAACCCGGCTGCCTGCGCAGGACTGGCAGACAGCAGAAAATCGGCTACGTCCTGAGGCGAGTGACAGAGCATGGTCTGAAGGCCGTCATTTAGGAACGCGTCACTTATTGACTGCGCCAACGCTGGGCGGAGCGCCGCATTCACGGCGCGGTGGTTTGGGTTCGGACACATTTGATCTCCGCATGTCGGATCAGTTCAGTGGTCTGGCGATCTTGGCGCTGCCGGGCGACCAGGGCTGGCAATTTGCCAAAGACAGTATTCAATCATATTGGCCATCGGTCTGTGATAAATCTCACAGCTTGCTGGCGCGCGACGAGCGACAGGACTAATCTGTCCTTAGCACTACCTCCATCCATTGTGACTTTGCTGCATCGATCCTTGCGATGTTCGCCACCAGGGTTTCTCCTCAATGTCTGATTTGAACGCCTGGCAGTAGCGCGTCGAAAGCTGGGTTGAACGCTCTTAACAAGTTCGCGTCAGGGAGCGCCTGCTCGCATAGCGCCGCACTGGCCATCGCGGCACCAGCGCCCGCCTGCCAGGCGACGTGATCATCGCCACCGTGGTTCAGCCATTCGCGGGTGAGCGTTCAGCAAAAGGTTTGGCCGCCCGCTATCCCTGGCGCCACCTACATTGGGCGGCTGCCGGACGTGACCGGGGTCATCCAGCCGTGCGGGTCGTTGGTGCCGGCGTACTGCACGGCGGTGACGGCGTCGTACAGCCGTTGGGTCAGCTCGCCGATGCCGCCGCCGTTGATCGTCATCCGCTCGCCGGCATAGCCCAGCTCGCCCACCGGGGCGATCACCGCGGCGGTGCCCGTGCCCCACATCTCTTTCAACTGGCCCTCACGGTGCGCGCGCTCGACCTCATGGATGGAGACGGCGCGCTCCTCGACGGGGATGCCCCAGTCGCGCAGGAGCTGCAGCACGGAGTCGCGGGTGATGCCGGCCAGGATGGTGCCGTTGGACAGCGGCGGCGTGACCACGGCGTCGCCGATGCGGAGCATGATGTTCATCGTGCCGACCTCGTCGAGGAACTCGCGGTGCTTGCCGTCCAGCCAAAGCACCTGGGTGTAGCCCTGGCGCTCCGCGTCGCGCGCCGCGTACAGGCTGGCGGCGTAGTTGCCGGCCGTCTTGGCCGCGCCCAGCCCGCCCGGCACCGCGCGCACGTGGCTGTCCGTCGCCAGGATCTTCACCGGGTTCAGCCCTTCCTTGTAGTAGGCGCCGACCGGGCTGAGGATGACGTAATACAGGTAGCTGCGCGACGGGTGCACGCCGAGGAAGGTTTCCGTGGCGATCACCGTGGGCCGGATGTACAGCGACGTGCCGCGCTTGGACGGCACCCAGTCCTGGTCCACCTCCACCAGGGCGCGGAACGACTCCTGCACCAGCGCCGGGTCGAGCTGCGGGATGCACAGCAGGTCGCAGGACCGGTTGAGCCGGGCGGCGTGCTGGTCGCCGCGGAAGATGCGGACCTGGCTGTCGGCGCCGCGGAACGCCTTGAGGCCATCGAACACCGCCTGCGCGTAGTGCAGCACGCAGCAGGCGGGGTCCATGCTGAACGGCGCGTAGGGCACGATGCGCGGGTCGTGCCAGCCGCGCCCCTCGTCGTACTCCATCATGAACATATGGTCGGCGAACACGTCGCCGAAACGAAGCGCCTCGTCCGCGGGGCGGGTCCGGACGTGCGTGGCGCGTGTCACCGGGAAAGTCTGCATGGTCAAACTCCGTGCCGTTCTGAGGAATGGGCCAAGGCGCTGCCGGGTCCGGCTGGCACGGAGCTTAGCACTATTCCCCGGCCGGGGCCTGCCCGGCGAACGCCTGCTGGCCCACGGCGTCCGAGGAGGCCGGGCGTATCAGGATCAAGGCCATGAAGCTCACCGCGGCGGCCAGGCTGATGTAAAGTCCGACGGCGGACAGGCCGCCGTGCAGCAGCAGCACCTGCGCCGCATAGGGCGCCAAGGACGCGCCCAGGATGCCGCCGATGTTGTAGGCCGCCGACGCGCCGGTGTAGCGGACCTCCGCCGGGAACAGGCTCGGCAGCAGCGCGCCCATCGGGGCGAACACGAGGCCCATCAGCGCCAGCTCCAGGCACACGAACGCCAGGGCGCCGCCGGGCGTCCCCATCCCCAGCAGCGGGGCCATGGCGAAGCCGGACGCCGCCGCCAGCGCCGACCCGGCCAGCAGCACCGGGCGGCAGCCGAACCGGTCGGACAGCACCGCCGACACCGGCGTCACGATGCCCATGACCACGATCCCGGCGCACAGAACCTGCAGGAACACGCCGCGCGGGATGTGGGCGACCCGCGTCCCGTAGTCGAGGGCGAACACGGTCGAGATGTAGAAGATCGCGTAGCACACGACCATCGCCAGCGACCCCAGCGCCAGGTTGGTCCCATGATGGCGCAGCAGCTCCCCCAACGGCACCCGGACCTGCCCGGCCCGCGCGGCGAGGCTGGCGAAGGCCGGCGTCTCGCCGACCTGCCGGCGCACGTAAAGCCCCACCGCCACCAGCAGCGCGCTGGCAAGGAATGGGATGCGCCACCCCCAGGCGGCGAACTGCGCGTCCGTCAGCACGGAAAACAGCAGGAGGAACAGCCCGTTGGACAGCAGGAAGCCGAGCGGCGGGCCGAGCTGCGGGAACATGCCGAACAGGGCCTGCTTGCCCTTCGGCGCGTTCTCGGTCGCCAGCAGCGCGGCGCCGCCCCACTCGCCGCCCAGCCCGATGCCCTGCCCCAGGCGCAGGAGGCACAGCAGGGCAGGGGCCAGGGCGCCCGCCTGCGCATAGGACGGCAGGCAGCCGATCAGCGTGGTGGACAGCCCCATGACGACCAGCGACCAGACCAGGGTCGACTTGCGGCCCTTCCGGTCGCCGAAATGGCCGAACAGGAACGAGCCGACCGGACGGGCCACGAAGGCGATGCCGAAGGTCGCAAAGGCGGCCAGCGACTGCGCGCTGGCGTCGGCCGCCGGGAAGAACAGCTTGCCCAGGACGAGCGCCGCGGCGGTGCCGTAGATGTAGAAGTCGTAGAACTCGATCGCAGTGCCGACCAGGCTGGCCAGCACGATGCGCCCGGTCGGGGTCTTCTGAGGAGAATCAGCCGGCATGGCGGCCTCCCTCGGCCAATTCCGCCTGCTCGTCCTGCCAATCCGGGAACAGGGCGCCCTGTCCGCGCAACACGCCCCGACCGTCGGTCAACTGCCACACCGTCGCGTCCTTGATGAAGAACCGCCGTCCGGACCGGCTGACGCGCAGGCCCTTGTAGCCATCGGTGAAGCCGTCGCGCGTCACCGTGTCCAGGAAGGCCTGGCGTTCCGCCCGGTTCGGCGCCTCCGCGGACAGGCGGGACGGCAGCCCGGCGAACTCCGCCCACGGATACTCGAAGCAACGCTGCGCCGCCTTGTTCGCATACACGAACCGCGGGTCGGCGGCGGTGTCGTGGGCCAGGACGCAGAAGGGCGCATCCTCGTACAGCCAGCGGACAGCCTCGCCGCCGTCAAGCCCGGCGGGGACAAGGGGCCGGCCAACGACCCGTTCAAAGCTTTCCAGCACGAGTGCCGCGACCGCCGCATTTGGGCGGGTGCCCTGCGAGTTGCCGGGATCGTCAGTGTTCATCGGGCATGGCCTTATCTATGTTCCTGCAAGCGCCAGCACACAACTGACATGAACGCATGTCAGTTTGCAAGCGCGATCTCCCGCGTGCAGCAATGCGTCGGGCTTTGCAGGCTGCGCAGGACCACGCCCGAGCAAGCATGGGCCGGAGCAAGCATGGAACAGGACCGGGTTTTGGAACGGAAATGGGGGGGCAGGACGGCCGACGAGCGCCGTGCCGAGCGGCGGCGTCAACTCATGGACGCGGCCATACGGACGTACGGCGAGAAAGGCTTCCGCAACAGCAGCGTCAAGGCGGTCTGCGTCGCCGCCGGGTTGACGGAGCGTTACTTCTACGAATGGTTCGAGAACAGCGAGGACATGCTGCGGCAATGCTTCGAGCGGGTGACGGGCGACCTGATCGCGAAGATGCGCGACACCGCACAAAGCGCCGGCGGGGGAGAGCGCGAACGCATCCGGGCGGCGCTGATGACCTATCTGGAACTTATCAAGGGCAATCCCCCGGCGGCGCGGCTGTTCCTGGTGGAAATGGCCGGCATCAGCCGGGAAACCGACAGCCTCGTGTCCAACAGCCTGGACAGGTTCGGCGGCCTCCTGCTTGACGTGGCGGGACGCCGCCTGGTCCGCGACGGCCTGACGCCGCTGCTGCTGAAAGGCGTGGTGGGCGGCGGGCTGCATGTCGCCCGGGCCTGGGTGTCGAACGGCTACGCCGAAAGCGTGGACGAGGTCGCCGACACCCTGCTCCGGTTCTACCTCCTGGTCCGGTGAGCCGTTCATGCCGGCTCCGTCCCGCCCTCCGCGTCCGTTTGCAGCCATGCCGGCACGGGCAGCCCCTTGCTCCGCAGGAAGGCAGGGTTGAACAGCTTCGACTGGTAGCGCGCGCCGCTGTCGCACAGGATCGTCACGACCGTATGGCCTGGCCCCAGGCCACGCGCGACCTGGACCGCCGCGGCGACGTTCAGCCCGGCGGAGCCGCCCACCGACAGGCCCTCGTGCTGCAACAGGCCGAACACCTGCTCCAGCGCCTCCCGGTCGGGAACGCGCACCGCGTCGTCGATGACAGCACCCTCCAGGTTCCCGGTGACGCGCGACTGGCCGATGCCCTCCGTGACCGAGCTGCCCTGCACCGACAGGTCGCCACCCTTCACCCAGCCATACAGTCCGCTGCCCTCGGGATCGGCCAGGACGATGCGGACGCCGGGCCGCCGTTCCTTCAACGCCCCCGACACCCCGGCGAGGGTGCCGCCCGTGCCGCAGGAGCAGGTGAAGGCATCGACCGTGCCCTCCGTCTGCCGCCAGATCTCAGGCCCCGTGGTCGCGTAATGGCCGTGCCGGTTCGCCACGTTGTCGAACTGGTTGGCCCACACGGCACCCAGCTCCTGCGCCAGGCGCTCGGAATAGCGGACGTAGTTCGCCGGGTCGGAGTACGGCTTGGCCGGAACCAGGCGCAGGTCGGCGCCGATCATGCGCAGGGTGTCGATCTTCTCCCGGCTCTGCGTGTCCGGCATGACGATCACGCTGCGGTAGCCGCGGGCATGTGCCACCAGCGTCAGCCCGATGCCGGTGTTGCCCGCGGTGCCCTCGACGATCGTGCCGCCGGGCTTCAGCGTGCCGCGCGCCTCCGCGTCGTCGATGATGGCCAGCGCGGCGCGGTCCTTGACCGAGCCGCCGGGGTTCATGAACTCCGCCTTGCCGAGGATGCGGCAGCCGGTCTCCTCCGACGCCCGCCTCAGCAGGATCAGCGGCGTGTTGCCGATGGCGGCCGCCATCCCGTCGGCGGTGCCCGGGTAGAGCGTCACTTCCCGGCGCCGCCGACATCGACGAAGCGCAGGTAGGGCTTCTTCGCCTCCCAGCCTTGCGGGAACTGCTTCCGGGCATCGTCGTCGGAGACGCTCGGGACGATGATGGCGCGGTCGCCGGGCTGCCAGTTCACCGGGGTCGCGACCTTCTGCGCGTCCGTGAGCTGCAGGCTGTCCAGCACGCGCAGGATCTCGGGGAAGTTGCGCCCGGCGGACGGCGGGTAGGTCAGAAGGAGCCGGATTTTCTTGTTGGGATCGATCACGAACACGGACCGCACGGTGAGGTTCGCGTCCGCTTCCGGATGGATCATGCCGTAAAGCGTGCTGACCTTGCGGTCGGCGTCGGAGATCATCGGGAAGTTCACGGTGCTGCCCGTCACGTCGGCGATGTCGTCGTTCCATCGCGCGTGGTTGCCGAGGCTGTCCACCGACAGGCCGATGACCTTGACGCGGCGCTTGTCGAACTCCGGCTTCATGCGCGCGACCTCGCCCAGCTCGGTGGTGCAGACGGGGGTGAAGTCCTTGGGATGGCTGAACAGCACGCCCCAGCTATCGCCGAGCCATTGGTGGAACGCGATCCGGCCGACCGTGGTGTCCTGCTCGAAGTCGGGCGCGACCTGGCCGAGTTGGATGCTCATTCGTGGTTTCCTGGAATCGTGGTTGATCGGTGCCGGCTGGGCCGCAGCCTCGCCAGGCAGGCTTTGCTCCGGGCGGCAATGCCCGGCGCGTGAGTGGCAGTGCCGGCCTAAAGCCCGTTCAGCGGGACCTTGAGGTATCTCCGGTTCTCCGCGTCCGGCGGCGGAAGTTGGCCCGCCCGCATGTTCACCTGGATCGCTGGGATGATCAGGCGGGGCTTGGCCAGGGTGGCGTCGCGCGCCATCCGCATGGCGACGAACTCCTCTTCCGTGACGCCGTCGCGGACGTGCACGTTGTGCTGACGCTCGGCGCCGACCGTGGTTTCCCAACGGATATTGCGCCCGTTCGGGCCGTAGTCGTGGCAGACGAACAGCCGGGTCTCCGGCGGCAGCGCGAGGATGCGCTTGATCGAGGCGAACAGCGCGCGCGGGTCGCCGCCGGGGAAGTCGGCGCGGGCCGTGCCGCTGTCCGGCATGAACAGCGTGTCGCCCACGAAGGCGGCGTCGCCGAAGATGTGCGTCGTGCAGGCCGGCGTGTGCCCGGGGGTGTGCATCACATGGGCCGCCATGCCGCCCACGGCGTAGGCGTCGCCGTCCGCGAACAGGCGGTCGAACTGGCTGCCGTCGCGCTGGAACTCGGTGCCCTCGTTGAACACCTTGCCGAAGGTGTCCTGGACGTCCGTGATGTGCTCGCCGATGCCGATGCGCCCGCCGAGCGCCGACTGGATGTACGGCGCCGCGGACAGGTGGTCCGCATGGACATGCGTCTCGATCTGCCATTCCAGGGTCAGCGCGTGCCCGCGGATGAAGGCGATGACCGCATCCGCCGAGCGGTGCTCGATCCGGCCCGCCGCGTAGTCGAAGTCGAGGACGCTGTCGATCACAGCGCAGCTCATGGAGGCCGGGTCCTTGACCACGTAGCTGACCGTGTTGGTGCCGCTGTCGAAGAACGGCGTGATCTCGGCCATGCGTTGTCCTGCGGGCGAAGGGGTTGATGCCATGGACGCGCCTCCAAGAATGCTGCGGCGGGATACCTCGAAAAGGCTGGCCCGACCCTGACATAGGCCGGGCCGCCGTCATAATCCAGGCTCGACGCCCGGCCAGCCGCTACGGGGTGTGCGAGGGAGCAGCCGCCTGGGCGGCAGCGACGAGGGCGTCGAGCGCCGATGACTGGGTGCCGGCCGATGCGCCGCCGTACGGGCCGGACCAGACCTGGCCCAGTTGGTTGCCGGGTCCCCGCGCCTTGCTCCAGATGCTGTTCGCATTGGCCGTGAGGAAGTTGCCGTAGCTTGGCTGCGGGGCGGCCTGGCCCAGCTTGAGCAGGTTGCGCACGAAGATGCCCTTGAACTGCACGCCGCCGTTCGTCGGGCCGCCGTTCGCTTCCCCCTGGTCATGCAGTACGCCGTTCGCATCCGTCAGATGCAGCAGCGCCGCATCGGCGATCCCCTTCGCCGCGGGCAGCAGGGTTGCGTCGGCGGGGACGGCCTTGCCCAGTTCCGCCAGGCCGCCCAGGACGACGCCTTGGTTGTAGGTCCACACGGCCTGCCCGTTGTTCACGCAATGCTTGGGGTCGGTGGAGGTCAGGCCGTCGTTGATGAGATGGCTCTGGTTGATCATGCCGGATTGGCTGAACCATTGCCATTCCATCTGCGCCCAGGTGAGGTAATGCGCCTTTTGCGCCGGGTCGGCCATGTGGTTCGCGAGGCGGGCTGACACCGAAAGGAACAGCTCGTTGGCGATGGCGTTCTTGTACTTGCGGTCCTTGTTCCACCAGATCCCGCCGCCGCACGTCGTGCTGTCCCAGCCGGCCGCCATGTCCTCGAAGATCGACTGGGCGACTGAAAGGTACTGCCGGTCGCCCGTCACGTCGTAGGCGTCGATCCAGGCCAAGGCCCACCAGCCCTCGTCGTCGTAGAAATGGTTGAGGAAGCCGTAGTACGACTTCTGCGCCTGCACATAGGTGTTCTGAAACACGGGAACGTAGGCCTTGCTGCCGCTGGCTTTCGAGTATTCGGCCAGGACGGTGATGATGTTGGCGTCGTTCCACCATGCCGTCGTCTGGTAGATCCCGCTGGCCTGGGTGTACCACGACTGCAGCGTATTGATGCCTGCGGCTGCCTCTGCGAGGTAGGTGCTGGACGCCGTTTGTGCTGCGTCTTGCGTCGCGGCCGCCGCTGGCAAGCTTTGCCCCGCGGCGACGTGCGGCCCGGCGACGCTGGCGGAGACCAACAATCTCAGCAGGACTCGCGCAAGCCTGGTGTTTGCTGCGTTTGACATTGTGTTTCCTTGTGTTGGCCGCGGCGACAGGCGGCCGCCGCGGGCTGGCTGGGCGCGGCTGCTAATAGCCCGTCAGGGCCGGGTCAGGCTTCAGCCCGCGCAGGATCTTGCCCTCGGTGGACAGGTAGAAGTTCTGCGTGTCGAAACGGGGCGTGCGGGCGAAGATGAGGTAAAGGTACTTGAAGTTCTCGGCGAATCCGTAGGCTGGGAACAGGTCGCCCTGCTTCATCGGCTTGGTGGTCACGTCCGCGATGACCGTGTAGCCTTCGGGCGTGCGGGCGTTGTTCTTCATGCCCGTGAAATACTGGTAGGCAGTCTGCGCGTACGTGGCATCCCCGGTCTGCCAATACAGGTCGAACGAGGAGTTGGCGTATTCCGGACGGAAGGCGTTGCCCGCGTTGGTGGGCGTCAGCGTCGTGTAGTCGATGGCCTCCGGCAGCACCGGGTAGCGCTGCAGCACCTTTGTCCAGGACTGGTAGTAGGCGGTGCCGAGGGAAAGGTCGCCGCCGGCGGCGACGAGTTCGGCATAGAACGAGGCCAGCTCCGATTGTTTGCGGTTGATGAGCGCGCCCGTCCGGGAGTCCAACGTCTTGTACCAGGTGAGGCCGTTGTAGTTCTCGACCAGGTACTTGGTCATCGCGTTGTTGAGCGTATGGTACCAGCCAAGGCATTCCTGGTCGCCGAACAGGGCGTACGCGCCGTACACGTACTCGTAGAACGAGTCGGTCACGGGATTAGGCCCGCTGTCGGTGTAGTCGGTCGTTTGGCCGGTTTCGACGTTGATCGAGCCGCCCAGCAGGTCAAGCGAGGACCGGCGGTTGAACGCTTCCCGCAAGGCGCGCTTGGATGCGTTGTAGTAGCTGGGATCCCCGGTCAGTTGCGACAGGATGCCGAACTCGAGGATGTTGGTGCCAATCGTGGCCAGGATCGAACTCGTGCCGGAGACCGCGCCGGTCGCCAGGTTGACCGCGTTGTAAGGCATCCCGGTCGGCGACTTGGTGAATATGGGCATGATGCGGTCGGCGAGATCCTTGGCGAGCCGCAGCAGCCGCTGGTCCCGGACCGCAAGGTAGCCGGCCAGCAGGCCGCCCACGATCCGGATGATGCCCTCGAACACGTTGAAGTCGGAATTGATGTTGAAGTTGAGGTTGGTGTAAATCCAGTCCAGGCCGGCCTTGAGTTCGCTGTCGAAGCCCATGACGTAAAGCGTGTCGAGCGCCTCGATGATCGACAGGCCGACCGACACCTTGGCCTTGGGAAAGAAGAAGTAGTCCGGCTTGCCGGACAACGGCAGCACCTGGTCATAGCCGAACGCGTACTTCTTGTAGCAGCTCCAGGCATGGAGGAACTCGGTGCGGATCTCGTCCGCGACCTGCGGGTTGCCCGGCCCGGCCCGGCTGTCGATGAAGCCTGCGGCTTTCGCCGGTCGCGCCAACCCGCCGCCGAGCAGCGCGCCGCCGCCCACGGCGCCCAAGCCCCGCAGCAACTGCCGGCGTTCAAGCCCCTTCAAGCGCGTGTCAAGTCCCATCATCAGTCGCATTCCTTGCGTGGATTTCGGAGCGGCAAAACTCCGCCCCAGGGAGTGCGGACACAAGTGAGTTTTCCCACACTGCGGCGCGGCGCCGTCAGGGCGCCGGTCACGGGGTGGACGGGCGGCGGCACGCGTGCCCCCCTTGGTCCGAGCAGGCCGTCTTGACATCAGAGCGTCAGGCGACAGGCCTCGGAAACGCCATCGCCGGGCAGCAGGGGGCGCGGCGGGCACGCCCCCGCACGACTACCGATGCAAGGGCCGCGCGCCTCAGGCGCGGCCAGCCTTGGACGCGCGAAGCGCAGCCAGGTCAGGCACGTTGCTGGACGACGCGCCGAGCATCTGCGACTTGGTCACCGCGAGCGCGGCTGCTGCCGCCTCGTTCTCGTTGATCTTGGCCATCACGGCGTCGCGGCTGCGGTCGAACACGGCGCGGTTGTTGGCGACGAAGTCCGCCGATTGCCGCAGCGACGCGAGGTAGCCGTTGATCTCCGGCACGACGTAGCGCGCCACCATGTCCCAGCTTCGCGCGGTGTTCTCCGGGTTGGCCCAGTCATGCACGAAGCCGACCACGGTGCCGAAGCCGCCGCTGATTTCCAGCACCGACTTGATCCGCTGCACCAGGTCGTCCGGGGTGCCGATGGTCGCGACCGCCGCGTCGGAGCAGGCCGTCTCGTCCACTGCCTCGTCCGGCGTGCGGAAGGCGCGGGCGCCGGGGCGCTGCAGCACGGCCCGGACGTAGTCGTTGTGGTGGTGCATGAGGCCGTCCCGGGCCTCCATGCGCGCCTTCTCCCGGGTTTCCGCGATGTGCCAGCTCAGCAGCACGCGCCAGTTGCGGCGGTCCACCGTCGTGCCGTGCTTGGCGGCGGCGGACTCGGCGAAGCCCCATTGCGTCGGCAGGGCGTTCAGCCCCTCGTTCGACAGGGAGCCGATGGAGATGATGCCGATGCCGTGCTTGCCCGCGAGCGTCATGCCGGACGGGCTGATCTGCGACGCGACGGCGAACGGCATCTCCTCCTGCAGCGGCAGCAGTTGCAGCGCCGCGTCCTGCAGGGTGAACCACTCGCTCCGCGCCGTGACCCGCTCGCCCCGGAACAGCCGGCGGATGATGCCGATGGCCTCGTCCTGGCGGTCGCGCTGGGTCATCGGGTCGATGCCGAGCGTATGGGCGTCCGACGCCAACGCGCCCGGCCCCGAGCCGAAGATCGCCCGCCCGCCGGTCATGTGGTCGAGCTGCACCATGCGCTGCGCGACGTTGAACGGGTGGTGGTAGGGCAGGGAGACCACGCCGGTGGCGAGCTTGATGCGCTTCGTCCGTTCGCCCGCGGCGGCCAGGAACATCTCGGGCGAGGCGATGGTCTCCCAGCCGCTGGAATGGTGCTCGCCGCACCAGAACTCGTCGTAGCCGAGCCGGTCCAACTGCTCGACCAAATCGAGGTCGCGGCGGAACTGCAGCATCGGATGCTCGCCGATGGGATGGTGCGGGGCAAGGAAGGCGCCGAAATTCAAGCGTGGCATGCGGAAGGCTCCTGAACGGGTGAGGACACTATAGCCGAACTTGGGTGCTTGGCACCGTTCGCAAGCGCGTCGCCAGGTGTCCACGGGGCGGGCTTGGCCGGGGTTTTGTCCCGGGATGAGAGCGTGGGTTGAATTTGGATGGTAGTTCTTCACCGTGGGGCCACGCACGCATCCGGCACGCGCGGCCGGGCTGGCTGACCGAGGACCCGGCCCAGGTTGCCGCCTGGTACCGGGCCGGGGAGGGCGATGTCATGGACGCCCTCCGGCGCCATGGGGTGCTGCTGAACTTGGGGCACGGGCGAACTGCTCCCGCGTTCCACCAGGCAGTTCCGCGCCGCCATGCGCCGCAGGGCCGCAGTTCATTGGGCGCCGGCCGATGGCGCCGCTGCTGGATGACGTCGTCCGCATAAGGTTTTGAGAACGGGTGGGCCGGTCAGACCATGACATCGCCGCCGTTGAGGTTCATCGTGGCGCCAATGAAGTAATCACCTTCGCTGGAGGCGAGCAGCACTGCGGTGGGGGCGACCTCGCCGGCCGCGCCGAACCGGCCCAGCGGGATCTCGGCCAAGCACCGCGCCCGCAGGCCGGACGGGATGTCCCCTCCCAGCTCGGTCTGAACCGCGCCCGGACAGATCGCGTTGACATGGACCCCGTCCTGTACGACTTCCCGCGCCAGGGAGCGGGTGAAGCCGATAATGGCCGCCTTCGCCGCCGCGTAATGCGCCATGTTTGGCGCACCCTTATGGCCAAGCTGCGAACTGATGTTGACGATGCGCCCGAAGCGCCGCCGCGCCATGCCCGGCAGCACGGCCTTGCTGCACAGGAACACGCTGCGGAGATTGACGGCGATCATCTCGTCCCACACGGGCACCGGCATGTCCGCCAGCGGAGCCGTGGTGATGATCCCCGCGTTGTTGACGAGCACGTCGATGCGCCCCAGCGCCGCCTCCGCGGCCGATAGCGCAGCGTAGACCTCCTGTTCCCTGCTGACATCCGCGGTCAACGCGTGCGCCTGGACGTCGTACGCCGAGGCTTCCGCCGCGGTGCCGGCCACCAAGTCGCCGCGGCGGTCGATGACGGCGATGTCTGCGCCCTCGCGAGCAAAGGCCAGGGCGATTTCCCGCCCGATCCCCCGTGCCCCGCCTGTCACCACGCACGCCCGGCCGGCCAGCCTGCCCATTCGCAACTCCTCGCTCAACACGTGACGCAGGCCACCAGGGTTCAGGCCCTATGGAAATCTTGGAAACGCAGGTTGTTCGACGTGTAGTAGGTGAAGCCCTTCAGGTTCCTCTTCCGGGCCAAGGCGTACTTCGGATAGGCAATCAGGCCCCATGGAGCCTCCGCCATGACGGTGCGCTGGACCTCGTCGTAGATTTTCGTCCGCTCAGAATCGTCCGTCGTCAGCAGCCCGCGCTCGATCAGCTCGTTGACCTGCGGGTTGCTGTAGTTGCTGTAATCGACATAGCTTTTGTCATCGAAATACAGCGACGTGGCGTAGCCGGCGTCCGGGGTCCAGGGCGAATCCAGGTAGAAGATGACCGGCTTCTGCCGCTTCGTGACGTTCTCGTAGAAGACGCCGGCCGGGAGCTTGTCGAGGCTCACGTTGATGCCGGCCCGGCGCAGCGACGTCTGATAGATCAACGCGATCGGCTCCTGGACAGGGTCGCCGGCATTGTAGCTGATCGTCGTGGAGAACCCGTCCGCCAGGCCGGCCGACTTCAAAAGTTGCTTCGCCTTGCCGAGGTCCTCGTCGTAGTCGAAGAAGCGGGCGTTGCGCCCGGGATAGCCGAGCGGGATCACGGCGTCCTGCTTCTCCGCCAGGTTGTATACTCCGTCCACGTGAGAACCCGGAAACTTCGCACCTCCGAAATGCCGTTGATATCAGGGTCGACTCGCCAGTCGATTTTCGGGTTCTCACGTGGACGGAGTATAGTAGACCGTGCTGACGATCTCCGCCCGGGGAATCAGCAGGTTCATCGCCCGGCGGACGTCCGGGCTGTCGAACGGCTTGACCTTCCCGTTCAGCTCCAGCCAGATCATGTAGGACGACGTGACCGCGTCGAACTCCGCGACCGACGATGTTTTCAGCGAGATGCACTCGCGCGGCTGCAGGAACTGCGCGATGTCCACGGCACCCCCCTGCAGCAGCGACAGGCGGCTCGCGGAGCTTGGCACCTCGCGCATCACCACCGTGTCCATGTAGGGCTTCGGCCCCCAGTAGTCCGGACGGGCGCGGAACAGCGCCTGCTGGCCGCGCACGATCTGGCCCACCTCATACGGGCCAAACCCGGCGCTCTGGTTCTTCAGGAACGCCGTGCCCCAGGGGTCTCCGCCGCCGCCGGCCTGCTTCAGCTTGGCGCTGTCGTAGATCTGGCTGCCCAGGTTGCACTGGATCTTGAGCAGCAGCGGGCTGGGCTTGTCCACGCTGAAGGAGACGACGTTCGGCGCCTCGACCTTGACCTGGTCCTCGCTCGTCATCCCGAGCATCTTGGTGACGAACGCCCCCGTGCCTTTCAGGTGGAACTTGCGGTCCCAGGTCCACTTCACGTCGGCTGCCGAAAGCGTGTTGCCCCAATTGCTCTTGACGCCCTCGCGCAGCGTGAAGGTGGCGGTCCGCCCATCGGCTGAGACGTCCCAGCTCTCGGCCAGGCGCCCCTGCAGCGCCAAGCCGTGCGGCTTGTCGGGGTGAACGCCGATATCCTCCCGCATGACGCCCGGCGCGTCCGGGTCCGGCATCGTCGCATAGGCGAGCAGCCCGTCATACAGGCCGCCCATCGCGTCGATGGAGCCGAGGCTGATGTCATACTCCATATCGAGGCCCTGCGGCGTCGCCGGCGCTGCGATCACCAAGGTCTTGCTGGCGGGTTGCGCCCGCGCGGTGCCCAGCGGTCCAGCCAGCGCCGCCGCGCCGCCAGCCATGGCGGTCTCCAGCAGGCCGCGCCGGGTCAGCGCGTGGCGGGGCGGCGGCGATAAGGTCATGGCAGCGTCCTCCTCGATACGGGTGGGGTGCGGCACGGTCAGATCATCACGTCGCCGCCGTTCGGGTTGAGGGTGGAGCCGATGTAGAAGGAGCCCTCGTCGGAGGCGAGCAGCACCGCCGTCGGCGCGACCTCCTCGACCGTCCCGGCCCGCCCGATCGGCAGTTCCGCGAGCTTGCGCGTCCGCCACGCCTCGGGGATGTTGCGGAACAGCTCGGTGTCGATGGGGCCGGGGCAGATCGCGTTGACGGTGATGCCGTCCGCAGCCACCTCGTAGGCGAGCGACCGGGTCAACCCGATCACCCCCGCCTTGGCCGCCGCGTAATGCGCCATCTCCGCGGCGCCCTTATGGGCCAACTGCGAGCTGATGTTGATGATGCGGCCCCAGCGGCGCTCGACCATGCCCGGCAGCACGGCCCGGGTGCACAGGAACACGCTGCGCAGGTTGACCGCCATCATCTCGTCCCACATCGCCACCGGCATGTCGACCACCCGGGAGTTCGTGTCGATGCCGGCGTTGTTCACCAGCACGTCAATGCCGCCGAGCGCGTCCCGCGCCGCTGCGATCCCGGCGTTGACGGACGCCTCCTGCGACACGTCGGCGGCGACGGCAGTGGCCGTCGCGCCCTGTCCTTGCAACAGGGCCACGACCTCCGCCGCAAGATCCTCGCGCCGGTCCAGCACCGCCACCGCGGCGCCCTCGCGCGCGAAGGCGAGCGCGATGGCACGGCCGATCCCGCGGCCCGCGCCTGTCACCAGGCACCTCTTTCCCGTCAGTCTCGCCATGCTATCTCTCCTCTGAAAGTCGCTGCGTCAGGCGGGAGCCGGGGCGCCGACGCTCAGGATGCGCTCCGCCTCCTCTTGGAATCGGTCGAACGTGTCCGCGGTGCGTTCGGTCTGGGCGACCTCGGCGTGGCGGATGCAGTGCACCAGGTGCCCGCCGCCGAGGTCCTCGGCCGGCGGCACGCGCGCCCGGCAGGCATCCGTCACGAACGGGCAGCGCGACGCCAGGAAGCAGCCACTCGGCAGGTTGATCGGGCTTGGGATCTCACCGGACAGGCTGATGCTCGAAGCGCGGCGCAGATGCGGGTTGGGCAGCAGCACGGAGGATAGCAGGCCGACGCTGTAGGGGTGCCGCGGCTCGGTGAACACCGCGGCGGCGTCGCCCTGCTCGACGATCATGCCGAGGTACATCACCGCGACCCGGTGGCTGATGAACCGCACCGTGCTGAGGTCGTGCGAGATGAACAGGTAGGCGGTGCCGAACTGCTGCTGCAGGCGGACCAGCAGCTCGATGATGTCGGCCCGCGCGGTCGGGTCCAGCGCCGAGGTCGGCTCGTCCAGCACAAGGAGCTTGGGCCGGGTGATCATCGCGCGGGCGATGCCGACACGCTGCTGCTGGCCGGCGCTGAGTTCCGCCGGGTAGAGCCGCAGCACCCGGCGGCCGAGGCCGACGAAGCCCACCGCCTCCGCCGCCCGCGCCTGCCGCTCGTCCCGGGGGACGCCGAGCGCTAGCAGCGGCTCCTCGACCGCGGCGCCGATCCGCATGCGGGGGTCCAGCGCATCCGCCGGCTCCTGGAACACGATCTGCATTTCGCCGCGCAGCGACGCGGGTTCCTGCCCCCGGGTGAGCGCAAGGTCGGCGCCGTCGAAGGCGATGCTGCCGCCCGAGATGTCGGTGAGGCCCAGGATGCAGCGGCCCACCGTCGTCTTGCCCGACCCGCTCTCCCCAACCAGGCCAAGCGTCTCGCCGGGCCCCAGGGTGAAGGAGATGCCGTTCACCGCCTGCACCACGCTGCGCGACCCGGCGATCGGGAACCGCTTGGCGAGCTGGCGGACCTCCAGCAGCGGCGTCATCGGCGCACGGGGAAGTGGCAGCGGGCGAAATGGCCAGGCGCCAGCTCCCGCAAGGCCGGACGCTCGGCGCGGCAGCGGTCCTGCGCCAGGGGGCAGCGCGCGACGTAGCGGCAGGCGCCCACCGGCTCGGCCGCGCCGGGCAGGGCCTCGGGCCGCGACCACATGCGGCGCAGGCGCTGGTTGTGCGAGAAGGCGGCCATCAGCATGACGGTGTAGGGATGGCGCGGGCGGAAGAAGAAGTCCTCGCGCGCGGCCAGCTCCATGAGCTCGCCGTCGTACATCACCGCAACACGGTCGCAGAAATGCGCGGCGATGCCGATGTCGCGGGTGATGAACAGCATCGCGCTGCCGCGGTCGAGCACGAGCCGGCGCAGCAGCTCCAGGATCTGCGCCTGCACGGTGACGTCGAGGCCGCTGGTCGCGTCGTCGGAGACGATGAACTTCGGGGAGCAGATCAGGGCGATGGCGATCACGATGCGCTGCGCCATGCCGCCGCTCATCTCGTGCGGGAAGGCGCCCATCCGCCGTTCCGGATCAGGGATCTGCACGGCGCGCAGCATGTCGAGCGCCATGCGCCGCGCCTCGCGGCCTGGAGCGCGGAGATGCACCCGGGCCATGGCGGCGATCTGCTCGCCGACCGAAAGCAGCGGGTTCAGCTCGGCGCGCGGGTTGGGCACGATCATGGACAGGTCGCGGCCACGCAGCCGCTGCATCTCGGTCTCGGACAACTCCATCAGGTCCCGGCCCGCCAGCCGGATTTCGCCCGCGGCGATGCGGCCGGGTTCGGGGGGCAGGCGGAGCAGCGCCCGGGCCAGGGTGGTCTTGCCCGCGCCGGATTCGCCGACGAGACCGAAGATTTCGCCGGGCCGGATGCTCAGGTCGAAGTCGCGGACCGCCGTGACCGCCGCTCCCGACATGGCCGCGAACTCGACGGTAAGCCCGCGCACTTCCAGCATCGGCGGCTCGGCCGCTGCCTTGGCAGCCTCGGTCACGCCGTCCAGTCCCGGCACGTCGATGGCGGCGGATGTCAGCACGTCAGCGCCCGATCCTGGGGTCGATGGCGAAATACAGGATGTCCACGGCCAGGTAGACGAACAGCGAGAAGACCGCCGAAAGCAGCACGAAGCCGAGCACCGGGTAGATGTCGGAGTTCAGCACGCCCTGCACGGCGTATTGCCCGGCGCCGCCCCAACTGAACACGATCTCCACCAGCACCGCGCCGCCCAGCAGGTAGCCATAAAGCACGCTGATGATGGTGATGATGGACGGCAGGGAGTTGCGCAGCGCGTGCCGGACCACCATGCCGCGCGGCAGGCCGGAGAGCACCTCGTAGCGGCTGTAGTCGGATTGCAGCATCCGCTCCATGGTGGACTGCGTCATCTTCAGGATCGGCCCGGCGTTGACCAGGCCCAAGGTCAGCACCGGCAGGCAGAGATGGCTGACGGCGGACCCGAACGCCGCCCAGTCGCCGGCCAGCAGGCTATCGATCGTGAGAAAGCCGGTGATGGTCGAGGGCGGCAGCACGGTGAAGTCGATCCGCCCCAAGGGTGCGGGGACCACTTGCAGGATGGTGTAGAACACGAAGATCAGCACCAGCGCCAGCCAGAAATCCGGCAGTGCCCCGGCGGTCAGGCCGTAGGCGTTGGCGATCCGGCCCAGCCATCCCCGCTCGTTGGACGCCGAGGCGACGCCGAGCGGAACCCCGATGAGGATCGCCAGCAGCAGGCCGAAGGTGACCAGCTCCAGCGTCGCCGGGAAGCGCTGCAGCAGGTCGTCCAGCACTGGGCGCGTCGTCTGCCAGGAGGTGCCGAGGTCGCCATGCACGAGGTCCACAAGGAAGTACCAGAACTGCACCGGCAGCGTGTGGTCGAGGCCGAGCTTGGTGCGCAGCGCCGCCACGGCGTCGCCGGTGGCGGTGGGACCCAGCATGAGCACCGCCGGGTCGCCGGGGATCGACTTGATGAGGAAGAAGCTGACCAGCAGGATGCCGAAAAGCTGCGGCAGGATGAACAGCAGGCGCTGGCCGAGGAACGGCAGCAGGCCCCTCACGCCGCGCGCTCCCGCCGGCGCGCCGCCAGGTCGCGCGTCAGCCGGCGCATCTTCACCGGATCGGCGAACAGCTCGACGCTGCTGCCGATCAGCGAGAACCCGAACACGGTGACGGCCAGCGCCAGGCCAGGGAACACCGACGGCCACCATTCCCCGGTCACGACGTTCTGAAAGCCGCTCGCGATCATGCTGCCCCACTCGGGCGTCGGCGAGCGCACGCCGGCGCCGACGAAGCTGAGGCCAGCCGTCAGCAGGATGGACCAGCCGACATTGACCGAAAGCTGGGCCAGCGCCGGACCCATGGCGTTGGGCATGACGTGCCGGACGATCGTCCGCGCGTCCGACAGCCCGGCGACCAGGGACGCCTCGACGTAGCGCATCTCGCGGATCGTCATGACCTGGGAGCGCATCAGGCGCAGGTAGATCGGAATATTGACGAAGGCGATGGCGAGCACGACCGTTTGCACGCTCTGGCCGAGGCTGGCGACGAGGGCGATGGCGAACACGAACACGGGGAACGCCTGCATCACGTCGGCGGCACGCATCACCAGATAGGCGAGCCACCCGCGGACCCCGCCGCCGCGGCTGTAGTAGCCGACCCAGGCCCCGGCGAGGCAGCCGGCCACCGCCGAAAGCAGCGTGCCCGCGACCGCGATGGCGAGGTCGATGCGCGGCGCGTAGATCACGCGCGAGAAGATGTCCATGCCGACCGCGTCGGTGCCCAGCCAGTGCTGGGCGCTGGGCGGTTGGAGGAACTCTGCCGGGTTGGCCTCAATAGGGCTGTAGGGTGCCACAAGCGGCGCCAGCAACCCGGCGGTGATCGCCGCGAGCACGATGACATAGCCCAGCGCGAAGCGGGGCCGGGCGCGCGTCACCTGAAGCACCGTCGCGAGCCGCGACGTTCGCCTCGCCTCGGTGATGCCGCCCATGGCCCCCTCAGCTTCGGCCAAAATCCTGGAACCGCAGATTGTTCGACGTGTAGTAGGTGAACCCGCTCAGCTTGAGCCTTGCGCGCCAGGGCGTATTTTGGATAGGCGATGAAGCCCCAAGGCGCCTCGTCCATGAGGATCTTCTGCACCTGCCCGTACGTCGCCTTGCGCTCGTTGTCGTCGAGGGTCCGCAGGCCGCCCTCGATCAATTCGTTGACCCTGGGGTTGCTGTAGTTGCTGTAATCGACGTAGCTCTTGTCGTTGAAATACAGGAAGGTGGCGTGTCCGGGGTCGGGCGTCCAAGGCGAGTCCAAATAGAAGATGATCGGCTTCTCGCGCTTGGTGACGCTCTCGTAGAACACCCCCGCGGGGAGCTTTTCCAATTGCACGTTCACGCCGATCCAGGCTGAAGGAGACCACGTGGTCTGCCTCGACCTTGATCTGATCCGGCGTCTTGAGGCCGAGCACCGCGGTCTGGAAGATGCCCTGGCCCTTGAGGTTGAACTTGCGGTCCCAGGTCCACTTCACGTCGGCTGCCGAGAACGTATTGCCCCAGTTGCTCTTGACGCCCTGGCGCAGCACGAAGGTCGCTTTCAGCCCGTCCGGCGAGATGTCCCAAGTCTCGGCGAGCCGGCCACGTAGCGCCAGGCCGTTCGGGCGGTCGCCGTGCACGCCGATGTCCTCCCGCATGACGCCGGGCGCCTTGGGATCGGGCATCTTCTCGTAGGCCAGCATGTAGTCGTACAGCGCGCCGAGCGCGTCGATGGAGCCGAGGCTCACGTCGAACTCGATGTCGAGGCCCTGCGGCGTCGCCGGGCTGGCGATCACCAGGGTCCGCGCGGCTTCCTGGGCGCGGGCCGGACCCGGCCGCGACGCGACGCCAGTCCCCGCGGCGGCCCCGAGCGCCGCGGCTCCTTGCAGGAGGTTCCGGCGCGATGGGTGGTGCCGACCTGCTTGGCGCTGCGACATCGGCCACCCCCTTAACTCGGCGTATCGGGCAGACATCCGGTCGTGGTCTGACCAGTTGTTAGCTTCTGCTGAACCGAAGCCTACCCTCTGTCCCTCGGGGCTTGTCAAGTCGTGTTTTCTTTGGCTGAATACTGGTCAGAAAACCTGGAACTGATGAAGCTTTGGTCAGTCCAGGATAGTTGGACCGACCAGCAGGGGAGCGTTTCTGCACGATGGACCGGCCGGTCGCACTCGTTCCGCACACCACCGCGCGCCGCATCCAGGAGATGATCCGGGCCGGCGAACTCCGCGAGGGCGCGCTGCTGCCGTCGCAGCGCGAGCTGTCCGAGCACCTGAACGTGAGCCGCTCGTCGCTCCGGGAGGCGCTCTCGGTGCTGGAAACCTTGGGCGTGGTGCAGACCGAGCCGCGCCGCGGCACGCGCGTCGTCACGGCAGAGGCGTCGGCTGGACCCGGCCTCCACCGCTGGCGGTTCGGGAAGCGCTACTCCCCGTCCGAGGTGTATCAGTTCCGCTTCGTCACCGAGGGCCACGCGGCACGCCTCGCCGCGAAACGCGCGTCACCAGCCGAGCTTGCCGCCCTCGTGCGAAACCTCAAGGAGTTCAAGGAAGCGGTGCGCGAGCAGGATCTCGTCGCCAGTTCCCAGCTCGATTTCGGCTTCCATCGGCTCGTCATGGAATGCTCGGGCAACCGCGTGTTCGCCGACCTGTACGGCAGCTACGGCTCCGTGCTGCTGGAAAGCCAGCGCCTGCCGCTGACCCGGCGCGAGCGGCTGTGGGAACCCGTGACCGAGCACGAGAACGTCGTGCACGCCATCGAGAAGCGGGATCCGGACGGCGCATGCTACTTCATGCACGTGCATATCATGCGGGCCGCCGACCGCGGCGGCATCGCCTTGAGCGAGGCCGTATGACCTCGTAAATAAGAAGGGGAACGCAATGGCCAAGGAAATCTTCTGCTCGTTCGGGGTCGATGTGGACGCGGTGGCCGGGTGGCTCGGCTCCTATGGCGGGGAGGACAGCCCGGACGACATCTCGCGCGGCCTGTTCGCCGGCGAGGTCGGCAGCCTGCGATTGGTGAAGTTGTTCGAGCGCTTCGGCATCAAGACCACCTGGTTCATCCCCGGGCACTCCATCGAGACCTTTCCCGACCAGATGCGCGCGGTGGTGGAGGCCGGGCACGAAGTCGGCATCCACGGCTACAGCCATGAGAACCCCATCGAGATGACGCCGGAGCAGGAGGAGGCCGTGCTCGACAAGTGCATCGGCCTCGTGACCAAGCTGTCGGGCAAGCGGCCCACCGGCTACGTGGCGCCCTGGTGGGAGTTCAGCCCGGTCAGCAACGAGCTGCTGCTGAAAAAAGGCATCAAGTACGACCACAGCCTGATGCACCGCGATTTCGAGCCGTACTACGTGCGCGTCGGCGACGCGTGGACCAAGATCGACTACGCGAAGCAGCCGCAGGACTGGATGCATCCGCTGGTGCGCGGGCAGGAGACCGACCTGATCGAGATCCCCGCCAGTTGGCACTTGGACGACCTGCCGCCGATGATGTTCATCAAGAAGGCGCCGAACAGCCACGGCTTCGTCAACCCGCGCGACATCGAGCAGCTATGGCGCGACCAGTTCGACTGGGTATACCGCGAGTACGACTACGCCGTGTTCCCCATCACCATCCACCCGGACATCTCCGGGCGCCCGCAGGTGCTGATGATGCTGGAACGGCTCTACAGCCACATGATCCGCCACCCCGGCGTGCGCTTCGTCACCATGGACGAGATCGCCGACGACTTCGCCCGCCGGCAGCCGCGCCAGAAATAGCATGTGCGGCCTGTGCGGCACCCTCGGCGACGGCACCCACTGGGCGGACGGCGTCGTGCGCCCGGGGGAGCCGCCCGCGTCGGCGGTCCCCTGGCTCCGCCGCCAGGCCCGGCGCCAGCGCATGGCGCTCGGCAACGCGGTGCTCCGGCATTACGGCCTGTCGCTGGCGGATTGGCAGGGCAGCGCCTTCCTGCTGCGGAACCGGACGGGCGCCACCGGGATCGTGCAGGGCCTCGCCGACCTGTGGCCAAAGGCGGAGCGGATGGCGGGCGTGCCGCTCGACCCGCTCGACCCGGCGCTGCTGGACGCCTTGGAGCGCCATGGTCCCGGGTGACGCGCGCCTCCCGGTCAACATCCTGACGGGCTTCCTCGGCAGCGGCAAGACGACGGTGCTCCGCCACGTCCTGCGCGACCCGGCCTTCGCGGACACCGCCGTGCTCATCAACGAGTTCGGGGAGGTGGGGCTGGACCACCTGCTGGTGGGCGCGCTGGAGGAGGCGCCGGTGCTGCTCGCCAGCGGCTGCATCTGCTGCAGCATCCGCGGCGACCTCAGCCGCGCCATGCGCGACCTCCATGCCCGGCGGCAGCGGGGCGAAGTGCCCCCGTTCGGCCGGGTGATCGTCGAGACCACGGGCCTCGCGGACCCGACGCCGATCCTCGCGACCCTCACCGGGGATCTGGTGATCCGCCGGCATTTCCGGCCCGGCAACATCGTGGCGACGCTGGACGCCCTGCACGCGGAGCGCGGCCTCGCGCGGCACGCGGAGGTTTCGCGGCAGGCGGCCATCGCCGACCGCCTGATCGTCACCAAGACGGACCTGGCCCCCGCCGGCGACGTCGCCCGGCTCCGGCACACGCTGCGCCGGCTGAACCCGGCGGCGCCGGTGGCCGAGGCCGTCCTCGGTGCCGTCGATCCGGACATCCTGATCGGCCAGGACATCCACGCGCCGGAAACCCGGATGACGGAGGCCCGGCACTGGATGCAGGCAGACCGCGCCGGCAGCAATCGCCATGGCGGCGCGATCACCTCGTTCTGCCTGCGCCTCTCGGGAACGCTGGACTGGCACGCGTTCGGCCTGTGGTTCAGCATGCTGGCGCACCGGCACGGGGACAAGCTGCTCCGGGTGAAGGGCATCCTCCATGTCGAGGACAGCGAGACGCCGGTCGCGATCCACGCGGTGCAGCACGTCATCCACGCCCCGGAGCACCTGCCGGGCTGGCCGGACGCGGAGCGCGGGTCCCGCATCGTGTTCATCACCCAGGGGCTGGAGCGGGACGCCGTGGAACGGTCCTTGCACGTCTTCCACCGCCTGAAGTGACCAACCAAGGAGACGGTGGAATGCCTGCAGACGGGACGCTTGGGGAAAAAGTCCGCCAACGCTACCGCCAGCCCAAGGGCGTCGAGCAGTTCGGCATCGAGCCGATCCCGGACCGCCTGAAAACCGTGCGGTGGTTCGACCTGTTCCTCATCGTCGTCAACTTCCTCATCAACCCCGGCACCATCCTGATCAGCGGCCTGGCCGTCGCCTCCGGCCTCTCGTTCACGGAGGCGGTCGCCTCCCAGGTCTGCGGCGTCGTCGTCGCGTTCAGCGCCTACGTCGCAATGGCGACGATCGGGGTCGATTACGGCGTGCCCGGCCAGGTCGCGACGCGCATGGCCTACGGGCTGCGCGGCGCGAAGTGGGTCCCCTCGCTGCTGCGCACCGCGGCGTCGGTCTACTGGTTCGCGTTCCAGACCGTGGCAGGCTCGATGGCCGTGGTCGCCGTGCTGGACAAGTGGCTGGGCGGGCAGCACTCGCTGTTCTGGGTCAGCATCGTCTTCGCGGCGCTGCAGGTCGTCGTGGCGCTGGTGGGCTATGACTCGCTCAAGGTGCTGTCGCGCTTCGCCTTCCCGTTGAAGCTGGTGGTGTTCGCCTACCTGTTCGCCCTGCTCGCCTGGCAGGGCGGCCCGGACTTCGCGCCGGCCCGGGTTCTCGCCTACCCGGGCATGCCGGGGCCGCATTGGCTGCTGTTCGCCACCTGGCTCAACGGCGCGGCGGCGGCGTGGCTCACCATGATCACCGACGCCGCGGACTTCTGCCGCTACTCGCGCACCCGCGTCGACATGTGGGTCGGCACCCTCGGGGCCGCCGTGGCCGGGACCGTGCTGGGCGCGGCGCTCGGCGCCTACGCGGCGGCGGGAACCCTGGGCCGGACGGCCAACCCGTTCGAGGTCGTGGCGCAACTGAGCACCAGCGGGCTGACCCTGCTGCTCGTGTTCGTCGTCATCGCCTTCGACAACTGGACGATCAACGTCTTGAACCTGTACACGGGCGGGCTGTCGCTTTCCAACATCGCCGAGCGCCTGGGCCGGTTCTGGACCACGCTCGCGGTCAGCGTGCTCGGCGTGGCGCTTTCGGCGGTGCCGGACGTGGTGAACGGCTATACCGGGTACATGAACGTGCTCGGCAACATCTTCGCGCCGATGGCCGGCGTGCTGATCGCCGACTACGTGGCCCTGAAGCGCACCCGGGTCGATGTCGTGGCCCTGTTCGAGCCGGGCGGGCCGTATTGGTATTGGCGCGGCTTCGGCGTGGCCGCCATCGGCTGGACCGTGCTGGGTTTCTTCATCTACCTGGCCGTGCCGATGGCCTGGCTGCCGACGGCGGTAACGCCGGTCGTCACCGGCATCGGCTACTATGCTACCGTGCGCCGGCTCAGCGCCCGCTTCCCCACGCTCGCGCGTGCGGCGCGGCCGGGCGAGCAGCGGGAGAGCGTGGACGAACTCGACCAAGAACTGGTCTTGCGAGGGTCGCCCAGCGCGGCCCGGGAAGCCTACTGATGACCGATCCCCGCCCGCGCAACCTGATCGGATACGGGCGGACGCGCCCCCATGCCGCCTGGCCCGGCGGTGCCCGGGTCGCCGTCAGCTTCGTGCTGAACTACGAGGAAGGCGGCGAGCGCAGCGTGGCGGATGGCGACCCGCACGCCGAGAACTATCTCACCCCCGAGATGGTCGGCCTGCCCCCCAAGCCTGGCCGCAATTTCAGCGTCGAGGATCATTTCGAGTACGGCAGCCGCGCCGGCTTCTGGCGCCTCCTGCGGCTGTTCGGGGAGCGCGGCCTGCCGTTCACCTGCTGGGCGGTGGGCCTCGCCCTGTTCCGCCATCCCGACGCCGGCCGCGCCATGGCGGAGGCCGGGCACGAGGTCGCGAGCCATTCCTGGCGCTGGATCGACTACGCCGGCATGCCGGAGGCGCAGGAGCGGGAGGACATCCGCCGGACGGTGCAAACGATCCGGGAGATCGCGGGCGCCCCGCCGCTCGGCTGGTACACCGGCCGCTACAGCGAGAACACCCGGCGGCTGGTGATGGAGGAAACGGAGACGCTGTATGATTCCGACAGCTACAACGACGACCTGCCGTACTGGACGCAGGTGGCCGGCAAGCCGCGGCTGATCGTGCCCTACGCGCTCGACACCAACGACTTCAAGTTCGCGACGGCGCCGGGCTGGATGTCGGGGGAGGACTTCTTCACGTATCTCAAGGCGGCCTTCGACCAGCTTTACCGGGAGGGCGCGGAAGAGCCGAAGATGATGTCAATCGGCCTGCACTGCCGCCTGGCCGGCCGTCCCGCCCGCGCGGCGGCGCTGGGCCGCTTCATGGACTACGTGGCTGGGCACGAGCGGGTCTGGGTGTGCCGCCGGGTTGAGATCGCCCGGCACTGGATGGCCATGCACCCCGCCGACGCGGTGGCGACGCCGCCTGGGCAGGCAGCGCCGCTCAGCCCATGAGGCTGCCCCCGTTCACCTGCATGACCTCGCCGTTCATGTAGCTCGACATGTCGGAGGCGAGGAACACGGCGACGGTTGCGATCTCGGCCGGCAGGCCCACCCGTCCTGCCGGAGAGGCCGCGCCCGCGGCGGCGATCTCGGCCTCGGTCATGCCGAAGCGCGGCTGCGCCGTGTCCACCAGGCCGGGGGCGATGGCGTTGACCCGGATGCCGTGGGCGGCCAGTTCCAGCGCCATCGCGCGGGTGAGCGAGACCACCCCGCCCTTGCTGGCCGAGTAGTGCACGCCGCGCACGGCGCCGTGCGCGGCGACGGAGGCGATGTTGACGATGGCGCCCTTCACGTGCGCCGCGACCATCTTGCGTGCCGCGGCCTGGGCGCAGAACGCGGTGCCCTTGAGGTTGACTGCGTGCGTCGCGTCCCAGGTCGCCTCCGTCAGTTCGAGGAACGGGGCGCGCGGGTAGATCCCTGCGTTGTTGACCAGCACGTGCAGGCGCCCCAGCGCATCCCACGCCGCTTCGACGACGCCCTGCGCGCCCGCCACCGTGCCGAGGTCGCCGCGCACCAGCACCGCTTGGCGGCCGAGCGCGCGCACGCTGTCCGCCACGGCGTTCGCCGCGGCCTCGTCGTCGAGCCAGTTGATGGCGACGTCCGCGCCCTCGCGCGCCAGCTCGGTCGCGACCGCGGCGCCGATGCCCTGCTGCGCGCCAGTGACCAGGGCCGCCTTGTCCTTCAACCGCATCGCCATCGCTTCCGTGCGAAGAGGCACTCGCGGCCGGTCTGGCACGGCCTCTCTTGGCACATGTCATGCAGGGAGATCATAGTATTCTCAAGTCCCCAGGGTTTCGCGCCATTTGCAATGGCATCCGCATCGCCCGTCCGGGACAGCCATGACCGTTGGGACGAGGAAGGCCGCATGACAACCGTGACGGTGCCGTCGCCGCTGCCGGGCACGTCCTATCGCCGTCCCGCGCCCGACAAGGAACCCTTCAAGACGGAGGGCGACGACGTGGCGGTTGGCGACACGCTCGGCCTGATCGAGGTGATGAGGACGTTCACCAAGACACCATCGCCGTGGCGGTCGCAGAAGAAGGCAAGCGGGGAGAGGTGCGCGAACACGGCAAGGTTGCCTCCAGGCTTGCCGTGCTCTCGGACGATGCCACCCTGCACGACCCGCAGCATTGCGTCTCCCGCGCGCACGCGGGAACTGCTCGGCGCCTTGCGGGACGGCGTTAGCTGCCGGGCTTCGCGCCCGCCTTGAGCCATCGGAACGCCTGCACGGCCCGGTCCGCCCGCGCCAGCTCCGGATCGTGCGCCAAGGGGCCGCAGGTGTCGGACGCGGGCATTTCGGCGAACGCTTCGAGCGCCTCGGCTTCGGCATGCGACAGCGCCGCCACCGCCAGGTCTCGGCCCGGGACGCGCCGCAGCGTCTCGTCGTCGGGCTGCGGGGCGCGGGTCGCGTCCATCACGGCCGCGCGGCGCAGGTCGAACGACCAGGCCTCGTCGCGCATCCCGCATAGCGGCGCGAGCGTTGCCACGGTGCCCAGGCGGACGGCGTCGTCGAGGGCGGCCTCGCTTGGGGCGGCCTGGCTCGGGCCGGACTCTGCCTGGCTCCAGCACGGCCAGCAGGCCAGGCACGCGGCCGCCAGCATGATTCTGTCGGGCATGGCGCATCCTCCATGCGCCGGAGCCGCGGCGCAAGACGGCGTGGATCGGCAGGCCGCGTTGACAACGCCGGGCGGCCCGGCGCTTCATCTCGGCAAGAAGCCCGCCCCGGAGGACGCCCGATGACACGCACGCTGGCCGGCGCGCTTGCCCTGATCTCCGCCATCGCCATGCCGGCTGCGGCCCAGTCGCCCGCGGTGCCGCAGATCCGGTTCGACGCCGACGCCGACTTCCTGAAGTTGCCGGACAACCTGTATCTCGGCGAGGCCGCGGGGGTCGCCGTGAACGCGCAGGGCCACGTGTTCGTCTTTTCCCGCGGCAGCACGACCGGCCCCGCCTATGCCGCAGCAGCCGCGCAATTGCTGGAGTTCGGGCCAGACGGCGCCTTCATCCGCGAGATCGGCAAGAACCTGTATGCCTGGTCGTTCGCGCACGCCGTCCGGGTCGACCCGGACGGCAACGTGTGGGCGGCCGACAAAGGCTCGGACATGGTGATCCGCTTCAACCCGCAGGGCCGGGCGACGATGGTGTTCGGCCGCAAGCAGGAGGCGTCGGACGAGGACACCGAACCGCTGAAGCACCCGAAGCCGCCGCTGCCGCCGGTCGACGGCATGTTCCGCCAAGTCACCGACATCGCCTGGGACAGCCATGGCAACGGCTACATCAGCGACGGCTACATCAATGCACGGGTGGCCAAGGTGTCGCCGGCCGGCGAGTGGCTCGCCTCGTTCGGCAGTCCAGGCAGCGGACCCGGCCAGCTCAACACGCCGCACAGCATCGCCATCGACGCGCAGGACCAGGTCTACGTCGCCGACCGCGGCAACCGCCGCATCCAGGTGTTCGACACGGACGGGAAGCTGCTGCGGCAGATCACCATCGACGTGCCGTTCGACCCGGCCGCGAAGCCGGCGATCGGCAACAAGCCGGACCAGAACCCGCCTGTGGGCACGGCGCAGACGATGGTCGCCGGGTCCCCGTGGGCGTTGTGCATCACCCCGCCGCCCAACCAGGTGCTGTACGCCTCGGACGCCTATCCCGGCCGTGTCTACAAGCTGTCGCTGGACGGCAAGGTGCTCGGGGTGCTGGGCGGGGCGGGCAAGCAGCCTGGGCAGTTCGGCTGGATACACGAGATCGCCTGTCCCTCGGAGAACACGCTGTTCGTGGCCGAGCTGCTGAATTGGCGGGTGCAGAAGCTCACCCTGCATCCGTGACCGGCCCCTCGTGCGGCCCAGGCCGCCAGGTCAGCCCGGCGTGTCGAGGCCGCCCCCGTCGATAAAGTTCCGCAACCATTTGGCCGCCCGCCCGCCATCTTCCGGCTGCAGCAAGGACAGCAGCGCCGGGGCGGCGAGCGGGCCATAAACGTCGCGCTCCGCCTCGATCAGGGCGGCGGAAAAGGCGGGGCTGAACTCCGGATGGCCCTGCACCGACACCGTGTCGTCGTCGTAGCCGATGGAGGCGTATGGCGTGAACGCGCTGGCGGCGAGCACCCGCGCGCCGGGCGGAAGCGCCATGACCTGGTCCTGATGGAAGGCCGGGATCGCAAACGCCAACGGTTCGAGCATGCCGGGAGGCGGCTCGACGATCTCGTAGCGGTGCATGCCGACGCCCCAGCCCTTGGGCGACCTCGCGACTTCGCCGCCGAACGCCCGGGCCATCGCCTGATGGCCGAAGCAGATGCCGACCAGCTTGGCCCGGCCCCGCACCCTGCGCAGGAAGTCAAGGAACGGCGGAATCCAGGGAAGGTCGTCGTCCACCCCCGCCTGGGACCCGGTGATCACGTAGGCCGAGCACTCGGCGGGATCGGCCGGCAGCTCGCCGGCCTGCACGTCGTAGCTGCGGTATTGGCGGCTGCCGAGCATGGTGCGGACCATATCGTCGTAGGTGCCCCATTGCGCGCGCAATGCCGCGGGCGGGCCGCCCGTCACGAGAATGCCGATTGTCATGGCCGCATCATCTCACAGCCGGGGCCAAACGGACAGCCGTTGACGGCATCGCCTGGATCGGCGCCGTCTTCACGGTGGCTGCCGATCATGCCACGATTTGGCGGAAGGAGCAGCGCCATGGCGTCCCGGCTGTTGGCAACCGTTGTCTTCCTGATCTCCGCCGGGCTGTACCTGGTCTTCGCCGGGCAGGTCAGCGGCACCGAGGCCGCGGCGTATGCAGGGCTGCGGCGCCGGGGCGGGCGGATCCGGACCGGGAGTGGCCGGTTTGACCGATTGGACGGTTGCGTTCGCGCTGCTGCTGCCGGCCTTTGCCGTCCCGGTCGCGGCGGCGCTGCGGGGCGGCGTGGCGGACCGGCTCGCCGCGGTGCCGCTGGCCGGCAGCGTGGCCATGATCCTGCTCGCGCTGGCGATGTTCGTGTTCGACCAAAGCTCCTTCATCGACATCGCGCTGTGCCTTGCGCTGCTGACGCTGCCGGGCACTCTCGTCCTGGCGCTGTTCCTGGAGAGCGGTGGCTGTGACGGTGGTGATCGACGGGCTGCTCGGCTTGCTGGTGGCGGTGACGTGGCTGGGCTGCCTTGGCTTCGCCCGGCTGCGCAGCCCGCTGGACCGGCTGCACTGCGCCGGGTTCGTCAACGCGGCGGGCGGGATCGTGCTGGCCGCCGTCGCCTTTGCGGCGGACGGGCCGTCGGGCCGGGCGTTCAAGGTGCTGCTGACCGTGACCGTGACCCTCTTTGCGGGCGCGGTGCTGTCCCGCGCCGTCGGCTGCGCCCTGCTGTACCGCGGGGAGAGGACCGCTCGCCGACCGACGAGGAGCGCGAGAAGGATGACCGTCCGCTTTGGCTCATGCTGCTGCCGGCGGTTGCGCTGCTCGCCGGATCCTGCGTCGATGCGGACGGGGCCGGGCGCATCGCGTCGTCAGCCGCGGCCGCCCTCATGCTGCCCGGCACTGCGGGCGGGCCGGCCTCCTTGCAGCCGGCGATCCCCGTCACCCTTCTCGCGTGGCTGTCGGTCGGCTTGGCGCTGCTGCTTGCGGCCTGCCAGCTTTCGTGGCGGCACCTGCCGGCATGGCTTGCCACAGGCGCGCAGCGCGTGCTCGATCTGCTGAGCGCCGGCCTGCGTTTCCTGCATGACGGCGCTGTCGGCGACTACACCGCCTGGGTCGTCGTGGGCCTGGCGCTCCTCACCGCCGCGTTCGGCTTGAGCTGAACCGCCCTGTTCTAATCAGCGCGCCGGTTGACCCAGGCCCCCGCCGCCAGCCCGAGCGCCATGGCCGCGTAGGCCGCCGCCATGGACCGCTTGGACAGCACGAACTCCCAGCCCGGGGTGAACCGCTTGGGCGTTGCCCCGTAATCAACGGCCGCGGCCATGGCCGACATCGCCAGCGCGTCCCGCACCAAAGGCAGGGCGGCCGGACGGCGCGCGCCGATCCACCATTCGAAAAGCACGGCCCAGAACACGGTCGCTGCGTGGTGCGTGGCATACCCGACCGCCGTGTGGGCCAGGTCTGCTCCCTTCCATGAGGCGGCTTGCTCCCCGTTCCGCCAGTGGCTTGTGGAGTTCACGGGCTGCAGCGCGCCTTTGCCCTCCGCCCGCGCGAGGAGCGCCAAGGCCGCCGTTGAGGTCGCGCTGGCAATGGCCCCGGAAGTGAGGGCGAAACGCAGCGTCGTGACCCAGCTCGCCATCGGCAGCTCCTTGACCGGAAACCGGCTGAACGCATTCGCGTAAGCCCCGTTCCTCAGCCGTGCGGACCTGCTACGATCAGCGCTGATTGGCGTAGAGGTGCTGGCAGCCGCGCCGCCACCCGTTCTCCCGCCCGTCAAGCTGCAAGGAGGCCCGATGCACGCCGCGATCCGAGGCACGACGCTGTATTTCGACGTGGAGGGCGCCGGGCTGGTGCCGGACGGCCCCATGATGCGCGAGCGCCCGGCAGCCATAGTGATCCATGGCGGCCCGGGCGGCGACCATTCCGGGTTCAAGCCCGCCATGTCGCCGCTGGCCGACGCCATGCAGTTGGTCTACTTCGACCACCGCGGCCAAGGCCGCTCCGGGCGCTCCGACCCGGCGCGCTACACGCTGGACGAGAACGTCGAGGACATGGAGGCGCTGCGCCGCCACCTCGGGCTGGGTCCGGTGGCCAGCATCGGCACCAGCTACGGCGGCATGGTCGCGATGGCCCACGCCGCCCGCTTCCCGGAAGCGGTCAGCAAGCTGGTCTTGATCGTCACCGCGGCGCATGGCGGGTTCGTGCCGCGCGCGGAGCGGTTCGTCCGCGACCACGGCACGCCGGAGCAGCAGCGCGCCTGCGAGCGGCTGTGGTCCGGCACGTTCGAGACGGCCGGGCAGATGGCCGAGTACTACGCCGCCATGGGTCCGCTCTACAGCCTCCGCCACGACCCGGCGGCGGCCGAGGCCACGCGCGGCCGGGCGACCTACGCGCCGGAGCCGCTGAACCGGGCGTTCGGGCCGGGCGGCGTGCTGCGCTCGTTCGACCTGCGGCCCGAGATCGCCCGCATCGCCGCCCCCACGCTGGTCCTGGCCGGGCGGCACGACTGGATCTGCCCGCCCGCGTTCTCGGAGGAGATCCACCGCCTGATCCCCGGCTCGCGCCTGCGGGTCTTCGAGGACAGCAGCCACTCCATCCGCGCCGACGAGCCGGACGCCCTGAACGCCGCCATCCGGGATTTCGTCGCCGCTTGAACCCTGCATATCCAGAAGTGGACCTCCATGCCGCGCTCCCTGAGCCCCCTCGACGTGTTCGCCTTCCGCAGCGTGTCCGACCCCCGCGTCGCGCCGGAGGGCGGCCGGGTGATCGCCACCGTCACGCGCCGCGACATCGCAACCGACACCCGGGTTGCGAGCCTGATCGAGACCGATGGCCACGCCGCCTGGGCCGATGTGCCGGAGACGGAGGGCGTCGTCACGGCACGGCTCGCGCCGGATGGACGCCGCATCGGGCTGATCCGCCGCGTGGGCGGGCGAATGGCGCTGGCCGTGCATGACGGGACGCCGCGCACCCTGCATGAGTCGGCCACGCCGCTGCGCGAGCTGGCCTGGTCGCCCGACGGCGCGCTGCTCGCGTTCCAACAGCGCATCGACGCGGCGCTGCCGGCCTGGCTGGGGTTGCCGGAGGCGCCGCCGGGTGCGGCGTGGGCCGAGCCGCCGCGCCACACGGACCGGCTGCTTTACCGCCACGACGCGATGGGCGAGTTGCCGGAAAGCGTGTTCCACGTCTTCGTCGTCCCCGCGGACGGGACGGCGCCCGCACGGCAGCTCACGCAAGGCACATGGCACAACGGGTTCCCGCACCACATTCCGCCAGGGTTGGTGTTCTCGGCTGACGGCTCGGAGGTGCTGATCGCCGGCACCCAGCGCGCGGACTGGGACACGGCGCCGGGCGAGACCGACATCCACGCCATCCGCGTCGCCGATGGGGCGGTGCGGCGGCTGACCGACATCGCCGGGCCGACCGCGCGCCCGGCCCCTTCGCCCGATGGCAGGACCGTGGCGTTCACCGCCATCGAGGAGCGCGGGGTCGGGCACCACCTGCGCCGCCTGTATGTCATGCCGGCGGCCGGCGGGGTGCCGCGCGCCGTGCTGCCCGGATTCGACCGCAGCATCAACGAGGTCGCCTGGACCGCGGACAGCGCGGCGCTGGTGGTCGGCTACGATGAGCACGGGGCTGGCCGCATCGCCCGCGCGACGCTGGACGGCGGGATGGAGGTGCTGGCGCGCGACGTGGGCGCCGGGCAGATCGAGATGCCCTACATGGGCGGCGGCTTCTCGGTCGCGCGCGACGGGACCGTCGCCTACGTGCGGACCGCGGCGGACCTGCCCAGCGAGGTCGGCTTGATCGCGCCCGGGCGCCCGGCGGCGACGCTGACCCATCTCAACGCGGAGCTTGCGGCGGCGGTCGGCGGTTTCCAGGCGGCGGAGTCGTTCTGGGTCGCGGGCGGCGAGGGGCGCCAGGTGCAGTGCTGGCTGATCCGCCCGAAAGGGCCGGGTCCGCACCCGCTGGTGCTGGAGATCCATGGCGGCCCGTATGCGGACTACGGCGACCGCTTCTCCATCAAGCACCAGGCCATGGCCGCGGCCGGCTACGCCGTGCTGTTCGCCAACCCGGCGGGATCGACCGGCTACGGGCAGGCCTTCGCGGACGCGCTGCATGACCGCTTCCCAGGACCGGACTACGAGGACCTGATGGCGGCGGTGGACGATGCCGCCGCCCGGCCCGGCATCGACCCGGACGCCCTGTTCATCTCGGGCGTCAGCGGCGGCGGCGTGCTGACCTTGTGGGCCGTCACGCACACCCATCGGTTCCGCGGCGCGGTCGCCATCAAGCCGGTGGCGGACTGGCAAAGCTGGGTATTCGGCGCGGACATCGGCCCGTCGGTCGGACGGCGCTGGATGGGCGGCGCGCTGCCGTGGGAGGCGCCGGCGAAGTACCGGGAGCGCTCGCCGCTGACCCATGCGCCCCAGGCGCGCACGCCCACGCTGCTGATGGCAGGCGAGGCCGACAGCCGCACGCCGATGAGCGAGACGCTGCAGATGTACGCGGCGCTGCGGCTGGCCGGGGCCGAGGCGCATCTGCTGCGCTTCCCCGGCGCCAGCCACAGCTCCAGCAGCATGCGGCCTTCCTTGTTCGCG